>Ga0105048_10006241_pt1 | contig 19194 bp, 23 predicted proteins | sample MAT05_FD_78382 | JGI IMG/M metagenome (GOLD analysis project Ga0105048, IMG submission 78382) | Freshwater microbial communities from Lake Fryxell liftoff mats and glacier meltwater in Antarctica - MAT-05 | ecosystem: Environmental > Aquatic > Freshwater > Ice > Liftoff microbial mat | place... | reverse complement strand
CGAAATGACGGACCGTACCGCTGCTGAAGCGTCGATTTCCGCTTTGAATGGTAGCGAGCTTAATGGCCGTGCCATGAACGTCAACGAAGCCCGTCCCAAGCCCCAGGGCGGCGGCGGCGGCGGTGGCGGTGGCGGCTTCGGCAATCGCGGCGGCGGCGGTGGCTACGGCAACCGTGGCGGTGGCGGTGGCGGCGGCCGTGGTGGCCGCGGTACTTCCGGTGGCGGCAGCGGCGCGGGCCGCGGCAATCGCTGGTAGTCACTTACCAACTTCAAGAAAAGGGGCGGGCCTTCGGGCGCGCCCCTTTTTTTACGCTTGGCGGGTAAACTGGAAGATTTGTCGTTTCCGGCTTCATTTTTCAACGTTAGAAGGCACTAGCGGCGATCCCACGAAACGATGGAGCGCGCGCCTACATGAGGTGGAGGCAGTCGACAAGCAATCCGTGCGCCGCCTTGACGAAGCCTGCCTCACGCCATTCCGGCCGCTAAGGCTGAAGTGAATCTGTCGACCCGTCTCCCGAGTGGCCTCACCGCGCCCCGCCCCAAGTGAAGCGGCAGTAGCTGCCTTTAGAACGTTCAGTGGTAATATGGCCGCTATGCGCCACACCCTGCTGCCCTTCCTGCTCTGCACCCTGGCCGTAACCGCCGCCGAGCCCGTCGTCGATTGGGAGAAGAGTAAGGCCGAAGCGCTCCAGCATTTCCAGGCGATCGTCCGCTTCGATACCAGCAACCCGCCCGGCAACGAGACGCAGGTGGTCGACTACATCCGCAAGATCTTCGACCGCGAGGGCATTCCCTACCAGATCTTCGCCAAGGAGCCCAACCGGGCCAACTTGGTGGCTCGCCTTAAAGGCAACGGGACGAAGAAGCCGATTCTGATCATGGGCCACACCGACACCGTCGGCGTGCAGCGCGAGAAGTGGCCCGTGGATCCTTTCGGCGCGGTGCGGAAGGACGGCTTCATCTGGGGGCGCGGCACCACCGATAACAAGGACTGCGTTGCGGCCGGCGTGATGCTGATGCTGCAACTGAAGCGCCTGGCCGTGCCGCTTGACCGCGATGTGATTTTCCTGGCCGAAGCCAGTGAAGAGAGCTCTACCGGCCCCGTCAATGTCGGCATTGACTATCTGGTTAGCGAACATTGGGCCGACATCGAAGCCGAGTATGCGCTGGCCGAAGGCGGATTCGTGCACTCGGAAAACGGCCGGGTGCGCTTCGTCGAGATCGCCGCCACGGAGAAGGTGCCTCGCCGGGCGAAGCTGGTGGCGACGGGGACGTCCGGCCATGGCTCCCGGCCCCGGCGCGACAACGCCGTCGTGCATCTGTCAACGGCGGTGAGCAAGATCGGCAACTGGGAGCCACCGATGCGTTTGAACGACGTGACGCGGACCTTCTTCGAACGGCTGGCCACCATCAGCCCGCCGGCGGAAGCGGCGCGCTACAACGGCCTGGTGGACCCGCAGAAGTCCGCGGGCATTCAGAAATACTTCGCCGAGCAGGACCTCGGCAAATACTCCGTGCTGCGGACCTCCATCTCGCCCACGATGCTGACCGCCGGCTTCCGCGAGAACGTCATCCCCTCCCAGGCCGAGGCCATGCTCGACATCCGCGCCTTGCCCGATGAGGACATGACGGCCTTCTACGCGCAGATGACGCGCGTCATTGGCGACCCCTCCATTCGGTTAGTCCCCAGCGCCCCGGGACGGCCTTCGGCGCCGCCGAGCCGTCTCGATACCGAGATGTTCCGGGCGCTTGAGAAGACCCAGCGCCGGCTCTACCCCGGCGCGATCACCGTGCCCGGCATGGTTACCGGCGCCACCGATCTGGCGCAGTTACGGGCCCGAGGGGTGCAGGCTTACGGGATTGGTCCGCGCTTCGACGAAGCCGAGTTCGCCGAGCACGGCTGGCATAGCGACGTCGAGCGGTTGAGCGAAGATTCGCTCCACGGGCTGGTGCAGTTCTTGTGGTACACCGTGGTGGAGATGGCGGCCAGTAAGTAAGGTGTCCATGAATGACGATGGCCCGCTTTGCCCTCCTGCTGAGCCTGCTGCCCGCGCTCGCCCTGGCCCAGCCGCTCACTGAATATCACCTGCCCCCGGACAAGCTCCAGCAGGCTGAAGCGCTCTACCGAACCCGGGTGGCCATCTACGCCATCGGGACTCTCTATAACCTGGCCTTGCTGGCCCTATTCGTCTACGCCGGTGTGGGCGTCAGGATTCGCGATTGGGCGGAAGCCCGCACGGGACAAAGACTCTGGCAAGCCGCCATCTTCGTGCCGCTGCTGCTGGGTTCGCTCAGCCTCCTGACGCTGCCGGTAAGCCTGTACGGCCACCGCCTGCGGGTCGCCTACGGGCTTTCGGTGCAGGGTTGGGCCTCCTGGTGGGGCGATTGGCTCAAGGGTGAATTGCTTGGGTTGCTGCTGTCCACTTTCCTGATGGCGGGCTTCTACACCTTGCTAAGCCGCTCGCCGCGCCGCTGGTGGCTTTGGGGCTGGATCGCTTCGATTCCGGTCACGCTCCTGCTGGTCTTTGTCCAGCCCGTCTTCGTCGATCCGCTCTTCTATCAATTCGATCCCTTGGCCGTCAAACAGCCGCAACTGGTGCCCGAAATCGAAAAGGTGATGCGGCGGGGCGGCATCGAGATCGAGCGTTCACGCATTTTCGAGATGCGGGCGAGCGACAAAGTCACCACCCACAACGCCTACGTCACCGGCATCGGCTCCAGCAAACGCGTCGTCGTGTGGGATACGACGTCGCGTGACTTTACGACGCCGGAGGTCCTGGCGATCTTTGGCCATGAGCAAGGCCACTATGTGCTGAACCACATTTGGCTGGGCATTGCCTTGAGCCTGGCCGGATTGCTGATGACCCTCTATCTGGCCTTCCGCCTGATGCAGGCCGTGATCCCAACATTCGGCCACCGTCTCGGGGTGCGCGGCTTGGACGACTGGGCATCGCTCCCGATGTTCCTCTTGCTCTTCGCGATCCTGTCATTCGTGGGCCAGCCGATCGAAAGCTTCATCAGCCGGTATTTCGAACACGAGGCGGACGTCTATGGCCTCGAAGTGATCCACGGTCTGGTGGCGGACTCGCCCCAGGTGGCGGCGCGGACGGAACAGAAGCTGGGGGAGAAGTCGTTGTCCTACCCGTATCCCCATCCGCTTTTTGTCTTTTGGACCTACAGCCACCCCCCGACGGCCGACCGGCTGCGCTTTGCGGCCCGGTACCAGCCTTGGATTACCGGGCAGCCCCTGCGTTACGTCAAGTGAGACGTTACGAAACGAACGGGGCGTGTGCTCGCAGCACCCCCCGGCATCGTCAGATAAACAGATCCACCGGCACCCGCAAGAACTCGGCCAGCCGCTTCGCCTGTGCCTTGCTGATCGACCGCCGTCCGTTCAACACCTCGGTGGCGGCGCCCTTGTTGCCGAGCACCGGCCAGATGTCCTTGTGCTTGAGTCCCCGCTCTTCCATTAGCGCCAGCAGAGACTCATGCGGCGCGACACTGGGCAGAGGAAAATTCTTCTGCTCATAGTCCACGATCAAGAGCGTGATCACTTCCGCCAATGCCTCTTCCTCGGGCGAAAGATCCTCACGCTCGTCGAGATCCAGGAGCATCTCCGTCACTCGAGCAAGTTCTACTGGCGAATGGATGGGGCGCGGAAGAGACTTCGCGAGTAGCCCCGCATAAACTTCGTCCTGAATTTCCGTGATCATAGTTTCCAGGCTCCTTGGTCATATTCGGCATGGGTGAGAATTTGGAGGATGAACACCCTCTGGGTCCGATAGTTCACTCGGGCGATCAGCCGGTAGCTATTCCCATGAATGTTGAATATCGTCCGGCGGCCAACGATGTCGGCATGCGCAAAGTCGTGGCTCACTTCGGCTAAAGACGCCCACTTTGCCCGCCTGGTGACACGGTACCAGTTCAACAATGGCGCCAACGAATCGCTGTGCCTTTCAGAGAAGCTGACGATGGCCGGCAAGCTAATCGCCCGCATTCTTTGAGTTTACAGAATGTAAACAAACCGGTCAAGCAAATTCAGAACGGCGGTATCATGAAAATCCCATCCTGTACCCTGAGGCTCAAATGAGCCAGCGCGATCGGAAGGGGGCGAAGGCTTCAGCGCCTATGCGGCGGCCATGTGGCCCGGTAGCTGACCATCAACGTGCGAGCGTGCTCGAGGAGCCGACCTGAATCGCGCTAAACAAACCTAACGACACCATCAAGCCACCGAACTGCCAGAAGGCCGGCCAATCGGCATACGGAGCCGCGTCCTTCTTATAAAGCCGGTAGCCGAAGCAGGCGGCAATCCCATAAAGGAACGGCTGCCCCAACATGAAAGCCAGCACCAGGGACAGCCCCAAGGCGAGCCACCGTTGCTGCGTATCCAGCGCCCGTGCCCCGCGCCCGCCATCCAGAAAGAAGACCGGGAGCAGATTAAACAAGTTCATGAACCCAATGGTGTGCACCAGCGCCATCCAAATTGGCGCGCCGCTGGTGGCGGCCATCAATCCGCAAAGGATCGCGGCGCCGAGGCCCCAGGTGGGTCCGGCTAAGCCGATGCGCGCATCCTGATGGACGTCGGCGGGCGAATCATAGAGCGCGACAAAAGCGCCCACAAAGGGAATGAACAACGGCGGCGAGGCCCGCAATCCGTAATGGCGCAGCATCCACATGTGCCCCATTTCGTGGATGTAGATACTGAGCACAAAGCCCAGGGCAAACATCCAGCCGAACTGCGCCCAGTAGACGCCGAAGAAGAGAAACATCGAGGCCACGGTCTTCAACTTGGCCAGGCCAAAGATCAGGAACTTGGCCTTTGTCAGCACCAGCAGGACGATGGCCTTGAACTTCCACAGCAGCCCGCCGATGAGGAGGAAGGGCCCGCCGAAGCGCTTCAGAAAGTTCGCCTTCTTGGTCGCCTCTTCTTGCCGGCTGGCCTCATCGGAACGGCGGACAATCAGTTGGTCGACGTGCGCCTGCACCTTCGCCGCTTGCGCGGATTCGGCCGGCAGCAACAACAGCGCCCGACGCCAGCACTCGATCGCCCCGTCGAAGTCCCGGGTGCTTTCGAGGGTCTTCGCCTCCGTGGCGAGGCGTTCAAGGTCCTGGGCGTAGACCAACTGCCCGCAAACCGTACAAACCAGCTCGAGCTTTTCGAGCGACCCGCCGCAACCGCTACAATACTGGCTCACTCTGACATGGTCCCATCAATAGTCGGGGATCGGAGAGCCGGTGGAACTCAGGATTTCCGGCGAGTGTTGGGCGCGCCCCAGTGACTCTTGGGTGCGCGCTGTTTCTTCTTCTTCTTCTTCATGCTCTTCATGCTGCGGAGCGATTTGGCGCGGTTGTCGTTGAAGGCGCTGGCGGTGATCACCTTGCGAGTGGTCATCGTTCGGGGTGCCTCTTTTGCCAGGAGGGGGGCCATGACGGCGGTGCAGATGAGGAAGAGGAGGGTGCGAATCGCCATTCAAAGGGATAATCGGCAGTTTAAGGCGCCAACAGTACCCTTCGAGGGCACCCTTCTTGGGTGGGCTGGTAAAATCAAGCGGTGTGGAAGAAGCCATACCGCAAATGGGTGAATGAGTGGGAGAACCACCTCTGTTTCCGCTCGACCGACCGCGTGGAGCGGCCCTTTGAGTGGGGGCTCGGCTATACCTCGGCCTGGCCTCGCGCCGTGACCGCCAATGGCCATTCGCCCGAAGACGACCTGGCCGAGCTGAACCGGCACATCATTTTGACGAGTGACGAGTTCTTCAGCTACGCGCCGCCGCGGGATTTCGCCCTGGACGGCGACCGGCTCACCTTTACCAGCCCTTGCGCCACCCCCCCTGGCCCTAACAACACGGTGCATGCGCGCGTCTTTCCGGGCCGAAATCCGCAGGGCCGCGCCGTGGTGGTGCTGCCGCATTGGAATTCGCATGCGGCCCAACATGTCGGGCTGTGCCAGGGGATTGCCTGGTTCGGGCCTACAGTCATCCGCCTGAGCCTGCCTTATCACGACCAGCGCATGCCGCCAGAGCTCACCCGCGCCGACTACGCCGTCTCCTCCAACATCTGCCGCACCATTGACGCCACCCGGCAAGCCGTCATCGACACGCGCGCCTGCTTCGATTGGCTCACTCAACAGGGCTTCCACCGTCTGGGAGTGGTAGGCACCAGCCTGGGCTCCTGCTACGCTTTTTTGGCCTCGGCCCACGATGAGCGCATCAAGGTAAATGTCTTTAACCATTGCAGCTCGCATTTTAGCGACGTGGTGTGGACTGGCCTCTCGACGATTCACATCAAAAATACCTTAGCCGAGCACTTAGACATGGAACGACTGCGGGCGTTGTGGCAATGCATAAGTCCGGTGAACTATATGGCCAAGTATGCGACCCACGGGCACAAGCGGCAAAAGTTCATTTACACGGAATACGATACGACTTTTCTGCCCTATTTGTCGGAAGAGATTCTGACGTGCGTGAAGGAACACGGGATTCGGCATGAAGTCGCTAAGTTACCGTGTGGGCATTACACGATGGGGGAGAGTCCGTTTAAGTTTATGGACGGGTATCAGATTATTTCTTCCTTAGTTCGTTGGCTGTAAGTGTGAATTGAGGCGCGCCAGGGCGACGAGGATGGTCCCGGCAGAATTGGGGAAAGTCCGCGTTTCCCCTACCGCATAGGAAGCGGTAGGGGTTTCTACGGAGGCGCCGCTTAGTTCCGGTCGACGCGCCGCTCGAATGGATTCACCGGGGTATCGGTGATCTGGGCGTACCAGCCGGCGTACAGGGTGCGGGCATGCTGATCCAGCTTCAGATTGTGTTCCTTGCACCAGGCGGCGAAGGGCTGGGGGTCGAGGTAGGCTTTGACGACGCGCGCTCCCTCCCCGGTGAGGCGATCGAAGGCCTCATCGGCCAGGGCGAGCCACTCCGGATACGTCATCTTCAGAACCGAACCCGGTTCGAACATGGTCATCAACAACCGGAAATCTTCCGCGTTGCGATACCAGGCAATGCCGACGCCACGAATGACGCGGGACTCATCTTTCAAGTACGCGCGCAAGTGGTTCGTGTCAGCGCGATAGTCGGCGCTCTGCTTTAGGGTGGGCATGTTTTCCTCCACGTTCAGGATGTCAGGCGCGGCCTAAAATCAAGCCCCTACGCACCGGGGTCGATTTTTGGAAGTGGTTGATAAAGAATGGGTTATGGCGCAGAAAAATTATTTCCATTCGTTGTGACCGAGGTTCGGCAAAATTCGCGAACCCAATGGGCCGCGATTGGCCTCTAAAGGTGAAGGGAGAATTCTGCCGCCTTGTTCGCTGCGACCACGACACACCATGAAGCGTTGTTCCGAGAGGTGGTGGAGGCACGGGCGGTTACCGATGCGCTTTGGCCTCTGCTCCGGCCGGACGCAATCAGGGAACGGCCAGTGCCGGAGAGGCATCGGTTGATCTTTTACCTGGGCCACCTCGAAGCCTTTGACTGGAATATGATCTGCCGCCGTGGCCTCGATGAGCGTTCGTTTCACCCCACCTTCGACCAACTGTTCGAGTTCGGTATCGACCCGCCGATGGGGCAGTTGCCGCAAGACCAGCCCGAAGATTGGCCCGCCGAGGCGGAGATCCACGGCTACAGCCAACGCGCGCGAGAGACGATTGACCGGCGTCTGCGGCATGCGCCGCCCGAGTTGGTGGAAGCGGCGATTGAGCACCGCCTGATGCATGCCGAAACACTCGCCTACCTGCTGCACAACTTGCCTTACGAGCATAAGCTTCCGGCGCTAGCGACTGGCTTAGCTACGCTCGAGAGGCCGCCGCGGGAAGAGTCAATCGACGTGCCGGCGGCCGTGGCCACCCTGGGCAAAGTGGACGACGAGGTCTTCGGCTGGGACAATGAGTTCGGCCAACATACGGTCGACGTCGCGGCCTTCCGTTGTGCGCCGGAGAAGGTAACGAATGGAGAGTATTTGCAGTATGTGGAAGACGGCGGGACGGCGCCGCGTTTCTGGCGGCAGGAATCGGGCCGCTGGTATTATCGGGGAATGTTCGAACTGCAGCCCCTGCCCATGCACGCGCCGGTGTATGTGACGCAGCGGCAAGCCGTGGCCTACGCCGAGTGGCGCGGACAGACGTTGCTGACGGAAGCGCAATTCCATCGCCTGGCGGACCACTTACCGCACTTACCCGGGAATTACGACTTTGCCACCTGGGATCCGGTGGCCGTAAACAAGACCGGGCCCTTGATCGGCAACGGGTGGGAATGGACGCGAACGCCGTTTGCGCCCTTCGGCGGCTTTGTGCCTTTGCCTTTCTATCCCACTTACTCGGCCGATTTCTTCGATGGCGAACACTTCGTGCTAAAAGGCGCGTCCCCGCGGACCGCCAAGCGCTTCCTGCGGCCCAGCTTTCGCAATTGGTTTCGGGCTGACTATCCTTACGCTTATGCGGCTTTTCGAGTGGTGGAAAAATGAACTGTAGCTTTGCTGACGATGTGCGGGTAGGCTTGTCCCGCGCGCAGAAGGAATTGCCCTCCAAGTATCTCTACGATGCGGTCGGCAGTGCGTTGTTTGAGGCGATCACCGTGTTGCCCGAATACGGACTCACCCGCGCGGATGCACGCTTGCTGCACTTACTCGCTCCAGAACTACCCACCCGTTTTCGGGCCGTGGCGGAACTGGGCTGCGGCACCGGGCACAAAGTAAAGCCGATCCTGCGGTACTTACAAAATCCGCGTTACTTTCCCATCGACCTATCGGAAACGGCGCTCGCCCTCTGCGCCACCGAACTCTCCTCCGTCGCCCAGGTGACTCCCGTACGGCATACTTATCTGGACGGTCTGCGCGCGGCTCAGGCGATGCTCCATCCGCGGGAGCCTTTGTTAGTGCTCTTTATCGGCAGCACGATTGGGAATTTCGGCAGCGAGGAGCGGGGGCAGTTTCTGGCTGAGTTGCGGCGCCTGCTGCGGCCGGGCGATGCCCTGCTGCTGGGTTGCGACCTGGTGAAGCCGCTCGAGACGATGCTGGACGCTTATGACGACCCCGCGGGCGTGACGGCGGCTTTTAACCTGAACTTACTCGCCCGCATCAACCGCGAGTTAGGCGCGGACTTCGCCCTCCGGCGATTCGCGCATGAGGCCCGCTATGATCTAGCCGAAAACCGCATCGAAATGCACTTACTTTCGCGCACCGCGCAGCGTGTGCAGATCGGCGAGTTTGGGTACGAGTTTGCGCTGGGGGAAACCATCTGGACCGAGTCCTCCCATAAGTTCCGGCCGGAGTGCATTCCCATCTTGGCCCAGCCGGCAGGATTTACCTTCGTCCGGCAGTGGATCGCGCCGGAATGGCCTTTTTCCGAAAGTCTCTGGAGCGTCTAACGCAGGGCGGCCCGCAGACGATCGACATAGGCGTTGGGGGAGTGGTCGGCGAGCACTTGGGTGAGTAACTCATCCACGGCGCGCGGGTAACCATGGCGCATACCCTGGGCGACTAAGTGTACCAGCCAACGATTCTGCGCGGCAAAGGCGGGCAGGCGCTGCCACAGGTTGGGCTCCAGGATGACTTGGCCGGAAGTCGGGTCGATCCACACGTGCCGGCCCGTGTGGCGACAGCGCCAGGGCGGCGGCACGGTGGCCGCGACGTCGATGCCGTTCACGACGCGGAACACCGGAGCCTGCACCCGGAGGTCGCTCACCCGCGGGCAGCCAAAGGTGTAGATCCCCGCCACCGGCCGGCCTTGGGTGGCGCACCATTCGCCCGCCAGTAACGCGAAGGCGCCACCGAGCCCGTGGCCGCCGAGCCACAGGCGACCGCTACCGAGCCGTTGGCGAAGCTCGTGCTCCGGCAGCGATTCGGCAAAGGCCCGCTGGAATTGCTGCGGCGCCAGCAGGTGCGCCGCCAAGCCGGGGCCCCAGAAAGCGACAAAACGATCTTCGCCTTGGGTCATTTCGCTCCAGGGCTCACGCTCAGCGTTGCCCTGCGCGGCGAGTTCAGCCAGTCCGCAGGCGAGCCTCACACTGAAGTCGCCGGGCACGGTGGCGGCCAATAAGCCGGGCGTGAGTTCCACTGGGCGGGCCTTACCGATCTCCTCGAGCCAATTTGCCACGATAAACGGAAGCTATCGTCCGCCGTAATTCACGTCGTAGAAGCGCCGGTATTCTCCGCTTCGCACGCGGTCCACCCAGCTGCGATTCTCCCGGTACCAGTCGACGGTAAGTGCCAGCCCGCGGTCAAAGTCCATCCGTGGCGACCAGCCCGTCTCCCGCTCCAGCTTCTCGCTGGTTAAGGCATAGCGCCGGTCATGCCCCGGCCGATCGGCCACGGTCTTCATCAAGCTATCCGGCAGTCCGGTGGCCCGCAGGATCCGCCGCACCACTTCCAAATTCGGCAGCGAACAATTTCCGCCGATGTTATACACCTCGCCCGCCCGGCCCTGCTCCAGCACCGCCCGGATGCCCGCGCAATGGTCGTCGACATAGAGCCAATCGCGTACCTGCATCCCGTCGCCGTAAATCGGCAAGTCCCGGCCCTCGAGCGCATTCGAAATCATCAGCGGAATCAATTTCTCCGGAAATTGATAGGGGCCGTAGTTATTCGAGGCCCGGGTCACCAGCACCGGCAATTTGTAAGTCGTGAAGTAAGAGAGCGCGAGTAAATCGGAACCGGCTTTGGACGCCGAGTAAGGGCTGGAGGCGATCAGCGGATACTTCTCGTCGGCATCGTGCGGCGCGTCGATTGACCCATAAACCTCATCCGTCGAAACATGCACAAAGCGGGCCAGCTTGGCCGCCCGCGCCGCTTCCAGCAGCACAAAGGTACCGCGGAGATTGGTTTCGAACACCGGCGTGGGCGCGTGAATACTGCGGTCCACATGCGATTCGGCCGCAAAGTGCACGATCGCGTCGGGGTGCTCTTCGGCCAGCAAACTCTCCACCAGCGTGGCGTCGGTAATGTCGCCTTGGACGAACCGGTAGCGCGGGTCTGCCTCCACCGAAGCCAGATTCTCGAGATTCCCCGCGTAAGTCAATTTATCGAGATTCACGATGCGCGTCACGGTCGAGAGCGCCAAACTGCTGCGCACAAATGCCGATCCAATAAATCCCGCGCAACCGGTAACGAATAACTTCATTTGTGTTGTAGTTCCCAGTCGTAGTGGATCCCGGCGTGGTCGTGCGCGATGCGGCCCTCGTCGGCCGGGTTGTAATGACGGTCCGTCACGTACACCAACATCGCTGCCTGCTCACCGATCACCTTATAGCCATGCGCCACCCCCGGCGGAATCAGAATCTGCCACGGCCGCAGTTGGCCGACGTAGAGCGTGTTGCGCAGTCCATACGTGGGCGAACCCGACCGTAGATCGCACAGGCCCACTTGGAACATCCCTTGCGCCGGGCACCACAGGTCCGTCTGGTGCCGGTGATAGTGGAAGGCCTTAATCGTCCCCGGATAGCTCAACGCCGCCGACACCTGCGTGGACGCCGCCGGAAAGCCACCCGGCAAGCCTTCGCCCAAGCGGAACACTTCGAGGAAGTAGCCCCGGTCATCCGGAAACAGCGTTAAGGACTGGATGCGCACACCTTCGACCAGATCGGCCGCATCCGGCTTCATGATCACCCTGCCAATCCCCTTGGGGTTGGCGATGGAGTCCCAGTCGAGGCTGTGCATCGGGGCAGGCACGCTCATGCGGCCGGCGCCCCGGCGCGGGTTTCGGCGACGAGGTTCGTCGCCCGGCGAAGGGAATCGAACGTGCCAGCGTCGGTCCACCAGCCGGAAATATAGTTAAAACTCATGGTGCCCTCGCGGATGTAGGCGTTGTTCACGTCAGTGATCTCGAGTTCGCCGCGCCGCGAGGGCTTCAAGTGTCGGCACTTCTCAAACACCGTCGAATCGTACATATAAATACCCGTGACGGCGAGATTCGTTTTGGGGTGTTCGGGTTTTTCTTCGATGCCAATAATCCGGTCGCCCGCAAGCTCCGCCACGCCAAAGCGCGAAGCGTCGGGGACCTCTTTTAACAGGATCTTGGCGCCCACCTTCTGCCGGGCGAAGTCCGCGGCCGCCTCCGCAATGGAGCCTTCGATGAGGTTGTCGCCCAGGATGACGCAGATGGGTTCATTCTCGGCAAAGTGCTCCGCCAAAGCCAACGCTTCGGCGATGCCGCCTTCGCCTTCCTGATAAGCGTAGTTGATCTGGCGCAGGCCGAACTCCTTGCCATTGGCAAGCAGGCGCAGAAAGTCTCCGGCATTGCGGCCGCCAGTCACCACCAGTACTTCGCGCACCCCCGCCTCCACCAAAGTCTCAATGGGGTAGTAGATCATCGGCTTGTCGTAGATGGGAAGCAGATGCTTATTGGTGATTTTGGTAAGGGGGAATAACCGGCTGCCGGTGCCCCCCGCGAGGACGACGCCCTTCATGTTGTGAGCCTCCGGCTGATGATTTGGTCCGGATTGCGCTCTGGGCCAGTGTGATACACGTAATTTCGATGGTATCATGTGGCCCGAATGACGCTACACTCCTGGAACGAAATCGAACGCGAACAAATGAACGCCCTGGTAGTCCGCCAGGCCGTTCACGGCATCCATCTCACCATCGCCCGGCTGGAAATGAAGGAAGGCGCCACGGTACCCACCCATCACCATGTCAATGAACAGATGACCGTGATGCTCAGCGGCCGCCTGCGCTTTGTGTTCCCCGATAAGACGGTGGAAGTGGCTGGCGGCGAGGTGATGGAGATCGCCCCCCACCTGCCCCACAGCGTCATCGCGCTCGAAGATTCGGTGGCGATCGATGTCTTCAGCCCGGTCCGCGAAGATTGGCGCCGTGGCGACGACGCCTACTTACGAGGCCAGTAGCGCGGGAAACTGCGCAGCCTCGCGGCAGGCGGCTATTCCTAGCCCTCCGGAGAAGGGATGGGTCAAAGAGGCCCACGATTTGCCGGTAAATACTGGGTTTCTCTGGCAGATGTGACCCATCGCTCACGCGATCGGCTAGGGCCATTCGGCAACCACTCCCGCGTTCGTTTGGTCAACTAGAGCAGCAAGCTCTCCACCCGCCGGGCGTGCACCATGCCGTCGCAAGGCGACCAGCCGAAGAGCGTGAATCGCCCGTCCTGCGACGCCACCATGGCTAACGAATCCTGCTGATCGTGGGTAAACTGCGCCGCCGAACTGTGCCGGGTGCCACCCAGTTGCATGGGCTCAACCACCGTCGGCACGGCGCCCTCAATGGGTTCGCTGAGGGTGACCTGCGTGACGAAGGGCGATTGCCAGCGCCGGACGATCTTGGCCCCGAAGCCGAGCACCTCGAAGTGCTCGTTCAGGATCGTCGCCCCGTCGGCTGCGGTGAGCCCTGCGACGACGTCGATGTCGCGAGCGGTGGGCAAAGTGGCAAAGGCCGGAGTGACGGCGTAGGGTATGGGCGACATGATCGATTCGCGCCAGTCGTCGCGGCCGGCCGGCACTACCAGCAGCGTGCCGCCCCGGCCGTGGGCGCGCATCGAAACGGCCAGTTGAATGAGGGGGCCGACTTCGTTTCGGAATTGTGATTCCAGGCCTAACAGCGGGGGCAGCATGGCCGGGCAGTCGGGAATGCTGGCTGCGCGTTGGTCGATCACTTTCAACTGGTCGCCCTCAATCACGGCGATATTGACGAACTTGCCGGCGGCTTCGGTGCCGCTGTACTTGATCACGAGGAGTCCGGGAGCGATGATCTCGACAATTAGACAGAAGGGCGGCAGAAGGTGCGAAGTGCCCCAGATGGCTGCGCCGCTTACGCCCAGGTGCACCCCAGCCCGGTTAACCCCCGGGGCGATCCGCGTTAGCGATTCGGGCGTTAGGGCAACGGGCGAGGCGAAGCGCATCGGCCGCTGGATGAATTCAGGGGCCACCATGGCCAGCGACACACGCGGCGTTGCGCTCTCCTCCCGCCGCAAACTGGCCCAGAAGGCCACATGCAGGATCGTCTCCAGCATCGCGAGGTCCGGCAGAGGGGTATGCCCGGGCGCCAACAGCTCAAAGTGGCGGTGCACACGGAAGGCGGCGACGCGGGCGACGGGGTAAGCCGATTCGGTCATCTCTCTTTAGAGTGCACCATGGGGGGTCTTAGCGTGCGGGTTGTGCCAGGGCCATCAGACGATGGCCCTGACGGGTGCGGATTTCTAGCTGAGGTCGGCGCGGAGCATGGGCTTATCGGTAACAGAGAAGTCGGCGCTGGCCTCGCTGGTGGAGGCGATGTCCTGAGCGCCCGTGCGCTCGAGGATATCCTTCGCGCGACTGGTCCATTCGGAGTTATCGCTATGCACGGAGAGGAGAATGCCGCCTTCCTTGATGCGGCCTTCGTAGCGCTTCGCCTCGTACTCAGGCATGCCCATACCGGTAAGCGCGCCTAAGATGCCACCGGTGACGGCGCCGGCACCCATTCCGGCCAAGGCACCCATGATGGGTCCGGCGGCGATTAACGGGCCGACGCCCGGAATCGCCAAGGCGCCAATGCCGGCGAGCCAGCCAAGAGCGCCGCCCAGCACGGCACCGGCAGAGGCACCGGTAGCGGCACCTTCGGGAGCCTTGGTGCTTTTTTCGACGGCGAAGTCCTTCGTTCCGACGTTATCGGGCAGGAGTGCCGAGATGTCGGTGTTGCGAAAGCCCGCGATGCGGAGGGCGTCGACGGCGCCGGAGGCGTCGTCACGAGTCTTGTAGATGCCAAAAACAGAGGTATTTGCCATGATAGGTTCCTTTACTTGGTTATTTCTTACTCGGAGCGATTTCGAGATCGTTGGTAACATTCTTCACGCCGGCGATGACGGTGGCCTTCTTCACCACGCTTTCTTTTTCGGCAAGATCGCGCACCGGACCACGCAGTGTCACTGTGCCGTCACGCGCGATGATCTTGATGTTATGGGCGTAGGTGGACAGCGACTTATCGTCGATGACCGACTTGCGGACCTTCCGGGCTAATTCGGTGTCGGCCGCATTCATCTTTTGTTGGTCGGCGGTGATCGCGTGTTTGGCGCGGTCCCGTTCATTCATCTTGGTGTTATCGGCTTCTTGAGCGAGGAGCGTGGCGCCGGCGGCCAAGCTCAGAATCAGGAGGTGTTTTATCATAGAATCCTTTCAGCTACTAACTACTGGTCCAACGGTTTCCCGATAGGCCTGGCGGCCGGCGTCGAGAGCGGCATTCAAGGTGCCGCGCCCTTTCTCGAGGGTCTCCCGTCCTTGGTCGACGATCCCCCGTCCTTGTTCAACGAGCTCAGTGGCTTTATCCGCCAAATCCTCGCCTTGACGCGCGACGAAGGCCTTACCGCTATTCACGCCGTCACGGATGGCGTTGCGAGTTGCTTGGCCGGATCGCGGCGCGAGCAAAATGCCCAAGCCGACGCCTATGCCGGCTCCGAGCAATAACAGACACGTGTCTTTCGACATGCTGGATGGAGTGCAGTCATTCATGAGGGTGTTTCCTTAGTTTTTGTGCATTTCGCGGAAAGAGTACTTCGAGAGCAGTCTGGTTAAGGCGGCGGCTTGCGGAGACGCGGTTCCCTTACCGCCGCGCACGATCTCGGTGGTGGTGTAACGATTGCCGTAGAGTAAGTGGTTTTCGTCGAGGTCCTGGCGTAAAGTGGAACCTTCGAGGGACACGCCGGCGAATAGGCCGCGAGACCGCGAATAGCCCAAAATTTCGGCGCGCATGAAGGCGTCGGTTTCGGCCTGTGCCGTGCGGCCCACGGGACCGGCCATCGCCTGAGCCACGCCGCCGATCTTGAACTGGGATTGCATCAAACGGTCAGCGCCGGCGGAGTTCATGATCAGCAGGACGGCGTCCGTTTCGCCAACGCCAATCTGGAGCCCAACGCTGCCACCTTCCACGCGTAAGCCCGCAGGGTTGCTCCACGCGGTGCGGGCGGCGTTCCGGCAGGAGATGAAGCCCTTACCGTACTTGCCGCCGACAATGAAGCCAGCTTTCTTGAGCCCGGGGACAATGACGACGCAGTGAGCACGCTCCAGTAGCTCGTCGGGGATCGCCTTATCTGGCACGGACATGATTTCTTCAAAGGTAGTTACGGCCGCCTGAAGGCGGTCAGTGCTCTTTTCGGTGGACTTATGATCAGCCAGGAGGGAGCCGCACGAAAAGCTGAGGGCGGTTAGCAGGGTGAGATTTTGGATCTTCATGCTTCGCTATCAGAGCAATTACGGGGCCAACTCAGATTTGCAGAAGGATTGCGGTCTGCGTGGGCCGGTGAGCGGCAATACTTTCGCCTGGCGAGCGCAAGTGTTGCCTGATTTCGGTTTGGCGGCAGGATTGCAAGATGGCGGATACGAAGGAGATTCCGCATGAACTGGGATCAAGTAGAAGGTAAGTGGAAGCAGATGAAAGGGTCCGCCCGCGAGACTTGGGGTAAGCTGACCGATGACGATCTAGACACGATCGCCGGCCAAAAGGACCAGTTGATTGGCCAAGTGCAGGAGCGCTATGGCGTGGCCAAGGAAGAGGCGGAAAAACAGGTGTCGGCCTGGCTGAAGCGCCACGATGAGAAGTTCGTGGGCGCCAAGCTATAGCAAGTGCCTACGGTGACGAAACGCCGCCTTGAGTCGAAAGCTCAGCGCGGCGTTTTCATTTTCCGGTACCATAGACAGCGATGGAAGGTAACAAGTTCGCCGGGCGGGTGTTGATTGTCGACGACGATGAGAGTCTTCGGCAGAGCCTGCGCGCCCTCATGGTGGAAGCGGGCTGGAATACCGCTGAGGCGGGGGACGGCCAGGACGCGCTGGACCGGCTGACGACTTACGATGCCGATGTGATCGTCACCGATCTGGTGATGCCCCGGATGGATGGGATTGAGTTTCTAAAGACCCTGCGGGCCGCGGGTGACGAACGGCCGACGATCGTCTTAACCGGTTATGGCAGCCTCGATAAGGCGCTCTCCTTGGTGCACGATCTGGGCGCCTTCTGGTTTCTGGAAAAGCCGGTGAAGACGAACGCGCTGAAGGCGTTGCTGGAGCGAGCCATTGCGCAGCGAAGGCTGACGCTCGAAACGCAGGCGCTCAAAAGGGATTTGGCCAACCGGGGCTTTCTTGGGGAGATGGTGGGTAGGTCGAAGGCGATGCAGCAGGTATTCCACCTGATTCGCCAAGTGGGGCCGAGCGCGGCTTCGGTATTTATCAGCGGTGAAAGCGGGACGGGAAAAGAGTTAGTAGCCCGCGAGTTACATAAATCAAGCCCTCGCCGGAACCAACCCTTCGTGGCAGTCAATTGCGCTGCGTTGCCGGAAAGCCTGATTGAGAGCGAGTTATTCGGCCACGAAAAGGGCGCTTTCACGGGCGCCATTGAACGCCGGGCGGGATGTTTCGAGCAGTCGCACGGCGGCACGTTGTTTCTGGACGAGTTGTGCGAAATGCCATTGGCGACCCAATCGAAGTTGTTACGCGTACTCGAAGACCGGCGCGTCCGCCGGCTGGGGGGGCGGACCGAAATCGAAGTAGACACCCGCATTATCGCGGCGACGAATCGCCCGCTCGATGCCGTGGTGCGGGATAAGTACTTACGGGAAGACTTATACTACCGCGTAAATGTATTTCACATCGAGTTATCGCCCTTGCGTGACCGCGAAGAAGATATTCCCGATCTGGCCCACTCTCTCCTGTTGTCCTTAAATCGCAAGCACGGTGCGTCCGTGACGCGGATTGAGCCGGCGGTGATGAGCCGGTTGGAGGCGCACGCCTGGCCGGGGAATATTCGCGAGTTACGGAATGTGCTGGAACGCGCCGTGATTCTCGCGTGGGAGGGGCCGATTCAATTGCAACATTTGTTGATCGATGCGGAATTGCGTATGCCGGACGCCGCGATCGCGGCCCTTAACGCGGAAGCAAACGCGACCGGTAGCGCGATGGGCGGCGCGATTGGGATGCCAGCTTCGGTTGCGGCCGACATGATCGCGTTTCGGGCGGGTGAGCCACTGATGAAGGTGGAAGACGCCTATATTCAACTCACGCTCCAGCATGTCAACCAGAACCGGAAGCGGGCGGCGAGTCTACTGGCGATTAGCGTGCGTACGTTACACAATAGGCTGGTGGCGCTGCGTAACGGTGCCGCGCCAGAAGCCATTGACGATGAAGACTAAGCGGGGTTAAGGATAAAGCAGACCGTCGTGCCTTGGCCCGGTGTCGAATCGATCCACACGTTGCCGCCGTGCAGTTCGATCGCCCTGCGGCAGTAAGTTAGCCCCAATCCCTCACCCGGAAAATCGCTTCCGTGAAGGCGTTCAAACATTCCGAAACAGCGTTCTGCCCGCTCTGGCGCAATCCCCAAGCCGTTGTCGGCCACCGACACTCGCCACTTTCCCGAAGTGGATTCCTCCAACGCTGACACGTCGATCCGGACGGGCTCAGCGCGCGTGAACTTGAAGGAATTATCGATCAGCCGGCTGAAGACTTCGGTGAGCATTTCGAAGTCGCCGTGAACGGATGGCAGTGGGTGGATGACGATCGACGACCGAAGCGGTTCAGCCAAGCGGGTAACGGCATGGCGCAAGACAAGGTTGAGGTCGGTTTTCTCGAGGTGCCGGAACTCCTGCAATTGCAGGAGTTCGAACATGCCGGTGAGCCGAGCCTCAAGGCGAATCGCGTTTTCCCGGATCTTGGCCGCACAGAGCATTACGTCTTCGGCGGGATCGGCGAGTAAGTCGGCGTAACAGCGGATCATGCGCAGTGGCTCGCGCATTTGATGGGCGGCCATAGCGAGTTCGGCCGGCAAACGCAGCCAAGCCGGATCGGATTCGTGCATTGCCTCCATGGTAGTGCGGAAGTTGCCTGAAAGGGGAAAATTCTGCACCCTTCTTCGCCGGAATTGGGATTGGCCCTCCGCTTGCAATGCAGTACTGGGAATGACTCAACAAGGAGGAAATTCATGACTTTTTCAAAGTTTACATTTATTGGACTGAACACGACGATGGCGGCCTTGCTGATGGCGCAGGTACCGAATCCAACCCAGACGAACCTGCCGGAGACCAGCCGGGACGGCATTCCTATCTTCCGTGTCACCTCGGTCTCGAAGTCGGTGACGTCTATCAACTATCACCATCGGCAAGGGTCGACGGTGGTGGGCATGGCGGGTACCGCATATATGCCGAAGGCCGTTGGCGAGGCCAAGGTGGAAAGCAAGACCGGCGCCACCAAGGTGCAGGTGGATGTCGACAAGATGTGGCCGGCCGAATCGTTAGGCGATGAT
>Ga0105048_10006239_pt1 | contig 19204 bp, 15 predicted proteins | sample MAT05_FD_78382 | JGI IMG/M metagenome (GOLD analysis project Ga0105048, IMG submission 78382) | Freshwater microbial communities from Lake Fryxell liftoff mats and glacier meltwater in Antarctica - MAT-05 | ecosystem: Environmental > Aquatic > Freshwater > Ice > Liftoff microbial mat | place... | reverse complement strand
TCCAGTTGAAGATGGACTACCACCAACAAAAATAATTCCAGGAGCAGCGGTAAATGTTCCGCCAGTTGTTCCTGTAATTGTTGGAGATGGATCAGAATCTCCTTGACAAAAGGATAAAGATGAATAAGAAAATGCTGGATTATCTTCTAAATTAATTGTAACATTATCAGTTGCTGAATTAGGGCAATTTGGTCCAGGTGTGAGATAGGTAATTGTATAGGGTCCGCCTACTGTTGAGCCTGTTAAATTAATTTGCCCTGTTGCTGAAGGACTGCCACCTACAAAAACAATTCCAGGTGATGCTGTAAATGTTCCGCCAGGTGTTCCTGTTATTGAAGGTAAAGGGTTTGCGTCTCCTTGACAATAGGTTGCTGCGTAATTAAAAGATGGTATATCTTCAGCATTAATTGTAACATTAAATACTTGTGTAATTGGGCAAAGTCCAAGATTATAAGTAATAGCGTATGGTCCTCCAGCTGTGCTACTTGATACATCGATGATTCCAGTTGCAGAAGGACTTCCGCCAACAAAAATAATTCCAGGCGCCGCAGTAAATGTTCCGCCAGTGGTTCCCGTTATAGTTGGTGCTGGGTCTGCATCACCTTGACAAAATGAAATAGCGCCATAAGTAAAACTAGGGTCATAATTCAATATGGTAAAGTCGTTAGATGAAGCAGCGTCGTATCCTGAAGTTGTAATTCCGCTTCCATTTGGTTCACCATCATCGCCAATCACAATATAAATATCAAGGCTATCATCAGATATACAGTTTGCTGCAATATCTGCATTAAAACAAAACGTATGAAGTTTGCAACTATAATTACCAGAAATACCATCGCCCAAAGGATTTCCAGAACTGTTTGCAAACTGCCAAACGATTGAATTATCAAGAGGAATATAGTTTGCAGACCATTCTCCAGTGAGATCAAAAAAGCCATTATTCAAAGGCGGAGTATCAGGAGTCAAACTTGAGTTGTTAATGTTTTCAAAACAAGGACCTAAAATCATATTGACTGAATCAACCCAATCAAAATTGTTTAGGTTAGTAATATATAAATTATGACAAATCGTAACATTTTCACAAGGCTCAACTTCTAACGCACTTGATGAACCGTTTACAAATGCAACTACTCCGTCTAAATCTGTATCAGCAATGTTGCATCCGGTTTTATCAAATTCAATAGCTGAAACTAGACAATCAAATTCAAGATCAAAATTTTGAATATGATCCGTTTTTGAATCTATAACAAAATAAAAAGTTCCAGGACCAGTTGCTGAGAAAGTAAGTTTGTTTGATCCGTTAGAAAAATTTCCGGTACTTACATTTAAACTATCTGCCTCAGTACAAATTGAACCAGTTGGACAATTTGTGCCTAACCAAAAAACATTAACGTAAGGATCGTTAACATCAATAACGTCCGACATCGTCACGTAAATTAAATAATTTCCTGACGGAACACTTGTTTGATAATAAATATCTTCTCCTGGGGTATTTGTAGGTACACAGGAAAACAAACTAGAAGTATTAGATTGACCCAAAGTTGTTTGATTATTAAAGAAGTCTCCGCAATTAACAACAGTTGGGTTAACATTTGCTTCAACCACTAAATTAAAAAAACATAAATCGGAGTGCGCTAAATTATCTGTGACTAACATGTTAATTTGATGCGTGCCGGCAGGTAAAATTGTTCCTGGAGCAGTTAATTGCGATACAGTAAATCCAGCAGCACAGCCGTCTACAACTACTTGCGTTCCAACATAGTTTCCCAATGTATAATTACATGCCGCATTCGCAGTTACTGTATCATTGGGAGGGCAAGTAATTTCAGGCCCACAAGGTACGGCTGCTGCACATTGAAAACTTGACACAAAATGATCTTTAGCACCTGCAATATTTACTAAAGTTGGAGGAGTTGTGTGAAAAGTTGTTGGACTTAAAATGCCTCCACCAAAACTAGTTCTTCCATTACGTGCATAAATAGAATTTACTTCTTGAATGCCACTTCCAATTTCTTGAAAAGACCATTTATAAGTTCCCGATAAATTATATGATGCAACAAAAATATCTTGACCATTTGCAATTAAAATATCACTTCCACTCACATTCATTGTGTTTGTGAAATTCCCACATATTTCCACTTCAGAACAACTAACAGACAATGCAATATCCGTTGCTTCGTCTTGCCCAGTCCCCCCTTCAGTCCATAATGTTTGCAGTACACCTGCGTAATTGTATTTAGCTACAAAAATATCTGATTGACCATTGGAGTAGGCGGTATCTCCGTAAATATAAGGCCCTGCAACTGTTGTTGGTGAAACAAACTTGCAACTATTGTGATGAAAACCTGTGATAAAAATACTTCCTGCACTTACCACAATTCCATTACTTTCTGAATCACCAGAGCTTGCGCCTGCTGAGGTTGCCCAGTTTACATCGCCGTCTAACGATTGACATTTTAGAAGCCAAATGGAATTACTGCCATAATTTGGTAAAATGTAATCGGGACCTGGTGCGGCAATGGTGCAAACGCTGTTGTCGTAATAACCTGTGACAAAAACTTCCGTACCATCAAATGAAATATCTGTTCCGCGTTCCATTTTAGCACCACCGTGATGTTCAACCCAAACAGACGAGACTAGTGCAGAATCAAGTTTAGCAATAAAAATATCTTCTTGAGCTGGTGCACCGGTTAGGATTCCGCCAAAATTTAAAGGGTTTTGAAAAAAGAAGCCAGTTACAAAAACATGCGTACCGTTGCTGGTAATCCCTAATATTTCGCCTTTTCCGGTTGATCCAACAGTTGGCCCTTTTAAACGAATTGGTATACCACTCGGGTTTAATTTTAAAATGAATGGATCTCTGCTCGCAGTTGAAGGAATAACTAAACTACCAACAGTTAAATTTGTATTTGTATGATGTCCACCAACAAAGGTACATCCTGCTGCATCTACAAAAATTGAATGACCATAAGATGCATTGTTTCCAAAACCTTGGCGTGCCCACTGCACAACTCCCGCAGCATTGTATTTTACTACGAATAATTGAGTGGTGCTTCCTGCGTTTAAACTGAAAGCACCTACAATCAAAGCTCCTTTAAATGAGCCCGTTGCGTATGTGTTTCCCGCAGCATCAACAAAAACTGCTTCAACGTTGTCTGCGGCAACTCCACCTGCACTTGGACTTTTGACCCAATTCAACGGCGGTTGCCCAGCCGCATAAAGCTCTAGTGTAAGCACTAAAAAGAATAATAAAATGCGTCTACAATTTTTCACTCCAAGTAAGTTGGGTCAAAACTAATTTATTTAGTACTGTTAGTCAAGGCAATTTCGACGAATTGGCTTGTCAATCCGACTAGCCATATCCGCATATCTAAATTGATTTAATACATAAACATACGACAAAAAATAAATTAAGTTAAATCTATACAGCCAAGCCACATGCGATGGGAAATTTATATTTATATAGAACGTCTAGAAATCAATATTTTAAGTTTTTGTTTTTTTTTGACTATATCTTATGGTTTAAGTAAATTAATAAGTTTCATTTCAAAAAATCCGACTTATAAACGGTTGAAATCTTTCGACTAAATTTTTATTAATAGTAGAAATCTAGTGATTTTTTTGAAATAATTCGATATTAAAATTTAGTTCAAATCAAAATAATTATAATTCCTACTTTTAATCATCTTCATAAATCAGTAAATTAAATCTATTTTTGCATGCTTACTTATTTATGGACAATCAAATACAACTCTTTGGCAAAACTTTTATACCGTACATTTCGGAAAAAGAGATTGAAGAACTAATTACAACAATTGCAAATCAACTCAATAAAGATTTTTCTGGGAAACATCCTTTGTTTATTGGTGTTCTCAATGGTTCTTTTATGTTTGTGTCTGATTTGATGAAAAAAATGGAGATTGATGTTGAATTGAGTTTTGTCAAATTTGAGTCTTATTATGGCATGGCATCTTCTGGTAAGGTTACTGAATTAATAGGTTTATCGGCAGATTTAAATAATCGTCATGTGGTGATTTTGGAAGATATTGTTGATACAGGAAATACTATTGGGGAACTCCTTTATCTTATTGGTGCAGAGCAACCTGCAAGTCTTTCAATAGCTACTTTATTGCTAAAACCAGATGTTTTTAATAAAAAGTACACTGTACACTACGTTGGTAAAAATATTCCGAATAAATTTGTAGTCGGATACGGACTCGATTATAATGAATCTGGCCGAAATTTAAAGTCCATATATCAAGTTGCAGAAGAGTAAAAATTTATCATGATTAATATTGTATTATTTGGCCCTCCAGGCGCTGGTAAAGGAACACAAGCTGAACGGTTGGTGAAAAAGTACAATCTTTTTCATCTTTCAACTGGTGATGTTTTTCGATATAACATTAAAAACGAAACGGACTTAGGCAAGCTAGCCAAAAGTTATATGGATAGAGGCCAACTTGTACCTGATGATGTGACTATAAAAATGTTGATTTCAGAAGTTGAAAAACATCCCGAAGTAGAAGGATTTATTTTTGACGGATTTCCAAGAACTCAAACTCAAGCAACAGCACTCGACAAAATTTTGGCAGAGCGCAAAAACAGTATTGAAATGATGTTGGCTTTAGATGTTGAAGAAGAAGAGCTAAGAAACCGATTAAAAAAAAGAGCTGAATCTAGCGGACGTATTGACGATGCCGATCCAACTGTGATACAAAACAGAATTGATGTCTACTTAAAAGAAACAATGCCTGTTAAAGATTTTTACAAAGCTCAAAACAAATTTGTAAAAGTAAATGGACTTGGAAGTATTGATGAAATTACTTCGCGTTTGTTTTCGGAAATTGATGCAGTAATCGGATAATCGATCGCTGATAATCTAAATTAAATCATGTCAAATTTTATTGATTACGTAAAAGTTAATTGTCGTTCAGGTAAAGGTGGCGCAGGATCTCAACACATGTTTCGCGCTAAAGGTGTTCCTAAAGGTGGACCCGATGGTGGCGATGGTGGAAGAGGTGGCCACATAATTATGCGAGGTAATACACAACTATGGACTTTATTGCCGTTGAAATATAAAAAACATATTGTGGCTGAACATGGAACCGGTGGTAAAAAAAATAATATGACCGGTCGAGAAGGTGATGATGTTTATATTGATGTGCCTCTAGGAACTATTGCTAAACTTGAAGAAACTGGAGAAGTGATTGGTGAAATTGCAGAAGATGGACAAGAAATTATTTTGCTAAAAGGGGGAATGGGTGGAAGAGGAAATACTTTTTTTAAAACTGCTACCAATCAAGCTCCGCGCCTTGTTCAACCTGGTATGCCCGAACAAGAAGCTTGGATTATTCTTGAATTAAAAATTCTTGCCGATGTGGGTTTAGTAGGATTTCCGAATGCAGGAAAATCTACTTTACTTTCTGTTGTATCTGCCGCTAAACCTGAAATTGCTGATTATCCTTTTACAACTTTAACGCCAAATTTAGGCATTGTTGCTTATCGAGATTATAAGTCTTTTATCATGGCTGATATACCCGGAATTATTGAAGGCGCTCATTTAGGTAAAGGCCTTGGAATTCAATTTTTGAAACACATTGAAAGAAATTCATTATTGCTTTTTATGGTGCCAGCTGATGCCGACAATATTCATGCACAGTATAAAATTTTACTCAACGAATTAAAACAGTACAATCCGGAAATGATGGATAAACCAAGGCTTTTGGCGATTTCTAAATCAGATATGCTCGATGAAGAATTGAAAAAAGAATTTAAAAAAGATCTTCCAAAAATTCCTTACGTTTTTATTTCCTCTGTTGCACAAACCGGATTAGTGGAATTGAAAGATTTGATATGGAAAGAACTTCATAAATAATCGTTTACGAATTTTGAATTTACATTTATGCTAGACACAGACCTGTCCAATGTCAACTCTAAACTCATAAACCCTGTCTGCTTGGTGCGGCCCGGCAGGCTTTCAACCCTTCAACCCTTCAACTTTTTCAACTTTCAACTTTTCAACTAAAAAAAAACCATCAAACTTTTCTATCTTTATCGCAACAAATTTTTCAGATGCGAATTTTATTCTTAACTGTTTTTTTAATCATACTTTCTGCATGTAGCGAAAACAATCGTGTTCCCGTTATTGGTGGTGGTTATGGCATTGGCGAATCAATCAATGATCGTCGTGAAGGTTTGTGGACGTTTTATCGTGACAACGATTCAATTTTATCTCAGGGTGTTTACAAAAATGATAAAGCAGAAGGTGAATGGAAATTTTATCATCTCAACGGACAATTAGAAGAAGTCAGCTTTTGGACAGATGATAAAGTGAACGGTGAAATAAATGTTTATCACGATAATGGAAATAGTTATTATTCTGGAGCATATGAAATGGATAAACGTGTTGGAAATTGGACTTGGTATCGAAGAGATGGGCAAAAAGAAATGGAAGGTACTTTTGTAGATGATAAAGAAGAAGGTGAATGGATGTGGTGGTATACCGATGGACAACTAAAAGAAATTACACATTTCCATGATAGCCTTAAACAAGGAGTTTCTGTTACCTATCATGAAAATGGCCAAATGAAATCTCAAGGAAAATACACGTTTAATTTACAAGATGGAACTTGGGTGCTATATTATAACAATGGTGTTGTAGAAGATAGTACTGAATGGGTGAGTGGATCGGTGAATGGATATTCTGTTTATTATTATCCGAACGGACTAAAAAAATTCGAAGGAACTTATCTCAAAAATATGGAAAACGGGAAACAGCAATGGTATTATGACAATGGTCAAAAACAATTAGAGGGCACTTATGAGAATGGTTTAGAAAATGGTAAATTTACTTTTTACACAATCAACGGTGAAGTCAATAACGTGATGAATTACATAAAAGGTGTAAAATTAGAAGATCAAACTGAATAAGAAAATTAACTGCGATAATGAAAATAAATCCGGAATTTGCAAATCAAAAATCAGCATTAAAACTTTATCAAAGTCCGCTAATGGATTTGATGTATAAAGCGGCAACTATTCATCGTCAATTTCATAACCCCAATGAGGTACAAATGAGCTCGCTTATTTCTATTAAAACAGGTGGCTGCGCTGAAGATTGTGGATACTGTCCACAGTCTGTAAAATACAATACTGAATTAGAAGTAAAACCTTTAATGGCGGTTGATGAGGTTGTTGGTCTTGCAAAAAATGCTAAAGCAAATGGTTCATCAAGAGTGTGCATGGGAGCAGCCTGGAGAAATGTGCGGGACAATCGTGATTTTGACAAAGTGGTAGAGATGGTACAAGAAATTAATGGAATGGGAATGGAAGTTTGTGCAACACTCGGAATGTTGAACGAGCAACAAGCACTCCGTTTAAAAAATGCTGGACTCTATGCATACAATCACAATTTAGATTCTTCAAAAGAATTTTACAAAGACATTATTTCAACCCGCGAATACGAAGACAGAATTGATACAATTGGTCATGTGCGTAAAGCAGGAATTTCTGTTTGCTCTGGCGGAATTATCGGAATGGGTGAAAAAGTAGAAGATAGAATTGGTATGTTGATGACCTACGTGATGATGGAACAACCGCCTGAATCAATTCCAATTAATGCATTAGTTGCAGTTGAAGGAACACCTCTCGAAGATCAAAAGCCACTTCCAGTTTGGGACATGGTGCGTATGGTTGCAACATCAAGAATTATTTTTCCTGAATCAATTATTCGTTTGTCAGCAGGAAGAACACAAATGTCAAAAGAAGCACAAGCACTTTGTTTTTTCGCAGGAGCTTCTTCAATTTTTGCTGGAGATAAATTATTAACAACACCCAATCCTGCGTTTAACGAAGACAAAGAATTGTTTGATATTTTAGGATTAACTTCTAAAGCACCTTTTCAAGACGGCGAACAACCCGAAACAAAACGTGACGAAAAAGTAGAAGCATCAAAAAAGAAACGTGAAGAAATAAAAGCGAGAAAATCACTTCCAAAAGTTGACACTTCGACTGCGCTCAATGGAACTGGTTTTGAACCTAGGAAAGTTGTGATTGAATAGCGAATTTATTTCTCGCAGAGTTTCGCAGAGTAAAGCGCAGAGGTTCTCGAATTGTCATTTTTAGTAAGTGAAATCTGCGAAAATCTGTGAAAATTTTCCGTGTAAATCCGTGGGAAAAATAAATATGGTCAACAATTGTCATTAATGAAACCACCAAAATCCATAACCGAAAAACTAAACCAACGCAAAGCCGAAAATGCTTTTCGCGAATTAATGGTGCAAGGAAATCGTGTTGATTTTTTTTCGAATGATTATTTAGGCGTTGCAAAAATGCCGTTCGAAGGGCAGATGAATTATGGAAGTACGGGTTCACGTTTAATTTCCGGCAACTCAAGATTTACAGAAAGATTGGAAACGTATCTTGCCAATTTTTATCAGCAAGAAGCAGGTTTACTTTTTAATTCTGGTTACGATGCGAATCTTGGATTTTTTTCGAGCATTCCTCAAAAAGGTGATACCATTTTTTACGATGAACTCTCACATGCGTCTATTCGTGACGGAATTCGTTTGAGTCAAGCAAAAGCATTTTCATTCAAGCACAACGATTTAAAACATCTCAAAGAAAGATTTGAATCAGCCGAAGGCACTGTTTATGTTGCTGTTGAAAGTATTTACTCGATGGATGGAGATGCTGCCCCATTAGAATTATTAGTAGAACTCTGCGAAGTTAAAAACGCATTTTTGATTGTGGATGAAGCACATTCTGGCGGTCTATATGGTGCCGGCGGAAGTGGAATAGTAACTGAAAAAGAATTAGACAATCGTATTTTTGCAAAACTCATAACCTTTGGAAAAGCTTATGGAAGTCACGGTGCAATAATTTTAAGTTCACAAATTGTAAAAGATTATTTGATCAATTTTGCGCGTTCGTTTATTTATACAACCGCTTTGTCTTGTCATTCGCAAGAACGAATTGAATTTGCCGTGAATGAAGTTGCACAAAAAGAAAATGAACGAAAAAAATTGCGCGAGAATATCAACGTTTTTCGAACTTATACAAAATCAAAAAATGTAAATTGTATTGCTAGTGATTCGCCCATACAATCTATTTTAATTTCAGGAAATAATGCCGCAAAAAAAGTCGCGGAAAAAATTCTGTCAAATGGTTTTGCTGTGAAAGCAATTTTGTCACCAACAGTTCCAAAGGGCGAAGAACGCATCCGAATTTGTATTCACAGTTTTAATTCTGCAGAGGAAATTAAAGCACTAATTGATTCTATTTTATGAGAACTTTTTTCGTCACCGGAATTGGAACAGATGTTGGCAAAACAATTTGCGCCGCCATATTAGTTGAAGCATTAAAAGCCGATTATTGGAAACCAATTCAAGCCGGAGAATTAGAAAATACAGATTCAGAAAAAGTAAAAAATCTTATTTCAAATTCTATTTCTAAATTTCACCAAGAGCAATATTTATTAAAGTCAGCAATGTCTCCTCATGCTGCATCACAAAGAGAGGGAATAGAAATTAATTTGGATGATTTTAAAATTCCAGAAACAAAAAATTTATTAGTCATTGAAGGCGCAGGTGGATTAATGGTTCCAATAAATTCAACCGGAGATTTGATGATTGACCTGATGGTTGATTTAGATCCAGAAATTATTTTGGTTTCACAAAATTATTTAGGAAGTATTAATCACACTTTACTAAGTATAGAAGCATTGCGGCATCGTGGTTTGAAAATAAAAGGAATTATTTTTAACGGAATTGCAAATCCTGAAACAGAAGAAATTATTTTGAAAAATTCTGGTATAAAATGTCTTGGAAAAATTCCACAGACTGAAAAAGTTGATTGCGATTTTATTCTGGAGCAAGCAAAATTGTTTGAGAAATTATAAGTTGAAGTTTTTTTTGAAATGGAGAAGATTACCAAACATTCAAAATCTCAATCACCGAACCATGCAAATGTCCTTTATCGCCTTTTTTCAACCCTTTAACTGCTTGAGCAAAACCAGATGAAATTGAAGCGGCGAAGTAATGTTTAGTGTTGATTTCTAATTTTCCAGCGCTGATTGAAATAAAGTAAAAACCTTTATCTGTTTCAACTAAACTACCTAGAACGACCGTTGAATTTGAATTCGAAATATTGACGCGAGAAAGTTCTATTTTTAATTTTTGTGCTTCAGCTAATTGTCGCGAAAATTGTTCCACTTCAATTTGCATCATCGCCTTTCCTGTATCATGTTTATCACCTGCGGTACTTTTAGATTCATCATTGGCACTTGCTTGTGATGAATTAAGTGCTTCTGTTGCAATTTGAATTCGTTTTTCAACGTAATCTTGACATTGTGAATACAGTTGTTTTTTTATTTCAGAGTGATTCGCCACAAGAAAAAAATTAAAAAATAAAATTAAGAAATCAACTAAGCAACTTCAAGAATTTGAATCACTTTATCGTTGAATTTTGCTGTGTCACCTTTTTTCAATCCTTTTATAATTATTCCGATAGGTGTTGCTATAGAAATGGCGAAAAATGAAGTTTTAGCAATATCAATTTTTCCTGCACTTATTCCAATATAATAGTTGCCATTATTGGTTTTAACAATGCTTCCAGGACCAACTTGTGTTGTTTTTGGAGAAACTTCAATGCGTAGCATTTCTTCTTTTAATTTTCTTGCTTCTGCTAAATGCTTGGCTTGATGCTCTGTTTCAATTTGCAGCATTGCTTTACTATTGTCGTCGTCGCTTGAAGTGTTTTTTGATTCTTCGTTTGCAGATGCTTGCGCCATTTCATAAGCTTCACTTGCTGTTTGAATTCGCTTCTTTGCATAAGCAATACAAGCTGCATGTAGTTCTACTTTATGATCGCTTAATTTCTTTGCCACAAATTTGTGTTTTGGATGACAAATGTAAGAAATTCGTTGATTTTGCGACTCAATTGAAGATTTCTTTATGAAAGAATTGAACAATCTTTATTTAGAAGCGTTATTAATAAACGAATATATCTTATTAACTTTGCTAAAAGGACCACAAAGTGGCAAACTTTATGAAACCGGTAATGGACAAAGACTTACAAGAAAACAACCCAAAAGACGACCTTCATTTTTCTGCGGCAGGAGATACACCTATGCGTGAAGATGCATTTGATTTAACAGACGACCAAAAAATTGCGCTGATTGAAACCAAGTTTAGTGAAATTATGCACACACTTGGTTTGGATTTGACGGACGACAGTTTAAAAGGCACGCCAAAACGTGTAGCTAAAATGTATGTGAAAGAAATTTTTGGTGGACTAAATCCTAAAATTGCTCCAACATCGTCTGACTTCGATAATAACTATAATTATTCAGAGATGTTAGTTGAAAAAGACATCACCGTTTATTCAACATGTGAGCATCATTTTTTACCAATTGTCGGAAAAGCGCATGTAGCTTATTTTTCGAATGGTCATGTTATTGGTTTGTCAAAAATGAATCGTATTGTTGACTATTATGCAAAACGTCCACAGGTTCAGGAACGAATGACAATGCAGGTTGTAAAGCATCTTCAAAAATATTTAGGAACAGACGATGTAGCTTGTGTGATTGATGCAAAACATCTTTGTGTAAATTCGCGCGGTATTCGAGATATTCAAAGTAGCACAGTTACAAGCGAGTTTGGTGGAAAATTTAAAGAGCCTACAATTCGTCAAGAATTTCTTGATTATATTTTGATGAAGCCTGAAGTTTAGAATTAAATTTTCCCTTTCAAAATGCTCTCAATTACACTTGGGTCAAGTAAGGTTGTAACATCACCAAAATCACTTGAATTTCCTTCTGCAATTTTTCTAAGTATTCTTCGCATAATTTTTCCAGACCTTGTTTTTGGTAATCCCGTTACAAATTGAATTTTATCAGGTCTTGCAATTTTTCCAATAATGGATTCTACAATAAAATTAATTTCTTTTCTAGTTTTTTTTTGTTGGTCATCCGGAATTTGAGGACAAATAATATACGCATAAATTCCTTGCCCTTTAATGTCGTGAGGATAAGCAACTACTGCAGATTCAATCACTAATTGATGTTCGTTGATTGCGTTTTCAATTTCTGCCGTACCAAGTCGGTGACCAGAAACATTTATCACATCGTCAACACGACCAATAATTCTAAACATTCCGTTTTCATCTCTGCGTGCGCCATCTCCAGTAAAATAATACCCGTTATAAGCTGAGAAATAAGTTTGTCGGCATCGTTCATGATCGTTGTAAATTGTTCTGATAATTGAAGGCCAAGGAAATTTTATTGCTAACAGTCCTTCTGTTTTTTGTTCTGTGATTTCTTTTCCTTCTGGACTTAGTAAAACAGGTTGGATTCCCGGTAAAGGTTTTCCTGCAAAAGTTGGTTTGTGATCTCCAATTTTTCCAAGATTTGAAATTAGAATACCACCCGTTTCTGTTTGCCACCATGTATCAACTACAGGGCAATTTCCTTTTCCAACATTGTCAGAGTACCATTGATAGGCTTCAAGATTGATGGGCTCTCCAACAGATCCAATTACTTTCAACGATTCCATTTTAAATTTATTTGGAACTTCTGATCCTGAAACCATCAGCGCGCGAATAGCAGTTGGTGCTGTATAAAATTGATTGACGTTGTGTTTCTCAATCACTTGCCAAAAACGACTAGCATCTGGATAATTTGGAATACCTTCAAATATAACACACGTAGCGCCTGCAAGCAAAGGACCATAAACAATATACGAGTGACCAGTTACCCAGCCAACATCGGCAGTGCACCAAAAAATATCGTTGTCTTGATATTGAAATACATTTCTAAAGCTATAATCTGTATAAACCATATAACCGCCACATGTATGCACAACGCCTTTTGGATTGCCGGTTGAGCCTGATGTGTAAAGAATAAAAAGTTCATCTTCACTGTCCATTTCAGTTGCATCAAATTGATCTGTCACCGATTTAATTTCTTCGTGATACCATTTATCAAGATGATTTGTTTGCACTTCATCAGCTGTGTGTTTAATTGTTAAAACAGTTTCGATTGACGAACAAGTTTGAATGGCATCGGCAACAATATTTCGCAGCAATAATTTTTTATCACCGCGCAAAAGTCCGTCTGATGTTATGACCATTTTTGCTTTTGCATCTTCAATTCTATTCGCTAATGCTATTGCAGAAAATCCTGCAAACACAACAGAATGAATTGCTCCAACGCGCGCGCAAGCAAGCATTGCAAATACCGCTTCAGGAATCATTGGTAAATAAATACAAATGCGGTCTCCTTTTTTGATGTTGTTTTTTTTGAGAACATTCGCAAAACGATTTACTTCTTTGTGCAATTCTGAATAAGTAAATTTTCTGGTTGTCTGATTTGGCTCGTTAGGTTCCCAAATCAAAGCTGTTTTAGTTCCTTTTTCTTTAAGATGTCTGTCAATACAATTTTCGGTGATGTTTAACTTTCCATTGATAAACCAGTTTATTTTTGGTTCTTGAAAATTCCAATCCAATACGCTTGTCCATTTTTTTTTCCAAGTAAACGTTTCTGCAATTGATTCCCAAAACTGTTCCGGTTGTTCAACAGACTGTGCATAGGCTGTTTCGTATTCTTCTTCACTAGAAATTTGGTAGAAAGGTGTTGACATAAATTCGTTGCTAATTCACCTTAAAAGTATTGAATTTATTCGAGATTATTGAATCAATTTGATTGCAAACGGACGCGGTATAATTTTCTAAAGCCGGGATTTTCTTTCTCTTGATAGAGATAATAGATCCAGCCATCCTTGATTCTTATTTTTTCTGGAAAGGTGTGTTTAGTTAATTCTGTTGATGTTTTTAGTTCACCTGTTTCAAGGTTTATTTCGTGAAGAGAATAAATTCCGTTGGTAACATTTAGCACATAAATTTTTTCGTTCGCTTCATCCACAATTAGTTTCTTTCCCCAATTTTTTTGAAGTTGATAATTGATTGAAAATTGTTGAATTGGTTCACTGTTCTGACTAAAAACAAAACAAGAATCAGCGAGATGGTCAAAGATGTAAATAGCATTTGTCGTTTTGAAAAGTGGCGCATAAGTTGCGTTTGTCATAACTAAATTGAAAAAGAATTCGTCTTGTGTTTTTTCACGAGAGGCTCGAACGTCCGCGGCCGAATATATTTCACTCATTATATTCGGCGCATAATTCATGTTTAATTCTGTCGCATAATTCAATACGTCTTGTGTTTTTATTTCATCATTGATTTTTCGCATGAATAAGTAATTGTCATCTATTTTTCTTTGTGAAATATATTCAACCGTCTGATTAAAATTTGCGGCGTATTTCAGAAAAAAATAATTTTCATTAGATGTGACACAAGGTTCAATGAATTCAATGTAATCAAGAATTGGAATGGCATCAGGAAAAGTAAATTGCTCCGAATCAAAAATAACGGGAAATAAGCTATCTTCTGCAACAATGTGTAAAATACCAAGACAATCTTTAATGAATGAGATAGGTTTAAAGTTTAAATTTTGTTTTGTTAAAATTTTTTCTTGTTGGTCAAGAAGTCTGACTTGGTAATTTTCTTTGCTATTGACAATGAGTAAAATATTCTGACCAAAAAAAGTGTAATCAAGAATATTTAAATTAGTTGTTTCAAAAACTTGCTGATAAGGAGCGCTTGAAATTGATACTACATCTAATTCTTTTGATGAAGGTATCATTCTAAAGGTTATCGGAATTGTATCGCTGGCGTTATTTTTAAAATTCAATGTTGTATCAATTGTGATATAACCGATATAGGAAATCCTGATTTTAGCTGAAGGCGATGGAACTTTTAAGTAAAAATTTCCTCTTTGATTGGATAAGGTTGTTGTTTGAATTTGCGTTTCAAAAATTTTGGCATAAGGTAGATGATTGCCGTTTTCGTCCAGGACTTTTCCTTTGAGTATAACCGCTGATTGTTGCGAAAAAGCAACCAACGTCGTTGATAGGAGTAGAATAAAAAATGCTATGCGATTGATAGAGTTCATCAAATCAAAGGTTGCTAATTTTTTTTGATTGAAAAAAACGAGTAAGCTTATTTGGTTAATTTTTATCTCTGTCTAAGATATACCCTAGTTATACGTGTTCATTAATTTGTAATATATTGGACATGTTTGAATTTTTGTCCAAAAACTGGACAGTTTAGCTTATATGTTCAATTAAGTTTGAAAAACTGAACATGTTACTTGTTTTGTCGAAAAAATGGACATATATTTGTGATGTGTTCAAAAAGAGATAAAAATATGGACAAATCAAAAAAGCCAGTTTTTGACCGTTTAAAACCCTTTAATAATTTACCAAAACTACCAGTAGATATACAATTGGATAGTGAGTTACTTTTGAAATGGGGCTATGCCAGCAGAGCTTTAGCAGAGTTGAATCGCAATATTCAGCGATTACCAAATCCAACTATGTTAATCAATACACTTTCAATTCGCGAAGCAAAAAGTTCTGCTGAAATTGAAAATATTTTTACTACAGAGGATGAACTTTATAAAGCTATTTCCGATACCGTTAAAGAAGAACGAGCCAATCCAGCAACCAAAGAGGTTCTTAGATACAGGGAAGCATTGTGGGAAGGTTATACTCAATTGGTGAAGGTTGGCGAGTTAAAAATTAAAGCCGTTGTGGCCATTCATAAAAAAGTAAAAAATACAACTCAAGGAATTCGCCCGCCGCAGTCATTAACTTTTATTAAGCGGGGCGAGAGCGAATTTCGTTCTGGCGAAGTTATCTATACACCACCAAGAGGAAAAGGAATCATCGAAGACAAAATGAACAATCTCTTGAAATTTTTGAATGACGAAAAATTTTCAGATTTGGATCCATTATTAAAAATGTGTATTGGTCATGGACAGTTTGAAGCTATTCACCCTTTCTCTGATGGTAATGGCAGAACAGGACGAATCATCAATTTACTTTATCTTGTTAGTCAAGGATTAATTTCGCAGCCGGTTTTGTATCTCAGTAAATACATTATCGAAAACAAGGATGATTACTATTATCACCTTGGAGGCCTTACACAAAAAGGAGCCTGGAAGAAATGGATTTTATTCATGTTGGAGGCTGTTCTAAAAACGTCGCAACATACAAATCGATTAATTGATGATATCATTAATCAAATGGATGCAACATACATTCACGGGAAAGAACATTTGAAATGGTACAACAAAGAAATTAACGAACTTCTATTTTATCAGCCTTATTGCAAAGCAAAATTAATTGGTGATGCTATTGAACGATCAAGTAGAACAACGCTTACAAAGTATATGGCAGATTTAATTTCAATTGGTATTTTATCCTCAAAACAAGATGGAAAAGAAGTCTATTACGTCAACAATGATTTGATTCGAATTTTGGAAGATTAATGTAATTTTAATTCCAACATTTCGTTTGTATTTGCGGTAATTTTATAGCGCTCATCAATTACAATTCCAACTAGACAAAGAATTTTATTTTCAGCATCGAGCAGAATCAAACAATTCTCCTTTTCAATTCGATCTACTTTTTTATCAATTAAAATATCTGAAACTAATTTATTCCCACTCAAGCCAAGAGGCTTTATTTTATCTGCGTTTTGCCATTTTCTCAAGGTTAGTGGAAAAGCTATTTTTGAAAAGTCGAATTGTTGAATGGCCGAATTATTTTTCTCTAAAATGAATTCTGTTTTTTTTGAAAATGAGATGTTTCTATTTCCACAAAACGTTGTAAATGGAAGTGAATGCACCATTGTAAAAGACTCGTTGTGCAAAATAATTTTAGGAGCAATAATTAAATTCTCCCGATCAATTAAAAACTGATGAGAACTTGTATAAAAAATGGAACCCGTTTCGGCGTTTAGAAATTTTGAAAATTCAAAGCTGTTTTTTCTATAGATTCCTTCTTTTCTAAAAAGTTGTTCTCTAAAAAAGGAATTGCAATTTTTTAGTGTAGAAATTGAGTAAAAAGATTTCTCATCATTGCCTCCTCTGCACAAATTATTAAAGGCTTTTATATCCAATTCAATTTGCGTTTTTAACTCGTTCAATTCACTAAATAATGAACTCATTTTTGAATGCATTTCTGGTTCTAGTTCCATTAAAAGAGGAATCAAATCATGTCGAATTTTATTGCGTTGATAATCTTTTTTTGCGTTGCTTGAGTCGGAACGATAGTCAATTTCATTCGCATCAATGTATTTATAAATTTCCTCTGAAGTGAATTCTGATAGAGGACGAATAATTTGATTTGCGTCAGACGGAATTCCTGATAATCCTCTAAAGCCAGTTCCACGAAATAAATTGATAAAGAAGGTCTCAATTGAATCATCCAAATGATGCGCCGTTAATAGAAATGAATGATTATTCTTATCAAGAAAAGTTCTAAACCATTCATAACGTAAATTCCTGGCGCATTCCTGAATACTTAGTTTTTGATCGGTTGAAATTTGATACGTGTCAAATTGTTTTGCGTGAATTTCAAGATTATTTTTTGCTGCATAATCAGCAAGAAATATTTCGTCATCATCGGATTCTTTTCCTCTTAATTTAAAGTTGCAATGTAATAAAGTATGATTGATTTTACTTTTCAATAGGAGGTGCGAAAGTGTCATGGAATCTTTCCCTCCGCTAATTGCCAAATAAATTTTCCCCTCTTTCAAACAAGGAAATTTCGAATCAACGCTATGTTGAAATTTTTCTAACATAACGCTTTTTGAAGTGCTGCTAATTTGAGTAAACATTCGTTGTATTCTTGTTCCGCTTTGGCGTTAATTGTTATTGCGCCACCCACGCCGCAAGATACAACCTTTTCTTTTTTGTTATATAAAATTGATCTTATCACAACGTTAAAATCAAAATTTCCGTTTGGTTCTATGTATCCGATTGTACCGGAATAAAGTCCGCGTTTAAAATCTTCAAATCGTTCGCTTTGTTGCATGGCGCTTATCTTTGGTGCTCCTGTCATTGAACCCATTGGAAAAGTAGCTTTTATAATATCTGTAAATGAAGTACGTTCTTTTTGTTCACATGAAACCGAAGAAATTAATTGATGAACTGTTTTAAATGTGTGAACACCAAAAAGTTCTTTTACTTGAACTGAATTTTTTGTGGCAATTTTTGATAAATCGTTTCTTACCAAATCAACAATCATTACATTTTCACATTGTTCTTTTGGGTTTTCTCGTAGTTCTTTTTTTAGTTTTGCGTCTTGTGCAGTAACAACTGACCTAGCCGAAGTTCCTTTGATGGGTTGACTTAGTAATTTGTTTCCAACTCTTTTTAAATACCTTTCTGGCGATGCACATAAAGCAAAATAATTTCCTAAATTTAAATAACACGAGAAAGGAGCCTCAGTTTCAGAAAATAATTTTTGGTATGTTGATACTGGATTCAATGAAACATTTGTCGCAACAAAATTCTGACAATAATTCATCTCATAGATATTCCCGAATTGAATTTCTTTTTTTATCAGATCAAAGTTTTTGAAATAATTTTCTTTAGAGGTAATAGGTTTTAATTCAATGGCTGGGGAAGCTTTTAGATTCGATATATTCGGAGATTTATCAAAAAGTGATATGATATCATTCACTGACGAATCTCCATAATAATTCAATTCATTATTCTTAAAAATTAAAACATGTTTAGCAACAAAAAAATGTGCATCTGGAAATTTTATAAAATCTTCATTCAAACTTTTTAATTGAGGTTCAATTTTGTTTTTTAAATCATAGGTTAAATAACCAAAAATATATTCGCCTTTATTAGCGGTAATAAATTTATCAAGAACATCAAAATCAAATGTATTTTGTTCAAATTTTAATTCTGTTTCAATTTCCCAAGCAAGAATGTAATTGTCTTCAGGACCATTCAAAAGAATACATGAATGCAGTTCAATCAATGAAATCAATTGATCCCATGACCATTTATTAGAATTTTTTTTTAAACTTTTCATTCTGCCTTGGTTGACTCAAAAGTACTATCTTCATATTAAACATTTCCATGAAATCGAAAAATATTCTTTTTTTTTATTCTCCTATATTAGAACTTGTTTCTTTTGCTTTGTAATACTGGTTTAAAAATAAATTTAATCGCCCACTGCAATTCCATTATTTAAGGTGGCATAATTTTTTCTTTGTTAAATAGTGTTTCTTCTGCGTGCCTTTAAGTGCATCTGGGATATACTTTAAATTTTTGAACTTATGTTTTAGT
>Ga0105048_10006237_pt1 | contig 19207 bp, 18 predicted proteins | sample MAT05_FD_78382 | JGI IMG/M metagenome (GOLD analysis project Ga0105048, IMG submission 78382) | Freshwater microbial communities from Lake Fryxell liftoff mats and glacier meltwater in Antarctica - MAT-05 | ecosystem: Environmental > Aquatic > Freshwater > Ice > Liftoff microbial mat | place... | reverse complement strand
GACGCCGGCTCGCTCGAAGCGCAAGGTCGTCATGGCCACCGACCATCCCTGGTGAAGCTCCCCCAACATCGCCGAACGCGGCACTCGGACGTCGGTGAGGAACAGCTCGGCGAAGGAGCAGTCGCCCGTGATGGTGCGCAGGGGTCGGGTTTCGATGCCGGACGAGCGCAGATCGACCAGGAAGCACGTGATCCCCCGGTGCTTCGGCACCGTCGGATCGGTGCGGACGTAGAGCTGGCACCAATCGGCCAGGTGGCCGAGGGAGTTCCACGTCTTGTGCCCGTTGATCACGAACCCGTCGCCGTCGACCGCCGCCGCCGCCGCCGTGCGCAGCGCCGCGAGATCGGAGCCGGCGTCGGGCTCGGACATGCCCTGGGACCAGATCTCGTCACCGCGGAGCATCGGTCCGAGGAACCGCTCCTTCTGCTCATCGGTGCCCAGCTGCAGGATGGCCGGTGCGATGTTCGACACGCCGATGACGTTGACCGGGCCCGGGGCCCGGGCCCGGCTCATCTCCTCGAGGTAGGCGACCTGCTCGGCGACTGTCGCCGCCCTCCCGCCGTGCTCGACCGGCCACGACGGCGCCGCCCACCCTGCGTTGGCCAGGCAACGATTCCAGTCCTGCAGCATGGGCAGACTCGCCTCGTCGACCAAGCCGCCGGAAGCGGTCACCTCCGGGCTGAGGTTGGCGGCGAGCCACCGCCGCAGCTCTCGGCGGACATCCTCGGTCGACTCCATGTCCTGCACCTGCCACCCCTCGGCCCATTGACGACCCGGCGCCTGATGTCCAGGCGAGTTGACGCTAGGGTCAGATCCGATGCCCGGGCAACCGGGACACCGGTGCGCCCTCGTGCACGCGCTGGGAACGCCGTCGAGGTTCGAAGACGAGACCTCAGCCGGCCACGTGCACGACGGTGCGGCCGATGGCGCGACGGTGCTGGTGGTCGTCGAGCGCCGCGCCGGCCTCGTCCATCTCCACGACGCGACCGACGTGGGGGCGGACCGACCCCGTGTCGATCAGGGCGAGCAGCGCCTCGTGCACGCGATCGCCGTCGGCTCGGGTGAACGGGTTGAACCCGAAGCGGCGCATGCCGGGATCGAGGTCGTCGACGAACGCGCCCAGCACACCGACGATCGAGAAGTTCCCGATGCTGGCCATGCGGAGCGGTCGGCCGGTCATGCCGTTCTCGTCGTCGTCGGTGAACCCGACGGGCAGGTACCGCCCGTCACGGGCGACGCACTGCCAGGAGGGCGCCACGAACCCGCCGCCGGCGAGGTCGCACACCACGTCGGCGCCGACGTCGCCTGTGGCCCGCAGGACCGCCTCGACGAAGTCGTCGGCGGTGTGGTCGATGACGAGGTCGGCGCCGAGGGCCGAGCACAGGTCGGCCTTGGCCGGGCTGCTCACCGTGGCGAACACCCGGGCGCCGGCGGCCACGCCGAGCTGGATGGCGGCGGTCCCCAGACCGCTGGCACCGGAGTGGACGAGGAGCGTCTCGCCGGCCTGCAGCCGGGCCCGGTGGAAGAGGGCGAGGTGGGTGGTGTGGAACGGGAGGAGGAAGGCGGCCGCACCGACGTCGTCGAGCGGCGCCGGGGCGGTGAACACCCCCGAGGCGGGCGCCACGGTGTACTCGGCGATGCCCCCGAGCGCATCCCTCGAGACTGCAACCACGCGTCGACCCACCCACGCTTCGGCACCGGCGCCGGCCTCGGTGACCACCCCGCACACATCCATGCCGAGGGTGAAGGGCGGATCTCGGGTGACCGACACGAGGGTGCCGAGGCACCGGTCGATGTCGTTGAAGTTGAGCGCGGCGGCACCCACGCGGATGAGCACCTCGCCCGCCGCAGGAACCGGCACATCGACCTCGGCGACGGCCAGGACCTCGATCGGGCTGCCGTGGCGGGTCACCTGCAGCGCACGCATCGCATCTCCTCGTGGTGACCGGATCGAGGGGGTCCGACGGCAGGGCGTCCTCGACGAGCGAAACGATACTCCGTATCATGTGAGACCATGGCTCAGAACGGCGCACCCAGCCTCCGCGAGCGGAAGCGGTCCGAGACGCGGCGCCGCATCGCCACCGAAGCGGCCCGGCTGGCGACCGAGCACGGCGCCGCCGCCACCACGGTGGACGAGATCGCCGCGGCAGCCGACGTCGGACGGGCGACCTTCTTCCGGTACTTCGAGTCCAAGGAGCTGGCCATCGCGGCCGGGTTGTCCGACGTCGCCATCTTCGTCCTGTCGACCGTCCTGACCACCCTCCCCCCCGACCTGGGGCCGCTCGCGGCAGTTCGCGCCGCGCACGCTGCGCTCGGCGAGCAGTTCGAGACGAACCGCCAGATGTTCCTGGATCAGGCGCAGCTCACCCGCTCCTCGCCCGCCATGTACGCCTGGACGCTGCGCCTCTACGTCGACTGGGAGATCGCCATCGCCGCGGCGATCGCACCGCGGTTCGACGACCTCGCCCCCCACGACCCTCGCCCCCGCATGATCGGAGCGATGGCGATGGCGGCGGCGAGGCTGGCCTGCGACGAGTGGGTGGCGGACGGCGGCCGGGGCGACCTGCCCCAGCTCATCCAGCGACACCTCGCCGCCGTCGACCTCGCGACAGCGGTGGCACTGCCGACCTGACCGACCGAACCGACCACATCCGGTGCACGCCGGCCGGGGACGGCGGCGGTTCGGCCCGGACCCGAGGATCACCACGAAAGCAGGGGGACGACATGACCACGACGTTCGACGGTTCGACCGCGACGCGCGACCGGTTGGTGGCATCGGCCATCGACGCCACCGGTCTCGACGACTTCGGGGAGCCCAGCTGGCAGGAGGGCCTCGACCTCCTGCTCGACTCACTCGCCGCGACTGCGAAGCTCAACGAGATCGGCGTCAGCGTCGCCGAGACCGGCATCGTCACCGATCTCGGCAACCGCCTGGCGATCGAAGGGTGGCGGGCGGCGCACCCGGCCGTCGCCGACGGGGCGATCGTGCGGCCGATCATCATCGTGGGTCAGCCCCGGACCGGCACGACCATCCTGTTCGACCTCATGGCCCAGGACCCGGCCAACCGGGCGCCGCTCAGCTGGGAGCTCGAGCGGCCGGTCCCGCCGCCGCGCACCGACACCTACGCCACCGACCCCCGCATCGCCGAGTGCCAGGCGGGGTTCGACCTCGTGGAGTCGATCATCCCCGGGTTCACGGCCTTCCACGAGCTCGGGGCCCAGCTCGCGCAGGAGGACGTCCGCATCTTCACCAGCGACTTCCGGTCGATGCAGCACCCGCTGCAGTTCGAAGTGCCCGCCTACAATCGGTGGCTGCTGCACGAGGCCGACATGGCGCCCGCCTACCGTTGGCACCGGCGGTTCCTCCAGCACCTCCAGTCCGAGCACCACGGCGACCGCTGGCTGCTCAAGTCACCGGCCCACCTCTGGTGCCTCCCGGCGCTCCTGGCCGAGTACCCGGACGCGGTCGTCATCCAGAACCACCGCGACCCGCTGAAGGTCATCGCGTCGATCAGCGCGCTCGGCGCGAGCCTCCGCGAGATGAGCACCGATTCCTTCGACGTCCGCACCCTCGCCGCGCAGTACAGCGACGACATCATGGTCGGCCTCGATCGCGGCCTCGCCGCCCGCCGCGACGGGCTGTTCGCACCCGGTCAGGTGGTGGACATCCGGTACCAGGACATCCGCGCCGACCTCATCGGTGGTGTCGCCCGGATCTACGACGAGATCGGTCTCGAGCTGACCGCCGAGGCCGAGTCGCGCATGCGCGCCTTCCTCGCCGCCCACCCCGGCGACCAGGGCGGCAGCCTGAAGCGGTACTCGTTCGCCGACACCGGCCTCGACGAGGCCGAGCTCCGCGAGCGGGCCCGCCCCTACCAGGAACGCTTCGCCGTCGAGAGCGAGCCGCTCGGCTGAACCGGCCGAGGTGCGCCGGGGGTCCAACAGGCCCGCGGTGACCAAAGGCCGGTTCGACGCGAGGCGGTCAGGGCGTGGATCAGCGGCCGCCGTGCTCGCGGATCACCGGCTGCAGCACGGAGGGAACCCGCATCGGTTCCCAGGTGCCGGGGGGTTGGGCCAGCCGGTCGGCGACGATCCACAGCACGGCCGGGTGGTGGCCGAGGCCACAGTGGCTGGCGGTCACCTCGAGCGTCTCGTGGGGCCCGGTCGCGGCGTCCAGGCACGCCCGCCACGGCACGATGCCGTCGGACCGGGTGAAGACCGACGTCGACGGCACCGCGAGCGGGACATCGTCGCCGTACTCCCGCTCGGGACCGACATCGATCCCGCGGTTGGCGGCGATGCGACGCAGGAACGGGGCCACCGCGCTCTCGTGGTCCGGCGTCGAGCGGAACGGGCTGCCCAACGTGACCACCTGCCGAACCTGTTCAGGCGCCGCCTTCGCTATCTCCCGGGCGTAGATGCCGCCGAGGCTCCAGCCGACGAGGCTCGTCGATGCGCCCGGAGCGGCCTGGGCCACCAGCGAGCGGGCTCGCCCACGCAGGCGCTCGACCAGCTCGGGGGACGGCACGTTGCGCCCGAGACCCCACCCGTGCACCTCGTAGCCGAGTCCGCTCAGGAACCGCCGCAGCGGGACGGTCGATCGGTCACTGGCCCCCAGTCCCGGGAGCACCAGGACCTGATGGCCGTCGCCTCGCGGCGCCGCGGCCAGCCAAGGCCGGGCCGCCTGGAGCAGCGCGTACTCACCAGCGGCCCGCGGCGCCTCGGTGGCGAGGAACCAGGGACTCGGCCGACGCCGCGCACGACCGGTTCGGGTGGCGCCTACGTTCTCGGACATCGACATCTCCCGGTGGGTCGTTCGGATCCACCGTACCGATCGCCCGAACCGGCGCCACGAAGCGATCGGGCGACCACCGGGTCGGCGCCGACCACGCGACACCGCGGAGGCGAGTCACCGCAGCCGGGTCCGCGGCAGATCCAGGATCGCCGCGGCCCGGTCCGGAGTGGCAACGGGTCGTCCCACCTCGGCGCACAGCGCGACGGCTTCGGCGACCAGCTCCTCGTTGGTCGGGGTGCGGTCGCCGCCGTGGAACTCGAGGCCCAGGTGGAGGTGGCCGCCCTGCTCCAGCGCCGGGCGGGCGATGTCGCTCGCCACCACGTCGCCGCCGACCACCGACACCGCCCACGGCACGTCGCACCCCTCGAGGATCTCGAGGTAGGCGTCGAGGGCGCGCACGGTGGGCGGGAGCCCGAACGGGGCGCCCAGGTAGCCACGGTCGGTCGCGAAGTAGAGCTTGATCATCGAACCCCGCGGCAGGCGCCCGGCCCGCCACCAGGCCAGGGCGGCTCGCAGGAACCCCGGCTCGTAGATGGCCAGGCTGGGCCCGAGCTGCTCCTGGCGGCAGATCTCGAAGGCCCGCTCGATGCCGTCGAAGGTGTTGGTGTAGACGAACCCGCCCCGAGGGATGCCTTCGGCATCGGTACCGCCGAGGTTCACCGAACCGGGGTCGGCCAGGCCGACCCGGAGGCCCGCCGCTGCGAGCGGCACCAGGTGCTCGTAGGTGATCGACGCGCCGAAGTGCACCGTGGGGTACAGGAGGGCGTCGGGTCGGGCGGCGAGCACGGGCCGCCACCCCTCGAGGTAGCGCTCCGCCGCTTCGTCCTCGGTCAGGCCGTAGCGGTCGATGTGGTTGTGGACGATCGCCGCTCCCGCGTCGAAGCACGCGAGCGCGTCGGCTGCGATCTCCGCCGGTGTGACGGGGACGTTGGGGTTCGTGGCCTTCGACGTCGCGCCGTTGATCGCGCACTCGATGATCACGTCGTCCATGTCGCTGACCTCCTGTTGCCTCGATCGATGTCGCGCCGGACCGACCTGACCGTGCCGGTCAGACGCAGCGGTTCCTGATGGCGCCGATGCCCTCGACCCAGGTCTCGAGCACGTTGCCGGGACGGAGGGCTCGCGGTGGCTGGCGGGCGAAACCCACGCCAGCGGGGGTGCCGGTGAAGATCACGTCGCCGGGCAGGAGCGGAAGGACGGCGGACAGCTCCGCGACGAGGCGCGGCACGGCGAAGACGAGGTCATCGGTGCGGCCGTCCTGGACGACCTCACCGTCGACCGAGCAGCCGAGAGCGAGGTCGTCGCGGTCGGCGAGCTCGTCGGACGTGACGACCCACGGACCCATCGGGCCGTAGCCACGGCGGGACTTGCCCAGCGAGAACTGCGAACCGGCGGCGAACTGCAGGGCCCGGTCGGAGATGTCCTGGCCCACGGTGAGGCCGGCGATGTGGGACCAGCCGTCGCCCTCGCTGACGCGATCCGCGCGGGCACCGACGACCGCGACGAGCTCGACCTCCCAATCCACGGCGTCACCGACGATCTCGATGTCGTCGAACGGTCCGCCGAGGCTGGCGGGGAACTTGGTGAAGGTGGCCGGCACGTCGGGCACCGTCATCCCGGACTCCGCGGCGTGGCTGCGGTAGTTCAGGCCGATGGCGAACACCTGGCGCGGCTCGGGGACCGGGCAGCCCAGATCGGCCTCGACGAGGGGGCCGGTCCCCGACGTGACCGTGGCGGCGAAGGCGGCGAACGCCGACCAGTCGTCGTAGACCGCGGCCGGCGCCGGCCCGAACCGGCCGTCGGACGCCGTCTCGACGTCGGCGATCTCGTCGCCGAGCACGATCGACGCACGCCCGTTCACGTTGGCCAGCTTCATCGGATCCTCCTCGACGTTCGACCCGGTCGCTCGCGGGCCGCCCGGAGCGTACGACGGATGGCCCGACCGGACCCGCACCGGGCGGCGCAAGCCGAGCTACTTCGTGGAGCCGTGGCCGCCGGTCAGGGTCACGGTGGCATCGGTCGGGCACGCCATGCCGTCGCCGGCGTCGTAGACCTCCTTGTCGGCGTCGGGCAGTGGGTACCGGCGGGTGAAGCCCTCGTAGGAGACCTGCATCACCACGAAGCACGTCTGGGGCTTGTCGGCCCCCGGGTCGGTGGTGCCGTGGAGGCCGCCGGCACGACGCGGCCGGTAGGGTCCGCTGGTGCCCATCGAACCTGCGGACATCCTCCTCACCGGACGGGTCGCCGTCGTCACCGGCGGGGGGAGCGGAATCGGACGCGGCATCGCCGAGGGGCTGGCGTCGTTCGGCGCCTCGGTCGCCATCTGGGAGCGCGACCCCGACACCGGAGCGGCCGCCGCAGCGGCGATCGGCGCGCTCGGCATCACCACCGACGTGCGCGACGCCGGGCAGGTGGATGCCGCGCTCGACCAGACCACCCGCGAACTCGGGACCGTCACGATCCTCGTGAACAACGCCGGCGGTGTGTTCGCTTCGCCGCTGGTCGACACATCCGAGAACGGTTGGGACGCGCTGTACCGCGCCAACCTCCGTCACGTGCTGCTCTGCACCCAGCGCGCGGCCCGCTCGATGATCGCGGCCGGCGCGGGCGGGAGCATCACCAACATCACCTCCATCGAAGGTGTGCGCGCCGCGCCGGGCTACGCGGCCTACGCCGCCGCCAAGGCCGGGATCATCAGCTTCACCAAGACCGCCGCCCTCGAGCTCGCACCGCACCACATCCGGGTCAACGCGCTGGCCCCGGACATCACCCTCACCGAGGGCCTGCTGGACGTGGCGCCACCCGACGCTCAGGCGAACTTCGGCTTCACGGTGCCGATGGGACGGGCCGGACACGTGGACGAGGTGGCCGCCGCTGCGGTGTTCTTGGCGTCGGACCTCGCGGGCTACATCACCGGCCAGACCATCCACGTCGACGGCGGGACCGCTGCGGCCGGCGGGTGGTACCACCACCCCGAGACCGGTGGCTACGTCCTCGGCCCCATATCCTGAGACCCCGCCGGTCGGACGGGGAAACTCAGCCGGAACCGATGACCTGCTCGCCGTAGCGCTCGAGGGTCTCGATGGCGTGCGCGATCGAATCGCCGGGCACGCCCACCCCGTTCCAGGTCACGCCCAGCGCCGCCAGGCCGGCGAGCCCCTCGCGGTGCGCGTCGGCATCGAAGTCGTCCCCGCCCGGGTCACCCCCCTCGCCGGTCACGAAGGCGACGTCGATCCGATCACGGTCGCGGCCGGCGGCGTCGACCTGGCGCCACAGGTCCTCGAGCATCCGGCTCAGGTCCTCGACCGTCTCGAGGGCGGGCGTCTTGGTGGTGCGGGCGAGACCCGCCGGCGACGGGAACGGGTTCCATCCGTCGCCGACCTCGGCGACCCGTTGCCGGGCCCGCTTGCTGTTGCCCCCGATCCAGATCGGTACCCGGGCCGGCTTCGGGTTCGCGGTCTGACCGGTGGCGGTGAAGTGGCGCCCCTCGTAGGAGAAGTCCTCGGTGGTCCACGCGCCGCGGAGCACCTCGATCGCTTCGTCGAACAACTCGTTGCGCTCGTCGTAGTCGACCCCGAGCGCCCGGTACTCGCCCCGGAGGTACCCCGTCGCGGTGGCCAGCACGAACCGACCGTCGGACAGCGCGTCGATGGTGGCGACGGCCTTGGCCACCACGAACGGGTTGCGATAGGGCAGGACCACGATGTTGGGGATCAGGAGCAGCCGGTCGGTCACCGCGGCGACGAACGCAAGGGCCGCGAACGGGTCGAGCGCGTCGTGGCCGCCGGCCTGCAGCCACCGGTGCGAGGGCGCCGGGTGATCGGTGAACCCGATGCCGTCGAAGCCGGCCCGCTCGGCCGCCTGCGCGAAGCGCACGAGCGCGTCCTTCGAGACGAAGGCGGGGTCGTACGGGTGCGAGACCAGCGGATAGGTGACCCAGTGCTTCATCGATCGGTGCCCCTCGCCGGCGCCCTCGGGGTCGGGGCGCCGAGCGACGAACCTATCGGACGTCGGTTCGGCGAACCGGTGACCGGTCAGAGTCCGAGCACCAGACGGACGACGCGGTCCTGCACGATCGTGGGGGTCAGCCGGCTGGTGAGGTTGAGGGCCTGCGCGTCGACACCCACCAGGTACCGGGATCGAGGCACCCGGGTGCCCATGATGTCTGCGATCACCCGGCCGCAGTGCTCCGGGCTGCCCATGATCGGCTCGGAGAGCCGCTGGAGCTGCAGGAAGCGCTCGTAGACATCGGCGTTGCGCGAGCCGGCGGCGGTGTGCTTGTCGACGTCGCGGCGCATGTCCTCCCAGATGCCGGTCTTGAACCCGCCCGGCTCGATGAGGACGACCTTCACCCCGTCGCGAGCGGTCTCCACCCGCAGGGAGTCCGACAGCACCTCGAGGGCGTGCTTCGACGCGGTGTACCAGCCGCCGAGCGGGGTGCTGACCCGGCCCATGATCGACGAGACGTTGATGATCCGGCCGTTGCTCCGCGCCCGCATCGCGGGAAGCGCCAGCCGGGCCAGGCGCATCGGGGCCAGCACCATCGTTTCGAAGATGGCCCGGGCCTCGTCGTCGCCGACGTCCTCGATCGCGCCCGTCACCGCGAAGCCCGCGTTGTTCACCAGCCCGAACAGGTCCAGATCCGCCACCACCTCCTCGCACCGGGCCGCGTCGGTGACGTCGAGCAGCACCGTCTCGACCTCGACCCCCGCTGCGGCCGCCGCCGCGTGCACCACGTTCGCCTTGGCCTCGCTCCGCACCGACCCGACCGATCGGTATCCCCGCCGGGCGAGCTCGATCGTGGCCGCCAGCCCGATCCCGGAGTTGGCACCCGTGGTGAGGATCGTGCGTTCGTCCATCCCCGCAACCTACCCAGCCACCCACCCACCGGCAGGTGCGCGTCCGGATGGCCGTGTTCGACTGGGGTGGACCGTCCGCGCAGACCCTGGAGCGCGGCCCGCTTCAGCATCGTTCTCCAAGAAGTCGTACCGGCCTTGCCCGCAGCTGCTCCCCGTTCGGGCGGGGGCGGATGCGTATGCTCGCCGCGTGACTCCAGCCTCCGATCTCCAAGCCGACCGGCTCGACCCCGCCCTGGTCGAGGAACTGCGGACGGTCGCCCGCACCTACGCCTCCGGTGTCGACCGGCGGGACCTCACGCTGTTCCTCAGCGCCTTCGCCGATGACGCCACCCTCACGGTGGTGCGCCACGACGACCCGGCGGCCCCACCACGGACGATGCAGGGCCATCACCAGATCGGCCGGGTGATCGAGCGGATCGGCATCTACTCGCACACATTCCACTTCCTCGGCCAGAGCCACCACGTGCGCCGCGCCGCCGGCGTCTCCGGCGAGGTCTCGTGTGTCGCCCACCACCGGTGGCGCGACGAGGTCGACCTGGACCACGTCATGTACATCCGTTACGCCGACACCTACCGCCCCGGCCGTGACGGGCGCTGGCGCATTGCGACGCGCGCCGTCGGGGTCGACTGGAGCGAGACACGGGTCGTCGACGTCCCGGGCCGGAGCGCCCGATGACCGCCGGACCGCGGTCCACCGAACCCGTGGCGCCGCAGCTCTCGACCACGCTCATCACGTTCTCGGCCGCCGACCCAGGAGGCTGGGGCCACCTCGTCGAGCGGGCCCGGATGCTCGACTCGGCCGGCGTGGACCGCCTCGTCGTGTCCGACCACGTCGTGTTCGGCGAGAACCTCGACGCCTACGGGGATCCTCGGTCGGGGGGTGTGGCCGGGGGCACCCAGCCCACCGGGCCGGACGGCCACTGGCTCGAGCCCCTCACCACCCTCTCGGTCCTGGCCGGCGCCACGGCGCAGATCCGGCTCGGCACCAACATCCTCATCGCCGCGCTGCGCCGCCCGGTGGTGCTGGCGAAGAGCACCGCAACCCTCGATGTGCTGTCGGGCGGCCGCCTCGACCTCGGTGTCGGCGTCGGTTGGCAGCGCGAGGAGTACGAGGCCGCCGGCCTCGACTTCCACCGGCGCGGCCGCCTGCTCGACCACTCGCTCGAGGTCTGCCGCACCCTCTGGCGGGACGAGCGCGCCTCGCTCGCCTCGGCCGAGCTCTCCTTCGATGCCATCCACATGATGCCCAAGCCGATCCACCCCGGCGGCGTCCCGATCTGGGTCGCGGGCACGATCAACCCCCGCGTCGTCGCCCGACTGGGTCGCTTCGGCACCGGGTGGATCCCCTGGGGAGCCGATGCCGTCGATCCCGCCACCGGCATCGAACGGATGCGCCAGGCGCTCGGCGACGCCGGCCACGACCCGACCGGCCTCCAGGTGGTGGGCCGGCTTGCGGTGGAGACCGACGGCGACGGCGCGATCGACATCGACCGCACCATGGCCGTGGTACCGGGACTCGTCCGCTCGGGGGTCACCGACCTTCGAGCCTCGTTCCGCCTCCCGGCCGACCCATCCGCTGCGGCCGACCAACTGCTCGCCATCGTCCGGGCGTTCCGCGCGGCCACCGGCCGGCCCCTGCCCGACTGACCGCCTTGCGAGGAGCGGCTCAGGACCGGCGGACGTTGGTGCGGGTGCGGCGCTTGATCGCGGCCAGCTCGATGCGCTCGGGCCGATCGCGGTACTCGTCGTCGAGCGGGTAGCACCCCGACACCAGCCCGTGGCGGGGTGCGGTCGTGCAGTCGCTGAACGTCCGGCACACCGAGCGGCGATCGAGCGGCCGTCCCGCGGCCAGGTCGGCGGGCAGGGTGGGGTACGAGAGCATCATCCGCCCGAGCCCGACCGACGCCGCATCGCCCCGGCGGACGATCGCCTGCGCGACATTGCCCACGAAGTCCTGCAGGTACGAGTACCCGCTGCCGATCACGGCGATGTCGGGATGCTCCCGGGCGAGCTCGGCGGCAACCGCGACCATCCGAGCGACCTCGACCAACGGGTCGTGGGGCGGCGCGTACCCGTCCGAGGGCGGGAAGTACGCCGGCCGCTGGAGGTGGGGGTTGTAGTACGGGCTCCCGGCGGTCACGCACACCATGCCGATGCCGAGCGATCCGAAACGCTCCATCGTCCGGTGGACCTCGGTGAGGTCGACCTGCAGGCCGCTGGCGTCGGCGCCGAAGGGTGTGCCCGCACCGGAGTCGGTGACCGGACGCCCGCGCCCGTCGGGGCCGGGTTCGAACGGGACCGTGTCGTAGGCCGACAACCGGACACCGACCGCGAGGCCCGGCGCCCGATCACGGATGCCCTCGGTCACCGCCGTGAGCACGCCGAGGCGCCGGTCGAGGGTCCCGCCGAAGCGGCCCGTCCGCGAGCGGCTGCCGAGCAACTCGTGCAGCAGGTAGCCGTGGCAGTGCTTGATGTCGACGAAATCGAACCCGGCGTCGGCGGCCAGGACCGCGGCGTCGACGTAGCGGGTCACGAGCACGTCGAGGTCGTCGTCGCTGAGCACCGACGACTCGTCGGCGCCGGTGCGGGCATCGAGCACCGGGTGGCGCTGCGCAGTGCGGGGCGCCGGCGTGCCGGTGGGCCGACTCCACCGGCCCGAGTGGGTGAGCTGCAGACCGACGACCAGATCGTCGGTGCTGCCCTGGTCGCGGTGGGCGGCGACGAGCTCGTCGCGCAGCCCGGCGATCCCGACCACTGTCTCCGGTCCGATGACCAGCTGGTGCGGGTTGGCCCGGCCGGCGGGATCCACGGCGACGGCCTCGCCACCCCACACGAGCTTGGCGCCGCTCTGCCCGAACCGCCGCCACCGGCGGCGCACCAGCTCGGTCGGCGCCCCGTCGGAGGTCGCGTCCCACCCCTCCATCGGCAGCACCGCCCACCGGTTCCCGACCGTGCGCTCCCCCGCCGAGCCGTCCCGCACCACGAACGACGACGCGAGGGGGCCATCGGGCTCGACCGCGGCATCGATGGGCAGCTCCACGCCGAGCACCTGGCACCGCGCCGCGAGCGCGTGGTGGTCGTCCAGCCGCTTGATCTGCACGATCTCGGTCATCGCACCACGCCGAGCTGCCGGGCGATCGACGCCAGCACCTCCCGATCGGCCTCGGGACGCGCGGGCACGCCGTCGGGCACGGCATCGGACGCGATCCACCCGCGGAGCTGGAGGAACATCGCCGCGTCGCGGCGGTAGGCCGGAACCGGATCACGGAACGCGAAGGCCCCCAGGAACTGCAGTTGGTCGTTGAGCTCGTAGAAGTCGGGGTCGAACGCCGCCCAGAGCGCATCACGGCGGGCGAACAGGTCGGGGGCGAAGGCGGCCAGGCCCAACAGGTAGTCGCTCCCGTAGCAGACCATGTCGATCGCCAGGTCGTTCCCCGTGAACACCGCGAAGTCGGGCCGCTCGGCGTCGCGCAGTTCGAGGCGGTCCCACTCCTGCCGGCGGGACAGCGAGGAGTGCTTGGCCCCGATGCAGGCGCCGATCGCGAGCAGGCCCCGGTAGGCCTCCAGCGGGTAGATGCGCCCGTAGGGCACGAACATCGGACCCAGCTCGAACCCGACGAACCGGTCGCACGTCGTCGCCAGGCCCTCGTGGGCCGCGACCCACGCCGTCGGATCGAGCGCATTCAGCCCGTGCGAGGGGAACACCACCGGCACCCCGCCCGCGCCGGCGATCGCCTCCATCTCCGCGGCGTAGGCGTGGGGCGCGTACCGATCGCCGGCCCGGTCGGCGACGAACGCTCCGGCGAGGAACCCGGTGCCCGCCAGCTGCGCCGCGATCGCCAGCACCCGCGCCCGGGTGGGCGCGTCGACGAGCTGCACGTAGCCGGTGTCCATGTTCACCGCCGGCGTCAGGCCCGCCGCCACGGTGCGGGCGAGCACCCCTTCGAAGCCGGGCCAGTCCACCTCGCCCGCGGCGGTGTGCGGGAGCAGCACGGCCGCGCAGCCGGTGATCCGGCGCCCGGGCCGCAGCCGGTCGGTGGGGTGAGGCGTCGCCATCGACCGCAGTCTCCACCGCTCAGCGCCGCTCTGCAAACGTTTGCAGCGACTGGTACCGTCCCCGGCGTGCCTCGAGCCGGACGTGCCCCCACGCTCGATGACGTCGCCCGGCGGGCCGGGGTCCACCCGGCGACGGTCTCGCGTGCGCTCAGCCGCCCGTCCATGGTGGCACCGGCGACGCGTTCGCAGGTCCTGGCCGCGGTCGAGGCGGTCGGGTTCGTGCCCAACCGGTCAGCACGCCAACTGGTGAGCGGTCGAGCCGGAGCGATCGGGGTGATCGTGCCCGACATAACCAACCCGTACTTCGGGGCGATCCTGCGAGCCATCCAGGCGCGTGCTCGCCACGGTGAGCACGGCGATCACGGCGATCACGGCGAGGTCGGTGTCCTCATCGCCGATACCGGCGGCGACGCGGACGAGGAGCGCCGAGCCATTGCCACCCTCGGGCGCCAGGTCGACGGCCTCGTCGTCATCACCCCGCTCACCGACCTCGCTTCGGCACCGGTCCCGGTGGTGCAGGTGGACCGCCAGTCCCGGCGGGCGCCGAGCGTCGTGGTCGATCAGGCGGCGATCGTCGACCTGGCCGTCGAGCACCTCGCTGCGCTCGGCCACCGCCAGATCGCGGTCGTCCGGGGCCCGGCCGCCTACTGGTCGGCCGGTCGGCGTGACCAGGCGGTCGAGCGCCTCCGCCGGGACCACTGCGGCGACGACCTGGCGATCCAGGCCGTGGGTCCGACCCCCGGGACCTTCGCCGCCGGCCGCGCGGCGTTCGCCGCCGCCCGGGCAACCGGCGCCACCGGGTTCATCGCCTTCAACGACCTGCAGGCCGCGGGCCTGCTGCTCGCGGCGCACGATGCCGGGCTCGACGTTCCCGGTGCGCTGTCGATCGTCGGCTCCGACGGCCTCGAACTGGCCGCCATGACCTCGCCGCCCCTCACCACCGTGGCCGCGCCGCTCGACGAGCTCGGTCGGGTCGCATACCAACGACTCGGCGACCTCCTCGCCGCGGACGCGTCGCCGTCGCGCACAACCCTCGACCCCCACCTCGTGGTCGGCGCCTCGACCGCCGCACCCCCGACCGAGCTCCGGAAGGACCTTTGATGCACCCTCCCACCCCACCCACGCCCGACCGCGGCCCCGCCCTGGACCGGCGCCGATTCCTGCTCGCGTCCTCCGGTGCCGTGCTCGCCGCCACGGTCATCGGCTGCTCGAGCGACAGCGGGAGCGAGAGCGGCGACGGGGCTGCTGGAGGCTCCCCGGGCTCCGCCGTCACCGCAGCAGCGACCGCAGCGTCGGTGCTCGCCGCGCCCGGCACCACCGGGCTGATGGACGAAGCCGTCTATCAGCAGCGGATCGACCAGTACCTGGCGGTCGCCACCTCGGTCGACCACGCCCAGAACCCGGTCGGCATCGCCGCGCACCTGGTCCGCGCCCGACGTGAGCCCGAGTACCGCTGGAACGTGGAGGACGTCACCGTCGAGTCGCTCGGCGCCCGGTTCACCAAGATCGACGACTGGGAGGACACGCGCGACTTCGATCTCATGTACCTCTACTGGCTCCTCGAGCTCGGCACAGGCGACACGGCGTCGACCCGGCTGGGCGCCGAGGTCATCGATGCCATCGAGGCTCGGCTCCTCGCCAACCGCTACCGCTACGACGACCCGCTGCCGGCCGACCGCATCGACAACCTGTGGTTCTGGTCCGAGAACCACCTGATCATCGGGCACAGCCTCGAGTTCCTGGCCGGAACCCGGCTCGCCGACCAGACCTTCGCCGTCACGGGACTCACCGGCGCGGAGCACGCCGAGCGGGCCCGACGCGACATCCTCGCCTGGGTGCACGAGCGGGCCGAGCTCGGGTTCTTCGAGTGGCACTCCAACGTCTACATGCTCAAGAACATCACGCCGCTGCTGATGCTGACCGAGCTGGCCGACGACGCGGAGGTCGTGAACGCCGCCGCGATGGCGATGGACCTGTGCCTGCTCGACATGGCGGCGCACAACCACGCCGGGTGCTACACGGCCCCGCGCGGCCGCACCTACAAGAAGGACAAGATGTCCTCGCTCGACGAGGCCACCTTCGGCACCGCGAAGTTCGTCTTCGCCGACACCGATGCCGAATACCCGTCCACCTCCGACGGCGGCGCCACGTACCTGTGCGCCGTCACCCGGTACCGCCCGCCGCAGGTCGTCATCGACATCGCGACCGACGACCGCACCAGCGTCGTGCGCGAGCGCCACGGCGTCCCCTTCGACGGCCGGTCGCCGGTGACCGAGCAGCCCGACGCGCCGTACGGCCGTGACTTCGAGGATCCCGCGAACCTGCCGTTCTGGTGGAGCCTCGGCGCGCTCGGCATGTGGCCCCTGGCTCGCGTCAGCGTCGCCGCTGCGAACGAGCACCGGCTCTGGGACACCGAACTGTTCGCGCAGGTGAAGCTCCTGGCCTCGCTCAACGGCTTCGACCCCGAACGCATCCGGGTCTGGGAGCAGGAGCGGGCCGCGGTGATCAACTTCGGGTTCCTCGGCGAAGCCAACACCTACGCGTACCGGAACCCCAAGGTGTCGCTCGCGACGGTGCTCGACCACCGGCACGGCGAGATGCGCGACCAGGTGCACTCGTGGCAGGCCGCCATCGACGAGAACGCGATGGTCTTCACCAACCACCCGATCACCGATCCCGACGCGAGCACCGACTGGCGCGAGGACGGACGCCCCGGGTACTGGACCGGCGAGGCCTCGCTCCCCCGGTCCGCGCAGTTCGAGCGCACCGGCATCCACCTGTACCTGCCGGCGTGGGACGAGGCCACCGACCCGCTCGTCTGGTCGGTGTTCGGGTACCGGCCGTTCACCCACGCCTACGTGCCCCAGGACCACTTCGACCGCGTCCGCCAGGAGGGCAACTGGACCGTGGCCGAGCGCTCGGGTGCCTACATCGCGCTGTGGTCGTGGCGGACCCCGACGTGGCGCACCTACGACCCGGCGGTCCTCGCCACCCGTGGGATGGTCCAGCCCTTCGACCTCGTCGCCGAAGGCGGCCCGGACAACGTCTGGCTGGTGGAGGTCGGCACCAGCGAGGACGACGGCGACCTCGACACCTTCGTGGCCACCCTCGCCGCGAACGAGCCCACCGTGACCCGGGACGACGCCGGGTTCTCCGTGGCTTGGGTCTCGCCGTCGTCGGGCCGCGTCGAGTTCGCCAGCGCCGGGCCCTTTCTCGTCGAGGGCGAGGAGCAGCCGTTGCGAGACTTCCCCCGCCACGACTCGCCGTGGGGAACCGTCGACCACCTCGCCACCTCCTACGCGCTCGAAGCCGGCGACGCGACGTGGACCGCCGACTTCGAGAAGCGCACCCGGCAGGTGTCGTGAGCGCGCCGGGCCCGGTGCGCTTCGCCGTCGCCGGGGCCGACCACCTCCACCTCTTCCAGCTGGTGGACCGCCTCATCCTGTCCGGTGCGCAGCCGATCGCCCACACCGACGAGGGCGGACTCGTCGACGCCTACGAGTCCTGGCAGCAGGGGTCACGCCGGTCGACCCTCGACGAGATCCTGGCCGACGACTCCATCGACCTGTTGGTCACCGCCGGCATCCCCCGACTGCGGGCGGACACGGCCCTGGCTGCGCTGGCGGCGGGCAGGTCCGTGCTGAGCGACAAGCCCGGTGTCACCACGGTCGAGCAGCTCGGCCAGATCCGCAACGCGATCGATGGGCGGCCCGGTCGGCCGTGGACGGTGCTCTTCAGCGAGCGGTTCGAGAACCGGGCCGTGTCCCGGGCCGTGAGCCTGGCCCGGACGGGTGGCATCGGCGCGGTGGTGCAGGTATCGAGCACCGGCCCGCACTCGCTGGCCAGCGACCGTCGGCCCGACTGGTTCTGGGACCCGGACGCGACCGGCGGGATCCTCGTCGACATCGGTTCCCACCAGTTCGACCAGTTCCTCGCCATCGTCGGCGAGTCCGACCTCGGCCCCGACCTCGGTTCGGTGGAGGTCGGCTGGGCCGCGGTGGGGAACGTGGCCTGTCCCGATCACCCCACGATGCAGGACACGGGCGCCGTCGTGCTGACCGCCCCGGGGGTCGTGGGCGACCTGCGGGTGGACTACCTGTCCCCGACCGGCCTGCCCGTGTGGGGTGATGTGCGCCTTACCATCGTGGGAACGACGGGAACGCTCGAGGCGCGCGCCAACATCGACGTCACCGGCCGACCCGGAGCGGAGCACCTGATCCACGTCGATGCCGAGGGTGTCCGACGGCTCGACGTCGGCGACGACCCGATCACCTGGGCGGACACCCTGCTGCTCGATCTCGCCGACGACGGCGAGCGACTGATGCCGCAGGCGCACGTCCTCGCCGTGTGCGACCTGGCCCTCCGGGCCCAGCGCGCCGCGCTCCCCTGGGGTTCCGGCCCGGCGCACCCCGGCGAGCGGCACCGCTCGACCTGAGCTGCACCGGACTGATCGCGCCCCGGTTCAGCCAGCGGCGTGGTGCGAGTAGCTGTTGCCGAGGTCGATCATCCGGTCGTGGCGGCCGGGGCCGTCACGATGGTGTCGACGAGGTTGTCGATCGACGGGTCCAGGACCATCACGTGGGCCTCGTCGGCGGACGATGCAGTGACCACCAGCGCGTCAACGACCTCGGCGTCGGCGGCCCGCACGAAGCGGACCCGGTCGAAGGTGCGCCCGTCGCCGACGATCACCCCCTCGACCCGGAATTCGGCCACCAGCGACGCGTCGGCGGGCACGGCTCCCGCCAGGTCTGCCCCACGCTCGACGAGCAGGACCAACGACCCGTCGGCGAGGGCGGCGTCCGCGTCGTGGACGACCGGCAGGCAGGCCATCACGATCGTGAACTCCATCCCCGCCTCCTTGTGGACGTGCTGGGCCTTGAAGTCGTCGCGCTGCTGCATGGCGAAGAACGCCGCCCGACTGGGGTACCGCACGATGCCGATCCGGTCCCAGGTCGGTTCGCCGAGGCGCTGATCGTCGACGTCGCCGAGGAACGCGACGGCAGCACCGATCGCGGCGAGCGGGCCCAACGGGGCGTAGGCGTCGTCGGCCTCACGGCCCGACACCGCCGGGGTGTCGTCGCCGTAGCGGGCCACGGGGTGGTACTTCATCAGGTTCAGCGCCCAGAACGGCCCGTCGTCGCGGGGTTCGAGGTGGAGCCAGCAGCCGATCATCTCCCAGTTGGGGGTCCCGTACGCGGGGTTCGCTCGTTCAGCCATGGATGGTCCTCTTCGGTCCTCTTCGGTCCTCTTCGGTCCTCTTCGGTTCGGTTCGGTTCGGTTCGGTTCAGAAGTCGTGTCGGCACGCGTCACGGTTCGAGCAGGGCGCGGAGGGCATCGGCGAGCAGGTTCCTGGTCTCGCTCGACGAGAACCCTCGATGGACCCGGTAGTGGTCGAGCGCGTCGAACTGGGTGAGGGTGTCGATGGCCGCGGTCCGCGCCCGCCGATGCCCGATTGCGCCCGCCTCGAGCTCCGGGGCGAAGTGCATCTCGATCTGCT
>Ga0105048_10006236_pt1 | contig 19208 bp, 15 predicted proteins | sample MAT05_FD_78382 | JGI IMG/M metagenome (GOLD analysis project Ga0105048, IMG submission 78382) | Freshwater microbial communities from Lake Fryxell liftoff mats and glacier meltwater in Antarctica - MAT-05 | ecosystem: Environmental > Aquatic > Freshwater > Ice > Liftoff microbial mat | place... | reverse complement strand
TCGTAGCCGAACAATGCAATGACAGTTCCCAGTAACGCGAACAAAAACGTGAGCGCGGCTTGCTTCATTATCGTTACTCAAATTTAGCGGAACGTCATGCTAAGAGTTGCGCTAGAACCACGTTGCTACACCACGTCGTGAAATTTTCCGCGATGCAGCTGAAAACCCAGGACTACCTTTCAAGCTGCCCTCGGTTTACTCATACGTGTCATCAACGCATATCCAAACATTTTGTATACAAATAGCGCGCTAGCCTTCACGTTTTCCTGACCTAAAAGTTTGCGCATGAGCACACCCACCCGAATGCAAGGCTTCCTCAACGCGGTCGAGCGCACCGGTAATCGCTTGCCAGACCCGGCGGTGCTGTTCGTCTTGTTACTCATGTTGGTATTATTTGCTTCCTACCTATTTAGCGGAATAGATTTTGGCCTGACCGATCCCAGAGACGGCAAAGCCCTGGCTGTGAAAAATATGCTTGCGCCGGAAAACTTCACGGTTTTTGTGTCCGGCTTAGTAGGCAATTTCACGGCCTTCCCGCCCTTAGGCGTGGTGCTGGTTTCCTTGCTTGGTATTGGCGTTGCGGAACACGCCGGTTTTATCAACGCTGGATTGCGCGCGATGCTGTCGGTTACCGCAAAATCTTTGTTGACCCCAATGGTCATAACAGTCGCGATTTTGAGCCACGCCGCAAGCGATTCTGGCTATGTGCTGGTGATTCCGCTTGGCGGCGTGATCTTCTACGCGATGGGGCGCCACCCACTTGCGGGTATTGCGGCGGCTTTTGCAGGCGTGTCCGGGGGCTTCTCGGCGACGTTTATTCCCACCAGCCTAGAACCAATGCTAACCGGCATTACCCAAAGCGCGGTCAATATTTTGGATCCGTCCCTGGCCTTAAACACCTTAAACAATTATTTCTTCACCGCTGCCAGCGCACTGCTTTTAATTAGTGTGGGCTGGTTTTTGACTGACAAAGTCGTGGAGCCACGGTTACTGGCATCCGCACCTGTAGATGGTGACACCAAAGATTTGCCTAAGCTCGAAGCGCTTACGAGCACTGAGCGCAGCGCCCTGTGGCAAGCATTTTTGGCGATGCTCATCGGCCTGGGCGTGCTTATCGCATTTGCGCTGCAAGCGGGCTCAGCGTGGCGCGCGCCCGATGGCAGCGCGACCGCCGCCGCTGCCCCTTTGATGCGTTCGATTGTGCCTTTTATCTTTTTCTTCTTTTTACTGCCCGGCCTAATCTATGGCTATCGCGTCGGCACTTTTAAAAGCCATCGCGACGTGATTCAGGGCATGAGTAAATCCATGGGCACCATGGCTTACTACATCGTGCTGGCGTTTTTTATTGCGCAGTTTATTGCCGCTTTTAACCAAAGTAATCTGGGCGTACTGCTGGCGCTGGAGGGTGCTGCGTGGCTGAGGGAAGCTGGCCTGCATGCCAAAGTAACCATTGTTGGACTGATTTTCCTGACGGCAGGCATCAACATATTGATCGGTTCGGCTTCCGCCAAGTGGGCGTTGCTGGCCCCGGTGTTTGTGCCCATGTTTATGCAACTAGGTATCTCGCCAGATTTAACCCAAGCGGCCTATCGTGTGGGTGATTCCACGACCAACATCATCACTCCGCTGATGCCGTATTTCCCGCTGGTGGTGGTGTTCTGTCAGCGCTATGTCAAAAGCTCGGGCGTGGGTACCTTGGTGGCCTTGATGCTGCCGTATTCGATCAGTTTCCTTATTTTATGGAGCTTATTTTTACTCGGCTATTGGTCCTTGGGCCTGCCATTGGGTACCGGCGCAAGCTATGTCTATCCGGCGTAGGTCGACGCTTGTCGGGCGTTAAATCCGTTTAGCGCGTCGTAGCGCGAACTGGCGGCGCGCAAAAACCTTACGCAGCCCAAAACCCGCATCCGTTTTAAAAATCGCAACGCTGAAAAAATCGCAACGCTGCAAAAATCGCAGCGCTGGCAGTCCCATATTGGGGGCTGCGGCGCTAGACTATGGCTATTCGTTAAGCCAGCTATAGCCAGCGCACATGATTGAATTTGAACAGCTTTACGAAGAATTAAAAGTTATTGCGCACCGACAAATGGCCCGCCATGCCGGTCACACGCTCAATACGACCGGTTTGGTGCACGAAGCCTATTTGAAACTGGCGCAGCTTCCGGCACCAGAGGATCGCGCGCATCTGATCAACACGGTTACCCGCGCGATGCGGCAAATTTTGCTGGATGCGGCGCGTGCGCGCAGTGCTAATAAGCGCGGTGATGGTGCACTGTGTGTCGAGCTTGGGGATGCGCAAGCGCTAGGCGTCAGCGATCCGGCTGCAGCACCGATCGAGCTATTGGCCTTCGATGAAGCATTGAGCCAACTAAGTAGCAAGCACAGCCGCATGGGACGTGCGCTGGAGTTGGCATTTTATGGCGGCGTAGAGCCTGCGGAAATTGCCGAGCTTTTAGACGTCAACCTGCGTACCGTGCAGCGCGATTTACTCGCGGCGCGGACTTTAGTGCTGGCAGCATTGCGCGATTGAGGTTTCAAAGGCTTAAGTTTGAAAAAACTTTGCAAACCTGTCGTTTTCTGTCAATTTTTACGTAGTTAAGTTGATGCTTGCCATTGGACACCGCTTGAACATTCACCGCAGCAGTCAAATTTTCCGCGATGCGCTCGATGCCAGTGATGCCGAGCGCAGCGCGTTTGTCGAATCAGCCTGCGCGGGCGATAGCGCACTGCGCGCAGAAGTAGAGCGCTTGTTAGCGCTGGCATTTGCCGATACACCGAAGCTGGTGCGCCCCAATCTAACTGATGTGACCGATGCCGCAAACGGTCGAGGAATGGCTCAAAATGTCGGCCAGCTGGTCGGCGCGTTTAGTCTGGTGCGTCCAATAGGCACCGGCGGCATGGGTGCGGTGTGGTTAGCGGAACGGGTGGAAGGCTTTAGTCAGCAGGTCGCAATTAAATGGCTGCACGCAGGTTTGAGTCGAACCGCCCGCACGCGTTTCGCGCGCGAGCGTGAAACCTTGGCCAAACTGGAACATCCGGGCATTGCGCGCATTGTCGACGGCGGCTCAGATTTCGATGCGGATTGGTACGCGATGGAGTTTGTCGATGGCCCGGCTTTGGATCAGTACGCAAAAGCGAATAATTTAGATTTGCCCGCGCGCTTGAAGTTGGTGTTGCAGCTTTGCGATGCGGTGCAATATGCACATCAAAACCTCATTGTGCACCGCGATTTAAAGCCCGCGAATGTGTTGGTCGGTAAAGACGGCGCGCCTAAGCTGCTGGACTTTGGTATTGCAAAAAGTTTGCACGACAACAATGAATTAACCGCTAGTGCTGCGCCGATGACGTTCGCTTATGCCGCACCTGAGCAAATCAAAAACGAACGCATTACCACCGCCACCGACGTCTACGCGCTGGGCGTGGTCGTGTACGAGCTGTTAACCGGGCAACGCCCGCACAAAGTGAAAGCCGGTGCGGGCGATGGCTCGTTAAGTATCTTACAAGCGATCACCGACAATGATGCCACCGCGCCCAGTAGTATTCTGGCGCGGGAGTCGGTGACGGGAAGCGGTATCAAAGCCAGCGCATTGAAAGGCGATCTGGACACCATTGTGCTGAAGGCACTGAGCCGCGATCCAGCGCGCCGATACGCCTCAGCGCAGGCTTTGGCCGATGACTTGCGACGCTTTGTGGCCAATGAGCCGATTAGTGCGCGGCCGGATTCGTTGCGCTATCGTTTATCGAAAATGTTGCGACGTAACCGCGTGGCGACTGCGGGCGTAACATTTGCGATCGCGGCGCTGCTGCTGGGCGGGGTGCTGGCGCTACAGCAGGCGCGGCGTGCAAATGCAGAGGCGGCAATTAGCCAGCGCGCGCTGGCCAATACGTTGGTGCAGGCCACCCAAACCGATGCATTACTAACGCACCTCTCTTCGGTGCTGACCCGCGCGCAGGCATCCGGGGCAACGGTCGCTACCGAGCAGCTCATGGATTGGGCCAGCGATCCAAAACTGTCGGGCGAATACACCGACCCAAAATTGAATTTGGCGTTGCGATTGGCGATCTCTGAATTTTTGCTCGTCAAAAACGATTATGCCCGCACTTTAGAGGTCTTAGACGCGCTTGGCCCTGAGCTAGCGCGCGCCAGTGATTTCGAACAGCTGCAGGCGCTCAACAATCGCACGCGTGCTTTGACCAAATCGGGCAAGTTGGACGCTGCGCAAGCTGCGTTGGATCAAGCGCTGACGCTGGATTTGCCGGTTAGTACTCAATTAGCGCAGCTGCGGTTAAATCAGAGTGATCTGCTGCGCGCCCAGGGCAAGCCGAGGGAATCAGCGAATGCTGCGCGCTCAGCGGCAGCGGTTGCGGCGCGCGTGCGCGATGGTAGTGCGCTGGCTGTTGGCGCTTTGACTAGCAGCGCTGCGACTCTTTTGCTGCAGGCCGATGCGCTAGATGACGCCGTGGCGTTAAGTCAAACCGCACTTAAAATCTGGCATGACGGAAAATTGGTCAACACGCCAAACCAAGCCAGTGCGCAAATTGTCGCGGCAAATGCGCTGTATTTGCGCGGGTATGTGTTGGACGCCGTTGCGCAATATCGTGCAATAGAAGCGGACGCCCGCGCTTCGGAAACCACAATTGCGCACGCAGCCCGTACCTCGGGTTTTGCTAAAGCGCTGGTGTTCGCCAATAACCCCGACGAAGCTATGGAGCGCATTCGCGACGCGCAGACCGCAATGTGTAAGGCCAGCGGCGCAACTAGTCTGGATTGTATGCAAATGACGCTTTCAGCGGCTGATACTGCGCAGCTGGCCGGTAATTTAGACGTCGCTGACAGCCTGCTCGATCAAGTTGCCGCACAATTTCGCAGCAATCCTATTCCACCTCTGATGGCCGCGATGACTAAGTTTCGATTGCGCGCAATTTTGTTGCGCAATCCCTCGCCTACGAATGCTGATGCGTTGATCAATGGGCTCACGTCGCCAAAGCCTGAGGGTAGCGTTCGCCGCAGCGCGGTTCGGGCACTGCTGAGTAGCGCACAGGCACTTTATCTGCGCGGCGGCAAGCAGCGTGAGGCACAACAAAGCGCGCAAGCACTGGCGCGCGCCGCACTTGTTCTAGGCCTGCCCAATGAAAGCGGTGGCATGGATCAAAGCCTGCTTGGCATTTGGCGCGCACGCTTGGACGGAGCCGAAGCGGATCCCAAACTTTGGCAAAACTTGGCACAAGCCATTGGGCCCGAGCACCCGTGGGCGCAGCAAAATAAATAGTCGCGGCACGCTAAAATATGTTTACTGAGCGTGTCGTTTTGCTGTCGCATTCTCGAATAACGTCTATGAGTCCGAAGATTGGGCGCTTAATGCCATTGCTTTGGCGTGTGAAGCCCAGCTGGCACCGATAAATGATGAATTACAAGCGCGGCTAAATGCGCAATAACGATAAGGTCTATGAAATGAAAACCATCCTCGCAATTTTGTGCATCACCTTATTTGCCGGCTGCCAAGACTCGACGCCGGGTCAGGTTAACGCCGAATCTGGCGCCAGCGGCAACAGCGCACCGATGCCAAGCGCGGACAACACCGATGCGTACTTTCGCTTTGCGATTGACGGCAAAGCGATGCAGATTGCCATTGACGACATCAGCACGCCATTGCGATATGACGGCTCGTTCCAAGTATTCGCCGGTGCAGACCGTCAGATGAGCGTGGTTTTGACGGTGCCGAATGTCGCTCAATGTCCGTGCGTTGTGCCTGCCGGGTCAACTGATACCAGCAGCCCGATCAGCCAAGGCTCGGTATCTTTGCAGCACTTTCCCAAACCAGGCAATGGTTTGAACAACCGGTACAGCGGCCTTGGAGGCACGCCGCCTGCGCGCGCGGTAGAGATTACTAAAATTGACAGGCACGCCGATCGCTCAGTATGGGTCACCGGGCTTTTCAGCACCACGGTGTTGAAAACCCAGAGCAATGGCGATGGCCCAGAAAACCGCGACTATGTGATTAGCGACGGGCAATTTCGCCTGCATGTTGCAGCAAGTAATTCGGCGGCATTTGAAAGCGATACTGGCGCGAAATGACTGATTGGGGCCGTGGGCGCGATAATTCAAGCACTCGTTGCGCTCTAGACCGTGCGTGCGTGCAGGGCGTTACATAGCTAGCTAACTCATTTTGCAGGCTAGACTGAGAAAACACTGGCGCTGTCGGAAGCAAAAAATCGATTTTCTGAGGTCATCGCCTGGTCGAAGCCGGGCAAGAGGTTGCTGTTACCCGGCGTGGCGTAACGCTTGCAAAAGTGGTCGGACTGAGTAATTTAGACGTAAGCGACCAGCCCAGTAGGGTCGCATCCGCCTTTGCCACGATAGCCGCCGAACCCTTGATTGTGCTGTCAGGGGAGCTCAAAGCGATCGCCCGCGACGGTCTGGATCAGTAAGTTTCGTACTCGACAATTCGGTTGTGAGCGGCTGGCTGATCGCCGAACAGGCCACACGCTACAGCGAAGCGATCAAAACGCTGCCGCAGCACCCGCGCGCTATCGCACCCGCGCTGCTGCCGATGGAATACACCAATGTGCTGCGCACCGCATGCGCGGGTGCGGCGGTGGCTAGCGGACTGGGCGTGATAAGTTTAGGCGAGCGCTAGCGGGTTTGGCAAAGCTGTGAGAGTGTTTAGATCGACCCCTTTTACGACTCTAGACCACCCTGAGATTGGGCTTTGCAATCGCTGCCGACAATTTCGGCTGAATGTTGTAGCAAGTAGTTAGGCGGCGTTTGAAAATGGGAAAATGGTGCCACACAGAATTAGCGCGAACTAAAATGTGTTCAATGGGATTGCGCCGAGCAGGCACCTCACGCCCCAAGCAGCAGCGCAACATCCCCATGCACGCCGGCTAGCGCTCGGTCAAAGGTTGCCAACTTGGCACCGTGCTTGCGCGCCAATGCGGCTAAATAAGCGTCGGTGATTTGGCGATGCCCACGAATCGAGGCCCACGGCAAATCGAGGGCGTTCAGATCATCCGGCAAGAAGTGATGTCTAGGATCACTGCAAATCGAGGCCAGCACCGCCACACCGTCATTTAAAGCGCGCGCGGGGTCGATCTGTGCCAATACCCGAACAAAGCCCGTTTGCACGATCGGACAGGTGGCGAAAGGCTCAGTTAACTCGGCGAAAAAACGTTCTGCCGCAGCTTTTTCTAGGTGTTCCCGGCTGCCAACCGCGATTAGCACATTAACATCGACCAGAATCACGGCGCATCCAGCAGGGCTGCCACTTCCTCGGAGCTAATCGGGCGACCAAGTTTTAGCGTTAGAAACCCAGTGACCGGGCTGCGCTCCAAAGTAGTTTCGGCATCGTTGGTTGGATTTATGCCCAGCGCGACGTCGGTTAATTCGGCCACCAGTTGCCCCAAGCTAATCGCGCGTTTGGCGGCAATTGCGCGCAGCTGCCGGTGTTTAGCCGTAGGTAAGTCAATTGTGGTGCGCATGGCCGCCTCATCTAGTCATCATTCGCATCATGATGCAAGCTTCGCGTGCCGTCAAGTGCGCCAAGCGGCTTCACCTACGCCGTATTCGCACCCTAAATGTTGGCCTCAAGCAACATTATTTTTGCACCTCATGTCGTTTCCAGACCGTTTTCTCGAATCTGTTCCTTGTAACCAGCATATCCGCTCGGCGCAACTCAAGGAATATCCAGCCTGTTGGCGGCTTCGCGCATGAATTTTGCAGGCACGCTGATCAACAGCAATAACGTGATGCCTTACGGTGAAGACGAGTACGGCGTTAGTGCCAGCATGGTCAATAACGCGGTTTTGATTGGCTCTAAGCGCCGCACTACGGCGTTGGTAACCGACTTTGACTTTGGCTTCTTAAGGCTGTTGGGCACGCCTTAGTTTTGGCGACTCGTTATTCCGGATTTCGATTACTTCTGGGCTTTCAGGCCCGTACCGGAAATAACCAGGCCTGTAAAGCTCGAACACCCGAGGTTGCATTGGGGCGTTGCGCAACTAGCCGAAATACTGCGCCTCAACTTTGAGCTGATTACAAAGCGCGTAGAGCCTTTTGTCGAACGTGAGCAACCGGGCCGCTTGACGGCGGGCAGACACCAAATAAACCGCGTCATAAACCGGGTGGGTAAGTTCAATAGCCGTTTGTATGGCTTCTGGGAAAAGCGTGTGATCGTCGATCCAATGGGTGATTAAGGTCAGCGCCTCGGCATGCAATTGTGTAGATTGAGCGGCCGTCAGAATATTTGCTTTGTGGTATTTCCAAAATGCATTTGCTGTTTCACAGACTAAAAGTTTGGGGGCATAGACCCGCGTGGCGGACTGAATCTGTTCAATCAGTTGTATGTGGTTTCGGGGTTCCAGCACGACGCGAACAGCCGCTGACGCATCAAGCACGATTTGTATACTCATCGGTTTCGATCTTCGCGAATAAGATCTTCTGGCATTGGTTGAAGCACCGGAAAGCTTCGATCAGAGCGCAATAGGCGCGCACAAAGCGCGTGGCGGCGATCATCCAAATCCGTTCCTAATGCGCGCTTCAGCTCTACGATGGCTTGCTGAGCCATGCTGCGGTGTTCAGTTTTCGCAGCCAAGGCGACCTGCTGGTATAGATCTTGCGGCATATCGCGAATTTGCAGGATGGGCACAACGTTCTACCGCAGGATTAAGATGCATGCATTTTGCACCAACTCCGCAACATAAACCAGCGCTGTTTTTGCGCTCGTCAGCCCGTCTAAATTTTCCAGCGACAGGCATTTAATTGCGCAGGCCCGACCCAATTAAGCCCGACTAGGTTTGCGCCAAAACCCTGATTTTAGGGTTCCGCTAGAAATATTTTTCACCGCTTGTCGTTGCCACACCGCTTTCTCAAATTGGTCGATACAGCAATGTCAGTCGCGCAGTTGAAACCGCGTATGTGATTCTAAACGAGCGCAATTTTCTACGTTCGCACCTTTGGAGCACCTTAATGACCCTATTCTTCCGATATCCCCGCCCAGTCCGCGCCCTGCGCAAACTGCGTTTTGGCCTGATTGCCTTTGCAGTTTTAATTGCGCCTGCCCCGCTATTGGCTGCGCGCTTTACAGTCGATGCCAGCAACCCAGGTGCCATTAGCGGCACGGGTCGGGCGCTGAGCTTTGATTTGAGCGGTATCGCCGGTGAAATTGAGTCTGCGCAGCTGGTGCTCAATTTGAACTACAGCAACGCGCGCGAGCTAAGTGTGCTTTTGCGTGACAGTGGCGGGGTGTTGCTGCCGATTGTCCCGGTTGGCGCGATATTAAGCAGTGGCAAAACCATGATCGGAAGCTATCGTATTACCGACACGGCTGTTAGTACCTGGGAGCTAACCAGTGCGGGCGTTACCAACATACCCCCGTCTATCCCGGTGCGCGCGTATCAGTTCGGTTTGGGCGGGCTGTGTACGAATCTGCTCGGGCGCTATCTGGAATTTGATATTAACCGCGCGCAGCCGGTGTCGCTGGAAATCAATCGAGCGCCTTCAGTCAACCCGGGCAGTGGTGCGATCAACGCTGCACAGCTGATCATTGATACCAGCAGCCCCGATGAGGTGTTGGCAAGCGGGTTTGAAGAATCCGCCATTGCGATGACGCGCTGCCGACCGCCCGCTTTTAATGTGGTGCTCAATAGCCAGGAAGAATCGCTATTTCGCAGCAATTTAACCGTGGTCAACGCCACTGGCGCAGCGGCGCCACTGAACTGGTATTTCCGCGATTTCGTGAACCCGGATATCGGCCCAATCGCATTTGGGGTGGGCCGAAATCAAATTTATATTGGGCGTTTTGGCGGGCGTAATCGTTTGAACATGGGCTTTTGGGACGCCAGCACCGGCACCGTGAATTTCACCACTGGCGCGGGCGGACGAACGATTGAATTGCCCGGCGATTGGGCCACCACGCAGCATCAGGTTATTCCCGGTGACTACGATGGCGATGGCGTCACCGATGCCGCAGTGGCGTTTCTGGATAGCCAGACGCGGTGGATTGCGCGCATTCGCTTTAGCCGCAGCGCGGATGTGCGTGATTTTCTAATCGATCCGCGTGCGCTGGTCGGTGCTGGCTTTAGCTCCGCGCGCATTGGTTTGGGCGCGGGACAGGATGCCGATCAAAACGGGGTGGATGAAATTACCCTTTATGCCGAAGTGGGTGCCGGTACGGGCAGTATGCGAAATATCCAATTTGTGTTGGAAAATCAAAATGTTACGGCGGTTTTTACCTCCCAGTGGGGAGCGCTAGGGGACCGCCAAGTGCTGGGCAAATGGATCAACAACAGCAGCGGCAATCAGTTGGGTTTGATGGTGGTTAGGCCGCGCACCAATCCAGGTTCGGCGCTGTGGTTTTTATTTCCCAATGGAACGCCAACGCCCTGGGGCAGCGAAGCGAATGATCTGCCCGTATCATTCAACTACGATCAAAACGCAATCAATGATATCGCGGTGTATCGACCAAACGATCAACGGCTTTATCTGATTGAAAGCGGCACGGGCGCGCTGATCACTTTAGCGCCCTTGGGCGGCAGTACCGGTTTTAATTTCCCCGTCGGCGCGGTGCAGGGCACTACTGCACCGCTTGAACAGTGAGCGCACACATGCCCATCTCTGCTATGAAATTCCTGAGCGCCGTGATCGCTATCGGCATATTCAGTACCGCGCCGGCCGCCACCCTGGTTGTGACCAACACCGCCGATGCGGGCGTGGGTTCTTTACGGGCAGCCATTGTGATGGCCAATACGGCAGTCGACGATGACACGATCGTCTTCAATATCCCCAGCACCGATCCGGGCTTTCAGGCCGCCACCCAGCACTGGCGGATCGACGTGGTGTCCGCCGCGCTGCCGGCGATTGCCAATAACCTAACCATTGACGGCTACACCCAGCCGGGTGCAAGCCCCAACACCAACACACCAGATCAAGGCGGCAGCAATGCGACGCTCAAGCTTGAGCTGCGCAACGCCACCGGCAATGCGGTCAATGGTTTGGATGGACTTAGCAATAACTTCAACGTCATGATGGTGATTCGTGGTTTGGCGATCCACAGTTTTGCATCACAAATTCAATTGGGTGGCGGCATGGCGCAGCGCGTCGAGGGCTGTTTTTTAGGCACCACTATCGACGGCGCACAGGATGCCAACCCTGCCAACAGCAATCAAATCGGCGTGCGGGTACAGGGTTCTGGCGCGTTTCGCATTGGCGCCTTGACGCCCGATACGCGCAATGTGATTTCCGGCGACTCCACCGGCGTCGCTTTTCAGGCCAGTGCCGATGGAATCCGCATTGAAGGTAATTTGATTGGCACCAATGCCGCTGGAACCGCCGCCATTAGCCCGCGTGCGATAGGCATCAACTTCAGTGCATCTCCGAACGCCCGCATCGGCAGTAGCGATGCGCATGCGCGCAATATTATCAGCGGCAATGGGTTTTATGGCTTGACGGCTTCTGACACCAGCGCCACCAGCAAAATCCAGGGCAATTATTTTGGCACGGATTGGACCGGCACGCGCCCAATTCCGAATGGCTTGAATCCATTTAGTCCATCGCAAACGCTTGAGAACGTGAGGCTCGGCGGCATAAATTGTGCGCTGCAGCTGGGTGGCGCCCTGTCGGGCGAAGCCAATGTGATTGCCTTCAGCCCAGCGTCGGGTTTGGTCATCGACACCTGCACTAATGCCGCGCATCGCAATCGTTTTTTAGGCAATGCCCGCATTGCGCTGGACAATGTTTCGGGCGGCGGATTTGGTGGTGCTACGTCCAATGATGCGGGTGATGCGGATACCGGCGGCAATCGCTTACAGAATTTCCCGGTGGTCACTTTGCCCGCCGGATTTTTGCCCGCAGGCGGCAGCAGCGTTGATCTAAGTTATCTGATCGACACCTTGCCCGCGAACGCGACGTATCCGATTACAGTGGAATTTTATCGCGGCGCGTGTGGTGGCGGCAGCAGCGGCGTGCTGTTAGGAAGCGATACTTATTTGGCGTCGAGCGCGGGCGCCACCAAGGGCTTTACGCTGGTCGCGGCGGATGGCGGCCCCGTGCTGCCTTTGGTTGCTGTGGCTGTAGATGCCGCAGCTAACGTGAGCGAATTTAGCGCGATGCTGGGCGACATTATTTTTCGCAGTGACTTTGAGGATGTGCTGGGGGCAGCGACTATGGGGAGTTGTCGCTAGGCATCAGCGCGCATAAGCATCCAGAGCTCTGTCAGCACGCGGCAGCATCGATTCCCCGATTCCCATGCAGCGCGCGCGGCGAAACTAAGGCAAACTGTAACGACGCCCTAACGCCTATCGGACATGCCTGAAGCGAACACTGACATCACGCTGCTGTTGCGCCAATGGCACGAGGGTGACCCGCAGGCGCTTAATCGGCTGCTGCCGCAGGTGTATGCACAGTTACGCCAGCTTGCTGCCATTGAGCTGCGGCACCAGCCGGGCCACACGCTGCAGCCTACCGCGCTGGTGCACGAAGTTTTTGCACGCCTGCTGAGCGCTGAAAAGGTCGATATTAGAAACCGCAAGCATTTGTTTACCACCGCTGCCAAGCTTATGCGTCAAACCTTAATCGACTATGCGCGCGCGCAGCATCGCGATAAGCGCGGTGGCAGCTGGCAGCGTGTGGAGTTTCTGGAGGCCATGGCGCTGCCCATTGAGCCAGACACCGATATTGAAGCGCTGGACGATGCCCTTAAAGCCCTTGCAACGCTGGACCCGCGCATGGCACAGATCGTTGAGCTGCGCTACTTCACCGGCTTAGAAGTGAGCGATGTTGCTGCACTGCTGGGGCTTGAGGAGCGCACGGTTTATCGCGACTGGGCAATGGCGCGCGCTTGGCTGCGCCAGCGCCTGCGCGACTGAGCCAGCGCCACATCTCACCATGTGCGCAGCCACGGATTGCCTGTGCCCAACCGAGTTTGATACGCCTGCAGCTGGCGCTGGCGTTGACGTTGATGTTCTGGGTTTTTTTGACCGTTTAATTGCAGCTCAGCCTGCCAAAGTGCAAGTAGCTGCGCGTGGACGCTGTCGGACGGAAGCGGCAGTTTTGTAGCTAGTAAGAGCGCAAATCGAGCTACTTTCGCGGCCCGATCCTTGCGCTGCTGTAAACGCAGGCGATGCGCAAAATGCAGCGCAAACTCCAGCGCCCGATAGCCGCCGTCGCCGCTCTGCGCATAGCGTTCGAGCGCGCGTAAGGCTGCGTCAAATGCGGCTGAATTGGCGGCACTTGATTGCGATTGTGCCGCGACCAGCGCAGCACATAGTTCCAGCAGATTTGTCAGCACGGGTTCAACCATAGGCATAGAAGCACGCGCCAATTGTGCCGCTGCAAGCGCTGCGCGGGCGGCGCCTAGATCGCCGATATTAAGATTAAGCTCCACGCTTGCCAGCTGCATGCGCAGGCACAGCAGCGACGCTTGACCTGCCTGCTGGCACATACTGGTTACGGCCTGCGTGTTCATGCTGCGGGCAAGTTCAAACTGGCCTAGCTGCACCAGCGCGCGCGCGTGCGCCCCTAAGCGTGCGGCTTTTGGCATGCCGGATTCAATGCTCAGCGTTTGCGCCAAACGCTGATAGTGCGCCAGTGCGGCATGCGCGCGTCCCTGCGCTAGCAATACAAAACCCTTGATATTGCCGCTCGCAGAAGCCTGGGAATTTTGTGCCACGCCGCCCTGCGCCCATATTCTATCGGCCTGCGCTTGTGCGTCGAGTGCGTCCTGCATGCGCCCGGCTTTTAAATAAGCAATCGCCAGATTGCTCATGAGTGCGCCGCGCGACAGCGCATCACCGCTGCCATTTTTAATCAGCTGTACCGCCTGTTCTAAGTTTTGAATGGCGGATGCGGTGTCGCCCACATTCAAAAAAAGCACGCCTTTTAGCTGCAAAAGTGAGGCGTCCGCTGAGTTTGAATTGGGCCGATCGATTTTTAACGTGTTGACCGATAGCCCTGACACGGCGGCGCGCGCGCTCTCCCCGGTATTGGCCTGCGCTTGCGCGCGTAAATTTGCCGCCTGCGCTTTTTCACTGGCGCTGGCGACATCAAATAGCCCCGCGTTTTGATCCAGTACGCGCAATACCCGCAGCGAATCGGTTTGCTGAGAAAACATACTGGCCAGCGCCAAAACTAGGGCGCGCCGCTGATCGGGCGCACTCAGCTGAGGGTTGTCTTTAATATTAGCCAGTGCGTCCAAAAATGCGCCGGACTCCACCACCGCACCGGGTTTCAAGCGGCTCGAAAGTACCCAAAGCAGATGCTCACGCAGCAACTCATGCGCCTGTGCCTCTGCGCGTGCGGCCCGCGCCGCAGCCTGTGCTGCACGCGCCTGTGCACTGGCCACCTGCGTGGCGGCATCCGCGCGCAGGCGCTGCGCGCGCTCTTGATTGGCGCGCTGATACGCCACTGCACTAGTTAACAGCAGGCCCGCTAGGCTTAAGCTCAATAGCAGTGTGCTCCAAGCGTTGCGACGAATAAAGCGGCTGGCGTGATAGCGCATGCTGGGCGGCCTAGCCAGCACCGGGCGATAGTCCAAATAGCGTGATAAATCCTCACCCATGGCGCTCGCCGTGGCATAGCGCATGGCTGGTTCCCGCGCGGTTGCTTTGGCGATAATCCGCGCCAGATCCGAATGCGCCAGCGTGCGCAGCGCGCGGCTGTCAATGGCGCGGTTACGTGCGATTTCGGCCAGTTGGGTAGCCTCTAGGCCGCGCCAGCTTAGATTTAGACTGGGCAAGTGCTCGGAATGTGGGACTCCGTCGCGTTTGATTCCGCCAATCAACTCCAGCAGTACCAAACCCAACAGATACACGTCGGTTTGCGTGCTGATTACCCCGAATGCGAGCTGCTCGGGTGCGGCATAGGCAGGCGTTAGGGCATACACCGAACGCTCTGCGTCCACAGCGCCTGACCCATTCTCCAAGAAGCTATCGCTCTCGCTGGGGTCGAAAAGCTTGGCAATGCCAAAATCCAACAGCTTAAGCTCGGTCTGTGGAGTCACTAAAATATTTCCGGGCTTAATGTCGCGGTGCACGATCAGCTGACTGTGCGCGTACTGCACCGCATCAGTCAGCTGCAGCATAAGCGCAATGCGTTTTGCTATCGACGCCTGTGCGCGATCACAGGCCTGGGTAATCGGGGCGCCTTCGACAAGCTCCATGGCCAGCCAGTAGCTACCATCGTCTGCAATGCCGCCGTCTAAAAGCCGTGCAATATGCGGGTGCTGCATGCGCGCCAAAATTTGCCGTTCACGCAAGAATCGTTTGCCGTGCGCGTGGCTTTGGGCGCCCCCCAGCAAGCGCTTAATCGCCACCGTTTGTTCGTAGGCACCATCGCAGCGGGTGGCTAAATACACCACGCCCATGCCGCCCCGGCCGAGCTCCCGTACCAGCTGATACGAGCCTAAGCGGACATTGCCGAGCGGGTTAGTGTCCCCGGCTCGGCTGCTGGCAAACAGACTTTCAAGCTCTAGCGCGAGTTGCGGATCGCGCTGCTTCAGCGCGGCTAGCCGCGCTAACCGAGCGCCCAGTTCCAAGTCAATCAGCGCATGATAAGCGGCACGCAGGCTAGCGAAGCGCTGTGCGGCTTGCGGCTCTAGCGTCGGCATGATTTGCGTGAGCGTAGCGCCGGCCTGGAGCGCAGCGTGTGCGTCAGCGGACGCATCACCGAAAGTATCGGGGCCTATGAGGTTATCTCGGTCTAGCGCGGCTTGCGCCTTTTCGCTACCAAGCGACACGGCTGTTGTCGGCGTGATTATAGGCGTTGTGATCACTGCTGACATCTTTTGCGCGTCGAAGCTGTCTTTAGCATGCATACGTGAACTTTGGGTTAGACCTGCCATTGTGCTGCACTTTGCACCAAGCGCAGGACAGCAACAAGCGCCGTGTTCGCTGATCATCGTAGCGAGCCAGCTCAGCGCCAGATCGCCCGACACACATATACACCAACACCCTAAATTTTAGGGTGCCGACAAATACATTTTTGTCGCCGTGTCGTTTCCACGCCGTTTTCTCGAACTTGTTCTATGAAACCGCCGTTTTGGCGCTTCCTGGAGCCTGTTATGCATCGACTACGTCACCTCACTTTGCCGCTACTAATTTTTTACGCCGCGACCACGAGCGCCGAATCACGCTTTAGCGGTAACGCCACCCTGGCTAAACCCGCCGAATCCAGCGCCAGCGCGGACGGCCGCTTCGATATCAGCGCCGATTTGCGCCCGGCGGCGGTCACTCAAAGAAGCGGCCGCTTTGCCCTGGAAGCCAAGTTACAGCCCAACGCCAAGTCCATCGCCACCGCCTGCGGGCCGGTTGCCGACAATATTTTCAAAAACGGTTTTGAATAACCCTTTTTCATTGATAAACAAGGAAAACTTATGAAACACAAACTATTAAGCATCGCACTACTGATCGCCGCCACTGCCGCTAGCGCCGCACCTTGGACCTATCGCGGCACGCTCAATGATGGCGGCGTACCGGCCACTGGTATTTATGATCTGCGCGTCACGCTGCTCAATGAAGCTAAATCGGCAAGCTTAAGCGCGCCGATGACGCTGTATGGTGTCAAAGTCGTCAACGGCAGTTTTTCCGCCGATGTGGATTTCGGCATCGACTTGAATAACGCGCCCGTGATGGCGCTGAAATCTGAAGTGGCGCCTGCGGGTTCGAGTGACTTTGTCGCACTGGGCGAAGCGACTCGCTTTGATCCGAAGGCGGCTTTGGCTGGGATTTGCTGGGATACCACCGGCAATGACACGATCTCGCCGTCTTCTGAATATGTCGGCACGACGTCAAACAGCACTTTGGTTTTACGCGCGGGCGGCGGCATCAGCATCAACAGCCAGGCACAACTATCCTTTGCTGACGATCTGCTCGTCGTCGCCAAAACCAATGGTGATGCTGATGCGGATCTTGTGTTGAGAAGCCGCGCGGCTAAGGAAGGCAGGATTTACGTCAGAGACTCGGATGGAGTGATGGTTTATGCGACTTCCGTAGCCCCAGCAACACAAAATGCAGGAAATGCAGTACACAGATTTAATGGCAGGATTCGTTCTACAGCGGTTGGCAAAGCTGCCACCGACACCTCTGGCGGTATGTGGATGGACGACGAACGCGTGCAAGCGTCGTATGTCGGACGTGGCGACAACCAGTCGAATTGGACTGGTTTTTTCAGCTCCGAGTCCGCTTGGACTGCACTTTCTACAGACGATGGCGCATTCATGATTAACAGGGTTCCACCGCTTTTCTATTCGGGTGCAGACTTGGTTATTGGCGCGCGACCCGTGGGTGGCGATGCGGATTCAGATTTAATATGGGAAACGCGCTCAAACAAGCGGAGTCGATTGTTTTTGAGCGATTCGACCGGCGGTTATAATTTGCAGGCTTTTAATATAAGCCCCGGCGCAAACTTTTTATCGACCAATAATGGGGCGTCACTAAGTAACGGCGGCACCTGGACCAATGCGTCTAGCCGTTCATTAAAAACTGGCTTTGCCGCGATTGATCCGCTCGCAATGCTTAGCAAAGTCGTGGCGTTGCCCATTACCAGCTGGACCTACAAAAGCTCAGATGAAGGCACTCATGTCGGCCCGATTGCAGAGGACTTCAAAGCCGCTTTTGGCTTAGCGGGTGATGGCAAATCGATCAGCACCGTGGACGCCGACGGCGTCGCACTTGCCGCAATTCAAGGCTTGAATCAAAAGTTGGAAGCTGAAAACGCCGTCCTAAAGGCGCGTTTAGACGCAATCGAAGCGAAGCTGAAATAGCACTTTTCCGAACAAGGCTGTGCGCGGCGCAGCTTGGTTCGAAAAACGTTTCGTGCCGCGTTTTTTTCATACATTAACGCAAAAACTCTAAGGACATTCTATGAAAACCACGGCCCCAAACTTACGCACCCTCGTCATTGGCGTCGCAACCGCTCTGCTAGCACCTGCGCTGATGGCGCAAAGCTTGCAAGTCTTCACAAACACCGCGCCGGTCACCCACGCATCGCCCTACAAAAGTCTAAACCCACGTTTCTTTTCGAGCTATTCGCAAGTTGGGTACGTGGAAGCCACATTGAATTTCGACAGCACGCGTTTTAGCGTTTATTCGATCACGAGCTATGTGCCGCACGAATGTCGCCTTGTTGGCAACAAGGTGACAATGTCGGCGCGCACGACCAATGGCACGCCATTTCCAAACCAAAGCACCATCGATTTTTGCCAAGTGTGGCTTAAGCTCAAAGTCGGTGCAGCACCGGGGACGACTCAGCTCTATTACTCGCCAGCATGGATGTACAACATCTACGGTGATCTGGTTAGTGGCGCTACAATTTCCGCTTCAATGGTTTAAATCCGATGAAAAAATCATTCCTTAGCTTGCTAGTGGCGATTGCTTTTACCAGTTCCGCATTCGCGTCAGAGGACACCGCCGTACCCAATAGCGATGCCCCAGGCTTAAGCGACCCGAGCGATCTCAAGCGCATTGCGGGCGCATTTTTATTCGTGCGCGATGATGTGGCCTATGATGAGATCAACGCGTTAATTGAACCGCTGTGGTGCAATATTGACGGCTGCAATAAGCCCAAGGTGGCGACCGCAGCTGGTCAGCGTTCGCGGCTGATGTACGTTACGCCAGCGGGTACCTCAAGTTTGGCCGCGCTACGCAGCTATCAGCAGGATTTAACCGCGTCGGGTTATAAAACACTTTTTGAGTGCGACGGCGAAAAATCCAGCAGCAGCGAAGCAAAGCCGTGCGAGCAAATGGACTATCTCAGCAGCACAGGCAGCAGCCAGCTGGACGCGCTATTTCCGAAAACTAGCTGGACGTTTTCCGACTCATCTGCGCCCAGCTGCGCCGCTGGCGGCACGATCAGGGATGCGCGCTACAGCGTGCTGCAAAACCCAGAGGGCGCGCTGGTGGCTTTCGCCACATTTTCGCCTGATATCAACAGCATCTACTGCGATCAAGCCGCATACAAAGGCCGGGTATTCGTCGCCGTCGCACGCGTGCAGCCGAAAGCGCGGGTGCAAAATATGGTCGCCATATCTGCCAGCGAGATGCAAAAAAGCATGGACAGCACCGGCCGCGTGGCGCTGTACGGAATCTTTTTTGACACTGGATCAAGTGTAATCAAAGCCGAATCCGGCACGGCCTTGGCGGAGATTGCCAAGCTATTGAATGCCAATCCAGCGCTAAAATTGCACGTCGTCGGGCACACCGACAACCAGGGCAGTTTA
>Ga0105048_10006233_pt1 | contig 19213 bp, 19 predicted proteins | sample MAT05_FD_78382 | JGI IMG/M metagenome (GOLD analysis project Ga0105048, IMG submission 78382) | Freshwater microbial communities from Lake Fryxell liftoff mats and glacier meltwater in Antarctica - MAT-05 | ecosystem: Environmental > Aquatic > Freshwater > Ice > Liftoff microbial mat | place... | reverse complement strand
GGTCAGGATGTGCCACGCCCCCCACACTGGTCAGGATTCCGAGTGGTGCCAGATATGATCGAGTTTTGGTACGGCGCCGACTTTCGCCTGCATGATCGCGTGCGCTACGAGTGCGTCGATGGTGACTGGTGCAAGCGGTCTTTGTTTCCTTAAAATCTGCAGCGGGTAGACTTTTGCCTTCCAAGAACCCATGTCCGGAGTTGTTGATTGACAGTGGTGCGAAGCATCGACGGTGGGTCCGCGCTCCAGCGGCCAAATACGTTCGACCGATGAAGCGCAGGTCGAACCCACCACGGCTTGATCCATGCCGTGAGGTTCATTGGTGTGCAGCTTCAGGCAGAAGCAGCTCGCTCGCAATGCTTCCCCGGCTGTCCCACAATGCCGCACTTCACCGTTTGTGTTGAAAAGTCTGTAGTTGGTGAGCCAAACAGTTCGATTCCAGTAACCGTTTGCACCTTTGCCAAACGGGTCATTTAGCCTTGAGGATGAGTCAATGCGCGCAATTTGGTGGTGTGGACTTGCGGTAGCGAGTGGATTGGCGGGCGTGTCGGACGCGGCGTTTGCGCGTGGTGATAAACCGACCATCGCAGTGGTTGAGTTCGAGAATCAGTCCGGCGCCGGTTGGTGGAGTGGTGGTGTGGGTTGGGAGTTGGCCGGCATGTTGAGCAATGAACTGTCGGCGACCAATGCCTTCAAGGTATTGGAGCGCGACAAAATCCGCGCGGTGTTGGACGAGCAGAATATGGCGGCTTCTGGCCGCATTGCGGCGGGCACCGGCGCCAAGATCGGACAACTCACTGGGGCGCAGTTTCTGATCACCGGCACCGTCACCTCGTACGAGGAAGAAACCGCGAGCACCGGCGGAGGCATCAGTTTCGGCGGTGTGTCGGTGGGTGGCAAAAGCGAAAAAGCCTATTTAGCGATCGATTTGCGCGTGATTAACGCCACCACCGGGGAGATCGATTACTCGCGCACCATCGAAGGCACTGCCAAAGGCGGCGGCATGAGCTTAGGTTTGTATCGTGGTGGCTTCGGTGGTTCCCTAGCCAGCGAAAACAAAACCCCAGCCGGTAAGGCCATTCGCGCCGCATTGGTAGAAATTACCGATTACCTGGAATGCGCGATGGTCAAACAAACCGACCGTTGCATGTCCGAGTTTGAAGACAAAGAAGACCGGCGCCGCGAAAAAACCCGTGGCGCCTTGGATTTAGACTGAGCTTGTGCGAACCAGCGCAATGTTTGTAGGGGCGGGCTTTTAAACCCGCCCTTTCTCTTGCCCGTCTCCTTGCGCCGGGAATATGGCGATGAACCACCTCGTCATTGCGAGATCTTAAGTTCCCGTCGGGAACTGCGTACCTGAACCCACAAGACTCGTCATTGCGAGGGAGCCTTAAGCGACCGCGGCAATAAAGGGACGTTTGCCCCAGCCACTTCCAACGTCCGCGGCTTGCCACGGCCGTCGCCGCTACCGCATCGAAGACCTCGCAAGGACGAATCAATGAGTGACGCGGTGGTTCATGGAGTGTCAAATGGGCGGGGTATTTTCAGAGTCTGCCGCTTTCCAGCCACTTTCGTCGCGGATTTGGCCAGGTTTTAGGTTTTGTTTGTAGTGCATCTTAGGATGGCCTTCTATCCAAAATCCCAAGTACAAATGCGGCAGTGCCAGACTGCGGCAATGTTCGATTTGTTTGAGGATGGCCAGAGTGCCTAATGATCTTTTGGCATGCTGCGGATCAAAGTAGGTGTAAACCGCGGATGCGGCATCGGCTACGATGTCAGTCACGGCAGCGCCGACTAACTCACCTTGCAGCCGCAGTTCCATAAACCAAGTATTGGCCCAGTGGCTCAATAAGAAACGTTGATAATCATCGAGCGAGGGATGATCCATGCCGCCGCCCGTGTGTCGTTCGGCCAGATAGCGGCGATACAGGCCAAAATGTTCTTCGCAAGGCTCTGCTGTGCGCCAATGTACGGCTATATCTTGATTGCGGGCCAGGGTGCGCCGTTGCGCGCGATCAGCCCGGAAATCGGCAATTGGAATGCGGTACGGCACGCAGGCGTTGCAGGTGTGGCAGTGCGGCCGATAAATGGCGTCGCCCGCGCGGCGAAAGCCGTGTGCTAGTGCGCGGGCATAAAACTGCGCCAATTGCGGCGATTCTGGGTCCAAAACCTGATTAATGGCCATGCGGTCGGAGAAATAGCCGCAGGGGTGCGCTAGGGTTCGGAATAATCGGATACCGTCGTTAGCCATCGTCGACGCTTCGCTTTCCTCAGGGCGCGGTTTCGGCCAAAACACGCAATAAACCTTCTTGCGCGGTAGATGCCACTAACTGACCCTGTCGATCATAAATCATGCCGCGTGATAAACCGCGAGCGCCTTGTGTAGTCGGGCTATCGCACGAATACAGCAACCATTCGTCTATTCTAAATCGGCGGTGAAACCACATGACATGATCAAGGCTGGCCATTTGCACATTGCCCTGCAAGTAACTAATGCCATGCGGTAAGGTTGCGGTGCCAATCAAATGAAAATCAGAGGCATAGGCAAGCAGTGCACGGTGTAATAATTCATCATCCGCAATACGGTCGACGAGGCGAAACCAAACGTGCTGGAATGGTGGTCGTTTTGGCCGCTTGAATTCGTCGCGCGGATAAACGTGCCGAAACTCAAATGGACCACGGCTCATGACCCAACGCTGCAGTTTTGGCGGTACTTTCGCCAGCGTTTCTGGAGCTATGGGTTCGGGCTCGCCTAAATCTTCAGGTTGTGGAACGGATGGCATCGATAACTGATGGCTTAGTCCCTCTTCCGGTTCCTGAAACGAGGCCGCCATCGTGAAAATCGGTTGGCCGTGTTGAATGGCAACCACGCGGCGCGAACTAAAACTCTTGCCGTCCCGACTGCGATCCACCTCGTAAACAATCGGCGCTTCTACATCGCCAGCGCGCAGAAAATAGGCGTGCATGGAATGCACCACGCGCCCTTCTACCGTGCGTTGCGCCGCGGCTAATGACTGGCCAAGTACCTGTCCGCCAAACACAAAACGCGTGCCGATATCGCGACTTTGACCGCGAAACAAATTTTCTTCGATGCGTTCGAGTTGCAGCAGGTCGACGAGTTCGGTAACGATGGCTTTTTGCATGTGGCCGATTGCAGTGGATGGGCGGGTCAGTATAGGCAGGCTTAGCAGGTCAGTTGCTGTTCTTAAAGAACTCCCAGCACAGGAAGACCCGTTGCTTTCAGATTGTGCTCCAGACCGTTGCGGCGCAGCTGCCGCTAAGTCTTCCGCGGCACGCGGCCGCGCACGGCGACTGCGGTTTCGGTCAGGATGCCGCGCAGAATCTGCACTTCGCGTTCGTCGGGCATGCCGCGCTGATACAAGCGGCGCAGCCGGCGCATGATTTTCACCGCTGATCGATCGCCAAAAAATCCAATCAATTCAAGCGTTTGTTCAAGGTGTATGAAAAAGCGTTCGAGTTGTTCGTTGGCGGCGGGCCGGTGAGTATTTAGTGTGGCGGTGTCGCCAGATCGCCGCAGTGCTTCAACGCGTAGTTCATACGACAGCACTTGAACGGCGCTGGCCAGATTCAGCGAACTGTAGCCAGGGCTGGCGGGAATGGTCACTAGATACTGGCAACGTTCCAATTCATCGTTGGTGAGGCCGGTGCGTTCGGTGCCATACAACACGGCAACCGGGCCGATTGCGGCAGCGTCCAGCGCCAGGGTGGCGAACTCGCGTGGCTCAATCTCCAGCATTCGTATACCGCGGCGCCGATCGCTGCTGCCAAATACCACTCGCGCATCGGCCAAAGCGCTGCCTAAGTCATCGTGTAACTGCAGCGATTCAAGCAAATCATCGGCACCGGACGCCAGCGCGGTGGCTTCAGGATCGGGGAAACGATACGGCGCAACTAAGCGTAATTGCGATAAACCCATGGTTTTCAGCGCCCGCGCGGCCGAACCGATATTGCCGGGATGCGAGGTTTGCATCAGCACGGTGATGATGGGCTTCAAGGCGGCTTCGACCTTGCACGTCGTAGATTGTTGGGCGTCGCTCATTGGGAAAACGGAATCCATAGGGCAAATACAAAAAATCTAAGCAAAGTCGCTGGAATGCTTCGCTGTGCTCTCATGTTGTAAGTTGTTGATTGACAGTGGCGCCAGACATCCATGGTGGGTCCGCGCTGTGCGCGGACTCTTCTGCGGTTCCAGCGGCCAGAAGCGTTCGACCGATGAAGCGCAGGTCGAACCCACCACGGCTCGATCCGTTACGTTGAGGTTCAATACTCGTGTAGAGCTTCGGCGAGGAGCGGCCTGCTCGCAATGCGTGTGGCTTTCCTAAATGTAAAAGCGATGTCGCAGCGGCGGCAAGAGCCCGAACACTCAACTCAGCGTTGGAATTCGCGTCACCGCGAGCTGTTCTGCAAAGTCGAGATCAATTTCGTCGAAAGTTTGCTTGCCTTCAGTCAATTCGATAAGCAATTCGCGTTGTAGTTCGCCACGCGCTCGTGCTTGTGCGTAGGGGATCGAGGTAAACATCACCATGCTATATCGTGGAATGAAATGTCCAGGCAATCGTTGTGCTAGTTCTAGTTCTAGCTGACGGCGTAACTGGTAGGCGGGATCGGCCACTGCATCGCGCATTTCTATATAGTTTTCCAGGGCCATTTCGGCGATCGCATGGGCATTTGGCCTTCGGCTGTTTTCGAAATCCCTAAAAGCATTCGCCCAATTCACACCCGCAGCAGTGCTCTGCGCGCTGATTAAATCAACTAAGCTGACGCAATCTTCAAATGCGCAGTTCATGCCTTGCCCGTGAAATGGCACGATGGCGTGCGCCGCATCGCCAATTAGTAATACTCGATCGCCACGCTGCCAATGGGGACACCGTAAGGTGCCCAGAACGCCGACCGGATGAGTTGCATATTGTTCGTCGAAATCAGGAATCAAGGCCAGCGCATCGGCGAATTCGCGCTGAAAAAAAGCGCGCGCGGCGTCTGGCTGATTGAAGGCTTCGAAACTGCATGCACCGCGATGCGCTAAGAATAAAGTTGCGGTAAAACTGCCGCCTGGGTTTGGTAATGCAATCAGCATATAACCACCCCGTGGCCAGATATGCAGAGCTTGCGGATCCATCGCGTGCGAGCCATCGGCCAATGCCGGAATGCTGAGTTCTTTGTAACCGTGATCCAGAAAGTCGGTGCTTTGATCTAAGGGTTGCTGGGCTTCCATGGTCGCGCGTAGCGCTGATCCGGCGCCGTCCGCGCCGATTAACACCTCGTATTCAATCTCAAACTCCGTGTGATTGATTTCATCGACAAAACGCGCCCGCCGGGATTGAAAATCGACGCTCAGTAGGCGCGTATGGAAGCGAATATGTGCGCCGGCCTTGCTTGCCACATCGATCAGTGTTTGATTGAGGCGCCCACGGTGCACTGACCAAATGACTTCATCGGCCTCTAATCCGTAGGTTTGCAGCTGCGTTTGGCCATCGCGGCTGTGCAGCATGCGCCCGCGCATCGGCAGCACATATTCGAGAACCTGCGCGGTCGCGTTAGCGCGGCGCAAGCCTTCCCAGCCGCGCGCGGCGAGCGCTAAGTTGATTGATCGGCCGGCGGCGATTTCTTCGCAGCGCAGGTCGCCATTGCGTTCGAACACCGCCACGTGGTGCCCATCGCCGGCCAACTGCGCGGCTAACAGGGCGCCGGCCAAACCAGCGCCGGCGATCACGATAGGAGCTGTGGATTCGGTCATCGGGTGCTCCGGAAGTGCAAAAGTAGTGCGTCGACTAGGCGTCGACAGTCGTCAAAGCTGTTGTACAGCGGCGTGGGCGCTGCGCGGATCACGTCAGGCTCGCGCCAGTCGCAAATGATGCCCAGGCTGGAAAGGTAGTCGAACGCCAAGCGGCCGGCGTCGCGCCCGGCGCGTACCCGCACACTGATTTGGCAACCACGTTGTTGCGCATCCGCAGGCGTTAGGATTTCTAGGTGTTGCGCCAATTCAGCACGCAGCGCCTCACTCAGCCAGCCAGTTAGCGCGATCGATTTGGTGCGTAAGGCGGGCAATCCGGCGTGGTCAAACAAGGCCAGCGAGGCACGCAGCGGCGCCAGCGACAAAATGCAGGGATTGGACAATTGCCAGCCGTCGGCCCCGGGGCTGGGCACAAACTCCGGCCCCATGCGAAATCGGGTGCTGCTTTGGTGTCCCCACCAACCGGCAAAACGCGGTAGTTGGGCATGCGCGTGGCGTTCATGTACAAAACAGCCGGCGATCGCGCCGGGGCCGGAATTTAGGTACTTGTAGCTGCACCAAACGGCAAAATCGGCGCCGCTATCGTGCAAATCGACCGGCACATTGCCGATGGCATGGGCCAAATCGAATCCCACTTTGCAGCCAAAACGCGCTGCCATTGATGCAATAGCGGCTAGGTCAAAGCGCTGACCGGTGGCGTACTGCACGCCCGGCCATAAAACCAACGCGATAGCTTCGCCCTGCTGCGCCAAAACTTCTTCGATCTGCACCAGTTCGATGGTGTGCGCGCCGGGCAAGGGCGCTAGTTCGATCAAGTCAAAAGTCGGGTCTCCGCCATGAAAGGCGATCTGCGAGGCGACCGCGTGACGATCGGACGGAAATGCCCGCGCTTCGATCAAGATTTTGCGGCGCTGCGGGGTGGGTTGGTAAAAACTCACCATCATCAAGTGCAGATTGCTGGTCAGCGTATTCATCGCGACCACTTCGATGGGTTTGGCGCCGGCCAGACGCGCCAGCCCGTCACGAACCAGTTCGTGGTAAGGCATCCACGCGTCGCTGTCGGTGAAATGTGCTTCCACCGCATGGCTGCGCCATTGCGTGATCACCCGTTGCAGCGCGTCCGCGGTGGAATTGGGCATCAGCCCCAGCGAATTGCCGCAGAAATAGGCGCAATCCTTGCCGTGGTGTTGCGGAATAGCGAATTGCGCGCGCATTGCGCGCAGTGGATCAAGGTAGTCCAAATGATGCGGGTCGGGAATCATCCGTTGGTTTCGCAGTCAAACAAGCGCGGCTGGATGTTACGCGGTTTTCAGTATTGGGCTGGCGCAGTGCGAGGTGTTTGCAGAAGCTCAACAATGATGTCGTGAAATGATGAAAGTCGGTCGTTTTGCCATTTTATCGTGCGATCCTGTGCGCTTCATGTAAGCAAAGAAAGTACCGGGTGTCCAATACTGGATTGGCAAATTCGCTTGACCCATTCTTCGCGGAGAGTTCGTGTTGCATGCACCGTATAACGCCTGCCATTCGATCTAAATCTGGTCTTTGGTGCTTTGCAGTCTGCTTGCTGCTGACTTTGTTGGGCAGCACAGGGCTCGCACAGCCGATCACCTTGCTGAGTGACAAGCTGGCGACGCCGAGCAACGGCGACGGCGCGCCCGGTGACGGTTTTGGCAATGCGGTTGCCGTGAGCGGCAATACGGCGCTGATTGGCGCCTACGGTGACACGGTCGTTGCCGCTGGTGCGACTTTTGGCATCACGCAGGGTTCGGCTTATGTATTTGTGCGCGACGGCGATCAATGGATTCGCGTCCAAAAGCTGACACCGGAGCCGGTGGGCTTGGACGGTGACAATTTTGGCGTGAGCGTCGCGTTGCAAACTGAGGTGGCGGCCGTTGGCGCTCCACGACGCAGTCCCAATCAGATTTTTGAAGCGGGGAGCGTGTTCATTTATGGGCGTACCCAACAAGGTTTGCTGTTGAGGCAGACCCTGAGTGCGGCTGGCGCTGAACAACGATTTGGCACCAGCGTAGCGCTTTGGCAGGACCAATTGGCCGTCGGCGTGCCGCGCGCTGGTGCAGGTCGCGTGGATATTTATCAGCGCGATGCGGGTGGTCTGTATCAATTTCAACGCAGTCTCACTGACAGTGGATTAGCGGACGGCGCGCGGTTTGGCACCGCACTGGCGGTGGCCGATGCCGAGTTATTGATTGGCGCCCCGTTTGCCGACAATACCGGCGTTGTTTATCGCAGTCGGTTTTCTGGCGGCGCTTGGTCAAACGCGACCCGGCTAGCGCTAACCGCGCAGCGCGCAGCTGACTTAGGCACTGCCATCGCGATTGACTCGGGCGTGGCGCTGGTCGGCGCGCCGGGTTTGAGAGGCGGTGAGGTTCGGGTGCTGCAACTCGCCCAAATGGATTGGCAACAAGTCGGTCTGCTGACTCAAAGCTCGGCGGCGACGGGTAATCGTTTTGGGAACGCGTTGGCGATTGATCCACAGCGCGCCGTAGTTGGCGCGGTTGCGACGCAATTTAGCGAAGGCGCCGCGGCTGTTTTCAGTCGCAGTGGCGCGCAGTTTTCGCCATTCGCCGACTTGGATATCGCCGATGGCAGCCCGGCAAACCGCTTTGGTGCGTCGGTTGCGCTGGCCGCCGATGGGGTATTGATCGGTGCCGATCTTGACGCCGTGGGGCCGCATCGTTCGCAAGGATCAGTGCGTTGGTACAAGGCGGGCCCGACTAACATGATCGTCAGCGGTCAACTCGACAATGGCAATGGCGCGATGTTTGATCGTTACGGCACCGCGCTTGCCGTGAATGGTGACATCGCGGTGGTCGGCGCCTTTGTTGAAGACACCGAGTCTGGCGCGGATGCCGGGCGGGTGCATTGGTTTGAGCGCAGCAACGGGCTGTGGACCTATGGGGGCGCTCTGGATGCGCCGGATGCCAGCATCGAGGACCGTTTCGGCATCGCCGTGGATGTCGACGGGGATTACATTGCGATTGGCGCGTATTGGGACGTGGTCGGCAACAACGTCGATCAGGGCTCCGTGTACGTATTTCGTCGCCAGGGTATGGGTTGGGTGTTCGATGCAAAACTCACCGCTAGCGATGGAGGTGAGCGCGATTTGTTTGGCTTTGCGCTGGCCCTGCAAGGGACGCGATTGTTGGTCGGTGCCCGCGGCGCGGCAATGCCGTTTTTGGATCAAGGTCGCGCCTATGTTTATGTTCGTGGTCCGAACGCTTGGGTGGAAGAAGCGCAACTGGATTTGCCACAACCTGCCAGCTTGGTTTATTTCGGCGCCAGCGTGGCGTGGGCGGGAGACAAAGCCATCGTGGGTGCGCCCGGTGATTCCTTGAACAGCCAGGCGCTCAGCGTGGGCGCCGCCTATGTATTTCAGCCGCAAGGGTCGGTCTGGACGATGGTGGCCAAATTACGCGCGCCTATACCGCAGGAAAATGCGGCGTTTGGATTTTCGGTGGCCGCCGATCAAACACGTTTGTTGGTGGGCGCCTTTCAGGATGGCACGGTGGGGCAGGGCGTCGGTTATGTCTACCAAGCTTCAGACCTAAAGCTTGACGGTGAATTGCGCAGCCCGAGCGCGCAAGGTGGTGAGGGTTTGGGCATTTCCGTGGCCATTTCGGGCAATCGCGCGCTGTTGGGGGCCGCAGGATATGACCTTAGCGGCCAATTGAATGTGGGAACCGGCCGTTTGTTCGAGCGCAGCGCCGGCGGTTGGAGGGAAAGTCAACAGTTTTTTGCCGCTGACCCACAGGCTGGCGATAACTTCGGCCGCGCTGTCGCCATTGATGCAACCACCGTGCTGCTGGGTGCGCCGAATAAGGGCATCGACAATCCCTTGGAAGGCGCCGCTTACGTGGGGCGCGTCGATTCGTTGCTGGTGGATGGATTTGAGTGAGGGCCCAAGTTTAGGAAGGAACCTCGCCTCAGGTCCGCGCCGAGCAACCCACTTGGTGCGTCACCATTAGGTGCTTGATGGCCGCGGCGCTCGCCCGCTCGATGAAGTTTCCGAGTTCGCTGTCGGAGTTGAACCAGTTCACGCGGGTGTCGCTACCGCGGTGGACGGTCGGCGGGGCGTCGCCCAACTGGCTGCGCAAGACCACTGTGAAGGTCAGCGTGGAGCGGTTGGTCTCCATGTAGGCGCGCAGCAGTTCGACCTGCAGCGGTGCTGCGTCGGGGCTGTCTTTGCCCATGCGTGCTGCCAATTGTCGGCGCAGCCAGCCGCTGTAGTCCTGGTAGGCGAACTCGCGATAACCCAGCGTGCCCAGTTCCTCCACTGGGCGATGATCGCTGAAGTCACCGAGACGAACACAAGCGGCGCGCGGCGCATTCGCCGCGAGCGCAATCTCATCCACCGCATCGTTGCCAATGCGTACCGGCGCGGAACTACAGGCGGCAAGCGCCAGGACCGTCGCCAATAAGCTCGCGATGCGTTGGCTACTGGACGCCATGGCGAGCAGTCCAAGCGAGCAGCGTTCCGCTGCTAAACAGTACACGCTCGCCGCTGGTCTCGATCCGTACCGCTTTCAACTTCATGGCGGTCGGATAGCCATAGAGGATGTAACTCGCCTTGCCTCCATTGGAATCGAAGGCCAGCGGCGAGCGAAGATCTCGCCCAGCTAGCGCGTTCGCCTCAATGATTGCGGCGCTGAGCGCATCGCTGATCGGCTTGCCACCATCCTTCATCCAGCGGGCAATATTCGGCGTGTAGCTGTTGCTCGGATCGCTTAGCGGGAACTGCGACTGATAAACCATCTCGACAATCTTGCCGGTCTTCTGCTTGGTCGATTTGTACTTGGCCTTCGCGCGACCTTTACTGTCCCGCAACAATCCAACGTCGCCAAAGTGCGCGTCCATGCGCACGTAGATCGCACGGAACTCAGCGTCGAAGGCGTAGCGGTAATACAGCAGCAGCGTGTTACTGCCTTCAAGCGATACTCGCGCGTCTTCGAGTGCCTTGGCGCTGCGCAGGATGCGGATTTCAGCATCCGGCCGCACTAGGTTTACCGGCAGGTTGCTGCGGACCGCTTCCACCAGCAGCGGTTCCGCGCGGAAATCTACCAGCGCGTCGCGGATCGGCGCGATAGCCTTTTGGCGATTTTTGTCCATGTAAGACTCGGCAGCCACTTCGATCAGGGCGCCGATCAGGCCGCCACCGCCGTTGCCCACGTTTGGCTTGTCGACCTCCAGTTCTTGCTGGTTCAGTGCCAATAGCACCACCGACGCGCGGGATTCGTCGCTGACGATCGGTGTCGGCAGTCGCTGCGAGACCGAAGCGCACGCCGAAAGCAGGGCAGTCATCCCGAGAAGTACAAATAGACGAAGGGGCAAACGAGGGGTCATGAGATTCCTGGGCGATTCAATCGACCACCAAAAATACACTTAGTTGCAATACGTTGGCAACGACGAGGTGATTCTGATCAAACTGGAGCGGGTGTCGTCGGTTATCGGGGAGCGATGGGGTCGCCTAACAACTTTGCGCTGAACGATTAGCTAGCTACGCGCGGCGTAAAAGCTCACCACCCATGTCGGCCTATACTAAAGGTCCAACGACGTAGCTCTGCCCTGATGCGCAGCCGAATAATCGCAAAGCAAATCTTGCTGGGAATTGCGGTCGTGTGTATGGGCGCGAGCGCACTGTGCTCGGCGTCTGGGACTGAACAGCACACTCTGGTGTTGGGTCGAGTCAGCGACGATCCCAAAGCGCATTATGAGCGGTTGAAGCCCTTGCTGGATTACGTCGTGGAACGCATGGCCGACGTCGGCATTCGGGAGGGTCGCGTTTTGATGGCGCGCGACGCCCAGCAGATGGTTAGCTATCTGCGTCAGGGTAAGGTTGATTGGATGTCCGAAACCTCAGGCGCCGCGTTGGTTTTTGAGGAGCGCGCCAAGGCGCGGATTTTCTTGCGGTCCCGGCGCGGTGGTTTGTTCGACTACCACAGCGTTTTTTTTGCTCGCAAGGACAGTCAGATCGCTGCTTTGAGCGATCTCACCGGCCGGACATTGGCACTGCAGCAATCGATGTCGACGAGTGCCTATCTGGTCCCCGCGGCGATGTTGTTGGACAGCCATTTGGCACTTGCCATCCAAGCTTCTCCATTGGAACGGCCGCCGGCAGACTTCGTGGGTTATGTGTTCGCACGCTCGGAAGGCAACTTAGTGACCTGGGTCCACAAAGGGCTGGTCGACGCTGCGGCCTTCAGTAACCAAGATTGGGATGAGTTACAGCAAAACTCGCCCGCCGTGGCCAATGATCTGATGGTGTTTCAAAGTAGTGGATCGTTTCCACGCGCATTGGAGTTAGTGCGTGCGGGCTTGGATCCGAAAATCGAACAACGATTGCGGCAAATTCTGCTGGCGGCCCACCAGGACCCGGCTGCCCAGCCGGCGCTGTTAGCGTATTCGCGGACCGAGCGTTTTGACGAGATTGATGCTGCGACTTGGGCCGTCCTGGCGGAGTTTCGTGCGGGCGTGCGCCGGGTGCGTGCGGAGATTGAATGATCCTAGCAGCCTGTCGGACTTTCAGCGCGAGATGCGTTGTGTGGCTTAAGCGGATGGATGGGCCGGCGCGCAGCCAATGGCTCTTCCGTTGGGATCGCAACGCCGCAGACGCCGTTGCGACGCGCAGCCCGCCGGTCGGAGTTTTGGCATAGCGCAGACTCGAAAGTAGAGCCCAAGCCTTCAAAATCAACTCGAGAATGAGTAGAACTGATCGCCAAAAGGGCTTCCGGCGCACTCGCGAGGAAAGTCCAACAGGCTGCTAGAAACCTCAGTTGGACGGGGTAGAGTATGCGGTTATGCAGTGAAAGCCGGCAAGCTTGCGCGGCATGCCGCGCGCCGGCTTGAACGCATGCAAGCTGTGCTTGCAGGCCGGAACAGGGCATAAGCGCAATGAGGGTGAAAGCCGGCAAGTTTGCGCCGCATGCGGCGAGCCGGCTTGAACGACTGCACGCTATGCTTGCAGGCCGGGGTGACTGGTTGTTCCATTCCAACGAGTTGCAACGCAACCATGCGCAGCCACAACCGTGCAATCTGCCCCGGAGCGCACTCACACTAGGTGAACGAGTCAAACTGCTGAAAAATAAAAAGAATCAGGGTGCTATTGGCTGATGAGAAGCGGTCAACTGAGGTTTCTAGGATGATTGGCTTGCGCGCCAAATTTATGCTCAGCCTATTGGCCACCACGCTGGTCTGGGTGGCCGTTTTGGCGTTTGGATGGAGCAGTGCCGAACGCGCGATAAATGATGTTTTGGCGCAAGGCGAAACGTCGCTTCGGGAGCAGGGGCGCACCGCATTGGCAGATCGAGGTGTGCAATTGGCGAGCTTCCTGGCCGACGCGCTCACCAATCCGGTCTATTACACCGATCTGCTCACGGCTCGCGAAGTGGTGCGTTCCGCGCTGGGTCAACCCGACGTGGTGTATGTGTTGGTGTACGACGAGCAGGGGCGCGTTATTCACGATGGCTCGCGCGATATCAGCCGTTTTGGTCAAATCATGGACGACCCGTTGGCACTCCCCAGCATCGGCTCGCATGAATCTCTGGTGCAATGGAGCGCCAAATTGCTGGATGCCAGCGCACCCATTGCCATCGGCGATTTGCATTTGGGCGGAATTCGCGTGGGTTTGTCGTTGCAGCGCATGGAGGCAGCATCGCTGGCTGAATCGGCGAGCGCACATGAACGCTTTCGTCGCGCCTTCGCCGGACCCGCGCACGTATTGGCCATCGGATTTCTGGTCATGCTGGTGTGGATTGCGGTTGCAGGTTGGTTAGTTGCACGTGGTTTGGTGCGACCCATCCACCAGCTCGCGGCACGCGCCACCGAGATCGAAGGTGGTCACTTTCCAGCGCGGATCAATAGCCGGCGGCGCGACGAGCTGGGCGACTTGATACGTGCTTTTGGTCGTATGAGCGAGGCGGTGCGACGGCATCATCACGACATCCGTAAGCTGGCGTACCACGACAGTCTGACCGGCTTGTCCAATCGCTTAATGTTTCGTGAACTGTTAGACGAAGCCATTGCCAAACAGCGCGGCAGCGGCGTTGGCCTCGCGTTATTGTTTGTCGACCTGGATGACTTTAAGCGGATTAACGATACGCTCGGCCACGACGCTGGCGATGAGGTGCTGATTGAATTTGCCGGTCGGCTGAAACACACGCTGATTGCGCACAATGCTACGACCCATCCAGTGCTCGCCAGATTAGGCGGTGATGAGTTTGTCGCGCTGGTGTCCGCACAGCATGCGCGCGCGGATGGCGAACGCGCGGCTATGGCCTTGCTGGACGCATTGAAATGTCCATTTTTGATTGGTGATCGCAGGTTGTTGGTCGGTGCAAGTATTGGCATTACGATATTTCCAGACGATGCCCAAACTAGCAAGCTGTTACTTAAACATGGCGACTTGGCAATGTACCAGGCCAAACAACGTGGCAAAAACTGTTACCACTTTTTTGCCGGCCATTTGACTGAGATTGCCGAGGAACGCTTAGTGCTGGAGCACGATCTACGTGAAGCCTTGGAGCGTGGCCAATTGGATGTCGCATACCAGCCGATTCACGATTTACGCGACGGTAAACTGGTGGGCGCGGAAGCCTTATTGCGCTGGCGTCATGCGCGCCGTGGCAATGTACCGCCGTCGATTTTTGTGCCAATCGCCGAAGCCTGTGGTCTGATTGATGCGCTGGGGGAATGGGTGTTAGACCGTGCCTGTGGTGATGCCGTGGCTTGGCAATCACAGGTGCCGGGATTATCAGTGGCGGTGAACCTGTCCGGCCGCCAATTGCAGCGCGCTGATTTGGGTGATCGCGTGCGCGCTACTCTGCTAAGGCACGGTCTGGATCCGGCGCTCTTACATTTGGAATTAACCGAATCGAGCTTGTTGCATGACGAAGAAGCCGCATTTGCGGCATTGGCGCAATTGCGTGCGACCGGCGTGCGCGTGTGGTTGGATGATTTTGGGACAGGATTTTCTGGACTGAGCCATTTGCGCCGAGCGCGCGTCGATGGAGTGAAGATTGATCGTAGTTTTATTACCGAAATCCTCACCGATCCCGAAGATCTGGCACTAGCTAGCGCGATTATTGCAATGGCGCATTCCTTGAGCATGCAAGTCATTGCCGAAGGCGTCGAAAGTGAAGCCCAATTTGCGTTGTTACGCAGCGGCGCGTGTGACATGGCGCAAGGCTTCTGGATGAGTGCGGCGATTTCTCCAGAGGAGTTGGTTAAGCGCCCCAGTCAAGTTTTTCTGAGTGGCGAGGCAGAGCAGGGATGACCAGTTGGCCCACGGCGACGTGATTCATGCCGGTTGCACAATAAAACGCGTTTCGTATAACAGTTGATCGACTTCATCGAGCTGGCCACTTTCAAACTGGAATGCCAAGTGATCGTCGCCGGCGCGGACCAACACCGCTCGCACATCAATGACGGTGTCCTGGTCGAAAATGAAAAACAAGCGAAACGGCGGCTGCGCTTCGTCATACCAAGTAAGCGGCCTGGCAACGCGCGCACCGCCGCCGGAAATGTCCTGTGCATTGCTCAGGAAGCCGCCGCGCGCGGTGGCTACGAGCACGGCAACGGCGCTGATTTCGGTTCGTGGGTAGCGGCGCTTTTCGTAACCCTGTGCCATATCAGTCTCCGTGTCTATGCTTCACCACCATAAGCTTTGCTACCGGCTTCGCACAAGTCGCCAACGGTGAAGTTGTGCGCGTTGCCACGCTGCACCGCACACCGGTTTGTTCTCAAACACTCAGCCATCAATCCGAGAATGAGTGGAAAACGATCGCTAAAAGGACTTCCGGCGCAATCACGAGGGAAGCCCGACAGGCTTGGAAGAGCCGGATGCGGGAAATCACCGTCCGGATCAGTGAGAGTCCCGGTCGCCCCGGCGCGCTTATTCGCGCATCAAACTGAGTGGGACTTTCGCTCCGATCGGGAGTAAAAAAGTCGTAGGTCACGTTGCCCGCAGGGCCACGTGACAGTGCTCCGATGTCACGTAGGCCTGCGGCCTACGTGACCTACGCATCAACGCTGAAAAAAAATGCATTAAAATCATTTGCTTGCGGTATGTTTGGTGAGAGCGAGAGCCAGCACTGGCTTAGCTACACCTCATAACTCACCGCCACAATAAAAAAGCGCGCTGCGCCGCTGGGTAATTCGACCGCGAATTCATCGTCTACGCGCTTTTTCAACGCAGCTCTGGCGATCGGCGAATCGATGCTGATCCAGCCGAGTTTGGCGTCGGTTTCATCCGGACCGACGATCCGCAAACGTCGTTCGGGCCCGTCGCCGTCTGCTGATTCGAGCACCAGCCAGGCGCCAAAAAACACCGCGCTGCGATCTGTGGGCACGGTATCGACAATGCGGATGTGTTGCAGGCGCTTGGTCAGATAGCGCACGCGCCGATCAATTTCAGCGAGTTGCCGCTTTCGATAGATATATTCGGCGTTCTCAGACCGGTCGCCCTCCGCCGCTGCGGCAGACAAGGCCACGACTACCTCGGGTCGACGCACCCGCCACAAGTCGTCCAATTCGTCGCGCAGCCGCTCGTAACCAGGACGAGTGATCAACGCAGTCGAAGGCGCTTGCGGGGCGCGGTAGCGTGTTCCAGCCATGCTTGTGCTAAGTCCAGTTGCAATGGGCGGGAGTTGAACACGAAAGCGGCGCAGATTCGGGAATCAGTCATCGGTGTTCGGCCAGAAAACGTAGCGCGGCTCTTACACCAGACCAGCAGAGCACAAAGCCACAGACCACAAGTCGGCGATCCGGATAGCATTGCCCCCACACCAGCCCCGAAGCCAAGCACAAGGCGCACTGGGTTAGTCTTGACAAGCTGCGCATGCACCGCAAGTTAGCATGCACCTACACTGCACCAGCCGGGAGTCTTTAAACCTTGCGCAACGACGCTTTGATCCGAGCGATGCCCGATGTCGCGGCCCATGCGGTACCCGATAGCGCGGCCGTGCTCGATTGGGTAGGCATGGACGCCATCGAAGTACCCGTGTCGATCGTCGCCCCTGGCGGGCGCCTGATTCAGGCACCAGGAAATGTCAGCGCCTACGTGAATCTGAATCAGCCGCAGGCGCGCGGTATCCACATGTCGCGGCTGTATTTGCATGTGGACAAACAACTCACCGATGAGCCCTTGTCGCCGCGTTCCATTCATCGATTGTTGCGTGATTTTCTCGATTCACATCAAGGCCTTAGTGATAGCGCTTGGGTGCGCATTCGGTTTGACTATATGGTACGTAGACCGGCACTGGTCAGCGACAAACAGGGTTGGCGTCGCTATCCGGTGATCATCTCGGCGACTCATGAACGCGGCCATTTCACCCTGGAGCTGGCCACCGAGGTGGTCTATTCGAGCACCTGTCCTTGTTCGGCGGCGCTGGCGCGCCAATTGATTCAGGAGCAATTTCGTCGCGATTTCCCCAGCAGCACGCCGCTTGAGTATCAGCGGGTAGTCGAGTGGTTGGGCAGCGAACAAGGCATCAACGCCACGCCGCACAGCCAGCGCAGCTTGCTGCAGTTGCGCGCGCGCTTACTGCCCAGTTTCGCGGATTTTCCGATCGTGGATCTGATCGATCTGCTCGAAGGCGCATTGGCAACCCCCGTGCAAACCGCGGTGAAACGTGAGGATGAACAAGCATTTGCGCGCTTGAATGGCGCCAACTTGATGTTCTGTGAAGACGCCGGGCGTCGCGTACGCGCCGCGCTATTGAACGACGACCGCATCACCGACTTCTGGGCCCGCGCAATCCACCAAGAAAGCCTACACCCGCACGACGCAGTTGCCGTGGTCAGCAAGGGTGTAGCAGGCGGTTACGGCGCACAAACGGAGTGGCTTGTTTGAGTTTGCGGCGCGGGCGTGGTTCGTGGTTTTGGACAGTTTTCAAAGCGCGCTGACAAGCAACAACGGCGACAACCGGTTTAAAACGCGGGGCGATGCGCAATTTCGAGGTAGCCGCGTGCATCGCCGGGTCCGTTGCAGTCGCACTGCTTCGGATTGCAGTGCTGTGCGCAGGTTGGTCGCGATGTGCGCCTGCGCCGTGCCCGATTGGACTGTGAGCCCCGACCCGCATCTGTCCTGGATAAGGCGGGCTCGAGAAGCGAGCGCAAAGCCACAGCGCCGACTACAAATCGGCGCGCGCGAGTTGTCGGCTCAGGTCGAGCACCAATGTCAGCGCCTGTGCAACATCCTCCGCGCCGAGCGCCGTAAGCGGCCGGATTCGGTAGGTGTGCACCTGACCAAGCGCGCCCCCGGCCTCACGACCGGCGGTGGATGCGAAGACCTCATCGCCAGGGACTGTCGGGAGCGCACTGACGAGTGCACAAACCTGGATGACTCGCAACTCAATATCAGCCAACAGAATGCTATCGCCTGCCTTGAGTAGCTGCGCGTCAAGCGCGAGCCTCTGATCGTTCACATAGGTACCGCCCGAGCTGCGCTTGTCGCTGACAGACCATTGTCCGGAACGATCACATCGGAACTCGGCATGACGCCGCGAGATCTGCATGAGCGCAAGTTCAATCGCCAAGCCGCCCAGTCGACCCGCAAGTGCCGGGCTGCGCGTGAGCTCAATCTGGCGATCGCCCGTCTGCAGAACCAAGACCGACGCCGCTGCTTCATTTGACCGATCGTCGACAGGCTTCAACATTGCGCCCTCGCTGTGCTGCGTGCGAACAGTTGTCGATCATGCATGAGCTTGATCGCGCTAGTAGGGGCCCAATGCCGGTAGAAATTTCAGCGGGTGTTTTGATGGTCGCGGCAGAGCCATAAACGACAGGGCGCAATGTCGGCAGAACACAAATTACACGCGCCAAGCAAGATTGCGGTTTCTCTACCGAGTTCATTGCGCAGATTCCGCCGCCTGCCTGCAGGGGCGTCCTAGCGGTCGGCAACGGACGCAGCTCTACGCTACTCAGCCTGATCGAGACCGCCAAAGCCGAGCAGCCGGTCGGACTTTGCGCGGGAGATGCGTTGTGAGGCTTAAGCGGATGGCTGCATGGCGCAGCGGCAATGGCTCTTCCGTTGGGGTCGCAGCGCAGACGCCGTCCAGACGCGCAGCCCGCCGGACGGCCTTTTGGCTTAGCGCAGACTCGAAAGTACATCGGCAGCCTTCAAAATCAATCCGAGAATGATCAGAAAACGATCGCCAAAAGGTCTTCCGGCGCACTCGTGAGCAATGAAGACCGGGACAATGAAGACCGGGACAGTCAAAAATCGGAAATTTCCTACAAAGAGTAGGGCGCTTTTCCGATGCAGCTGAGGCCGGGGAAGGCGGATGCTTCATCCATGACCACCGCCCGCGCCATCCTCGTTCCGCCCGAATCTCCGGGTACTTACCACTGCGTGTCGCGCTGCGTCCGGCGCGCCTGGCTGTGCGGAACGGACCGCGAGACTGGGCGTTCTTTCGAGCATCGGCGCCAGTGGGTCGAAGACCGCAT
>Ga0105048_10006231_pt1 | contig 19217 bp, 11 predicted proteins | sample MAT05_FD_78382 | JGI IMG/M metagenome (GOLD analysis project Ga0105048, IMG submission 78382) | Freshwater microbial communities from Lake Fryxell liftoff mats and glacier meltwater in Antarctica - MAT-05 | ecosystem: Environmental > Aquatic > Freshwater > Ice > Liftoff microbial mat | place... | reverse complement strand
TTCCCCTTCGCGTCCTCGCCGATCTCAGGCTTGGGGTTGCGCTGCCAGTTGGTGGGGTTGGTTGCGTTCGAGCCGTTGATTGGTGCGACCATAGCGTTCTTCCTCAGGGTGGGCGTTTCTCCTCCTATGTGGGGCGCTCGGCTGGTTGTTGCGAGGGCGGGCGGCGTTTCTCGAAAACGTCAATGATTCAGCGGTCAAGAGCGATGGTAGGTTCACTGGCTCGATGACCGACCCAACCGCCATCGAAGCGCTCTTCGAACGTGCGTGCGCCGCGCTCCCCCAGCTCGAGGTCGAGCGCTCGGTGTTCGAGCCCTACGCGCGCAGAGCCCTGGCCGCCGCGGCCGCCAACGAGGTTCACGCTGACGATTTGTATCTCGCCTGCGCCTGCGCCCAGGGCGATTCAGGCGCGATTGCGCTCTTCGAAAATCGCTACGCCGAGGTGCTGAGACGAATCGCGCAGCGCGCACAAAGCGCGGGAGTCAATCGAGAAGACCTCTTGCAGCAGGTGCGGGTGCGGCTGTTCGTCGGTTCAGGGGCTGAGCGCTCGCCGTCGATTGCGTCGTACGTTGGCACGGGGCCGTTGGGCGGTTGGGTTCGGGTGGTCGCGGCACGCATGGCGACCGAGCTGATGCAGCGTGACGCCCGGGTGCGACCGTCGAGCATCGCGCCTGACGAAACCTGGGCGCAGATCGCAGGCACCGATGACCTCGAGCTGGCGAGCATGCGCTCGGAGATGCGCAAGTCGTTTCAGAACGCCCTCGAGACGGCGGCCCGCACCATCTCGAGCGAAGATCGCGCCCTGCTCCGCCAGTACTACGTGCACAAGATAGGCGTCGACGGCATCGGCAAATTGCTGGGCGTGCACCGCTCGAACGCCTCACGAGCGGTGGCGCGTGCGCGAAACCATTTCATGCGCGAGGTCAAACAGATGATCGGCGAACAGCTGGGTCTCTCAGACAGCTCGCTCAACAGCGCCTTCGGTTTGATGCGAAGCGACTTCGCGCTCCACCTAGGGTCGGTGCTCCAGACCGGCTCGGGCTGAACAGCCTGTTCGACGGCGCGACCACACCATTCGCGCTCGAAGCAGACGTGATACGAGCGGGCATGCCGAAAACGAGCGTCGCGACGCCCCGAGCAGTGCTGGTGGGCGTGCAACTGCCCGGTGTCTCTGACGTCGACCACGCAGGCGACCTGGCCGAGCTCGGCCGGCTGGTTCACACCCTGGGTTACGAAGTGGTCGCGACCGTCACCCAGAAGCGCGACGGCCTCGCCTCGGGCACCGTGCTCGGTGAAGGCAAGCTCAGAGAGCTCGCCAAGCTCACCGGAGGCACCGGCGAGATACCCACGGGTGCTCCCGATCGAACCTCTAAGGCTCGCGAGAAGTGGGAAGAGGCCGAAGGCGACGACGAAGAGGAAGGCGACGAGCCCGAACCCGACCCCGAGAGTGAAGACGACGAAGACGGCGCCCCTGTGCGCGCGACGGTGATCGTGGTCGATCACGAGCTCTCGCCCAGTCAGGCCCGCAACCTGGAGCGCGCGACCCGTGCCGAGGTGCTCGACCGTACCGGCGTGATCGTCGACATCTTCCACCGTCACGCCAAGAGCCGTGAAGCGCGCATGCAGGTCGAGATCGCCCGGCTCAGCTACGTCGCACCGCGCATGCGCGAGTCGGCCGGCAGCAAAGAGCGCCAGCAAGGCCGTGGCGCGGGCGAGTCAGCCCTCGAGCTCGACCGACGCAAGATTCGCGATCGCATCGCCGAGCTCAAAGAGCACCTCGCGGCCATTCACCAAGATCAAGATCAGCGCCGGTTCGCGCGCAAAGACCAGCTCCGGGTGGCGCTGGTCGGGTACACCAACGCCGGCAAGTCGTCGCTGATGCGCGCGCTCACCGGCAGTGAAGTGTTGGTGGCAGACCGGCTCTTCGCCACGCTCGACACGACGGTGCGGGCGCTGCAACCCGAGACCCGGCCGCGCATTCTGGTCTCAGACACGGTGGGCTTCATCAAGAAGCTGCCGCACGATCTGGTGGCCTCGTTTCGTTCGACGCTCGACGAGGCGCTCGAGGCCTCGCTGCTGCTGTACGTGGTCGACGCCGCCGACCCGACCTGTGAAGCGCAGCTCGAGGTGACCCGCGGGGTGCTCCATGAAATCGGAGCCGACACCCTGCCGAGCCTGCTGCTGCTCAACAAAGCCGATCGCCTCGACCCCACCACCCGCGCCGCGCTGCTCGAGCGTCACCCGGGAGCCGTGGTGCTCTCGGCCCACGCGCCTGCCGACGTGGCCGCCTTGCGCCAGCAGATCATCGATCACTTCGAAGTGGCGATGGTCGACTCGGAGCTCCTCATTCCCTACGACAAGCAGGGGTTGATCTCGCAGGTCTACGAGCACGCGCGGGTCGTCTCAGAGACCTACGACGAAGCGGGCCGTCACCTCACGGTGCGGGCGCTGCCGGCCGCGATGGCCAAGCTGACCCGCCTCGTGGTGAACGACGCCAAATGATCAGCTCGTGAGAATAATTCGTGGGCCCTGCAGCGCCTGACGAACCACGGTCAGCGCCGGCTCGCTCGCCGCCTCGGCCTCGGTCAGTCGCCGCACGCAAACGTCTTTGCCACTCTCGACGACCTTCTTGAAGTCGCCGAGCAATTGCAGCGCAGCCTCGAGCATCTGCTTGGCCTCTTCGCCGCCTTGCGTGGTCACCGGGCCGGTCTTCTCGCGCACGTGATCGCCGAAGCGCTTGATCGCGTCTCGGGTCTTGGCCGGGTCGAACGCCCTGAGCGGCTCGCGCACTGCATCGAGGCCAACTTTGATCAATCGCAGGCTGGCGATGGCGTTGAAGCCCTGATCAGGCAGCGTCAGCGACCCCGCGGGGAAAGCGCCCATCAAGCCCTCTTCATCGGGGGCCTTGAACTGATGCGGCACGCTGTCGAGAAACAGGAACATCGGGTCGACGCCTTGCTTGGCGACGGCGAGCTCCTCGTCGTCGAGCGGAGGAAACGAGGCAGGCTGGCCGATGAACAGCAGCGGCATCGCGACATCCATCCAGAACTCCTCGGGCGCCGAGCCGGTGGCCGCGCTGGTGCCGAAGAGCAGGCCCATCATCTCGACGATGCGCGGGGCTTTGGTGACCTGCGAGATGATCGACTTGCCGGGCTCCATGCGTGAGAGCGCGGTGAGCAGCTGTTGCTCGAGCTGTTGTCGCACCTCGGGAGGCAGCTTGTTCGCGCGATTGAGCGCCTCGCGAAGATCGATGCTCAAGCGCTGCGGTGGAGTCTCCCAGGTCTGCTTCGCCTTGGTCGCATCGAGCGCGACCACCTGCACGAAGCCGGCATCGAACAGTCGCATGTAGTCTTCGGGCCCCAACTTCTGCGCACCCGCCCCTGCCCCGCCGCTGAACTTCACCTGCGCCAGCGAGTTGCGAATCTCTTTGGCCACGTCGTCGAGCTTGGCGAGCTTGGCCGACCCGAGCGCATCGACTACTGCACCGAACGGCGAGAGCTTCATCAGCGCTTCGGCGAAGCCCAGCTCGGCGCCTTCAGGAGACTCGCGCGACGGAAACCAGAACACCGGGTGCGCTTCGGCCAACCGGGCCGCGAACGCCGCCGAGAGCCCGAGCGCCACGATCTGGTGCTCTGGTGTTTGAATCGAGAACGCACCCTTCATCACCTTGACGACGCTGCGCTCGAGGTCGCTCCAGGCGTCTTTGACGAGGTCGACTTTGCGGCCCTCGACTTGTTCGAGGAGGCTGGCCAGCTGCGTGCGGGCGGCCTCGAGTTGCGGCGGCGTAGGCATGGACATGCGCGCGCTCGTAGCACGCTCGTTCTAGATGCGCGATGGTTCGCGCCCATGCCGCTGCCCGTTCGCGTCGCTCCTCTGTTCGCAGTGTTTTTCCTCTCCTGCGCGACCGCGGCACCCCGCTTCGAGCAGTCGATCGCCACCACCTTCGCGCAAGACGACATGCGCCATCTGGTGACCAGAGACGTCGACGTCTACTACCCCGCTGCCTACCGCGAAGCCGCCGAACGGTTGGCCGCGCGCGCCGGCGAATGCGTGCGTGCGCTCCGCTCGATGCAGATCACCCCCGACGAGCGCAGCCCGGCCCTCTTGTTTCTGACCAGCGCGAACTACAACAACGCCTACGTCTTCGGGCAGCAGGGCGGCGAGCCGCTGCACACGCTCAACCCGCTCTTCAGCACCGACGAGATCTTTCACTGGTACGGCTTCGGCGGCACCGAGTTCGGCGACGTCTCGTGCCACGAGATGTTTCACTACGCGCACTACGAGCAGGTCGAAAACCTGTGGTGGGCGGTGAATACGGTGTTCGGCCCGGTCTTTCCTCCGCAGGCGTTTCTCGAGCGCTGGTTCACCGAGGGCATGGCGCAGTACTACGAGGGTCGCATTCGGCGCTCGGTGGGCCGGCCGGCGAGCCCGCTCTACAGAGCCGCGTTCGACTCGTTCGTGGCCAAGCGCGAAGGTCACGTCGGCGCGGGCGACCTCTCGCTCTTTCAGCGCGAGCTCTACCCCTACAGCGGCGCCTACCTCACCTCGCTCTTCTTCATCGAGTGGCTCGCGGCAACCTACGGCGAAGAAAAGCTGTGGGACTTGATGGACATGCAGGGCCGCAGCGTGTTCTCGCCCTTCGGAGCGACGCTGCGCTTCAAGGCGATCTACGGGCTGTCGGTGGGCGCGTTGATCGATGCGTGGAGCGAGCACCTCAGCGCCCAAGCGCCTCGGCGCGAGAGACCGGCTGATCAGCGCGTGCTCCAGGGCGAGCTCGGCCAGTTGGCGCGCCTGGCGACCCACCCTGCCAGCGGCACCCTGGCGCTGATCACCGCCGGCAATGAAGAGGTGCCCAAGCTGCGCATTCTCGAGCGCGATGGCCGCGTGCGCGTCGAGCGCCGGTTGATTCGCATCGGCACCGACCGCGAGTGGATCTTGGCGGGCCCGAGCACAATGACCGGCCTCTCCTTCAGCGCCGACGGCAAGCAGCTGTACCTGATGAACGACGACTACCGCGATCGCGGCGACACCCGCAGCCAGCTCTGGCAAATCGACACCTCGAACGGCGACGTCACCCGCGTCTGGCAAGACGTCGGCACTGGCATGGGCGGCGCGCTCCGACCCGACGGCACCCGGTACACCTTCATCGAGCTGACGCCCGACCACGCTGTGCTCACCGACTTCGAGCTGAGCACCGGCAAGAAGACCCGGCTGCTCGAGCTGCCCAACCACGTGACGGTGGCCTCCGTGGCCTGGTCGCCCGACGGTCAGCGGCTGGCGTTCTCGCGCTTCGAGCAGATGCGATGGCAGCTCACCCTGCTCGAGGCCGACGGCACCGTTCACGCGCTGCCCAACGCCGGCAGCTTCAGCTACGGCGCGAAGTTCAGCGACGACACCCACCTGGTCTTCGCCGATGAATTCGAAGGTCGGTTGCAGGTACATCGCCGCGACCTGACCACCGGCGCCCTGGAGCGCATCACCGACGTGCCCTTCGGCCTGGTCGACCCCTCGCCGATGGGAGACTCGGTGGCCTATGTGAATCGCGAGGGCACCCAGTGGTCGCTCGACGTCTCGCCGCTGGTGGCCAGAGCCCAGGTCACCGAGGCCGACAGCAGCGCCCGCGAGCTGAGCCTTGAAGCGGGCGTGGCCGAGAGCGACGCGACGCCGGCGGTGCAGATCCTCGAGCCCGCGACGCCGTACAGCTCGCTCGACCACCTCTTCGTGCCCCAGGTGCGCTCGCCCGGTCTCTCGGTGATCTCCGGGCCGGTGAGCTCCGCGTCGTTCATCCTTGGAGCCACGGTGATGGGCCGCGATCGCCTGGCTCGGCACACCTGGCTCATCAACGGGTTTCTGCAGCCGATTCCGTTCACCGGCTCGAGCGATCGGTTCTGGCAGCTCGACGCCGAGTACCGCAACGCGACCCTCGCCCCTTGGGACCTCGACCTGGCGGGCGGGTACCGCCACATTCCCGGTGATGACTTCGGCTCGGTCGAGCTGGCGATGCGCCGCACGGTCTACACCACCCAGGTCGGCTTCGGCGCCCGCGGGCTGATCTCCGATGCCGCCGGAGAGCCGTTTCGCCGCTTCATCGGGCCGTCGTTCGACGTGTCTTACGCGGCGGGCGACTCGACCCAATACGCGGGCCTGCAGCGCTGGCTGGGGCTCGACCTCGCGCTGGCGGCCTACCCCAAGGGCTTTGGCAGCTCGCTCGACATGCTCGACATCGGCGTGGGGGTCACGCTGGCGACGCCGTTGCCGGTCTCCCGGCGTCACAACCTGGTGCTCCAGCTGCGAGCTCGCGTGCTGCCAGGAGCGCCTGCCGGTTCGCTCACGGTCGGCGGGTTCGGCCGGGGGTTCAGCTTCAACCGGGGCAACGCGCCTACCGATGTCGGCGAGCGGCCGGTGGGCTACCTGCCGGGCAGTCTGTCAGAGCCGCTGCGCGGGTATGAAGACTCGGCGGTTCGAACGACGGCCGCCGCCAGCGCGCATCTGCGCTACCGGTACAACATCATCATCGACCGTGGCTTCGCCTCGACGCTCTACCTGCTGCCTTCGATCTTCTTTCGCCAGGTGCAGCTCGAGGCCTTTGCGTCGGCGGCGCTGATCGATCACCCGACCACCCCGATGCTGCGCGCGGTCGGGGGTCTGGTCGAGCTGAAGACCATCTTCATGGGCGCCTTCGCCCTCAGCCCCTACTACCAATTCGCCTACCGCTTCGACGGTGCGGGCGGCCCGCTCCACATCGTGGGCCTCGCCCTCGACTAGGCGCCACGCTACGTTGAGCACCATGGCTTGGCGGTGGCTTCTCTTGCTGGTGCTCGGGCTGGTCGTCTCCACCCCAGCGCTGGGCCAGCAGCCGCGCAAGCGGGTGAGCCAATACGAGGCCGAAGAGCTCAGCGATGAAGAAGCAGCCGCCCGGCGCGCCAACCGCAAGAGCAAGCTGATCCGCTTCGAGCGCGATGAAGCTCCGCCCGAGACTCCATTTCCGTGGCGGTTGGTGGGGTTGGGGGTCTTGGTTTTCGCCGTGACGGCGCCCTTCGCCTACGCCACCTGGAGGAGCGCATCAAAGGAGCTCGAAGCCACCCACAAGGCCTTCGCTCCCAAGCGTCGCATCACCCGCAAGCCGCCCCCGCCCACCGCGCCCACCGCGCCCGTCGACGACGAGTAACGCTACGGTTGCCCTTTGCCTTCGCGGTCGACCTGGCCGTCGAAGTCATCATCGATGCGAAAGTGTTGCACGCCGTCGGCAGCGCGCCAGGTCACCAGATCGACTCTGCCATCGGCGTTTCGGTCGGTGAGGTGCGCGCGGTGTTTGCCCGAGTGGCTCACGCTGGCCAGAAACGCACCCTCGTGATTCGCGGTCTGGTCTCCGAGCACGATGGTCTCGCCGGTCTCGAGCATTCGGTCGATGAGGTGCACCTTGCCGTCGGTGCCGCCGTAGATCACGAACTTGCCCTTCTCTTTGGTGTCGTTAGTCGACTGGTACATCACGTACGGCTCGCCTCGCAGGCTGGCCTCGGTGCGAATCACGTCGGCGACGCCATCGGCATCGAGGTCGAACTCGGTCTCTTTGCCAATCGCATTCACCCGCTCGGCGAGCTTGACCGCAGTAGAAGGCAGCAGCCGATGCGCGTTGCCGCCGAGCTTCACCAGGCCGAGCCCCGGCACTTGAATCTGCGTCTTGAGCTTGGTGCCGATGCGCGGCAGGTTTTTGAGAATCGTCGCCATGAAGGGCATATCGCCGGTCTGCGAACCCGCAAGGCGACAACCTGGGACACGGGGCGCGTCACATTTTTTGCGATGTGCGTGGCGCTGATGGGCTGGTGCACCGCATCTGCTTGCGCGCGGTAACTCGTTGATAGCCGATGCCGTTTCAGAGGGTGCGCGTGCATGCACCACCTGGTGCGTCTGTGCACCTCAGACCGCCCGCGCCAGCGACCGACACCGGTCACGTCGGGCACGCACCGGGTGCCCTCGAAGCCACCAACACCCGGTGATGGCAGCCATCAGCCAGAGCCGATTTTCAGTGAAGTTGGTCGAACGGAACGCCGGCGAGGCGCCCGAGCTTGGCCCGGCTCGTCTCCACATCGATGCGCGCGGCGAGCGCGGCACGCTGCGATTCGGTGAGCTTGAGCTGGGCATTTCGGACATCGAGGTTCGAGCCCACGCCCACTGAGTAGCGCTGTTCGGCGAGGCGGGTCTCTTCTTCAGCGAACTCCCGAACGCTCTCGGCCATCACCGCGATCTCGAGCGAGGTCTTGAGCACCTCGTACTCTCGCGCGATGCCGGCTTCGACGTCGACCATGCCCTGGTTGCGCACCGACTCTTGGAGCAGCAGCTCGGCTTGCGCGCTGCAATCTCTGCCCAGAGTGCCGAGGCCGGAGAAGAAATTCCACGACAGGGTGGCGCCGACGGCGACCACGTTCTGCCGGGCCGGGTCGATGAACAAGCCCGGGGTCGGGGCCTCGCGCGAGTACTGCGCCGCAGCGGTCAAGGTGGGGAAGTATTCGCTGCGGGCGATGCTCACCCCGGCCTGGGCAGCGCGCAACCGACTGGCCATCGCCTTGAGAATCGGTCGGTGTACCTGGGCGAGCTCGAGCACCTCTTCGAGCTTCGGCGCGGGCATCGGCGGCTTGAGCTGCAAGATGGCGGGCGGCACCGGGTCGAGTGGCTCGTACTTCAACCCGAGCCATCGGGTGACCTCGGCTCGGGCGCCGGCGATCTGTTGATCAGACCGGAGCACGAGAATGTGGTCGTTGCCTAGGTTGACCCGGGCATCGAGAATGTCGTGTTGATGACCCTTGCCCGCGGCGAAGACCGACTGAGCGCGGGAGAGCTGCGCTTTGCTGCGCTCGACCGCGGCCTCGAAGATGCGCCGACTCTGAATGGCGTAGAGGAGGTCATAGAAGCGGGTGACCGCCTCTGACTCGCTGGCGAGCCGCTGCTCCTCGAGCTCACCCTCCGCCGCTTCTTGTTGGGCGCCCGACTGAGCGAGCTGGGCCCAGAACCGGGCATCGAAGAGCACCTGAGAGACCACAACGCCGGCGCTCATGCTCAGGTAGCTGGCCGGCGCCACGTCGATCTGCGTCTGGTTGAACTGGGGCACCCCGCCGTCGACGTCTTGCTGCACGGTGAAGATGCGTCGGTAGGCACCCGAGTAGGTGTACGAGGTGCCAGCTTGCAGCGACGCGCGAGGCAAGATGCCCGAGATGGCCACGGTGCGATTCGCGTTCGCCTTGGCCAGCTCAATCTCAGCGCGAATGGCTTCGAGGTTGCGGCGGGAGGCCGACTTCACTTCCTCCAGCGTGACGGCCTTGGCCGCGAGCACCAACGTCACCACCTGCATGAGCATCATCGGAGGCCGAAGCTCAGTGCGGGCTCGCGTACGAAGCAAGCCTCGAGTTCACTATCGCACTCAGACGTACAGCCTTCTTCTTCAAGCGGGCAGCGCGGCGAACTGGGGCTGGGCGCGAATCGCCGCTTCGAGCTCAGGGGTCAGCGCCTCACCGTGGGGCCCACGCGCGGTCGAACGTTGCCAGCGCGAGAACCACCGCCCGCCCAGAGGCGACTCGAGCAGGTCGAGCTTGGTGGCGGCGATGGTGGTCTCGACGCGAGTGCCGGTCGAAACGCCCTGACCGACGAAGAAGCCCGCCAGCAACAAGGTGACCCGCGTCGGGGTGGCCGCGCTGTAGGTCACCAGTTTCGCGCCCTGGTTCTTGGCCTTCACCCGAACCGCTCGCAGAAAATCGACCGTCCACAGAGTGGGGTTCGATTCAGGCGAGAACGGGTCGAAGTAGATCAAATCGACCACTCCATCGACCTCGTTGATGGTCTCGCGTGCGTCGCCGGGTATCAGTCGCCACGACAGGCCCGGAGCGTCCCACACGCCTTCGCGCAGAATGGTCTCGCAGGCCTCGCGCCACGGCTGGAGAAAGGGGAAGCCCTCGGGGTCGGCCAGCGCCAGCTTGAGCGGCGTGACGTCGTGCTCGAGGCTGATGATCTCCAGCGAGCGCTTCATGCCCTGACCCAGCTCGCGAGCGCAGGTGAGGGCGGCGAGGGCGTTGGTGCCGCCGCCCAGCCCCACGTCGAGAATGCGAAACGGCTCTTCTGACGACACGGTGAGCGCTTTCGCCAGCCGCGGCTGGTTGACGTAGAGGGTGTTGGCCTCTTCCCACGGGCCGACCGGGTGCATGATCTCGCCGTTGCCGATGTGCCGAATCGAGCGCGCGCCGTTCTTCAGCGTCACCACCTCGAAGTCGCCTTCGCGATGCCCTTCGACCGGGCGAATCTGCAGCTTGGGCGGCGAGAGCGTCTGGCGCAGGGTTCGATACTCCGCGTCCCACCGGTTCTCGAGAATCGCGGTGCGCATGCGCTGCATCAGCGCCTGGTAGTGCCAGAGGTTGTGAATGGTCAGCAGCCGCGACGAGAGGTGATGGGGGCCCTGAGCCAGGTGCCGCAGGTAGCCGCGCGAGTAGGTGCGGCAGACGGGGCACAGGCAGGTGGTGTCGAGCGGCTCGTCTGAGAGCTTGTACTCGGTGCGTGAGACCCGCAGCTGGCCCTCGAAGGTGTAAGCGTAGCCCTGCTGCGCCATCTTGTTGGGGATGATGCAGTCGAACATGTCGACGCCGCTGTTGACCGACTCGACCAGATCGATGGGCGTGCCGACTCCCATCAGGTAGCGCGGCTTGTCAGAGGGCAGCAGCTTCGCGGTGTGCTGGGTCATCGCGTAGAGCAGCTCGCGCGACTCGCCGACCGCGAGGCCACCGATGGCGAAGCCGTCGAAGTCGTGCTGGCTCAAGAACCCGGCGCTCTCGGTGCGCATCGCCGGGTACACCCCACCCTGCACGATGCCGAACAGGGCCTGCCCGGTGTCTTTGGCGTTCTTGGCGGCCAGCGAGCGCACCGCCCAGCGATGGGTGCGCTCCATCGCGTCGAAGGTGACCTTCTCGTCAGAGGTCGACGGCACGCACACGTCGAGCACCATCATGATGTCGGAGCCGATCGACTGCTGGGTGCCGATGCTGGTCTCGGGCGAGAGCATGCGTTGGTGGTTGTCGTAGGCGCTGCGAAACTTCGCGCCCTGCTCGCTGATGTCGCGATCGCCCGGCAGGCTGAAAATCTGAAAGCCGCCCGAGTCGGTGAGCACGCCGCCGCTCCACTGCATGAAGCGGTGAATGCCGTTGAAGCGCTCGAAGACCTCGGGGCCCGGGCGCAGCAGCAGGTGGTAGGTGTTGGCCAAGCAGATCGAGGCGCCCGACTGCGCCACATCGCTCATCTCCAGCGAGCGCACGTGCGCGTGGGTCGCGACCGGCATGAAGGTGGGTGTGGGCGTCACGCCGCGACGGGTGTGCAGCAAACCGGCACGCGCGCCCGAGGGGGCACGGCCCAGAACATCGAATTTCAGAGGGGGGGCAGACATCGAGCGGCGCTCTATACAGCTCAGGGCGGGCCATGGTCACCCTTTCGCCGGAGTGGGTGTGAACGGCGCCCTCCATCGGGTAAGCTGCGGCGTTCTCGTCTCGAAGGAGTTGCCGCGTGCGCCGCCTGTTGATTTTGGGAGCCCTGGCATCGGTGGCAGGTTGCAACGTGGTCGACCCTGGGAGCTTGATCGGCTTCGAGTGCGATGACGCAGGGCATTGCCGGGTGACGACCCCGCCTGATGGTGGCCCCTCGCTCGATGGAGGCCCGACTACCCAGGCCGACGGTGGCCAGCTCGATGCGGGCGGCGGGCGCGACGATGGCGGGGTGCCCTTCGACGCGGGCGCGGTCTGCGCGGCCGGCACTTGCGCGGGGTGTTGCGACGTCGACAACCAGTGCCAGAGCGGTGACCTGGCCCGCTCGTGTGGCATCAACGGCGCAGGTTGCGGAGTGTGCTCGTCGGGCACCAGCTGCCAGAACCACGTGTGCGAGCCGCTCAAAGCCAACGGCACCTTCTGCGATTCGAACGCGGCCTGCGCGTCAGCGGTGTGCGACGACGGCGTGTGCTGCTCGGGTGCGTGCTCTGGGTCGTGCGAAAGCTGCGCGCTCGGTGGCTCGGTGGGCCTGTGCTCGCTGCGCGACGAGGGTGCGGCGGTGACGGCCTGCGGCAGCTATGCATGCGACGGGTTGAACAGCGCGTGCCCGACCTCGTGCACCTCGTCTCGTCAGTGCGCGGCGGGTCGCTTCTGCATCAGGAGTACCTGCCAGATGCTGCGGGCGAACGCAGAGAGCTGCACCGGCGACAGCCAGTGCGTCTCGGGCTTCTGCGCCGACGGGGTGTGCTGCGACAAGGCCTGCAGCAACAGCTGCGATCGCTGCAACCTCGCCGGCAAAGTCGGCCAGTGCGTGGCGAGCCCCACGGGCGACCTCGGCGCTCCGGCTTGCGGGGGCTCGGTGGTGTGCAACGGCACCCTCACCGACTGCCCGATTCTCTGTGGCACCGGTTGCCCGACGGGCACCTACTGCAGTGGCACCTACTGTTCGGCGATGAAGGGCAACGGCGTGACCTGCGGCGCGGCGGCTGAGTGCGTCTCGAGGTTCTGCGTGGGCGGCAAGTGCTGCGACGCGGCCTGCAGTGGAGCCTGTGAGAGCTGCACCACCGCCGGTGGCGCAAGCACCGATGGGCAGTGCTCGCTGTTGGGCAGCAGCCGCATTTGCCGCTCGGCCTCCGGCACCTGTGACGTGGCCGAGCGATGCGATGGCACCAGGGCCACCTGCCCCGAAGACGCGGCGACCGAGGCCGGCGTCACGTGCGCGACCACCGACGTCGGCTCGTGGAGCGCGTGCGGTTATTCGGCGACCTGCTCAAGAATCGGCAGTCGAAGCCGCTCCAGCACCACACACACCTGCTCCGGCGGAGCGTGCGGCTCGACGCCCGGCACCGAGACCGACACCACCGCGTGCATGCGAAACACCCAGGGCAACAGCTGCGGCGCCAACGAGCCGGGCGCTTGGAGCGCGTGCTCGTACCCTGCGGCCTGCTCGGCGTCGGGCAGCCGCACCCGCTCGCTGGTGGTGTACACCTGCAGTGCAGCGGGCACCTGCGGCTCGTCGAGCGACTTCGAGACCGACACCGCGGGCTGCAATCGAACGGTCGAAGGCAGTACCTGCGGCGGGCCCACCACCGGGGCCTGGTCGGCTTGCAGCTACTCCGACGCCTGCACCAACACCGGCACTCGCAGCAGACAGGTCACCACCCCCACCTGCACCTCGGGCACCTGCATGGACAAGGTGAGCACTGAGATGGACAGCAGCGGCTGCTCGCGCAACACCAACAGCACCAGCTGTGGCACGACGATGATCGGCAGCTACGGGGCGTGCACCTACGGCACCAGCTGCTCGACCGGCGGCAGCCGCACCCGACCGGTGACGATCTACGCGTGCAATGCAGGCAGCTGCCAGAGCGACACGAATCAGGAGACCGACACCACCGGCTGCGGCCGCGCGACCGAAGACAATACCTGCGGTACCACCAGCTACGGCACGTACAGCGCGTGCAGCTACGGCACGGCCTGCGTCAACAGTGGGAGCCGCTCGAGATCAGTGACCTCGCTGCGATGCACTGCCGGCACGTGCGGCCCTCGGGCCGAGGCTCCCGACGTCGACGCGCTCAGCTGTAATCGCGACACCAGCGGAGCGCAGTGCGCGGCCACCGACTACGGCGCGTTCGGCGCTTGCAGCTACGCCGATGCCTGCATCAATTCAGGCAGTCGCCAACGCTCGACCACCACCCATGTCTGCGCCGCTGGCTCGTGCGGCTCGACTGCAGGAGCTCCCGACGTCGACATCGCTGGGTGCGCCCGCAACACCGCCGGCGTCACCTGCGCGCCCACCGAGTACGGCGCGTATGGCGCCTGCTCGTACGCCGACTTCTGCGCCACGGGCGGCAGCCGCACCCGTTCGACGACGCTGCGTCAATGTGGAGGCGGTGCCTGCGGGAACGTCACTGGAGCGCCCGACACAGATACCTCCGGCTGCGGCCGTGCTACCGAGAACCTAGAGTGCGTCGCGCCGACCTGCGGCCCGTATACGCCATCGTGCAATACGGACTGTGAGAGGACGCGAACGTGCAACCACTCGCTGTGCCGCAGCGCGGTGTGCACTCCGTTCTCGTACGAGGACTCGTGCAGGCCGCCGAGCTGCTGTCTGGGGTGTATACCGCTCTGACGAAGGCGATCTGAGCGAAGGAGCGGGGTCACTCAGGCATGAGCACCGCTTGAAAGTATTGCTTGGGGTCGAGCGCTCGCTTGGCCGCGGCCTGCACGTTCGCCGACGTCATGCGCCGGGTGACGTTGGTCGGGTCGAGCACCACTGACGGGTCATCGCCGTAGAACGCAGACTGCAGCAGCTGACCGACCCAGAAACTGTTGGTGCGCAACTCGGTCTCGCGCTCTCGCACGAAGCCGGCCCGCACCTTTTCGAGCTGTTCATCGGGCACGCCGTTCTTCGCCACCTTAGCCAGCTCCTCGAACGTCGCCTTAACCAACGCGTCGACCCGCTCGGGCGCGCAGCCGAATGAAACGCCGAAGATGCGCTCCTGCCTGGGCGTGCGCGAAATCGAGCCGCCTGCTGACACCCCGTAGACCCCGCCGAGATCTTCACGCAGCAGCTCTCGCAGTCGAATTGACATCACTTGACCCAGAATGAACTGGTCACGCTGTTTGTCTTTCGACCAGGTGTCGTCACCGTGAAAGACGATCGAGACCTGCGCCTTGGGCTCTTTCTCGAGAGCGAACCGCTTGCTGACCACGCCCTTGACCTTGCGCACGCCGTCGTCTTTCTCGCGCTCCTTGCGGCCCTTCGAGGGCAGGCTCGCCAGGTACTTCTCGACCAGGGGGCGCAGCTGCTCAGGGGTCGCCGAACCGACGATCACGAAGATGAAGTCGCCCATGTCGCCGAATCGGTCGTTGAAGAAGGCGAACGACTTGTCGATGTCGAGCTTCTGCACGTCGGCCGCGGTGGGAGCTTTGGCGCGCGGGTTCCCGCTGGTCAGCGCCTCCTGCACCTTGAGGGCGAACTGATACTGAGGCGAGCGCTGGGCCTCGGTCAGCTGTTCGCTCATCGCGTTGCGATTCACCGCGATCATTTCATCGTCGCGGCGGGGGCGGGTCACCTTGAGGTGAAGCAACTGAAACATGGTCTCGAGGTCGCTGACTGACGCGCTGCCCGACACTGACTCCGTGGTGGCCTCGATCTGGGTTCGAGCCGAGAAGTGCTTGCCCGCCAGGAGCTTGCCCAGAGCTTCGCCATCGATGTTCTCAACCCCACCGAGGCTCACCAGCTGATTGGCGAAGCGCGCGTTGTTCAGCTCGGCGGTGGGGGCCATCGCCAGGCCGCCGGCCGAGGTGCCGCTGAGCAAGACCGAGTCAGCCGCGAAGTCGGTGGGCTTGATCACCACCCGAATGCCGTTCGACAGGGTCCACTCCGTGGTGCCCACTTTGGCGTCTACCACTTCTTTCACCACCGACCCGGCCTTGGGAGGCGCTTGCATCAATGAGGTGGCTCCGGGCTTTTCGCGCCACGCCTCGAGCGTCTGCCGCTCGGCCTCTTTGGTCAAATCGAGCACCCTCTCGCGCGTTGGCAGGGCCTTGGCTTCGGGGCCCGAGACCAGAATCACCCGGTTCTCAGAGCCTCCGAAGCGGCTGGCGGTGTTGTTGATCTCCGCGAGGGTGATGGTGGGCAGCAGCCCCAGGGCCAGGCGCTTCTCTTCGGCGCGGCCAATCATGAATTCCTTCTCGAAGAAGTTGCGGGTGATCTCCCGCGCCCACGCGGTGCTGTCGCTGGTGCTCGATTCGAGGTCTTCCTGCACGTACACTCGGCTCACGATGGCCACCGCCCGGTCGAGCTCGCCCTGCGTGAACCCGAGCTTCTCGGCCCGGAGCGCCTCGGTGAGCAGCGCCTGCAACGAGCCCTCGACCTTGCCGCTCTTGGCGGTCGCGCCGCGGGTGAACGAGTCGATCTCCCGGTTCAAATCCCCCACGGTCGCGCCCGCGCCCACGAAGGGTGCATCAGGCTTGCGAGAGAGGGCTGCCATGCGCTCGTTGAACATCGAGAGGTAGAGGCCCTCGGTGATGATTCGCCGAAAGTCGCTCAGGGTCGACTCAGCGCGATGCGCGACCAGGTTCACCACCTGCACCGAGCTGAAAGAGAGCTCTGCGTCGGCGACGATGGAGACCCGGGTGCCGTCAGCCTTGGGCAGACCTCCCACCGGTCGGGCGCGCGGGCTCGACGGGTTGTTGAGGCCACCGAACCTGGCGGTGACGAGCTGCTCGAGCTCTGCCGGGTCGACATCGCCCACCACGATCACCGCCATCAACTCGGGCCGATACCAGTCGCGGTAGAAGCGCATCATGGCCTCTCGCGGCGCCTTCTCGATGGTGGCTTGCAGCCCGATCGGCTTCCGCTTCGCGTACCGCGACTCGCCCAGCTCGACGTCGAGGTGCTGATCGAACACCCGCTGCATCACGCCTTTTCGCAGCCGCAGCTCTTCGACCACCACGCCCCGCTCCTTCTCGATCTCGGCCGCCTCGAAGCTCACCCGCGAGGCCCACTCGTGAAGAATGTCGAGGCCTGTCGTCAGGTTGCCCGGCACGTCGGTCGGCACCTCGAGCTGGTATACGGTCTCGTCGAAGCTGGTGTAGGCATTGAGGTCGGCTCCGAAACGCATGCCCATCTTCTCGAGCGAGTTGATGATCGCCGCTTTGGGGAAGCCCTCGGTGCCGTTGAAGGCCATGTGCTCGTCGAAGTGGGCCAGACCGCGCTGATCGTCGTCTTCAGCCATCGAGCCGGCGTTCACCGCCAGCCACATGAACGCGCGCTTCTCGGGCTTGCCATGATTGAGCACGTAGTACTGCAGGCCATTGGGCAAGGTGCCGTGCTTGAGCGCGGGGTACAGCGGCAGCGCGGGCTCGGCGGCAGGCTTCGCTTCGACCTGGGCGGGCGGCGGCGATGCGACGACGACCGCCGGCTCAGAGACGGTTGCGCAGGCGGCGAGGAAAAAGGCGAACGCAATTCGGCGAGCGTGAATCATGGGTGCATGACTACGCGAATTGAACGCCGCCTGATGGTCGAAAGTGGTCGTTTGGGCTAGTCGCTCATCGATGCCGAAGAAGAAGAAACCGCAACGCCCAAACAAGCCCAGGCAAGCCAACTCGAACTCGACCCGGCCACTTGGAGCGGCGCTGGCCGGCCCGACCTTCGATCGATTCTGGGGGTTGATTGCCCGAGTCGGTGCGACCAGCGGGGGCGATCTGACCCGGGCCTGCGCTGCATTTCGTGCTGAGCTCGAGGCGCTCGACGACGCCGCGTTGCTCGAGATGAACGAGTGCTTTCACGCCGCGATGCTCCGCGCCTACGACGGCATTCTGTGGAGCGCCGCGTCTCTGATGCATGGCGGCTGTTCTGATGACGCCTTCTGGGATTTTCGCTCAGGCCTGGTCGCGCTGGGGCGTCAGGTCTATGAGCGGGGCTTGCGCGACCCCGATTCGCTGGCCGAAGTGCCCGAGGTCGAGGCGCGAACCCTGTTTGAGGGCTTTCAGTACGTGCCCCAGAAGGTGCTCGAAGCGCGAGGCCTCGAAGTGCCCGCAGCGCGGCTCCCCAAAGAGCCGACCCGCGAGATGGTCGATGAAGACCTGCTGCAGATTCGCTTCCCCGCGATTGCCGAGAAATTCGCCTGACGTTCTCGCCGCCGTGCGTCAGCGTGATTGGCTCGCGTCGTGACCGGGCCTGTGCTGGGTTCCGCCCTCTTTTTCGCAGGGGGGTTTATGCACTCACATTCGACTCAAACGAACCGTCAGGTTCGCTCGCTCGCCATCTTCAGTTTCTTGGTCTTCGCCACCAGCTGTGCCCAATGCGCACCCGACAGGGTCGGCACCGGTGTCGCGCGGCTGACCGTTCGCAACGTCGGCGCCATCACCACCTTGGTCAACGGCAACGACTCCTGCGGCTTCAACAGCGCCGCGGTGAAGAGCGCGCCCACGGTCTCGGGCAGCGTCGGTTCGGCAGGCTCACTCACCTTCACGGTCACCGATTGCGCAATCGACCTGGGCGGCGGCGCAGAGATCTCACGTGATTGCAACGATGTGGTCACCACCGGCACCGGCAAGGTAACCGTCTCGGCCACTCGCAAGGTCGATGGCATTCTCACCGGCAACCCGGCGAGCCCCATCGTGCCCAGCAGCGCCGATGCGGTCACGATCACGATCACCAGAGCGACCTTCGACAACTTCGAGGTCAAGTCGTCGGCCAGCAAGAGCAGCTTGAAGATGAAGAGCGGCAGCTTGAGCGCAGTCGTGATGCCTCGCCTCGCCGTCAGCGCCACCTCGGGTGCCTGCGCCATCAGCACGCCGAACGTGAACTTCAGCTCCATCGTCTATTCGGCCGACAGCAAGCTCAAGGTCTCGGGCGATAACACCTTCGACGTCGACGTGAAGGGCTCGAACATCTCAGCCCAGAACGGCACCCGAACCGCGACCAACGATCTCAGCGGCACGGTCAAGGTGTGGGACACCGAGGTTCCCGCAGTCTCAGACGGCCTGGGTCTCGACCCTGAGTTCAAGGCCGACAAGTTTGCCTCCAGCTACGCATGCACCGCTGATCTGGCGACCCCGGTGAGCTTCACCTGCGGCGATCTCACCCCGCTGCTCGCCGATGGAGCCGCGCGCCTGAGCGTGCAGGCCTTTGGCACCGTGGTCTCGCTGGTCAACGCCAACACCACCTGCGGCTTCAGCTCGCCCACCGTCGGAGGCGCGGCGACCAGCACTGGCGAGGTCGGCGGCACCGGTAGCGTGGTCTTCACCACCACCGACTGCAAAATCGAGTTCGCGCAGATGACCGAGCTCAGCCCTGACTGCAGCGGCACCAAGACCCTGGTCACCGGCACGGTCACTGTGTCTGGCACCAAGACCCTGACCGGCCGCCTCACCGGCAACCCGCTCAACCCCATCGCGCCGATTTCTGACAAGCCGGCGGCCTTCGACCTCACCATGACCTTCGACAAGTTCAAGGTGGGCAGCAGCGCGGGGCCCAACGCCCTCTTGATCAAGAGCGGCACCCTGGCCGGCAACCTCTCGCCGCGAACCGCGCTCTCGAGCACCACTGGCGCCTGCTCGGCCAACACCCCGGCCATCGAGGTCACCGAGCTCACCTACACCGCGGGCAAGGTCGCGCTCACCTCGAGCTCGGGCACCTTCGACCTCGACCTGAGCACCTCGGCATTGGCCGCCACCAACGGCGTCTGGGTC
>Ga0105048_10006230_pt1 | contig 19218 bp, 18 predicted proteins | sample MAT05_FD_78382 | JGI IMG/M metagenome (GOLD analysis project Ga0105048, IMG submission 78382) | Freshwater microbial communities from Lake Fryxell liftoff mats and glacier meltwater in Antarctica - MAT-05 | ecosystem: Environmental > Aquatic > Freshwater > Ice > Liftoff microbial mat | place... | reverse complement strand
GGACTCCGCGCGGCAGAAACCTCGACGCAGAGCGCTCACCATCCGTCGCGCGCTGCACATTGTATACAACGGGCGCGCACGTAGCACACGGCGTGCCGTCAATTGTTGCTCAGACTCTGAGGGCGCCGTCCCCTCGGCGCCGCGCGCGAGCGAAGCTGGCGGAGCTGGACGCGCGGGGATCGAAATCACGAGGGGTTGCGAGGCGTTGAATAGATGAGCGCCGAGCCGAGGATGCCGGACGCCTTTCCTCGCAGCCCGGAGATAAGCAAGCCCTCGCGAATTCGGGCACCTATTTCGATCCCGCAGTTTTGGATATAAGGCCCCTTGTTGCCGCCAGCCCGTCAACGTGCGATTCGGTGCGCCATGCAAGCCATGACGAGACGCCGCTCGGCGATGCTGGCCGCGCTGGTGGTGGGCTTCGTTGGGGCAACGATGACGGGCGCGTGCGGGTTGAGCGGGTTGAGCGAGTCAGCGTGTCCCGCTCCGGGCCTTACTCCACCCGACACGCCGACCGAATGCCCGGCGCCGATTGGCGACCAGTGCATGCGTTATCGCCTCCCGCTCGTCGGAAATCCGAGCACGGATGTCGCGCTGCGCAACAAGTACATCGCCGCGTTCGGCACGGCCTGCTACATGTCCGAGGCCGATACGTTCGACTGCTTCTACGAGAAGTGGCAGGCAGCGTGTGCCGACGCCGTGAAGATCGGAGAGGTGTCGGGAAATGCGCCGTACGACAAGGGCTACACGTGCCAGCCCGTCGGCAACGGCGACTACACGCTGCAGATCGGGCCGGATGTCGCGCTCAAGATCACGATCAACTACCAGGCCGCGCCGCGACAGACGCCGCTCCTCGATCTCGACGGCATGCCGACGGAGGTCAACGGTCCGTATCGCAACTTGACCGAGCCGAAAAAACTCGGACCGGGGGAAGACTTCTACTGCCCCAGCGGCCAAGTCGGCGATGACGGCAAGATCCTCAAGCAGCGGGACTGGATCCTCCAGGTCAACCAGAAAAAGCACGGCGAGATTCACTCCGACCTCGCGGGCTTCGAATATCCTTGTGGCGTGGATGAGAACTGCAAGCCAACGACGTGCATCGAGCCGCTTGTTCTCAAGGCTGGGCCCAAAAATGATCCGGAGGCCGTGCAGGTGCACCACGTCGTGCCCAGGAACGACCAGCGCAGTTGCCGGTGGGGCACCAATTCGAACAAGAACGCGGCCGTCGTTCTCGCAAGCTCAACAGGTACCTCACGAACAACCACCCGCCCGCGGAGGAGGTGAAGAAGCTCAACAGCGCGGAGGCGTACACGCCGTGACGTGGCAGGCACGCATCCTTCGCGCACGTTTGACGCCGAGACCGACGTGATCTAGGCGAGGGCACCATGATCGAACGGGCCACGGATTGCTTCGGACACCTCGTCTTTGACCGAGACGCCATCGTCCGCGCCGCGTTGCGCGCCTATATCGAAGGCTTCGTCGCGCAGCTCCCGAATTGCCTGTCGTTCCCGGCCTCCGACGGCGCGATGTGGGCGGGCGACCTCCAGCGGGGCGCCCTCTACAACGACGATGGATGCGGAGCCTACGAGGTCGTCGCGTGGACCGAGGCGGGCATCGTCGGTCTCGCGTACGAGCTCGGGTGGGGTCCGATAGAGCAGCTCGATCTTTCGGTCGATGCGGTGACCGGCGGCCCGGACGACGTGCGCGGGGCGTTGCCGGGCCTTCCTTCTGAGCTGGAGTCGGCCCTCGTGATGGCCGCCGGCATGCTCGGAGTGGGACCCGAGCATGGGCAGTTGGATGCGGGCGTCGGCTTCTGGCTGCACGGTGATCGCGTCGCCGGCACGATGTTCGACGATCGGGCGCCCTGCGGCGCCCAACGGCTGGCCGCGTGGGGCTTGCTCCACAACGGGCGGCTTCTGCCCCTGTCTTCTTCTTCTGCTTCTTCTCCACGCCCTGGGGGGATCGTGATCGACTACGCCCGCCTGCAAGACGCCCCCCTCCACGCGATCATCGACGCCGTGACCGACCGCGCCCTGACGGGCCCCACAGAATTCACGACGGACGAGCTCGCGACCCTCCTTCCCAAGCCGCCCGCCCCGGAGACACTGGTTTACGCCCAACGGATGCTTCAGAAGGTCGGCATCACCTGGCCCGGCTCGCCCGAGATCCCCCCCGAGGAGCCGCAGCCCAAAGGTCCCACCCCCTTTTTACCGCGGCCGTGATCCGCGAAGGATCGGCAAGGCAAGTAGCAAGTCCGACGCCACACATCCGGGAAGAAGATGCGGGCGAAGCTCGCGCGCATCAAAGTGGAGTGCCGGAATCGGCGACACGAACGTGTAGTGGATCAACATGCCTGGCTGCGACGAGTCGTAGTCGGTCACGACAACTACTATGCGGTGCCCACAAACTCCGACGCGCTGAAGCGATTCCACTACTCGGTGGAGCGCATCTGTGCTCTCCGAGCCTATCTTTGTCGTGGCGAGTGGCATCGAGCCGAATATGACGGACGCCCTGCTCGCAGCCCGGAGATAAGCAAGCCCTCGCGAATTCGGGCACCTGAATGCGAACGGAGAGACCCGGAGATAAGGTGCCACTATTATCACCCCATCTTCTATTTGACCCACCCGCCCTCCCACGAATAAACTCCCTCCCGTGGATCTCCCCGTAGTCCTCTGGCACCTCGCCTTCGTCACCCTGATCCAGCGCTGAGCCCCGCCGAACTTCAGCAGTCCAGTCCGAAGTCCGCCTGACCATCGAACCCCAGCGCGCCGACATGCTCCTTCTTCGCCGCATCGGCGTCGAGCGGCAAGACGATCAGGCCCGCATCCTGCGCACCCTCTGGCCACTCCTTGGCCGCGAAGAGCCCGGTCGACTCTGCCTTCCGCCCGGGCGACCTGCTCCGCCTCCTCGGCTACGGCGTCCTCTACGAAGCGGCCCACCTCGACGAGGTGCCCGAGCGCGAGGACCTGACGCTGGTGCTGGTGGTGGCCTCGATCACGCCGACCTTGCGCAAGGAGATCGCGCGAAAAGGCTGGACGCTGACCCTGCTCGGTGGGGGCTAGGGTCGCATCGACGGAGTGATGTACACTGCGTACCTCGTCATCACCGACGAGGTGACCGAGGCGGAGCGAGACGAGTACCTGCGGCTCTTCAGCCACCGCCCGGTAGAGCAAGGCGAGGCCACATGGTGGCTCCGGCAGTGGATGAGGGAAACGAAGATGAAGCAGCCGGACATCGAGGAGCTCCCGGGATTCGAGGAGCTGTTCCAGAAGACCATCGACAAGACCCTCCAGGCGATGCCGATCGAGCAGCGGCTGGCGGGGCTCGCCCCGAGCAGCTGACCCTGGCGCTGCCAGTGGACGTGCTCCGGGTGCTCCCCGCGGACTACCTCCGCTCGCTCCCGGCCGAGGTCCAGGAGCAGATCCAGAAGCGCCTCCAGGGCTCCACCCACTGAGGGCGCTGTCCCCTCGGCTTGCTCCCCTCGGCGCCATACGCGAGCGAAGCGAGCACGAACCCCATTGCACCTCACGGCCCCGCGGCAAACACTACTCCAGGAACACCTTGACCGCCGTCGCGATGGGAAACTGGCCCTTCTGCAAGCGGACCAGCGCCTCCACATAAGCGAAGAGCTGACCATAGTCCTCCATGAGGGCCTTCCCTTCCACCAGGTAGACGAGCACCTCCGCGCGCACCGGCAACTCCTTGTAAGAGCCTGTTTAACGGCGTGTTTACCAGGCCGAGCGTGGCCCAGCTTCACCGTGATCCCGATCAGCACCCCCGCTCGGGGTTGAAACCCCGGGCTCCACAGTACGAAGTCCGCCCAAGGGCGGACTGACGGGCGCGTCGCTATGGGCGAATGCGACGCCGCGGTCAGTCCCCGGAGGGGACTTTGTAACTGGAGCCCGGGGTTTTAACCCCGGACGTTGCTCCCCTCCTGCTGGCCTGGAAAGCAGGGATGGAGCGCCCCTTGGCCAGCGCGCGGGTGCGATCGTAGCTCCCCGCCTCCGCGATCCGAGCGAGGATGGCCTCGGGATCCTTCGGGGCGTAGTGCCCGAAGAGGGCATACTGAGCGCGCAGGAACGGGACGAGCGTCTCCTCGATCAGCGCCCTTGGCAGCGTCCAGCGGAGCTCATCGGCGTCCTCGTGCGCAAGGAAGCCGGACATATCGGTGAGCTCGAGGGGTAGCCGGCGAACAGCCTCCTCTGCGGTGAGGCTCGCCTTGGCCAGCGCCGCCCGGGAGATGGTCACGTCCGTGCAGACCCCGACCTGGATGTAGGTTCCCATTCCCGTCGAGAAAGCACCGATCTGGTTCCTCGTCAACCCATCCTTCAAGCGCCCTCGGCCATGCAATACGGCCCCGCAATGCCAGCCTATTGCTGCCCGCCGCCGACGGGCGTAAGACCTCCCCATGCTCCCCGTCTTCGCCGATCCCAAAACCGACCACGTCTTCAAGCGGATCTTCGGCGCCGAGGAGCGCAAACCCCTGCTCATCGCCCTGCTAAACCACCTGCTCGAGCTCGAGGGGGAGCATCGCATCCTCGACGTCCAGCACCTCTCGCTCGAGCAGCACATCGCGGTGCCGGAGCTCAAGCTCTCGATCCTGGACGTCAAGTGCACGGAGGCGTCTGGTCGCCGGTTCGTCGTCGAGATGCAGGTGGCCAAGGTCAAGGGCATCGACAAGCGCATCGTCTACAACGCCAGCAAGGCGTACGTCATGCAGCTCCGCAGCGCCGAGGAGTATCCGACGCTGTGCGACGTCGTTGGCGTGACGATCTGCAATTTCAAGCCCTGGCCCAAGAAAGAGACGGACGGGAGCTTCAAGGTCCCCATGCTGAGCCGCTGGAAGATGCAGGAGCAGCAGAGCGGCGTGACCGGGCTCTCTCAGATTCAGTATGTGTTCCTGGAGCTGCCCAAGTATGGAGCCGGCGACGACCCGCGGACGCTCGTCGACAAGTGGGCCTACTTCTTCCGTGAAACCAAGAACCTCGCTGTGGTCCCTCAGGCCCTCTCCGAGGGCCCGTTCCGTGAGGCGCTCGAAGTGACGCGCATGGCGACCTTCACCCCGGGAGAGTGGGAATTGTACGATCGCGCGAAGATGGCCGAGCAAGACGCGCGCGGCGCGCTCGAGGTGGCCCACGAGGAGGGCGAGCTCCAAGGCGAGCTCAATGCCCGGCGCGACACGCTCCTCCGCCTCCTCGTGCGCGCCGGGATCGCGATCACCGAGGACGACCGCACTCGAATCCAGGCGTGCCTGGACGCCGCGACGCTCGACCGCTGGGTCGACAACGTTCTTGGCGCGAAGACCGCCGCCGAGGTGCTCTCTTGACGTTGCCGATAAGTGAGCTTGGGATGACACGATCCCTCGATCGCAGCGTCGAAGTTGCGTAGTCTCAGCGGAATAATCCAAGCATTGACACGGTGATGCTTCGCAGTCTTAATGATTAGCATATGAAGCATTCCTCCATCCTCAGTTGCCTCGCGCTCGCGCTCTTTTCGCTCACGGCCGCCTGCGGCGGTGACGGTGACACCGCGGCCACGAGCCAGGGAACAGGCGCGACCGCCTCGTCGAGCGGCTCTGGAAATGGCGGCGACGGCGGCGCAGCGACGACGACAGGCGCGGGCGGTGAGACGGGCACGAGCACGGGCACGAGCACGAGCACGAGCACGAGCGGCGCTGGCAGCACCACGGGATCGAGCACCGGGTCCAGCAGCGGCACGGGCGGTGGGATGACGGCGGTGAGCGATCCCAACCTCGATGGGCCTTATCCCTTCAAGGAGATCGACGACACCACCACGGTCGCTGCGACTGGGCACATGGTGCCGATTCACTGCGCCTATCCGACGGGTGGGCCCTCGGCGGGGCCGTATCCCGTCATCCTCGTCGCGCATGGCTTCCAGCTCCCGGCGGCGCAGTACAAGAGCTATGTCAAGCGGCTGGCGAGCTTCGGTTATGTCGCGCTCACCGCGGAGTTTCCGGCCTCGATCTTCGGCGTCAACAACGTCGAGAACGCGAAGGATCTCCTCGGCGGCCTCGACTGGGCCAAGACGAAGGCCGAGCTCGCGGGCAAAGCCGACGTCACCAAGGCCGGCGCCACGGGCCACTCGCTCGGCGGGAAGGTCTCGATCCTCGCCGCGTCGATGGACCCGCGAATCAAGGCCACCATCACCCTCGATCCGGTCGACTCCGCGATGAACTGCACACCGCAGAACTGCCCGGACGCGAGCAGCCTTGTCCCGACGCTCACTATCCCCACAGGCTTCCTCGGCGAGACGACGGACAGCACCGCCGGTAGCTTCGGTCAGGCCTGCGCTCCCGCCGCCGACAATTACACCACGTTCTACGCCGGGGCGAAGTCACCCAGCCTCTCTGTCACCGTGACGGGCGCCAACCACATGAGCTTCCTCGACGACACCGCCTCGTGTGGATTCACGTGCTCGTTCTGCAAGGCGGCCACCGCGCCCAACGCCCAGGTCAACTCGCTCGCCAGAGCCTATGTCGTGGCCTTCTACGAGCGCCACCTCCGCGGCGATCTGGCGTATGACACCTACCTCACCGGCGCCGTGGCCAAGGCCCGCTACGTGACCACCAACCAGGTCACGATCGAGTCCAAGTAAGAGCATTATCCCGCGTTCTTGCCATGGCATGGGGACCACAGCGGTTGCCTGGGTCCCCAAGTTTTTGTTGACGCCCCAAGATCCGAAGCGATACCCTCCCGCTGAATGTACTCGGCGCCCCTCTGTCCTGATCTGATCGACAGTCCAGCCGAGGCGACAGCGCGGCGAAGGCAGCAGGGCGCTCGGTCACGAGCCGAGCTCAGGAGGGCCAATGCGTCAAACGGTACCCATGCGCGTGCGGGCGTTGTCAAAGCATCTCGCCAGGTTCCCCGGCGTGGTGGGCGTCTTCTGGGGCCACCGGAAGCGCGTGGGCGCCTGGACCAACGAGCACTGTATCTGCGTCCACGTTCGCGAGAAGCGATCGATGAGGCGCCTGCCGAGCTCGGAGCGGCTGCCGCGCAAGATCGAGAATTATCACGTTGACGTGCTCGAGGTCGGCGCGCCGCGCGCGCACGCGCTCGATCAGAATGGCATGCTCGACTGTCCCGGGGCGGTGCGGCGCACGTCGAGCCCGACCGCGCTGGCCAACGACGGGGCCGACGCTTATGCGCTGGTGTCGGGGCACGGCGTCCTTCCCTTTGTGGGCGGTCGCATCCTCTCTTCCTACCGGGCGGACGGGCCGGGCGCGCGCATCTCGCTGGGCGGCGTGGAGGGGGAGGTGCAGACGGGGAAGTTCGGTGGCTCGGTGGACTGGGCCCTGGTGCGCTTCGACGGTCGCGGTGGACAGGCCAACAACTACAGCTGGACTGCCGACAACAGCGCGCCTCTGCGCCTGCGTCGGACCCCGCTCTCCGCGGGCGAGCCGGTCGCCCTGCGCTCGGTCGCGCATCCTTCGCCCAGCCGGGCGCAGAACCTGGGAAAGTTTCGCCAGGTCTCCAGCGCTCCTGTGACCATGCTCTTGAGCGACGGAGAGTCGCAGTCGTATGACGACGTGCTCCTGGTCGACGGCGACGACCCGGGCGAGCCCTTCAGCCAGGGAGGCGACTCCGGGGCGCTGGTCGTCGACCAGAGCGGAGCCAGGCTCGTGGTCGGGATGCTGCTCGGGGGAGTCGAGAGCGGCTCGGTCTCTTACGTGCTCGACCTGAGTCACCTGGCAAATCACCCCGGGGCTCGCTTTGACCTGTTCTTTCGCTGAGGTGAAGAAGATGAGTTTACGTTGCCATGTCTCCGGGCTGGTCGCCGCTGTGGTCAGCGCCCTGGTGGGGTCGGCTCAGGCGGCCCCCCCGGTTCCCTTGGCTGCCCCGGCTTCCCCGGCTTCGGTGAGCGTGCCAATCGGGTTCGATCACCTCGTCAAGAAGAGTATCTCGCTCGACCTCAGCAAATCGTTCCCCGGCGGTGCAAGGGGACAAAGAATAGTGGGCCTGGTCGCGCCCCGATGCCAGTTGGCCCTCGACGCGACCGATCCTCTCAACGCGACGCTCACGTCCACGCCCGGCGGAGCCGACGATTGTGCCGCCGTCTGGAGCTGGAAAGTGGGAGATCCGATCCCGCCGCTCACGCTGGACACCCTCACCTTCAAGCTCGCAGCGCCGGTGACGGTCCAGCTCGTCCCGCCGAAGCCGGTCGAGGCGGTGGGCAATCTCTCGTACGAGGACAAGGTCGTTAAACCGAGCTCGTCGTTGCTGCTGCTGAGGGGCATGACGGTCTACTACAGAACGGCCCGTGGTTACCAGCAGTCCGAGCTTCCGGCGCAGCCGCCGACGGAGGTCGAGGCGAACATCAAGGCCAGGTTAAAGCAAATTGCCTACGTCGTCGTCGACGGCGCCGGCAAGCCCCTGGCCTCGCTCTCCGCCGCCGTGGGAGGCAACCAGTGGGCGACCATTGCCATCAACCCGGTAGACCCGGCGCCTCCAGCCGGTCAGGTCCCCACCTGTGAAGGCGCGCGTCCCGGTGACTCGTACCTGATCTGCATTGACATGGTCCACGGCGGTAAGGTCGTCTTCGGGAGCGCGACCTCGCCGATCCTGCGGCCGAACCGCTCGGTGATCGTCAGGGTGTTCTACCCGGCCGCCTCCAAGAGCGCGAGGATCGAGATGGGCGGTGTCCGCGGGATCACGACGCCGGGCTTCGACACCGGCAGTGGTACACCGGTCGTTCAGAGCGCCGCCCCGGAGTCCCCGCCGCTCGTGACGGAGGCTGTGTTCGGTCCGCGGCGCCCAGGGAGCGCCGATGTCACCGTCACGGTCACGCCCAAGGACGGTGATGTCGTCACCAAGATCGTGGAGCTCACCGTCGAACCCACCTATGTCGGCGCGATCCGCGTCGGGATCGCCGGCGTCTTCGGGCCCGGGATCGACCGCACCTACGAGGCGCGAAGGATCAACGGCAGCTCGCAGTACGAGATCTCCAGCGCGTCGTTCGGCGCCGCCAGCGCCGAGCTCCTGCTCGGCTTCGCGCCCTTCTTCGACGAAGGGGGCCGCGGGGCTCTCTCGGGGTGTCAGTCGTCGTGCATAGCGCCTTACCTGGGTCTCGGCCTCGTCAACCTGGGAGCGAGCGGCATCGAGGCATTCAAGTCCGTCCACCTGGGCGTCGAGTACGAGATCAACCCTAGCTTCTCGATCGCGCTGACAGCCGCGGGTCGACGGGTGACGCGCCTGGCCGATGGATACAAGATCGGCTCGGCGCTGCCGGACGCGACGGTGCCCACCAAGATGGGCATCGATGGAGCGTTTGGCCTGGTGCTCAACGTGAGCCCGGAGTTCCTGCGCATCGCGCGGGCCAGCGTCTCCAACTTCACCAAGCTTCCTTGAAACGAGGGCCCATGAACCGCTCCATCTACCTCTCCCTCCTGGGTACGCTCTTCTTCGCCCCGGCCTGCGCCCCTCCTGGCACCATTGACTGTGACGTCTCCGGCGAGACGCGGGTTTCGGCGAGCGCCGGCGATCCCGACGCGGTGGTGACCGCCGATCTCCAGTTCGTGGGCGTCACGACGCAGTCCGAGGGCTTCGCCATCCGCTCGGTCACCGTCGGTGGCCTGCAAGCGACCAGCGTCGACTTCGACTTTGCCTCGTGGTCGGTGACCTTGCCTTTTGGCATGCTGAAGACGCTCCCCGCCGCCCTGCCTGCCGGTGCGCCGGACGCCGACGTCGTCACGGTCAGCGTGCCTGTCATCGCCATGGATGCCTGTGGTAAGTCCTCGAGCACGTCCGTTATGGTCAAGGTCGCACGCCGGCCGCAGATCCACGTCGACACGCTGACGATGACCCCCCAGTATCCCGGCGGTCAGATCTATATCCCTGCCAATGGCCTGTTTCCGTTGATCCTCACGTTGACAGCGAACCCGGAGGGCGCGGGAGCACAGGCCACCTTGTCCTCGACCGCCGGCGGCACCTTCGGCGGTGACGGCGCCCAGCAGACCGTGGTGCTCTCCGGTGACGGCACGGCTGGAGCCTCGGCGACCACGTTCTTCTCCTCGACCCAGCCCGGCGTCACCGTGCTCAGCGCCTCCTCGAAGATGACCACGAGCGTCTTGCCTGTCCGTGTCGCCGGGCCGCCGACGCTCTTCCCGTCGGTGGCCACCCTGAGCCCCGGACAGGGTATCCGGGTGACGGTGAGCACCGAGGGGGCGATCCACCAGTGCTCCGCCACGCCGGTGGCGGACGTATCGGTGCTGTCAGGAGTACATGACCTGATGGTCACTCCGACAGCCATCGACGTCAGCGGCGACGGCAAGGTCGACATCGATATCACGGTGGCTGCCACCCTGAAGAAGGCGGCTACCCTGACGATCACCTGCAGCGATCCCTTCGGGCAGTTCTCGAGCGGAACCTACGCCGTGGCGCCCTGACGTCACTTCCCCAGCAACAACCCGCGGTCCTTCTTCAGGCACGCGCTCAAGAAATCGAGCACCGCGCGCACGCGCCGCGTGTGCTTCAAATCACGGTGCACCGTGATCCAGATAGCTTCTCTCGGCTCGTCCGGCATCGGCACGCGCTGGAGCGTCGGCTCACGGTCGCCGAGGTAGCGCGGCAGCACCGCGATCCCCGCGCCGGTGCGCGCCGCCTCCACGAGCGCCACGGTCAAGTTGGTCACGAACGCGGGCCGCGCTCCGGAGGTGATCCGCTCCACCCACGCCGCCTCCACCACGTTTGGCCCCGGTGTGGTCGTGAGGATTGAATGATCGCGCAGATCGCCTTCGTTCTTCAGCGGTCGTCGCGCCAGGTACTCTTCCGAAGCATAGAGTCCATAGGCGATCTCGGCGACGCGGCGCACCACGAGGTTCTCGTGCTCTGATCGAAAGAAGCGCACCGCGACGTCGGCCTCGCGGCGAGCCAGGTCGAGCACGTCGCCTCCGGTGACGAGCTCGACCGTGAGGCCCGGGTGCTCGCGCCCGAACGACGCGAGGCGCGGCGCGAGGTAGCAGGCACCGAAGGTCTCCCCCGAGGTGATTCGCACGCTCCCTTCGAGCGAGTCGTGCTGCGCGTGCGCCCCCCGCTCGAGCGCGAGCACCGCCTGCTCGACCCGCTTGATGTCCGGCAAGAGCCCCTCCGCGTCCGCGGTGGGCACGTAGCCCGTCGTCGTGCGCGTGAAGAGCCGCACGCCGAGGTCGGCCTCGACCGCCTCGATGCGGCGCCCGACCGTGGTGTGATCCACCTTGAGCTCCTTCGCGGCGCGCGCGAGGGAGCCTGCTTTGGAGAGCGCGAGCACGAAGCGGAGGTCGTCCCAGTTCATCGCAAGCTGATCACGACGTTACCATGTCCGCGCCCGGACGACGGGAGTGCTGCTCTACTCGCCGGCCGCGGCCCCCGCGCCGCCTGCGCCGCTCGCCGGCGGGAGCGGCACGTTGGGCCAGAGAAACCGGAACGTCGCGCCGTGGCCCGGCTGCGACTCGACCCAGGCGCGGCCTCCCTGCCCCTCGACGATCTTCTTCACGAGCGCGAGGCCGACGCCGGTGCCCTCGATTTCGTCCTGCGACTCGAGCCGCTGGAACAAGCTCCAGATGCGCTCGTGGTACTGTGGCGCGATCCCGGGGCCGTTGTCGGCGACCCAGAACTCGAAGAAGCGTTCGTTCTCCGAGACGCCGACGTCCACGCGCGGATCCGTCCTCCGCGCGTACTTGAGCGCGTTGCCGATCAGGTTGGAGAACACCTGCTCGAGCAACTGCCGCTGTACGCGCGCGACCGGCATCCCGGGCGAGAGCTGGATGACGGCGCTGTCGGGCGGGTGGATCAGCTCCACCACGTCCCGAAGGAGAGAGCCAATCTCGACCACCTCGGGCTGCGCCCGCTTCTGGCCGACCCGCGCGAAGGCGAGGATCCCATCGACGATGGCGCCCATGCGCCGCACCCGGCTGCGGAGCTGGCCGAGGTGCTTGCGGGCGTCGTCGGTCATCACCTCGACGAGATCCTCTTCGAGCCAATCGCAGACGGTGGCAATCCCGCGCAGCGGCGCCTTGAGATCGTGCGAGGCGCCATAGGCGACCTGCTCGAGCTCACGGTTGCTGCGCATGAGCTCGGCGCTGATCGTCGCCAGCGCCAGGGCGTGCTGCTCGGCGGCCCGCTGCTCTTCCTCGAGCCGCTCGACGTGCGCCTTCTCCTGATCGCGCAGCAGCTCGGCGGCCACGCGCGCTGCCTCGGTCCGAACGGCGGCCTTCTCCTGCTCGCGCAGGCTCTCGGCTTGCTCTTTCAGCTGCTTGCCCTGAAGGTGGAGCGAGATGAAGATCGCGACCTTGGCGCGGAGGATCTTCGGCTCGAAGGGCTTACCCAGGAAGTCGACAGCGCCCTGATCGTAGGCGCGGAGGGTGTCGGCGCGATCGCTGGTGTCGGCGGTCAGGAAGATGATCGGCGTGTGGGCCGAACGCTCGCGCTGCCGGATCAGCGCCGCGGTCTCGTACCCGTCGAGGCCGGGCATGCGCGCGTCGAGCAGGATCACCGCGAAGTCGTTGAGGAGCAGCTGCTTGAGCGCGGCAGCGCCCGAGTCAGCACAGACCAGCCGGTGGCCGAGCGGCTCGAGGATCGCCTCGAGCGCGATCAGGTTCGGGGGCTGATCATCGACCAGCAGGATGCTCGCGTGAGACATCAGTACAACCAGACCCGCAAGACGGAGAGCAGCTGCTCGGCCTCGACCGGCTTGGTGATGTAGTCGGACGCGCCCGCCTCGATGCACCGCGCCCGATCGTCCTTCATCGCCTTGGCGGTGAGCGCGACGATCGGCAACGTCGCGTACTTGGCGATGCTGCGGATAGCGCGCGTCGCTTCGTAACCATCCATCTCCGGCATCATGATGTCCATCAGCACCAGCTGCACCGTAGGGTTCTGCTCCAGCACCTCGAGGCCTTTCCGGCCGTTGTCGGCGAAGAGCACCGTCATCCTATGCCGCTCGAGGACGCTGGTGACGGCGAAAATGTTGCGAACGTCGTCGTCGATCACCAGCACCGTCTTGCCAGCGAACACCGGATCCGACTCGCGCACCCTCTTCAGCATCAGCCGCTTCGGGGCAGACAGCTTGGCCTCGTTCCGGTGGAGGAAGAGCGAAGTCTGGTCGAGGAGGTGTTGCATCGAGTCCACGCTCTTGAGGACGATCGCGGTGGTGCGGCGCGCGAGACCCTCGGTCTCCTCGCGGGTCAGCTCACGCCCGGTGTAAACGATGAGCGGCAGCGCCTCGAAGCGACGATCGGCCTCGATCCGATCGATCAGCTCGAAGCCGGACATGTCGCGCAGGCCGAGGTCGAGCACCATGCAGTCGAAACGCTTGTCCTCGAGCGCGCTCAGCGCCTCTTGGCCGCTGCCGACGGCGGTGATCGCCACGTCGCCGTTGCCGATCAGCTCGACGATGGCCAAGCGCTGGACCTGGCTGTCCTCGACGAGGAGCAGGTGGCTCATCCTGCGCTCGTCCAGGCCCCTCACGTCGCCGAGCGCCTTCGTCAGCGCCTGGCTGGTGATGGGCTTGGTGAGGAAGTCGAGCGCCCCGAGCTGCATGCTGCGCCGCCGCCCCGCATCGTCGGCGGAGATCACATGAACCGGGATGTGGCGGGTATGTGCAGAGTGCTTCAAGCGGTCGAGGACGATCCAGCCATCGACGCCCGGCAGCCCGAGATCGAGGGTGATCGCGTCGGGCTTGTACTCGTGCGCGAGGGCGAGGCCGGACTCGCCGGTCACCGCGGCGAGGCACTTGAACCCCAGGGTGCGCACCAGATCGAAGAGTATGCGCGCGAAGACCGGGTCGTCCTCGATGACGAGGAGCACATGATCACCTGGGTTGATATCGGCCCGATCGTCGCCGAGGAAGTTCGGCAGCAGCAGCGAGGCATCGTGGTCTTGGTCCGCCTCGCTCCTCTCGTTCGCCTCGTTCCTCTCGTTCGCCCTGTTGGCCGCGGAGCTGTCGCCGGACATCAGCCTCGGGGCAAGCTCGATGAGCATCGCGGGCGCCGCGATCCGGCGCGTCGGCGACACCGGCACCGGCACATAGGTCTGCGGCAGGTAGAGCGTGAAGGTGCTGCCCGTGCCCGGCACCGAGGCGACGCGGATCTCCCCGCCGAGGAGCCGCGCGATCTCGCGGCTGATCGAGAGGCCGAGCCCGGTGCCGCCGTACTTGCGGCTGGTGGTGCCGTCGGCCTGCTGGAACGCCTGGAAGATGATCTGCTGCTTGTCGGGCGCGATGCCGATGCCGGTGTCGGTGACCGAGAAGGCGATCACGGTCGGGGCGCGGCTGAGCGTCGAGTGATCGAGCGACCAGCCGGACCTCACCACCGTGACGGCGAGCGAGACCTTGCCCTTCTCGGTGAACTTGAAGGCGTTGGCCAGCAGGTTCTTCAGCACCTGCTGCAGCCTTCGTGGATCGGTGGAGATCGAAGAAGGCAGGGTGGCTGCGAGCGCGACGTCGAACGAGAGCCCCTTGTGGCGCGCTAGCTGGCCGAAGTTGCGCTCCACGTACTCCGGGAGCCCCGCGAAGGCGAGCGCGTCCAGATCAACAGTCATCGTCCCCGACTCGATCTTCGAGAGGTCGAGGATATCGTTGATCAGCGAGAGCAAGTCCGCGCCTGCCCCGTGGATGGTGGTGGCAAACTCGACCTGCTTCGGCTCGAGGTTCCCATCGGGGTTGTCGGCGAGGAGCTGAGAGAGGATGAGCAGGCTGTTGAGCGGCGTGCGCAGCTCGTGCGACATGTTGGCGAGGAACTCGGATTTGTACTTCGACGAGAGCGCGAGCTGCTCGGCCTTCTCCTCGAGCGCGAGCCGCGCCAGCTCCACCTCTTTGTTCTTGTTCTCGACCGCGCGGTTCTGCCCGGCCAGCAGCGTGGCCTTCTCCTCGAGCTGCTCGTTGACCACCTGGAGCCTCTCCCGCTGATCCTTGAGCTGGTCCTCGCTGATCTTGAGCGACTGGGCCTGCGCCCCGAGCTCCTGGTTCGACTTCTTGAGCTCGTACTGCTGCTGCTGCAGCTCCTTCGATTGCTTCTGGAGCTCCTCGGCGAGCGACTGCGACTGATTGAGGGCCTCGACCGTCCGCATGTTGGCGCCGATCATGTTGAGCACGACACCGATGCTCCCCGAGAGCTGCTCGAGGAAGAGCCGGTGAATCTGGCTGAACGGCTGGAAGCTGGCGAGCTCGATCACCGCGCTGACGTCGTCCTCGAAGAGGATGGGAATGACGAGGATGTTGAGCGGCGGAGATTGCCCGAGCCCGGAGCTGATCTGCACGTAGTCGCCGGGGACGTTGGTCAGCAGGATCGCCTTCTTCTCGAGCGCGCTTTGCCCGACCAGCCCTTCCCCGAGCTTGAAGGTATTGTTGACGCTCTTGCGCGTCTGGTACGCGTAGCTGGAGCGGAGCCGCAGCTCCTGGGCGCCGTTCTCGGTCGAGGAGATGAAGAAGGCGCCGTGGTGCGCCGAGACCAGCGGCGTCAGCTCGCTCATGATCAGGCGCGAGACGGCCTCGAGGTTCTTCTGCCCCTGCATCATCCCGCTGAATTTCGCGAGGTTCGTCTTCAACCAGTCCTGCTCCTGGTTCCGGAGCGTGGTGTCGCGCAGGTTGGCGATCATCTGGTTGAGGTTCCCGCGGAGCGCCAGCACCTCCCCCTGGGCTTCGACGCTGATCGATCGGGTGAGGTCGCCCTGGGTCACCGCGATGGAGACCTCCATGATCGCGCGCACCTGGACGCTGAGGTTGTTGGCGAGCTGATTGACGTTGTCGGTGAGATCGCGCCAGGTGCCGGCGGCGACAGGCACGTTGGCTTGCCCTCCGAGCTTCCCCTCGACCCCGACCTCCTTGGCGACGCGGGTGACCTCGCTGGCGAAGGAGCTGAGTTGATCGACCATCTTGTTGACGGTGCTCTTGAGCTCGAGGAGCTCGCCCCGGGCCTCGACGTCGATCTTCTGCGAGAGATCGCCGTTGGCGACCGCGGTGGTCACGAGGGCGATGTTGCGCACCTGGGAGGTGAGATTCCAGGCGAGGCGATTGACGTTTTCGGTGAGGTCCTTCCAGGTGCCGCTCATCTTCACCTCGGCCTGGCCGCCGAGCTTACCGTCGGTGCCGACCTCCTTGGCGACGCGGGTGACCTCGCCGGCGAAGGAGCTGAGTTGATCAACCATCTTGTTGACCGTGGTCTTGAGCTCGAGCAGCTCCCCCCGGGCGTCGACGGCGATCTTCTGCGAGAGATCGCCGTTGGCGACCGCGGTGGTCACGAGGGCGATGTTGCGCACCTGCGAGGTCAGGTTGTCGGCGAGCACGTTGACGCCGTCAGTGAGGTCTTTCCAGGTGCCGCTCATCCGGAGCTGGGCCTGGCCGCCGAGCTTGCCCTCGGTGCCGACCTCCTTGGCGACGCGCATCACCTCGCTGGCGAGGGCGCTGAGCTGATCGACCATCGTGTTGATGGTGCTCTTGAGCTCGAGGATCTCGCCCCGGGCGTCGACGGCGATCTTCTGCGAGAGATCGCCGTTGGCGACCGCGGTGGTCACGAGAGCGATGTTGCGCACCTGCGCGGTCAGGTTCGCCGCGAGGAGGTTCACGCTCTCGGTGAGGTCCTTCCAGGTGCCGCTCATCTTCACCTCGGCCTGGCCGCCGAGCTTGCCCTCGGTTCCGACCTCCTTGGCGACGCGGGTAACGTCGCTCGCAAACGAGCGCAGCTGATCAACCATCGTATTGACCGAGGTGCTGATCCGGAGAAACTCGCCGCGGACGGGCTTCCCTTCGATCTCGAGCGCCATCTTCTGCGAGAGATCGCCGGCGGCCACCGCGATGATCACGCGCGCGACCTCCGTGGACGGGCGCACCAGATCGCCGATGAGCGCGTTGAACGACTCTACCTGGCTCGACCACCCGCCCTGCGCGCCCCGGACCGCGGCGCGCTCCATCATCTCGCCGTCGCGCCCGACAACCTTGCTCACGCGAACGAACTCCACCGACGTCCCGTCGAGCATCGCGGCCACGTCGTTGAACGCGGTGGCGACCTCCTTGGTGACGCGGCGCTCGCCCGGAAGGATACGAACGCTGAAGTCACCGGCCTTCAAGGCGCGCAGGGCGTCGCGGAGATCCCCGAGCTCCAGGTCGCGCTCCGCAGCCTCCTTTGGAGTGCTGCTCTTGGTGGCTGTTTTCCTGGGCTTGCGCGCGCTCGCGGACGGAGTCTGAATCGGCACGGGTGGCTCCTTGGGCAATCGCTGGGAGGGCGTTCGCTCCTCCTCGCTCGATCACGGAGCGCGGGAGGCGCTCGCACCGCAACAATTGCGCCAAGTAGGAAAGGCGCTCCTTTATGTTGGCCAGGACAGAAACGACACGCCCTAAAGCGCCACATGTGGCGACAAAGCGGCCGGCGTCCCGCCGTCAGGGCGTGGACCTGACCCTGTCTTGTGGCCGCCCCTGTCTCTGTGTAACCTCCGCGCGTCGTTGCTGCAGCACGGGGAAAGGGAATGACCATGACTCCTGTGCTCGATCCGATCCTCACGCCCCTTGGCGCGGACCTCACCCACCACCCCGAGATCGGCGCTCGGCGCGCGGCGCTGAGGGACGACCGATGAGCTATCGTGAGAGCTGCCCTCGCTGCGGGGCAACCATCGATTCCAGAGGGTCTTGCGCGGCGTGCCTGATCACCGCGGCCATGCGGCCTCCCGAGGCGCCGGATCTCGCCGGCACGCGACTCGGCCCCTACGCGATCGGACGCGTCCTTGGTCAGGGCGGGATGGGCGTGGTCTATGAAGCGGTCGATACCCGGCCCACGTCGCTCTGGTCCGGGCACACCGTGGCGCTCAAGATCCTCGCCGCGGAGCTCGCCGCGCCCGAGCAGCTCGTGCGTGAAGCGCAGATCCTGGCGCCGCTGGCGCACGAGCACATCGTGCCAGTCTACGAGGTCGGCGAGCAGGAAGGGATCGCCTACTTCACGATGAAGCGCATCGACGGCGGGCGGCTCGTGACGCCCGCGCGCGACGCGCGTCGCGCGACGGAGATCGCCCTGGCGAGCGAGCCCGTCGGGGCGGCTCGCTCCGCCCTCGATCTTGGAAGGTCCGCAAACCCGATCTGGACGAAGCTCCGCTCACTTTTTTCGTGACGTGGCGCGCTGGGCTGTTTCGAGGCCGAAAACCGCGTCCTCGGTGCCCCGGATCGCCTCCGGCGATGCGGCGAAAGCCAGCGGCATGCCTACGAGACCGAGTGGGCTGCGTACGAGACCGAGTGGGCTGCCCGCGTGACTGAGTGGCATGCCCGCCAGCGCCAGCCGGCATCGACGAGTTTCCATACGGAGGGGCGACCTGCTGGTCGCTCTTCCGTAGAATGCCACCTACCCGGGGAGGGAAAGCCGCGTCAGCCGGCGCGGGACGCGAGCACCGTGGCCGCGAACGTCTCCGCCGAGCTTGTCTCGACGAGCCGGAGCCACGCGAGCAGGGTCGCAGCTTCTTCCGTCGCCTCGACGACCGTCTTCAGCTCGGGCGACATCGTACCGAAGCGGATCTCGTAGATCACGACGAGCCCCTGGGCGAGGCCCTCGGCAGCGCCCTCGGCGCGGCCCTTGGCGAGGCCCTTGGCGAGGCCCTTGGCGATGCCTGCTGCTTCCGTCTCCAGCATCCATGCCTCGTAGATTTCCTGGGTGTCTGTCATAAATTCCTCGTCTTCGTGGGTGCGGGTGGCCGGTTCTTTCACGATGTCGATGCGGTAACGTAGCAGCACCGGGCCGGCGATGGCACGCTCGCGCGTCTCGCTGGGCAGCGCAGCAAGCTCGGCCAGGGCTCCCCGCAGGGAGGCGCCTGCGCCCATCAGGCGGAGCAGCAACATGTCCTTGGCGGCGCGATCGAAGCGGTTTCGCTGCATCGATTGGCACCATGGCATGAGCCGTGGACTGGTTTCAAATCCATTGTGAAGAAAGGAGATTAGGTGTCTATTGGGATCGCTCTCCTGGCCTTGGTTCGTTGGCGCAGAGGCCTTCCGCGCCCGAAGTCGCACTCTCTCTGAAGCCGGGAACAGTCAATCGAGCGCACCGGGCCTGGCCATGGCCTGGTGCGCTCGGCTCGCTGCGAGCCCGCCCAACGATCAGTCAATAAGTCGCGGGCGCGGAGCCCCCCTCGGCACCCGCGCCTTGCTGAACTGCTTCACGTGAGCACGTCGCTGATGCTGCTCGCTCCGAGGACGTTCTCGATCCACCGATCGAGGGTTCCCACCTCGGAGCAGGCTTGAATGCGGGCACCGTCGCTG
>Ga0105048_10006229_pt1 | contig 19219 bp, 17 predicted proteins | sample MAT05_FD_78382 | JGI IMG/M metagenome (GOLD analysis project Ga0105048, IMG submission 78382) | Freshwater microbial communities from Lake Fryxell liftoff mats and glacier meltwater in Antarctica - MAT-05 | ecosystem: Environmental > Aquatic > Freshwater > Ice > Liftoff microbial mat | place... | reverse complement strand
CCACCTGCGAGATACTCACGGAAAGCCCTTGCTCGGAGAATTCCTTGCGATCCGCATTGAGAACCTCATCCGGTGTCCCATTGGCAATCAATGAACCCACGGCGAAAAACTCATCGGTGAATTTCTTCGGCTCCACGCCTGCCACGCCGCTGAGCCATGTGAGCATTTCGCGATCCAACAACGTCGTCGTCGGCGAAGTGAGACAGAGGGTATCCGAGACAATCCCGGCGCACAGGCACATCGCCACACTCGGTTGCGGCATCAAGCCACGATGGAAAAATTTTCTCCCTACCAAAGTGCAGGTAGAGCCGACAGGTTCGTTGAGATAGCGGATCGGCTCACGCGAAACGAGGTCTCCTGCCAAGCGGTGATGATCGATCACTTCGGTGATCTCCGCCTCTTCCACGCCATTGACGGCCTGCGCGTATTCGTTGTGATCCACCAATGCCAGACGAATGCGTGAAGGGTCCACCAGATCGGACTTCGAGAGCACTCCCACCATCTTGCCACCCGGCCGGTCCATCACAGGGAACAAATCCTGGTCCACCGCCACGAGACTTTTCCGCAGCCGGGAAACTGGCTCGGTTTCCGTCACTGTTAGGAAATTCTCTTCCATCACATGCCGCACCGTGCGCGAGCAACGGATGAGCGTGGAAGCGCTTGCCGTATCTTGATGGCAGCGCAAGACCACTACTCCACTGCGCACCGCAAACGCAAGAATCTCGGGAGAAATCGGATTGTCCCCCGTCACCAACAAGGCCCTCGCCCCGTGCTCGATCGCGTAGCGTTGCACGATCGGCCTATCCCCGCAGATGACCAGAAACTTGGCCACATTCCCGTCCTTGATCGCCTGCTTGAGCCGTTTGTCCACCGTTCCTTGGGATGAGGCACCCACCAACAAGATCAGATCTTCCTCAAATTCCGCCGAAGGTAACATCGCTCCCAGACTTTCCGCCTGCAAGGTATCCGCGAGCTTCGCCAGCGAGACATGAATCGTCCGCACGCTCAGCCCTTCCGTATCCGCAGGCAGCAGCAGCTTGAGCAAATCAAAATACCGCAGAATCCCGCGCACGTTTCCATCCTCATCCTCCACCGGCACACAACGGATCTCGGCCGCCAGCATCCGCCGATAGGCTGTTAGAAATGTATCAGACAAGCCCACCTTAATCACCTTGCGGTGGCAGATCATGCCTGCCTTGGTCCGCACATCCGTGATGAGCAGCGGCGGGTCCAGCTCGGCTCGCTCCAGCACCCATTTGGTCCTTTGGGAAATCTCACCACAGCGCGCGGCGATCGCGTGAGGTTCCTCGCCCACGGAACGCAGCAGGGCGGCGTAGCCGATGGCTGAGCAGATCGCATCCGTATCAGGATTCTTGTGGCCGATGACGTAAAAGGGCGGTTTCATGAGAGCTTCGAATGGTTACATACGCTCCGGCACATTGATACCTAAAAGATCAAGACCTTGCTTGAGAGTTCGCGATGTCAGGTCACACAGGGCGAGGCGGCTAGCACGAATTGGCTCCTCGGCTTTGAGCACCGGGCAGGCTTCAAAGTAAGAATGAAATGCCCGCGCCAGCTCCAATACGTAGTTGGCTAACAAATTGGGTCTGAAATCTTCCAGGATCGTCGGTAAAACCTCGCCAAACCTCGCCAGCAGCCGCGCCAGATGAATCTCCTGATCCTCGTTCAAATGAATCTCCGCCTGGCTCACGTCAAATGGCGCATCCAGCTTGCGGAAAATCGAGCGGATCCGCACATGCGAGTATTGAAGATAAGGAGCCGTATCTCCCTGCAGGGACAACATCCGGTCCCACGAGAAAACATAGTCTGTCAGGCGGTTTTGCGAGAGTTCGGAAAACTTCACCGCACCGATGCCCACAATCTCCGCGATCTCCGCAGCCTCGGCTCCGATCAGATCCGGGTTCTTCTCGGCGATCGCCGCCGCCGCCCGCTCCACCGCCTCCTCTAACACATCTGTGAGCTGCACATTATCGCCAGAGCGGGTCTTCATCAATTTGCGGTCGTCCCCCAAAATGGAACCGAAGCCAATATGTTTGAAATCCCCCGTTTTCCCCCAACGCGCCGCTGCCTCGAAAAGCTGGCGGAAATGAAGCTGCTGCGGCACGCCGACCACATACCAGACATGGTCCGCTTTCCATTCATCGATCCGGTATTGAATCGTTGCCAGATCCGTCGTCGCGTAGAGGAACCCGCCATCCGCCTTGCGGATCAGCGCCGGATTATCATTCCAGCCATCCTCGCGGTGCACTTTGAAGGGGTCTTCTTCCAATGCTTTCGTGCCATCTGAAAATATACAAACCGCACCATTGCTCTCGCGGGCGATTCCTTGGGCAAGGAACTCATCCACCAAGCCTGCAAGGCGATCATTATAATAACTTTCACCCAACCAATAATCAAACTTCACCCCCAGCCGGTCATAGATTTTTTGAAGGCCATTTTTGGAAACATCAATGCACCTTTGCCATATCTCCAGATTCTCCGCATCACCCGCCTGGAGTTTCACCAGCTCAGCCTTGCAGATCTCCAGCAGCCCATCGTCCGCTTTGATCTCGGCATTCACCTCACGATAGATACGCACCAATTCTGGAATCGGATCCGCTTCCAACGCTGCGGCATTGCGTTTGGTTTTCCACCCGTGCAGGATCATGCCGAACTGCGTGCCCCAATCACCGATATGATTGTCCGCGATGACATTGAATCCCAAAAACCGGGCAATCCGCGCCAGCGAATCCCCGATGATCGTCGAGCGGATATGCCCCACATGCATCGGCTTCGCCACATTGGGCGCGGAGAAATCCACCACCACCGTGCGGCCCGCACCCGTGGCAGGCACGCCCAACCGCTCGTCCACCAGTAGCATCCGCACATGCGCCGCATAGGCTGCGGGTAAAATGCGAAAGTTGATGAAGCCCGGGCCAGCGATGTCCGCCGTGGCGAGATCCGTGAGATCGAGGCGATCAATGATCTCCTGCGCGAGTGCCCGGGGATTGGTCTTGCGTTGTTTGGCCAAAACCATCGCCGCATTGGATTGATAATCGCCGAAGCGTAGATCCGTGGCCATCGTTACAGGTGCGGTGGCGGCTTCGCCCAAAGTGGCGGTCAAGGCGGCGGCGAGCCGGTGTTCAAGTTGCTGAAGAAGCGTCATAAAATTCGTCTGCCGTATTCAAGCACCCACGCGAGATGGCTTCGACTCGAAAATTGCGAGAATTTCCTCGCAGCTCTCCGCCGCATTGAGCTGACGGCGGACTTCGATGTTGGTGAACATTTTGGCGATCGCCGCCAGAGTTTGCAGATGCATGTGGTATTCCTTCCGCGGCACGATGAACAGGATGATGATGTGCACCGGCTTATCGTCCAGCGATTGGAAATCGATCCCCAACCGGGATTTCCCGAAAACCGCGATCACCCGGTCCAGATGATCCGAAAATGCGTGTGGAATCGCCACTCCGAGGCCGATTCCCGTGCTCACCTGCTCCTCGCGGGTGCGGAAGGCCTCGAGCATTTCCTCCTGCTGTGCTTCCGGTAATTGCCCCGTCGTCACCAGACGTTCCACCAATTCAATGATGGATGGCCAATGCTCCACCGCCTTCATTTCAAGGATGATTTGGTCCGGTTTAAGCAGTTTCGCTAACTTCATACGGCTTTCAGGCAGAACGCTTAACGTCTCGCGTGGGCGATTGACTATCGGCACAAATTCACCTTGGCAAGAGGATTCCCTCACACGAAGGGACACTTTTGCCACGATAAGTGCGTTAAATTTCAAAAAGTTGCCTCCTCACATCCCATCTGTTGGGTCGATTAACGGGAAATCAACCCCTGTTGCGCCGCCTCGCGGACAATGCCGCTCCTGCCCCGATGGACAGCAAGAAGGCACTACTTGGCTCCGGCACCACTTCCAGCGCAAGCGCGTAGGCGGTGAGTTGCGGCCCGGTTTGCTGCACATTGATGGTGTAGCTACCAGGCCCGAGCGGCACCTTGAAGCCGCTGCCCGTAAGCGGCGCTTTTGATAGAATCGTTAAAACATTGGTGGCCGCTGACGGGAAAATCTCCCGGTCAAGATGATGCCCTCCCAACAATGCAGTTCCCGAAACCGGCAAAATCGATGTGAGGCCTTCATCAATGTGGATGAAGCCTTGATTGCCCGGCGCCCCGCTATTCCCGTCAATGTAGTTGAGGAGGAAAATTCCCGTTAGTGAATGCCCAGGCTGGATGGTGAAGGCAAAGTAATCGCGGACGTCCGACGAGGCCTGCACCGTCCCCGAAACGGTGTTTGAGCCAAGATCGAATGGAATGAACGTCGGAGTTTCTGCAAGTGAGGAGAGGTCACCACTGATGGATTCCACGTAGGAAGCACCAGGCGCGGGGCCAAGGCTGAACATGAGGAAGAGAAAGACTCGGGCCGTTATACTGAATAAATTTTTCATTTTTGAGAGAATAAGGGTTTACCGCGACATCATCACCCACGCTTCATAATAGAAAGTCCAATCTTCCTAGCCGGCAACAATCCGATTGTGAAGAAATGCTCACATGACTTTGCGGGAGCTACGGCAAACAGGAACGCTCCATCAGAGACTATTGAATACCGAAATCAATCGAATACACTGGTTACCAAATGATCGTCTTGATTCGCGATCTTGCATGCCAGTCTTCTCAAAAAGTTCCTGTGACGAAAGCGTCACCAACGAAAACGTCACATGACGATTTCGTCGCAAAGTAAACTTCGCGGGAGCCTTGCGCGATTTGCTTATTGTCCGACATCACTGCGGCACGCACTGGACCAAGGTGACTTTGATATCAATTCCCAACCACTAAATCTAACCAACTGATGAAACACAAATTCCTTCTCATTGCATTCGCCTCGCTGGCATCGATTCCCGTGGCCTCCGCCGCCGCGCTTTTTGGTGTTACTACTGACAACAACCTGGTCAGCTTCAATACCTCCTCCCCCTCCACTTTTCTCTCATCCGTGACGATCACGGGATTGTTCGATGCGGATGGGATCACCCCGAATGCCAATGGTTCAATCCTGAACCTAACGGCCCGACCCGGTGCAGCTTCCGGCACTTTCCAGTTGTATGGAATCGATAACAACGCGAACATCTACACCATCAATCTTGGGGGTGCGGCCACGCTTGTTTCGGCAGGTTTCAGCCCGGCAGGCTTCAACGCGGGATTCGCTTATGATCCCTTCAATGACAACTTCGCCTACGCAGGTGACAATGCCGAGAACTTCTCGCTAAGCCTTGCCGGTGCCGCGACAGCGAATCCAAACTTCACCTACGCGGGTGGCGGTACACCTTCCATCTTCGGACTCGGCATCGATCCAAGTTTCAGCACCGCCTTTGCAATTGATGCAACAAGCGACAGCCTCTCCACGAGTTTCGATCCCCTTTTCCCGGCTGGAAGTGAACTGACTCCTGTCGGCTTCCTCGGAGTCAATGTCGTCTCCTTCGGCGGTCTCGTCGTCGATTGGGATGGAAACCTGTTTGCCTCACTCTCCACGGATGGCCTCACTTCCTCGCTCTATTCCATCAATCCAGCCACTGGAGCAGCGACCGCAGTCGGTAGCTTTGGAGCCGGAGTGGGAATGTCCTCGGTGGCCGTTCCAGAGCCATCCACCGCTTTGATCGGCGGCCTCGGTATGTTGGCTTTGCTTCGCCGCCGCCGTGCATAAATGTAAACTCTCCTCCTAATCATATCATAATACCATGAAACTAACATCGTTTACTACCCTTGCCGGTCTCGCGCTGGCTTCCTCCCTGCAAGCGCAGGGCTTCAAGACGGCTGAATTCCCGTATCTCCTCGCCACCTCATCCTCAAACTTTGATTACGAACCCATTATCACGACTGGCGATCGGGTGCCTTTGACATCAGGGTTCGGCTACACCGGATCTGAGTTTGCCTTCGCTGGCATCCCGGACGCCATGGGAGTCTATAAAGATCGCACTTCCGGCAAAAACATCCTGTTTGTCGCACACGAAACTCCAAGCAGCGTTCAGACGACTCCGCTCCCAGGCCAGGCGACCTTCCGCGGTGCCTTCGTCTCGCGTTTCGATCTAGCCACAGATGGCAGCATCCTCAGCGGGGGCCCTGCGCATAAGGAACTCTTCTTGGGAAATACATTCCATGCCAGCGAACCGCCACGCGGCGCATCCGGCCCAGCCTTCACCCGCTTTTGCTCCGGCTCCTTTGCCGGTCCGGAACATGGAATGGATCGCCCGATGTTCCTTACCAACGAGGAATCCGGTTCCGGTAACTATGATGCCGCCGGATCACAATCCGTGATGGTGGTTGATGGAAAAATGCACACCCTCCCGGACTTGGGCCGTGTCGTGCGGGAAACCACCCTCGTCCAGCCTCGCCGTGATGCGCAGACAGTAATCATCTCCTCGGAAGACGGTGGATCCCCTTCCTTCGTCTATATGTATGTCGGGACCAAGCAACGCCGCTCCAGCAGCGTGCTCGACAAAAACGGCTTCACCGGAGGGAAAATCTACGTGCTCGCAGGTCGTGACCAGCAGGACAATGAAGGCACCTTCACTTCCGGCAGCCTACCAACCAAATGGGTGGAAGTTCCTAATGGCAAGAACATGAATGCCAACGACCTTGCCACTGCCGCAGATGCAGCCGGAGCCTTTGGCTTTGTCCGCGTGGAAGACATTGAGTTCGATCCCACCGCACCGACCCGCAGTTTGTATCTCGGCGTGACCGGTGGCAGCGGACCGAACCGTCTGGGCCGTCTTTACGAGGTGACCATGAATCCGGTAAATCCAATCGCCAACGGCACGCTCAATGTCATCTACAATGCCGATGATATTATCACCCCGGGTGGCACCTACTCCGGTGTGGTTGGACGTATCGGCACCGGCTTCCCCGGCTTGATGGGTGAATACACCGGTGGCAATATCAACGCCGGTGTGGACTTTGCTGTCAGCGTGGACAACATCGCCGTCTCCAAGGATTTCATCATGGTCCAAGAGGATACCAATAGCCCCGCCAATGCCGTGTATGCAAAATATGTCCGCAACAGCGGCATCTGGAGCCTCGACCGGAACAGCGGCAATACCGCGAAACTCGAAAGCACGTTCAACTATCCTGCAATTGAGTCACGGGATTCCCTCCCGTTTGCACTAAGCGCCGGACGATTTGAGTCGTCGGGCATCATCGTGTCCGACGCCTTCTTTGGCTCAGGCACATTCATCGTGAACGTTCAAGGACACAACCAAACGACCGGCGGTGTCACCAGTGGCCGCACCACCGCCCTTGCGGACGATGGTATTACCAAACTCACCGGATCACAGTTCCGTTCAAGATACGCAGAAGACGGCCAAGTCTTGATCATGCGTCCGAAGTCCGGCAACTAATCAAAGTCATTTTCAAACCTTTTGATCTGACCTCCACGAAGACCGGTCCGGCTCCCCATTTGGGCCGGATCGGTTTTCCCTCACCCGGCATTTAGTAAAATTCGTGAACCTCCCGCGTTCTATTTCCATCCTGTCGATCTTCCTGTGGCTCGAGGCCATCGTCCTCGCCGTTGCGGCTGTCTCCCTTCCGGATTCCAGCCTGCTGCCCGCCTCTGCGGTCCTTTTACTGCTTGTTTCCCTTCATTCCTCGCGCCCGATCCCCGGCCTCATTCCGGGCATCGCCGCCATTGGTTTTTTTCTATCAGGAGCCATCGCGCCCTCTCTCACGGCCGAGGTTCCCGTGTCCTACGCCGTGGTTTCGCTCATCCTCGGCATCGTCTGCGCCTTTCTCGGAATTCTTTCGAATTTGAAATCCGATGATGTCAGCCCCGCCCGCAAAAGCATCGTGCAGTTGGTGGTTTTCCTCCATTTCCCCCTCGCCGGGCTGTTCATGGCGGATCCTTTTACCGATCTCTCCATCCGGCAAATCTCCGCCTGGATTCTCGTCGGCATTTTCGCGCTCATCACTGCGGACACGCTTTCGAAAATCGTCTCCCGCCTTTACACGCCCAAGCGCCATTGGCACACGCTCCCCCCATATGGTGCATTCTTTTTCTACCGCTACCTCGGCCCGAAATTCCGCGCCCTTTTCCCGCCCACCGCCGTCAATCAGGAATCCCTCAAACTCGCCGAAATGTGGATGTGGCCCAGCGTCCGCAGATCCATTCCCGCCCTTGCCATCACCGGGCTTCTGCTCACCTGGTTGGGAACCGCCGTCCATGAGATCGACTCGCCCCAACTCGGCGTCCGCCAAACCCTCGGCTCTTGGGAAAAGCGCGATCTCACCCCCGGTCTCCATCTCTCCGCCCCATTTCCCTTCGGCGAGATCCGCAAGGTGGAAAGCAAACGCATCCATCAGATCGTGCTCGGCTTCAAGGCGGACCCCGGCCAACCCATCCTCTGGGAGCGCGCCCACTACGAAGATGAGGAAATCTCCCTCGTCGGTGGCGGCGATGATTATCTATCCATTTCCGTCCCCATCTTATACCGCCTCGCCCGCCCCTCCGACTACCTGCGCGCCTCCGCCGATGCGGAAAGCCTGCTGCATAGCCTCGCCGCCCGCATCATCCAGCGCCTCACCGCCTCGCTTCCCGCGTCTGAAATCATGACAAGCGCCCGCGAGCCTCTCCGTGCGGAAATCAAGACCCTTCTCCAGCAAGACCTGGATACCCTCAAGTCCGGCCTCCTCGTCGAAGCCGTCCACCTCCGTGACATCCACCCGCCCGTGGACGTTGCCCCGTTTTTCCAGGAAGTCGTCTCCGCCATCGAAGACAAGGAAACCGACATCCACATCGGCGAGGACTATCGCAATGACAATCTCCTCCGCTCCGCTGGAAATTCCAAAGCTGTGGTCATCAACGCCGAGTCCTCCCGCGACAATCGCCTGCTCGCCGCACAAGGCGATACCGGCCGTTTCCTCATCCGCGCCCGTGCCCGCCAGCTAAATGCAAACCTCTACGATCTCCGCGAAGGCTTCACAGTCTTCGATGCCACCCTCGGCGGTGCCAAAAAGGCGATCTTCGACGACCGTATCAAGGACACCATGCCGATGCATCTCGATCTCCGCAAAGTCCTCAACCCGGACCTCGTCAACTCCGCCCCGCCCGTTCCCCAGTCCTTGATCCCGCGTCCCAGCCGTTCCCGCGAACCCTTCGATCTGGAAATCGAAGGCTTCCTCCGCGCCGATCGTGGCGAGATCCCGGCACCCGACTTCACCCCTGTCGATCCCGACAACATCCTCAAAACCGAAAATTCCGATAGCAAATGAGCGAATCCACCGAATCTCCCTGCAACCGTCGCATCACCCTCATCCGCACCCTCCTCATCCTTTCGGTCGGCCTTGCCGTTATCGTTTCCGCCTGTGGCTTCATCCTCAGCGAGACGGAGAAAGCCATTGTTGTGCGCTTCGGTAAGCCGATTCGCACCCTCGCAGAACCCGGTTTCTACCCACGCTTCCCCGCACCCATCGAGCGCGTCATCCGCATCGACCGCCGCCTCCAGCACGCCGAGATCCGCCTCAGCGAAACCCTCACCAAAGACCAGCGCAACGTCATCATCCCCGTCTTCTACACCTGGCGCGTCGAGGAGCCGCTCACCTATCATAACACGGTCGGCAGTGTCCCGCTTGCCCATGAAAAACTCGACGCTCTCATCACCTCCGCGCGCAACTCCATCATCGGCACCCATGGTTTCGCCGAACTCATCGCCCCCGTCGGCTCGCCCACCAATCTACCCTCTATCGAAAACGACATCCTCGCCCTCGCCGCCCCGGACGCGCTCGCCCAGCTCGGCGTGAAACTCCTCTCCACCGGCATCACCCGCATCCAGCTCCCGGAGGCCAACACCGAATCCGTCTTCCGCCGCATGCGCGCCGAGCGCAAACGCGAGGCCACTAAATTCCGCGCCGAAGGACGTTCCCAATCCACCACCATGAAGGCGGAAACCGACAAGGAAGCCACCCGCCTCATCGCCGATGCCAAGCGCCAAGCCGAGGAAATCCGCGGCAATGCCGAGGCCGAAGCCGCCGCGCTCTACGCCAACGCCCACGGCAGCGACCCCGAATTTTACCGTTTCCTCCGCGAACTCCAATCCCTCCGCACCATCGTCGATAAAAACACCACCCTCGTCCTCGATACCAGCATCGCCCCGCTCCACTGGCTCAAAAATTCCGAAAACCCTGAATCCAAACCCACACTCCCGACTCCAAAAGCCGAGCCACCATCCAACAATCTCACCCAAACCCCTTTCCACAACGACACCCCCACCGAGTAAAAATTTCAAATTTCAAATTTCAAATTTCAAATCTCAAATTTCAAATCTCAAATCTCAAATCTCAAATTTCAAATCTCAAATCTCAAATCCTTCATTCCACGCCCGGCATCACCACCTCATACCCGAGTTCCTGCGCCGCCTCAGACTGCCTTACATCATGAGTCATCAATCTTCTAACTCCCATCTCCTCCATCGCCGCCAGATGAAGGCGGTCGAGGGAACGACAGTGGGTGTTGGACTTTTTGTGCTGTTGAAGTGCGTTGAAAAAAATTGTAGCATTGAGCTTTCGACTCGTAAATGGACGGCTACCAAGAATTTGCACAAGATCTTTCTCGGCTCCGCGCATCAGTCTCGGTTTCATTTTTCCACTGCGGGACAGGCCCCTCAGTTGGACATAAACTTCAAGATCCGTAAGCGAGGAGACCACCACGATCGGTTCCTTCAATGTTGCCTCTTCGACCGCAGCCGAATGCTCATCGGTGACCACAAGTTTGAGCAGGCTGCTGGTATCAATGTAAATCATAGGAGTTTGCGGTCCTCCCGGTCCTCTAGCAGGCCTGTAAGACTGTCGATCAAGACACCCTTGCCACACAATTTTTCCCGGCGTCTGCGGTTCTCTTTCGGGTCAAAAAGAGGCCTGTTGTCGGGTTCAGCCTCCACGGGCAACAGCCGTGCAATTGGCTTCCCATCCCGCGTGATGATGATTTCCCCCTCCGTTTCCAGGGAGCGCTCAGCCTCCGGCCAACGTTGCCGCACGTCCCTCACCGTCATCATTTTCATGCCCTTTGTTAACTTCTTTTCCTCGCGCCGTCAATCCACCACATGAAGACCCACTCCATCCGCAAACAAGGCCGCGCGGTCGAGGCGCTGCTGATCCTCCTCAAGCACCTCACCGCCCACGCCCGCTGGCTCTTCGCCGCGCTGCTGCTGTTCTACGCCGTCTCCGGCATCCGCACCGTCGGCTCTAACGAGCAGGCGTTGCTCCTCCGCTTCGGAAAAATCCAACCCAAAGTCCATGGCCCCGGTCTCCTCATCGGCATGCCCGATCCCTTCGACCGCCTCATCCGGTTCGAAACCGGGCGAGAGTTCAGCATCCCGCTCAACGGCTGGGCCACCGGTGGTGTGAAAATCGGCGATCCCGACAAGGCCGTCGAGCTGACCGATCAGGAACTCACGCTCGCCATCCAGGAATCCCGTAACGGCGGTGCCGCGCAGGCCGAGTTTGAAAAACCCGCAGGCTCCACCCTCGATCCCGTCACCGATGGCTACACCCTCACTGCGGATTTCAACATCCTCCAAGGCCGCTTCGTGCTCCGCTACCGCATCAACGATCCCTTCCTCTTCGCCACCGCAGGCGACGATATCGAGACCTTGCTTTCCCGCCTCGCCTACCGCGCCCTCTCCAGCCAGATCGGCACACGGAACATCGATACTTCCCTAACTGCCGACCGCCGTGAACTCGCCGCCATCGCCGCCGGGTCCACCCGCACCCTCGCCGCCGACCTGAATCTCGGCGTCAGCATCACCGCCATCGACATCATCGAACTCGCCCCGCCTAGTCAGGTCGTCGCTGCCTTCGAGGACGTTTCAAACGCCCGCCAGTTCGCCAAAACCATGTTTGAAAACTCCCGCCAATATCACGACGAGACCCTCGAAAAACATCGCGGAGAAGCGGCTTCCATCGTCTTCCGCGCCGAAGGTCACGCCTCGAATCTGCTAGGAGCCGCTGGCGGCGAGACTGCCGCTTTCACCCAGATGCTCGCCCAGCATCGCCGCAGCCCCGGACTCGTTTCCCAGCGCATCCTCCGCGAAACCCTCGATACCGTGCTCGGCGGCGTCCAATCCCGCACTCTGCTTCCCGCCGACCAAGCCCGGCCCTCGCTCATGCTCGAGCCCACTCCCGAGTTCTCCCGCTAACAACATTTCCCCATGACCTCCGATATCCCGCTCGACCAAGAAACACGCCGCCGCCTCGGCCTGCTTTTCGCCGCCACCGCGCTCATGCTCGCCTCGGTCCTCAGTGGCTGGCTGCGCCCCGAGCAGGAAGTCGTCCGTCAAACCCTCGCCTTGCTGGCTGCCCTCATCGTCGCAGTTCCCATCGTGAGCGGGCTCATCAATGCCATCCGCTCCACAGGCTTCGCCGCCACCCAGTTTTATATGGATCAATATGTGGTCCTCGCCCTCGCCGCCTGCCTTGCCACCGAGAAATACCTCACCGGAGCCATCGTCGCCATCGTCCTGCTCTTCGGCCAAATGTTAGAAGAACGCACCACCGTCGGTGTGGAGATGGCCCTCGCAAAACTCCGCCAGCTTTCCAAAATCCGCGCCCGCCGCAAATCCGGCGATACCCACAGCGAAGTCGAAGCCACCGATCTCCAGCCTGGCGATGAAATCCGCATCCTCCCCGGTGAATCCGTCCCCGCCGATGCCACCATCCTCACCGGCCACGCCCTGATCGACCAATCCACCATCACCGGCGAATCCGCCCCCGTCGAGGTCGGCCCCGGCTCCGACATCTTTGCCGGCACTAACAATCTCAACGGCGCCATCGACGCCCGCGTCACCGGGACCGGCCACGACACCGTCATGGGCCGCGTCCAATCCATCATCGAGGAGGCCAAGAATTCCGAAGCTCCCATCATCTCTCTGGCAGAGGACTACGCCCGCTACTACACGCCGCTCATCCTGCTCATCGCCGCCTCCGTCTTCTTCTTTACCCAGGAAATCGAGCGTGCCATCGCCGTCCTCGTCGTCGCCATCCCCTGCGCCTTCGTGCTCGCCAGCCCATCCGCCATGGTCTCCGCCATCGCCGCCGCCTCGCGCATGGGCTTGCTGGTGAAATCCGTGCGCCACCTCGAGTCCGCCCGCCTCACCGACACCGTCGTCTTCGATAAAACCGGCACCCTCACCGAAGGAAAACTCGAACTCGAGGAAACCACCGTCCATTCCAGCAACTACGATGAACCCAGTATCCTGCGCCTCGCCGCCGCCATCGAAAGCCAATCGAACCACCCCATCGCCCGCGCCATTTCCCAGACCGTCCCGGAAAACGAACGCCCTGCCGTCACCGCCCTAACCGAACATCACGGCCTCGGCCTCGAAGGCGTCATTGAGGGGAAAACCATCCTTATCGGTCGCCCGAGTTTTCTTCAACAATCCGGCGTCACCCTCGCCATCGATCCCGCCACTTACACCCGCCACTCGCTTGTCCTCATCGCCGTCGATGGCGCCCACGTCGGCACCTTCCTGCTCGCCGACCGCATCCGCCCCGAAGCCAAGGAAACCCTCGACCGCCTCCGCGCCCTCGGCATCACCGACTTCGTCATGCTTACCGGCGACCGCAGCGAAGTCGCCGAAACCATCGCCGCCCGCGTCGGCATCACCGACTTCAAAGCCAACTGCCTGCCCCAGGACAAGGTCGATCACATCCGCGCCCTCCGCGCCGCCGGCAAGCGCGTGATGGTCGTCGGCGATGGGCTCAACGATGCACCCGCCCTAGCAGAAGGGGACCTCGGCGTTGCCATGGGAGCGCTCGGCAACGACGTCACCGTCCACACCTCCGACGTCGCCCTCATGTCCGGCGATCTCCGCCGCTTAGCCGATCTGCTGCTTCTTTCCTCCAAGACCGTCAACATCATCAACCAGAACCTCCTCTGCGGCTTCGGCTTCATCATCGTCGCCATCGCACTCTCCTCGCTCGGCTTCGTCAGCCCCATTGCCGCCGCCTTTTTCCACGAATTTAGCGCGTTCTTCGTCATTTTTAACAGCGCACGGCTTCTCCGCTTCGACGGCATGGAAACCACCAAATGCGCGGAATTCATTCCGCCGGAACCGGTAGAACTCCCTGCCTCCGCATGAAACGTTCACTTGCTCTCGCGATGGTTTCATTGGCCGTGGGCCTGGTCATTTTCTCCTCCAGGAATTTAATAGATCAGACAGATCAGACAGATCAGACAGATCAGACAGATCAGACAGATCGGACAGATCGGACAGATCGGACAGATCGGACCGTCATCCCACCGCACCGCAACCCCCGTGCGAGCTCCGCCTTCTGGGATTCCGCCCGCGCCCCCGATCCCGGTCATGATCTTCCTATCATCGCCATCCGCCCGGAAGATCTCGGCATCGTCCAGCCGTCCGCACCCATCGATCACCCGGACCGCATCGCCTCCATAATTTCTCAAAACGACCACCCCGCGATCCAATCCGCAGCACTCTCCTGGTTCGAGCAGGACCCCACCGCCGCACGAGACTGGCTCGCCATGCAGACCACCTACGATGATCTCCAACCCGCCATCAGTTACATCGTCTCCAAAATCTCGGAAAACGGCGACCTTAAAACTGCACTGGAGTGGTCTGCCCTTCTGAAGGACGGCACCCTGCGTGACGACACGATTTTCGAGATCCACGCCCTCGCCCTTCGCAATGGAAAGATCACGGTTTTGGAAATCAACCCCGACTTAATTCCGCCAGCCCGCATCGAAGAACTCCTCGGCGGCGCTGCCGGTGACTAAGCATCCAACCGATCCCCATGAACCTAAATATCACTCAACCTTCCGCCCTCACCCGCCGCCACTGGGTGAAACAATTCGTCCTTGGCTCCGCCGCATCTCTGGTAGGTGGCAGCTGTATTTCGAGAGTTCTCGCAGAAGTGACCACCACCGGACCCGGATTGGGAGTCTTGCGCATCAAGCCCGCCTCATTCCCGGCCTTGGCGAATGCGGGAGGATCAATCCAGTTACAGTTTATAGAGGGGTTCAATCCCCTCACTCTCAATCGCATCAATGCGGACCGCTTCATCGCGTTGAATTCCACCTGCTCCCACGCGGGATGCTCGGTCGCCCGCTTTATAGTTGCAAACAACCGGATGCAATGTCCATGCCATGGCTCGCGCTATGATATCGAGGGCCGGGTCTTTCGCGATGCCTTCGGAAACTCCACGGAGCCAGCACCGGATGACCTCGAGCGCTATACCACCCAATATGATCAAGCTTCGGGTCTCATTTCCATCAGCCTTCCCAATTTAGCACTTCATATCAAATCCATCAGCGTGCAACAACAGGTTCCCGGGGGCTCCATGCGATTGAAGCTGGTATTCCCGGTTAGCTTCGGAGCCACCTATGAAATCCGCCATCAGGCAGATCTCAATTCACCGTTTAACTTGATTTCCTTTGCCACCACACCGACAGGCCCCGCGAATCGAACAAGCGTCGGACCTGAGAATGAAGGAAACTTCACCGCATACGTCGATGCCGTCGGCTCCCGTGGTTTTTTCGTCGTAGGAGTGCGTCTGACGGAAGTTTTGTGAGAAATGCCTCACATGAAATGCGGCACCATCTGCCGCCAATAGTGGCCGCGATGTGCGCGTTCCCCCCAATAGTGCAGGCGGTGGGGAATGGCTTTATTCTCCAGGATGCGGCACAGGGCCTCGTTGTTTCCTCGGAAAGGATCCTCTTCACCGATCACCAAAACAATATCCAGGCGCCTCAGTTTTTCCAATATCGTCGCACATTGCAGATTGCCGAGATAATGGGTGGGCATGTTGAAATACACCGTTTCATCGTAATGGGAATCCAGCAGATTATCGAAATCATCCACGCGTTCTGTCAGATCGTAGCGCCCGGAAAATGCCACCACCTTATCAAAGCGCTGGGGATGGCGGAAGGCGATGTTCGCCGCGTGGTAAGCTCCCAAGCTACAGCCGTGTGAAATCACACAAGGGTTGGAATTCTTCTCGTGCATGAAAGGGAACACCTCTTCCAGGATATAATTTTCGTATTCCAAATGCCGTTGCATCCGTCCGCTGGGATGCGCCCAGTTACAATAGAAACTCTCGCTGTTGATCCCATCGATGCAAAACAACTGCACATGCCCTGCTTCGATCTTTTGTCGCAGCATCTCCGTCATCCGCATATCCTCGTATTCGTAAAACCGACCGTCGCGCGTGGGGAAGACCAGCACCTTCGCCCCGGCATGGCCATGAACCAGCAATTCCATCTCGCGATTCAGACGAGGACTCCACCATCTGTGATACTCGCGGTTCATGAATTGTTCATTCACGGTTGTGTATCATTTTCCGTGCTAACTCTTCATAAAAAATTGGTGAATATTCCGTAACATTGCCCGCTCGTCCTCATCCTTCTCTGGATACTCGAAATGCCCGGCCCTCAGAACAAACAATTCCTTCTCACCCGACACGGCATTGTGAATCGCGAATTGCCCCGGCGGTGCCACCATCGGATCAAACAATGCGCACCCGAAATGCACCGGCACTTGGATCCTCCGCGCAGCCACTGCCGCATCATAATACCCCAATGTCCGCTCCACCGCCTGCGCATTCTTCTTATGGAGCGCCTGCACCGCAGCACCGCTCCCGGTGGTCTTGAGGGTGAGCCGCAAGGGATGATTTCCAAAACTCGGCACGCTGAAATGCGCCTTCTCGATCCGCCTGTCCCAAGCCAAGGCCAACGCCCCGATTCCACCACCGAAGCTCGCTCCTATCAGCCCCACCCGCCCTTGTGCTTGGGGAAACAAGCGTAACGCCGCGCTTACCGCCAACCACACATCCTCCACACAGCCGCCATGCACATAGAGATCCCGGTCATGGATATTGTGCAGCACATGCCACATCGGGTCCGCAGAGAGCGGCGGACACGGACTTTTCCCAATTCCCCGCAAACACGGAAAGACCAGCGCAGTGTGCTCGAACTCCCATTGGAAATCCGGCTCCTCACGCCCACCGTAACCATGCAAAATTACCATCACGCGCTCTACCTTTCCCGCAACAGGCGTTAGGCACCACCCGCCGATTTGCACTCCATCCGTCGATTGATACGAAAGTTCATGCACTTTCCACCTCTGCTTCGGCCTTCCCAACTCTTGGATTACGGGGACCGGGTCCAGCGTCATCGCCCGCATGTAGCGCTTCATCCAGAACTCTTCAAAGTCCCGTGGCTCATCCGGTGCCCCCACGGCCAATAGGGATTCAAACGTATAACCATACGTCGGATCAAATGCATGTGAGTGTTTCAAAGCAGCCATGGAGAATCGGTAAAATGAAGAATTTTTTTCAACCGGGCAACCCCAAGTTAGGCCGCGCTGACTATTTCTGCCCCACGTAGAGCAGGTAGCGCCAGACCATGCCGTAAGCCTTGTATTGGCGATCCGTGCGAGCGGAGAATCTGGCAGTTAACAAGGGGCGTAACTGGCCATCCATCCTGACGTGATTCACCCCCATCCAGCGCTCGAAAAGCGGAAACCTCGTATCGTGAAAATCGACCACGGCGATATGCCCGCCTTCCACCAAATCCCGATGCGCCGTGGCGATCGCTTCATCAAAGCCGGGATTGAACATCGTGAGTGCATAGGAAAACAAAATAACATCATAGGCCTCCCCGCTTTCGAAGGACGGTCCGTAAGCGCCTTGAATCAAGCGGACGCGCTCACCAAATTGCCCGGTTTTGCGGCGGGAGAGATCAAGCATCGTTTCCGAGAGATCCACCCCGGTGATTTCCGCATTCGGAAACATGCGGCAGAGATTGACCAGGTTTTTCCCGGTGCCACAGCCCACCTCGAGAATGCGCCGTGGCTGAGTCACCCCGACAATTTCACGAAGAATCGCCGTGCGCCCGAAAAGGAAAGTCCACCGCGTGGCATCATAGATTTTCGAATGCAGACGATAATAACCTTGGATCGAGTGCCGCTCCCGCTCCCCCGAGTTTGATTCCGTGATTGAACTCATAAAACTTCTGCGAACATCATGCTACCATAGGTGCCCACCCGATCCATCACATGCAAGGGATCGGTGAGTTCCGGAAAAAGCCTGAGCCGCGCCAGAACATCTTCCGGGATGAAATCCACCTTCAGCGCAGCGGAACGCATCAAAATCCGCGTGCCCGGGCGGCTGTTCGCGAGGATCAAATCCCATTCCTCCCGCAAAGCCGCTGGATCATGCCAAGCCAGCCAATCCTGATGGTCCAACAGGACAAAGTGGGTGTAACTGCCGGGGTTTTTCTTGAGAAACTCACTGACGCTCGAAGTGTGCGTATGGACCCGCGATGCGAGACTTGCCAACAAGGGCTGATTTTCCTCCCGGAGGTAATTCGGGCAACAGGAAAGGGTATAGGAACCCGTAAGATACACTCGCCAGAAATAGTTCTCTTTGGTGGGCAGCTCGCTCATCACATGCCGTAGCTTATCCTTGATATAACTTCCTAGGCCGCCCGGATATTGATCATCGATGAGTTTCACCTGAGGCCGCGGGACTCCAAGCAGAGTCATGAACATCTGTTGGCGGATCAACCAGTTACTCAAATCCCCCCAGATTTTTGGCTCAATGAGCGAATACACCTTTTGCTGCTGCTCGATGGAATCCGCATCCAGCAGGCAAAGGGTGAAGTTTTTCGAGTTCGGCTTGGATTTAAACAAGGCCATCCCCAACATCCAAGCAGCCGATCCTGCCGTGCCGTGGTAGTAAAAGGAACGCTTGATGGCCTCGGGATCGAAGAACTTGATCTTCTTGTCCCAATACCGGCGTGCAAACTCCGGAAGCTTCCTCCTTACCGAACGATAGACACTTTTGTGTGATGTGTGCGAACCGATTGCAAACATCTCGAACAAATCCGCGAAGCTTGAGTGTTGGATCATCGCCAGCTTTAACTCAAGCAACGCATTTTGACGGTAGTTCATATCCACCGCATGGATTTCAGCGGGAGAATCCAACAGGTAATCGAGCACATTGCAACCGGCGCTGGTGATCATCATGACCTTGCTCGCTTCATCCAGCTGCATCAGCTCACGGTCGATCCGCGGATCCTCCCATGAAGTATTATAGATGAGTGAACTGCCATGCACATGGTGGAACACCAAGTCTTCCGTGGATTTCCGGAAGCGGTCCGCCAGTCTCGATTTCTTTTGATTCGATTTGTTTTTCAAAGAAGATTAATTTGAATGCGACGTATCAT
>Ga0105048_10006227_pt1 | contig 19221 bp, 16 predicted proteins | sample MAT05_FD_78382 | JGI IMG/M metagenome (GOLD analysis project Ga0105048, IMG submission 78382) | Freshwater microbial communities from Lake Fryxell liftoff mats and glacier meltwater in Antarctica - MAT-05 | ecosystem: Environmental > Aquatic > Freshwater > Ice > Liftoff microbial mat | place... | reverse complement strand
TGCACCACTGGAACGACAGAGCGCGGTAGCGCCGGCGCCAGTTCTGCCTTCGAACGAAGGCGAGGTGCGCTCTTGTCGCGCTTGCACGGCAGCGAACGGTCCAGCCGCGCGTTTCTGCCAGATCTGCGGTGTGCCGCTCGAAGGCGCTTCCGGTGAACGTCCACGCTCGGCGCCTCCGGCTCTAGTGATTGAAGCCCTGCGCGAAGCCCTGCCAAGCGCAGAGTTGGTCGTGATCGCTCAGGATGGTTCTCCAGGTCGACGCTTCCCACTACTCGGCAGCGAGGTGGTCGTCGGCAGCGACGAGCGCGCCGGCGTGCAGCTTCGCAAGGATCCGTACGTCAGCCCCGAGCATGCTCGCATCAGTTATCGAAGCGGCAGCTTCTTCATCGACGACGCTGGCTCGACCAACGGAGTCTTCGTCCGCATCGGTGGCTCGATACCGATGCGGAGCGACGATCTCCTGCTCTTGGGCCTGGGCGTCCTGAAGTTCGAAGCGATACCCGAGGGCGAGCGAAACCCGAGCCCCGTCGTCAGGGCCGGAGTGCGTGTATTCGGTACCCCGCCCTCCCCCCGATATGCCCGCCTCACCGTAATGACGGTGGAGGATAGAGCGCGAGACGTCTACTATCTCTCCCGGGCCGAGACGGTCCTGGGGCGGGAGCTAGGTGACATCGTGTTCACCGACGATCCGTTCATGAGTCGAAGGCACGCGGCACTTCGCCGAGATCCCAACACCAACCAATTTACCTTGCGCGACTTAGGCTCATCCAACGGCACGTTCGTGGCTATCCGAGGAAGCCACGCATTGTCAAACGGGGATCATGTCCGCATCGGTCAGCACCTGTTCCGTCTCGATGTCAGGCGCGGTGGATAACGTACCCATGTCGGAAGTAGATACACCGATCCGCCTGCAGCTTTTCGGGCGCACGGACGTGGGCCAGATCCGCGAACACAACGAGGACAATTTCCTGGTCGCCGACCTGACGAGTCAGGTGCGCGGACTCAAGGAAGAGAACCGCAATCCCCTCATCGGGCAGAGCGGACTCGTGGTCGGCGTGTGCGATGGCATGGGTGGCGCCGCTGCTGGTGAGGTCGCCAGCCAGATGGCCGTTGACCTCATCTACGAGCAACTGACCGTGGGGGGCTCCGCAGCCGATCACGACGATTTGGCTCGCCGCCTGATCCAGGCAATCGAATATGCGGGCGCAACCATCTTTCAGGAAGCTCGCTCCGACCGCAGCCGACGCGGCATGGGCACGACCTCGACGATCGCGGCGCTGCTCGACCGCCGCTTGTTCGTCGGCCAGGTCGGCGACAGTCGCGCCTACCTCCTTCGAGCCGGGAAGCTCCAACTGCTCACGCGCGATCAGTCGCTGGTCAATCAATTGATCGAAGCCGGCCAACTCACCGAAGAAGAAGCCGAGACGTTCGAGCACAACAACATCATCCTGCAAGCGCTGGGTACGGCGGAGACGGTGCAAGTCGACCTCACGCACGTCGATCTGTGCAAGGACGACGTGCTCATGCTGTGCTCGGACGGGCTCAGCGGCATGATCCGCAACGACGAGATCCACGAGGTCCTGTCAAACACCGAAAGCCCGTTCGATGCCTGTCGTGAACTCACCGACCGCGCGAACGCTGCCGGTGGCCACGACAACATCACCGTCATCGTGGCGAGGGTGCAGGAAGGTCCAAAGCTCGGCGCAACCGATACCTTCGGTTACCAGAAGTACGCGCTGCCCGATTTGGCCGTCGAGGCCGAGCATCCCAGCGTCGATACGGGTAGCTTCGACGGCGCCAAGACGGCAGCTCCGCCTGACGACGGTGGCGGACGGGCCCTCCGCGTTTCGCACACGATGATCGGCATCGTGAATGCGCAGGGTGAACTCGAAACGCCCAACTCGGGCGGGGTCGCGCGGCCAGAACCGCAGAGCGCACGGCAACGCCCCGGCGCGTCCGAAGAACCCGTTGATCTGCCCACGCAGGGGTTGCCGCCAACTCTCATGGCCACGTTGGTGCTGAGCGCCATGCTCCTGGCCGCTCTTCTCGGCTATTTGGCCTTACGCTGAGGCCCAGCCTGACGCGCGACCGGCACGAGCTCGCGCGATTCTCCAGAAAAGGCAGCAAGCTTGGTCGAATCCCTCCGACGTCTGTTCTGGCTCGCGCCCCTGCTGACTCTAGGCTCGGGCGCCCTATTTGCTCTGCTCACCAGCACACTCGTCCCTCCTCCTCCGGGACAGTTCGCCTTCTTCAATCGCCATCCAGCCAACGCCGAAGGCGAAGCTCTTCTGGCTCTCGATTTGCTGGAGCACGATGAGCCTCGAGGGTCCGCGCGGTTGGTCGAACTCGGCGGCGCGGCCTTGCCCCACGTCTTGTCACGACTCGACACTTTCGCCGTGAAACGACAAAAGCGCATCGCCCACGCGCTCTGGCCCTTGGTGGTGCGCATGGGGCTCGACGATTCGACCGGCACGGCGACCGGCGACGTCGTCGATGCCTCGGATTATCAGCTGATTTTCTGGCGGCAATTCTACGAAGAGCACGGCCTCGACTTCCGACCGCTTTCGGTTCAACGCTTGGTGAAGCGCCTCGCGGCACGCGATTTGCGTCTGCGCCGCGCCGACTTGCTGGTGGTCGACAGTTTCGCCTTGCCCGCCCTGATCGAGGAGCTGGGTCGCGTGCGGACCGATGCCGACGTCGAACGCGTGCGGCGCCTTTCTGGGCTGATTGCTCATGTGTCGGGACGCGCTTTCGAGCTTCCAAGAGCAGCCTCGATCAGCCAAGCGCATCTGCTGGCGACGGAAATTCGCGTGTTCTGGGATCGGCACAGCGGCGCATTCTCGCAGATGGGCAAGCTCGAGCTACTCGGCGCCCGCATCACGCAAACCGAATTTTCCATTTGGGTACGCCAATCGTGGCGCCAGCTGAACGGCGTCGATGCGAGCAGCCTCGTGCCGCGCCTGCTCCGCGGGGGACGCGTCAGCGCGCCATTGTTCGCTCTCGCGCTGCTGGGTGCATTGGTCCTCGGTCCTGCATTGGCAGCCTGGGTGCAGGTTTTGCAAATGCGGAGCTTCGGCTCCGCCGGACGCCACGCGCCGATCCGCATCATCCTTGCATTCGGACTGTGCACCCTCATTCCGGGCACACTGCTGCATACGTCGGGCGTCAACTGGATGCTGGGGCTGTCGGCGACTCTGTCAGGCACGCTTTCGTCGGCATATCTGCTGCAACGCGAATTGGCCGATCGCATCGACTGGCGCACGCGCCACGTCTTGAGCCGCCAAGAAGGACTCGGCCGGGTGCGCGCCGTCGTACGCTGGCTGGGACCGTCGATTCCCACGCTGGCACCTTTGGCGGCCGCCGAGGCAGCCATCTGGGTGACTTGCCTAGAGCTTGGCGCACACGTGCACGGCTTGGGCCAGGAGACTATCCATGCGGTGGCGTCCGCTGATTTGCCGTGGCTGATGATGGCTGGGCTCTCGCTGGGCGTCGTGACGGGCGGCATGCAACTCGTCTGCGACGCTCTCCTCGGCACGGCGCGCTTGCGTTGGGGTGAAGCATGAACGGCCTGTTTTGGACGCTGCTGTCCGTCGCGACGGCCTGTAGCGTCGCCACCATGGTCGGCCTCCTGCTCGGTCGCTGGGGCTTCGCCAGCAATCCTGCTCGCGCGATCGTGAACTTGCTCACGGAGGCGCGCGGGGCCCTCTTGCCTTTTATTCTCGCGCCGATGCTGTTGTCTCTCGGCTTGGCCGAGTGGTGCGCCATAGGCGTCGTTGCGGGATGGACCCAAGCGGTTGCAGTCGCGCGCTGGATGCTCCGTCAAAACAGCGAATGGTCTCCATCCCTGCTCGGCGGCATCGCGCTTGGCCAGTCCGGAGCGAGTTTGGCGGCGGAGAGTGCGCGGGCGCGTGGAGCCGTAACCGGAACGCTCGCGCTCACGGTGATTCAAGTCGTCACGCTCGAGGCCCTCTTGGCGTGGGCCCACGACGGCGTCCATGTCCGTGATTCACTGGGCGGTTGGATCGCGCGGGGCGGATCCAGCTCCCTCTTCGGCTGGCTCGGCCTCACCGTGCTCTTGCTGGCCGTCGAAGCCCTCGCCTCTCGCATTCTGCAAGGAAAGTCACCCAGGCTTTGGTCCCAAGGCGTGCGTCGACGCGTCTGACACGCCAGTTTCGGTCGTGGTTGGTTCGCGCTTGTTCGGGGGGTAGAAGGCCGCCATGGCTAGCGTCCCCACCGTCAGCGAACAGAATTTCGAGATCGAGGTCCTTCGCGAGGAACTCCCCGTCCTGGTCGAATTCGGCGCCGAGTGGTGCGGGCCGTGCAAGACGGTCGCACCCGAACTCGAAGCGCTCCAAGTCGAACTCGCCGGAAAGGCGAAGATCGTCCAGGTCGACATCGACAAGAGCCCGACACTCGCTCAAACGCTCGGCATTCGGTCGGTCCCGACGTTCGTCGTCTTTCAACAAGGACGTCCTGTCGACGGCAAGCAGGGAGCCATCCGCAGGACAGAGATGCGAGCAATGCTCGAGCCGTTTCTGCCGCGCGCCGCCGGCGCGCTTTCGCCGGCCGAGGTCAAAGAGTTCTTGGCTCAAGGACAAATCGTGTTGATCGACACGCGTCCGCCCGAAGTCTTCTCGCGTGCCCACATCCAAGGAGCAGTCAACTTGCCCCTAGCGACGATCGACGAGCACTTGGCCGAGCTAGGCATGCTGCCGGCGCCCGGGGTCTTGTACTGCCGCGGAGGCAAGGAGACCCAGGAACTCTCCGCCAAGTTGGCGGCCCAAGGTGTCCCCGTGAGCTACCTCGAAGGCGGCGTGCTCGCTTGGGAAGCCCAAGGCTTTCGGCTCGCTCGCCCTTAGCCAGCGCTTCCCCAATCTTCGTCGGCCCAGCGCTCCTCCGCCCGACGTCGAAGCTCCGCGCCCACGCGGGATCTGGTGAAAAGCGGCCCGATTCTGCGCCTTCTTTCGGTCTGGGGCGTGCTAGAAGCGGAGCATGCTGGACGACCGAGACGAGCTGTTGGACATTGCCCGGGGCGTCGTGCGACGCGCGATGCAGGAAGTCGACGTTGCCGAGGTGGGCATCGGCTCGAGCTGGGAACTCAGCGCCAAGGTGCGGCTTGGCCAGCCCGAGTTGGTCGAAGAAGCCGGTCAACGCGGACTGTCCCTTCGGGTTTTGCGCGCGGGGCGGCTGGCCATGACCTCGACGAGCGATCTGAGCGAGGCAGGATTGAGCTTGCTGATCCGTGACGCGGTGGAGCTGTGCGAGTTGTCCGAGGCAGATCCGGCCGTGGGCCCAGCGGATCCGGAACTGATCTGCGCCCCCCCGCACCCGGAGCTCGATCTGTTCGATCCGACGGTATCCGAAATCGATGCCGCCTATGCGCTCGCGCAAGCGGTACGGGCCGAAGCCGCTGCCCTCGCCTACGATCCGCGCATTACGCTCAGTGAAGGCGCCACCTTCGCTCGCACTTCTTCGACGCGAGCCATGGTGCTTTCTGGCGGGTTCGAAGGCGTGACCCGGGGTTCCTATGCGTCGCTCTCGGTCGTGCCAGTCGTGCTCGACGCCGACGACAAACGCCGGCGCGGCTACTACTGGACGGCGCGGCGACACCGCGAAGATCTCGAAGACGGTGTGTTCGTGGGCGAAGAGGCGGCGCGCCGTACGCTGAGCAAGCTCGGCTCGCGCAAAGTGAAGACCGGTGAAGCGGCGATCGTGTTCGACGCCGACTCCGCGCGCTCGATCCTTTCGACGTTCGCCGGCACGATCGTCGGCGGCTCGCTGTGGCGCAAATCCAGCTACCTCTTGGACCGATTGAACACGGACGTGGCGAGTCCGCTGGTGACGATCGTCGACGACCCGTGGATCCCCCGCGGCCCCGGCTCGCGCGCATTCGACGGCGAAGGGCTGCGTTCTCGCAAGAACGTCATCGTCGAGAACGGCGTGCTCAAGACCTTCCTTCTCGACTGTTACTCGGCCCGCAAGCTGGACATGCCCGTCACGGCCAGCGCGTCCCGCGGCGGCGGCTCGATCGGCCCGGCAACGACGAACTTATTTCTCCAAGCTGGCGACAAATCCAGGCAGGACCTGATCGAGCAGACTGAGCGCGGCCTGCTCGTGACCGAAATGATGGGCTTCGGCTTCAACGCCCTGACAGGCGATTTCTCGCGCGGTGCGGGCGGATTTTGGATCGAGGACGGCAAAGTTGCGCACGCGGTCAGTGAAGTCACCATCGGCTCCAACCTGGACGCCATGCTCAAGAACATCGACTGCGTCGCCGACGATTTGGAACTCAAGGGTGCGATCGCATCGCCGACCTTTCGTGTCCGATCGATGATGATCTCCGGCAGCTAGTCGTCACCGAGGGGACGCGTCCTCGGAGCTCGGTCCACCAGGCGAAGCCCCGGGTGGACCATGCAACACGAAGGAGCTCGGCAAGTCGCTCGCCCAAACGGAAATGCGAACGACGCTGACCCCCGCCGCGCCTTCGATCGCCGGTATTTTGGAGACCAGTCGCCCTTCGGGGTCGAAGAGGCGCAGGGTTTCGCCGGCGTTGAGCAAGCCGTTTTGGCCGATTTGCGGTACGACGAGCGGCAGGGCCGAGGCGGCCGGAACGACGTCCATTTCGGGATCAGCGCGATAAGCCTGGCCCACCAACAAGCCGTACGCTCCGGGCTCGAGCGTTGCCGCTGGCAAGCGGATCTCACCTTTCGCATCCATCAAGCGGTGGCCGGCCAGCTGCACGGGCGCGGTACCGGCATTGAAGACTTCGACCCACTCCGCATCCGGTTCGGGTCCGAGTGGGTTCGTCAGCACTTCGGTGAGCACGAGGCGCCCCTCGGCCGGACCTGCGGTCAGTCGAGCGCTCGTCGACTCCGCGCGCCCGCCCGACAGACGGACCCCGTCGAGCTGGTAGTCGGCGCCTGCTGTGAGAGGCCCGAGTGCAATCACCGTCGGAGCGTCGACCGCACCCACCCAACTCGCGAGCTCACCAGCCTGATCCAAAGGAGTAAGTGTGAGCGCGCTCACTCCTCGTGGCACCAAGACCTCGACGGCGGCGCGCCGTGCCCCAGCGCAGCGATCGAGCGGCTGGCCCTCACACCAGCCAAGTGAGGCCTCGGTCGATGGAGTTCGAATGAGCGCGAGCGGTTCGGGAGGGAGGAGCGCCGAGCCCAGTCGCGGAGGCGCCAAGAAATAGACCCAATCGGCCATTTCCGGCAAGCGAAGGCTGACACAGCGGTCGGCGAGCAGTGCTGTGCCGCCGAAGCCCGGCTTGGCGTCCACATCCAGTATGCCAGGGCCCGCCCGAACCCGCGACGCAGCCGCGATGCCCGCATCGAACGGGAGCGCACTGCAATACGAGACCCATCCACCGGGAGCGACACTTGCGTCTTCCACACGCTCGAAGATCACTTCCGACTCTTCGCTGACGACGAAACGTCCGAGCTCACCCGCGCCGAGAGCGACGAAGGTGTAGGTCTCGCCGGCCTCGAGTCGCACGAGCGGCGCCAACACGACATCGTCGGACTCCCGCCAACTGCTCAGGGCGAGACGTCCGTCTTGGAGCGTGGTCGGCGGATCGCCTCTGCGCATGCGCTTGGCCGACGTCGAACTCACCTCACCGAGTACGAGCCAGACGTCCTCGATGTCGATGGCCTGAATACCTCGCAAACGAAAACGACTGACTGGGGCGACGTCGTCCAGAGCCCGACCGTCAAACGTCTCGAGCTCGAAGCTCGAGCCCGGAACCCCGAGCGGTCCGGTGCACGCCCCCACCAGAGCCCCCACCAGGGCCACCCAGCCCGAGTCTATTCTTGCCATGACCGTGGTTTCGGCCCGAAACACGCGCCGTTGCGCACATTCGACGGCCAGCCCACCAGCCTCCCGGGTTCGCCGTTGACCTAACTCTTGGGGTCGGCGTCCGAGTCGTCTTCTGACTCGGCGCGGTCGTCAACCGAATCGTCGTCCTCGTCGTCCTCGTCGTCCTCGTCGTCCTCGTCGTCCTCGTCGTCCTCGTCGTCCTCGTCGTCCTCGTCGTCCTCGTCGTCCTCGTTACCCGAATCGTCGTCGTCCGAATCGTCGTCCGCGGCGGCGTCCGAACCTTCGTCTTCATCCGAGTCGTCGTTCGTTGCTTCGCCGTCTCGAGAGCCGTCTTCAACCGGCTGGTCGTCGACAAGCTCGCCGTCAGGGGAGCCACCTTCATCCGCGTCGTCGTCCGAAGGCTCCGCGGGTGACGTTTCGGCGGTGTCGGATCGAACCCTAACGTCGGTCTCGAACGAAATGGGCCCCTCGGGAGCGGGCTCGCCGAGTTCAAGCTCGAACTTGGTGCGGGAATCTTCGGTCAGCTCGGTGAACTCGCGCAACGTCGGCAGATCACGCAACGATTTGAGGCTGAACAAGTCGAGAAACTGCGGGGTCGTGCCGTAAAGCATCGGCCGTCCGGGCTCGTCTTTCTTGCCCAGAATGCGTATCAATTCGCGTTCGAGCAATGTCTTGATCACGGCGCCCGAATCGACGCCACGAATGTCGTCGACCTCGGGGCGCGTCACAGGCTGACGGTAGGCGATGATGGCCAAGGTCTCGAGCTGCGCGCGACTGAGTCGCACCGGGCGCTGCGAAAGGAACTCGCGAACGTAGGGCGAATAGGTCGGGTTGGTGCGGTACGCGTAGCCATCCGAAACTTCGACGAGGCGGATCCCGCGCGTCGCGCCCTCGGCGATCAAGCCGTCGATCAACTCTTGGGCGCGACGCTTGTCGAGCTTCGCCGCGCGAGCGACGTCTCGCGCGGCGAGTGGCTTGTCCGAAATGAAGATCACCGCTTCGACCAGACCACGCAGAAACGCTTCGGTATCTTCGATGCCCGACTCATCGTCCAGGCCCTCACCGATCAAGTCTGCGGCCGAACCGTGAAGCAAGCTGGACAAGCTGAGTTGCTCATGCTGAGCGTCTGCCTGGTCGTCGAGTTCGCTCTCGTCGTCTTCTGAAACGTTGGCGCTCGGGAGTTCCGGCTGGGCCTCCTCGTCGGCATGCTCGGCGTCGTCGAGGCTGGCATGGCCATGCGGCAGCTCGTGCTCGTTGCTCTGTGGAGGGTCGGACTCCGTCTCGTCGGGCCCGCCTTCCGCCGCCGGCAGCTCGGATGCGGAATCAGCTTCCTCGTCATGGGATAGCGCGGCCTTGTCAGGTGTCGAGTCGACGTCCTTGGCGTCGCTGCTCGGATCAACGGCGTCGACGGATGAGGTGGTGGACCGAGGGCCACGCTGCGGGGTGGGGCGCTTCTTTCTAGCCATGATCTTCGTCGTCGACTCACTCTTCGATGTCGTCGCCGGAAGCGACGACCTGCGCGGCCGCGGGAATTTCGCCGCGCGACAAACCAATCAAAGGATCTTCGCCCGAAGCCTGCGCGAGCACGTCGTCGTGTTCGTCGGTCAGGGTCAGTTCGACCCGAATCGCTTCGAGCGGGCCCTCTTGGAGAACCTGCATCATGCGGAGGCGCGTCATCTCGAGGATGGCGAGGAAGGTGACGACCAAATCGGAGCGCGTCGTCTCCTCGTCGAAAAGTAGCTCGAAGTGGACGGCTCCCTTGCCCTTGAGCCGGTCAATCAATTGCAGGATACGCTCAGAGATCGAAATGCGGTCGACGTCGATGTGATGCTCGGCCGTTTGCTGTGCACGCCCCAGCATCTTCTGGAAGGCATCAAACAGCTTGAAAACACTGACTTGCGCCAATTCGGCTGGCCCATCGACGGCCGGGGCCGGAGCGCCACGCAAGAACACGTCGCGCCCGAGCACGGGCGACGCACCGAGTTCTTGAGCGGCTTGCTTGTACTTCTGGTACTCGAGCAAGCGGCGCACCAGCTCGCCTCGGGGATCGAGTTCCTCCGCGCTCTCGTCGTCTTGATCGGCCGGAGGCGTCGGCAGCAGCATCTTGGATTTGATGTGGGCGAGAGTCGCGGCCATGACGAGATACTCGCTCGCCATGTCGATGTTCATCTCTTGCATCAGCAAGATGTATTCGACGTAACGCTCGGTCACGAAGCCGATGGGAATGTCCAGGACATCGAGCTGATGCTGCTGGATCAAATGCAGCAGCAGATCGAGCGGGCCCTCGAAAGTCGGCAAAGCAACCTGATAGCCACCCTCGAGGACTTCGAGCTCCGGAGCCTCGGCTACGGCCTTGACGGCCGCTTTGGAGCGCGACCGCCGGGCCAGGCCAGCCGAGCCGGCGCGCGCCTTGGGAGCTTCGGCAGCCGCGCTGCGGCCGCTCGCTGCTTCTGCATCGAGAGGGCCGTCGGCCTCGCGGCTGGGCTGCTCGCCGGGCGTTGCTTCGGGGTCTCCGCTCATGGCTTCGGCCTCATGGGTTGGGCGAGCCTAGTGGGGTCCCCGGTGGGGTCCAGGGGAAACGTCCCCCGCAGAAATCCCGCGTAACCGGCTTCGTCCAATTGACCTCGCGGCCGCTCCCCGCACAATCTCCCGACATGACCCGCGCGCGCTCCGCTGCTCTGCTCGTCTCGAGTTGTGCGTGGGCCGTGCCGCTACCCATCTCTGCGGCAGACACCAAAGCCGATCCGCTCGAAGCGCCACCTGCCGTTGCACCGCCCGCACAACCCATGCTCGACCGGGCCGTGCTCAATCCGTTCGATCTGCCGCCGCCCGAGCGCGTCATGGGCATGGCCGAGCTCAGCCTGGGCTGGCTCGTGTTGCCAGCCGCCTCCGTGTGCGGTGACCAAGGATGTACGCAGGGAGACTCGTCGCCGCTGATCGAAGTCTGGAATCTGGTGCGGGTCGACAGGCGCTTCGCGCTCGGCGGCGGCGTCACTCTTGGACTGTTCCCGACCACAGTCACCCCGATCGACGATTCTTCCGGCATCAACCGCCAACACACGCGTGGCTACCTGACCATCGAGGGTATCGGTCGCTACTATCCGTTCGCGCACGATTCGTTCGAAGGCTGGATCGGTCCGGGCCTCGGTCTAGTCGTGATGAGCGACAGCTTCGCCTCTGCCGACGGCCTGAGTGGTGATTCCTACGTGGGCTCACCAGGGGTCACGTTGCGGAGCGAGGGCCTGTCGGTGTTCGGTGCAGGTGGCGTCGCCTGGCTGCTTGGTAAGCATTTTCAGCTGGGGGCGTCGGCCCGAGTCGGCGCTTGGCAATTGCCAGATGTCCCCGCCAGAAGTCCGCTAGGAGACGTCGCGTCCATCAACGGCACCACGGTGTTCTTCTCAGCCGGGCTGAGCGCTGCCTTGCGAGCGGAACTCTGAGCATCTACAGGCCAGGACCATGAGTTTGGATCTCACGCAGGTCGGCTACGAGACCGAGCCGTTCTTCTTGGAATACGACTGGAAGACGACGGTGCTCTACGCCCTCGGCGTCGGCGCCACCCAAAGCGAGCTGGACTACCTGTACGAGGCGCGCGGCCCGCGCGTGGTGCCGTCGTTCGCCGTGGTACCTGCCTATCCGGCACTCGTTCCTTTGGTCGAAAAGGCACGCGCCGACATGAATTTGGTGGTGCACGGCACGCAGGCCATCACTCTGCACAGACCGCTGCCCGCTCAGGCTCGGCTCCGCACGGTCGCGCGACTTGACGGCATCTACGATCTGAAGCGGCTTTCACAGTTGGTCTTCTCCACCCGCACGGATCTGGACGGCGAACTGCTCAGCGAAACCGAGTGGACCTTGATCGTCCGCGACACCGGCGGCTTCGGTGGGCCACGGCCTCCCAAGAGTGAGGCGCCCAAGCTGCCGACGGGCAGCGAACCTTCGTTCGAACGCACCGAGCGCACGTCGCCCGAGCAGGCTTTGCTCTATCGGCTTTCGGGCGACCTGAACCCGTTGCACGCCGATCCCGAATTCGCGCGCGCGGTCGGATTTGCCCAGGGGCCGCTGCTGCACGGCTTGTGCACGTTCGGCTACGTGACCCGGGCGGTCGTGCAAGGCGCCTGCGACGGCGACCCCGATCGCCTGCGCTCGCTGAGCGTGCAGTTCAAGAAGCCCGTGTGGCCCGGCGAGAGCTTGAAAACCGTGGGCTACCGCCTGGACGACGGCGTCGTCGCGCTTGCGACGTACGCGAACGATCGTCCCGAAGCAGTCGTCGGCGGGGCCTGGGCGACAGTGAGCGAAGCATGAGTCGCGCTCGCTTCGTTTTCCTCAGTGCGTTGGCGTTGGCCTCTTCGGTGCTGAGTGCGTCGGCTCTGTGCGGGTGCGTCGTCTCCACTCGAGGCGGCCCCGGAAGCTCGCCCAGCGTCCCTGCCGTGCCCGAGGTCGAAGGGCCAGTCACGCCCGTCGTACGCGGGCCCGCGCAAATCGGCGGGGCGCATTTCTTGATCTCTTACAAGGGAGCCACGCGCGCCGCACCCTACGTCGATCGGAGCAAGGCCGAAGCCTTCGCTCTCGCCGGTGAGCTGCGCTCACGGGTCCTCGGAGGCGAAGATTTCGCCAAAATTGCGGCCGAATTCTCGGACGATCGGGGCTCGGCCGCCGACGGAGGCAAGCTCGGCGTTTTCCGCCGCGATCAGATGGTTCCGCAATTTTCCGATGCGGCCTTCGCTCTCGAGGTCGGACAGATCTCCGGCGTCGTGGAGAGCCCGTTCGGCTACCACGTGATCCTGCGCACAGAATGAGCGCGCGTTCAGCGCGCCTCGGGCCGGGGAGCGCGGCGAACGCGCGAGTTCAAACGTTCGAGCCGCTCGAACCACGATGTCGCTCCATCGTCGAGCGCACGCCCGCTCGACTCGGCAGCTCGAAGGGGGCCGACTCCGACCACGACCGCGCCGCTGCGGGCGAAGTACCAAGTCTCCGGATTGTGTCCGGCCCGGGCCCGTCGAACGCGCAGCACGGTCTTGGTCCGAAACCATTTGCCGGAATATTCTCGGCCGAGCAGCGCCACGAGATCCTTGGCGCTGGACTCGTCGCGACGCACGGCCAGGAGCTGACGGTAGCCACCGGTTTCGTCACGCGCATCAGCCGTCGCACCGGGTCCGCTGCCAGAGAGCTCGAGCAAATGGTCGTCGACGATGCTGACGACGGGTCCCTCGAATTCGGCGTTTTCCAGAATCGCTAGCTCGTACGGCAGGGGCTCATTTCCAGCGAAGTCGAGTCGAGTGGCGAGTTCACCAAGCTCGCGAGTCGCCACCGAGCGGACCACGTCGGGCGTCTCGGTCGGGCTCGACATGCGCAATTCAGCGACGCGCCTAGCACTCCACAGGTACGCCACTTCGTCGCGCCAAGCTCCGCGACCTTTCACAGAAAGCCGAGAGAAAGGGCGCGCCTCGCTGTCAGCGTCCGCAAGGACGCGCGCCGCATAAAAGCCGTAAGCTGCACGCGGTCCACCGAACTCGCTCACGCGAATACGCACCTCGATGCGCGGGCCTCGCCACCGCGTGTATTGGAGCGTCTGCAGACGATCGAGACCGAAGCTCTTCTCGAGATCGCACCCGCCGGGAAACAGTTCTGCGCAACCCGCGTCGAGTCCGAGCGGAGCTTCCAACCCGTAGCGCCGCACGTCGACTCCGGCATCGAGGCAATATTCACCTGCGCGCGCCGGCAGTCCGAGAACGGGCACGGTCGATTCGTCTCGGCAACGCGGGGCCCTGAGCGCCAGGTGGGCGCTCGACGGAGTCGACCCAGCCGCGGCGAACGGCGGATCCGGATCGGCGACAGAGCAGCCTGCTAGACCCAAGCCCAGGCACGCAAGAATCGCCCGCCAACGAGTCGGGGACTGGCCTCGGCGCACCGACATGCGCCCCGTCCTACAGACAACGACGCCGGGAGAACAGGCCCGCCGGAACCTGGGCCCTTCGGCCGACCAAGGCCGCAATGTTTTCAGAGTCCTGCATCGATTGCGTCTCCGCGCGCCTCGGTCCCGAGGGCGCAGCGCATTTTCGGCCTCCAAAGACATGCTCGTCATCAGGATCTCAAAATTTCCTCGTGGAATCGCGGGCATGATGCTTGCATCAGGGTTCGTGACCTCGTCCATGACCCGCCTTCGCACACCCCGCGTCAGCTCGGCCCGCGGCTTCACCTTGGTGGAGCTAATGACCGTCGTGATGATTATCACCGTTCTGGCCGCGGTGGCCATGCCAGGCATCGTCAGGCAGCTCCGCAATCGCGAAGCGCGACTGGCAGCCGACTACGTGGCGGCGATCTACCGCAACGCACGTCTGCGAGCGATGGCTCGAGGCTCGGCCGTACTCGTCCGCTACACCGCGGGTGGCGCCTACCAAGTCCACGAGGCGATCTGGGGCGCCGGCAACGCGACGGGCAACGCAGCGTGCAATCTGCTGCCTACCTCGAGCTGCACAGCGACAAACTGGACCGCCGGCAACGCTGGCAATCAAGTGCTCGAGACTTTCGACGCGTCGCTTGCTGGCACGATGACCGTCACCATGGACACCCCGGCAACGGTCGGCGTAGCGAGCCAGGACGTCTGCTTCACGCCTCTGGGGCGCGCGTTCTCTGCCCTCGCCGGCGGCATTTTGGCGCCGATGCTGGGCGCACCGCGGGTTCTCGTCGAACAGGCAAGCGGCATCGGCCTGACGCGTCAGGTCGTCATTCCGCCAAACGGCGTCGCACGGGTCAGCGTGAACGCACTATGAAACGCGTCCACTCGTGGACGGGCGGCAGGTCGCGACGCGGCAAGTCACGACGGAGCCAGCGCGCTTACACCATCGTCGAGCTGATGATGGCCTTGGCCATCTTCGCGGTCGGCATCACGGGTGTGATCTCGATGCAGAAAGTGACGAGTTCGTCGAACGGCCATGCCAAGAACCTCGCCATTGCCAGCCACATCGCGCAGAGCTGGCTCGACGCTCTCACAGTGGATGCCACGCAATGGGGTCAAAACGACGCTGGGCGGACCAACACGACTTGGCTCAAGACGGGTGACATCCAGTCGCCCCCGGTCTGGGTCGTGCCTGCCGCCCAAGGCACCACGTTCGGGCCGGGTTTCAACGCGTTGGGAAGCTACGCTGCGACCGCGGGAGACATCGCATTTTGCACCAACGTTCGCCTGAGTCCGCTGATCACCACGGCGGGCAGCCAATTGATCCGCACCGAGGTGCGCGTCTTCTGGCAGAAAGAAGGCGGCGGGCCGCTCGGCGTCGCGACGCTCTGCGCCCTGAGCGTCGCAACCGTCGAGGCTGGGACGGATCGGTTTCACCTCGTCTACAAGTCCAGTGCCGTCCGGCAGACTGCGGGGAACCAGTGAACGAGCGCCGCACGTCGGGCCGCGGGCGCGGCTTCACTTTGATCGAGATCATGGTGGCACTCACCGGCGGTCTGTTCTTCACGATTTTCGTGTTCATGCTCACCAAGGACGTGACGCGTTTCTTCCAACAAGAATCTCGGCTGTCGGACACGACTCTCACGGCGATTACCGGCTTTGAACGTTTGCGCGCCGACGTCGCGCGTGCGGGCTTTTTGGCGAGTCCCAACCTGGCCAAAGACACCGGGCGTTGTCCGCCTCGCGATCCCGGAGGCGCAATCACCTCGGGCTTCAGCGCCAATTGGGCGGCCAACGCGAGCGCTCTGCAGAAGATGGGCATCTTGCGGGTCGACGCCACGGCTGCCGCCATCTCGGCGAACCCGCTGCTCACGATGAACAGCCTGACACCCGACACGCTGACGCTTTTTGGCAACTACACCTCGAGTGAGCAGTTTCCTGCGCGCTCGGTGCAGCCCAGTGGCGCGAACGTCCTCGTTTACCTCGATCCGACCTCGGGCGCGATGGCGCGCATCGGTTTCACCACCGCCGGCACTGCGGCCGATCAGACGCTCTTGGATACCATTTTTCCTGCCGGACGCGCGCTCCGCCTCGTGAACCAAGAGAACGAAGAGCAGTACGGCATCATCACCGGCGTCACTAACGGCGCCAGCCCGACCATCACGCTCGGTCCGGGTCTCGCCATCGTGAACAAGGGCGCCGGCAGCGTGTGCGGACTGCGCGGCTTTGCTGGCGGAGTGCAGGTCAATACGGTCAACATCATTCGCTACGAGTTGGCGAACCTGAGCGCCGACACCAACTTCAGCTACGTGTTTGCCGGGGTGCGCCCCGCAACGGACACGACTCCGCAACGGCTCGAGTTCGCACGCAGCGAAATTTTGCCAAACGATACGACCGCGGCTGGTTCGACCGAGTTGGTGGCCGAGTACGCGGTCGACTTCAAGGTCGGCGTCTCCGTCGTCAGCAACCTCGGTACGGTTCAAACCAGCTTCTACCCAACCGGAGACTCCAATATCCCGGCCTACGCGGGCGATCCGCTGAGTGCGACGGCCGCTGCCCTGGGCAAGGGACCGCACCTGATTCGAGCGGCCCACGTTCGACTGTCGGTGCGCGCGCTCGATGGCGATCGCGATGCCAACGTGGCAGCTGCCGACCTAGGCACGGTGCCCTACCGCGTGCAGCTGATCGCCGCTGCGGGCAGCACGCCGGCCAAGTTCGCGCGGGTCCGTTCCTTGCAGGCATTGATCGCGACCCGCAACTCGAGGAACAAACTGTGGAACTGAGCCAGTACCTCCAAAAACGACAACGGACGACCGAGCAGCGCGGCGCTGCGGTGTTGATCGTCGCACTCGCCATAATGTTGCTCTCGGGCCTGGGAGCTTGGGCCATGCAGTCCGCCGCGTTGGTGGACCAAGCGAGCGGCTACAGCCGTCAGGCGCTGCAGACTCAATACGTGGCCGAACTCGGCGTGACCGCAGGAACCACTTTCTTGTCAGTGCCGGGGTGGGGAGCCGCGCACTACAACTCCGGCATCAACAAGCCCGATGCCTGCGAGTCCACGCGCGGCCAAGTCACGACGCGTTTTTGCCGCTCGCTCTACATGACGGACATCGACAAAGGCATGACTCGTCCGACCATCGATCCCGGCACCACGACTGCAGTGGGCAGCATGGGCACGTTCAATCTGGGCGACGGCGCGATGCAGGGCACTTACACAGTCGAGATGACCGACCCCGAGCGCACCATCGTGCCCGGCAGCGACATCAGCAAGAGCCAGTACTACCGCGTCACCCTCTCCTCGCGAGGCCAAGTTCGCCCCGTGATCGGCATTCAGAGTGGTGAGACCGACGCTTGCCGCGCTGGGCCCAACAGCATCGCGGGCCGCATCGGTCTGCGCGCGCATACCGTGGTTGGACCGATTTGAGGGCGCTCCGCGCTGCTTCGATTTGAGGGCCTTCCGCCCTGCTTCTTTCTTCCAGACGAGACTTCATAAACCCATGTCCTTCCCTCGCCACCTGGCTCTACCCGTGATCCTGCTCAGCGCACTCGCGCCACTGAGCGTGTTGGCTCAAGACCCTGCCGCGACCAAGCGCGAACCCAACGTGATGCTGGTGGTCGATACCTCCGGATCCATGGAGTTCAAAGCGGCGTCGGTGGCCCCTCCCGCGTGTTATGCGAATGGCTCGCTCACCAGCGAGAAGAGCCGCTGGGTCAACGTCGTCGAAGTCTTGACCGGCAAGATCACGAATTACACCTGCGAAGCCCTCGACCGTCGAACGCCTGAGTTCAAGAACACCTATCGCCTGCCCAACGGCTCCGATCCGATCGATGCAGACTACCGCACCCCATACCACCGCCCGCTGAGCGCGGGCTGTTCGGTGGTGCCCACCGCCGGCGTACCGGCAAACGCCTTTAGCTGGGTCGGGCCGAGCTTCACCCCGTACGCGTCTGCCGGTAGCTGCACCTACCAGCAATCCGCCGACGGTCTGATCGATTCGCTCGGCGACGTCGTGCGCTTTGGTCTGATGACATTCGACACGTTGCCCGGAGCGGGCACGGGCTACGGCGGCGTTTCGCCCGACTACGTCAGCGGTGCGTCGGGCGCTTGGAGCTATTTCTTGGGCGGTGCGCCTTCGACGGGTCATCCGGTCGAGTGTGTGGCGAGCCAGGACATGGAGGTCGGCTGCCGCAACGCCTCCGCGCCTGCTTGGGAAGGCAAGATGATTCCGTTCGGCAACCCGAGCGCATCGCTGTCGGACAACCTGAGTCGCCACGGCAAGATCAAGCAGGTTCTGCTGTCGACCCGGCCCTATGGCGCAACGCCCATCGCGGGCGTGCTGCACGACGCGCGCAACTATTTCTGGAACGACGGCACGCTCGATCCGCTCGACAACACCAAGTACTTCGCCCCCGAAGGCGGAGGCAACAAGAACGTCGACGGAGACCCCTACGTCCGCAACGGCTGCCGCGACGAGTTCATCGTGCTGTTGACCGACGGCGAGCCCAACTTGGATCTCAGGCCGTACTGCGAAGGCACGACGCCGCCTCCGGCTGGCGTCTGTCCGTTCCAAAAGCCAGAAGACATCGCCTTCGACATGAACAACGCCACGTCGAACGCCAAGGTCAAGACCTACGTGGTCGGTTTTGCGTCCGAAGTGGCCGACGACGGCACGACGCAGTGCACGACGCTGACTGCCGCCGACTTGGGAACGACCGGCCTGTGCGCAACCAACGCGGCCAAGGCGATGCCCGACAAGAAGCTGGCTATCTGCTGTACGTTGCAAAAAATTGCCTACAACGGCGGTACGAACAGGGCGTATTTCGCCACGAACGAAGCCGCTCTGCGCACCGAGTTGTCTAATGTCTTTTCGGAGATTGCCAAGGCGGGCACGGCATCGGCCACGCAGCCCGTAAGCAGCCCCGGCACGGGTACGTCGGAAAACCAAGGCGCGGTCGGCTTTCGTCTCTTCACCTCGTACACCCAAGGTCGGGCCAACGAGATGTGGCGCGGTAACATCGAGCGCATGCGCTGGAGCTGCGACACGGGCGTGCCGGTGGCTCAGCCGATGGACGCCAGCAAGGGCGACAACTTCTCCGCCAACGTCAGCAACAGCCCGGCCACACGCACGATCGTGAGCTTCCAGGCCGACAACGTCGCGGGAGCCATCCGCTCGGACCGCACAATCCGCCCCAACTATGGCACGCCCACCGATGGCCTGGGTACGCTGAAGGGCTCGCAAGTCTCCGGCGTCGGCTTGGCCTTCGTCAGCGCCATAGATCCCTTGGCGCTCGCTCCCGATGCGACTGTTGGCACGACTTGCGCGGGCTTGTCGCCGACGGACTGCCGGGACCGGGTCTTGCAATGGAGCCTCGGCTTCACAGTCGGTTCGGGTCCCAATCGCTGCCCGCCCGGTAACTGCTCGCTCGTGGCTGATGTCGTCCACTCGACGCCGGTGATCGTCAACAAGCCGAGCGCGGCGGTGAACGACGAGAGCTACGAGCAGTTC
>Ga0105048_10006226_pt1 | contig 19222 bp, 18 predicted proteins | sample MAT05_FD_78382 | JGI IMG/M metagenome (GOLD analysis project Ga0105048, IMG submission 78382) | Freshwater microbial communities from Lake Fryxell liftoff mats and glacier meltwater in Antarctica - MAT-05 | ecosystem: Environmental > Aquatic > Freshwater > Ice > Liftoff microbial mat | place... | reverse complement strand
GTTGGTCGGAAGGGTGCGTTCATCAACGTGGTTGCCGGTCAGGATCGGGGGCACCGCCCAGGCGGTGTAATCACCAGCGGCGGTGTGATCGCGATACCACGTCGATTTTGACGCGAAGGCAGCGAAGTTGGGAAAACGTTGCGAGTTGATCGTCTGGTCTCCCTTCATCAGGGTTGCCGTCGGGAATTCATCGAGGATGACCAGAACGACCGGGGTGTCGGGGTCAGCGGTGGCGATGAACGTTGAGTTTTCGCCGGTGGGATCATTGGAACTTGATCCGTAAGCGACACCGGCCGCAACGCAGGCGAGGGCGAAAGCGACGGTAGAAACAGCGGTCCTGAAGACCTTTCGGCTCAAGCCGACTTGGCACTCCTTGATGGTGCCGCCGCCATCAGTTCAACGTAGTGTCCGCTCGGGCAGGTCACTTTGACCCGCCTCTGGCCCCACAGCTGACGCCGTTCGTCGGCCTCGAAACCACCTTCGAGCAGCCTCGACAGGGTCTCCTCGAAATCCCGGGCGACAACCGCGATGTGACCCCGTGACGGGATGACCGGGTTATCGACCGGCATGAGATGGATCTGTGTCCCGCCCTTTTCGAACCAGACGAATCCGTCCCCGAGATCTTCCGGCACCTCGACTTTTTCGAACCCGGCAAGGGTCCAGAACCGGCTGTCGGCATCGAGGTGTTCAGGACTGATTTCCAAAGCGACGTGATGGAGCATGCCCCCATGGTTTCAGCTACTCGCACCACGGGGGACATGACTCCGGTTCACAGGGCTCCCGAACTACCGGGATCCCTTCTTGCCAGGCTTCTTTTTCTTGGCCGGCAGCTCGCATTTGACCAGCACCGACACCCCGGCCCCATCGATACAGGTGTCCTTGCCCGCGCCGCCGTTGAGCTCGTCCTTGCCGGCACCGCCCTCGAGCTTGTCGTTGCCACTGCCGCCCTCGAGCACGTCGGGTCCGCCGCCACCGCAGAGACCGTCATTGCCACCGATTCCGCGCAGGGTGTCCTGTCCGCCGAGGCCGAGGATGCCGTCGCGGCTGGAGGTTCCGAGCAGCAAGTCAGCCGCGTCGGTTCCGATTCGGTTGACCACGGCGCCCTGGCAGTAAGCGAGTTCCCAGGCACCGATGTCGCAGGTGGTCCGGGTCACTCCACGCTGGTCGATCTTCGGGCAACCGGCACCTTTGTCGATCGCCGGGCTGATCGTCTTGAGCGCGTGGGTCCAGGTTGGTCCGCCGTTGTAGTTCAGCGAAAGCAGTTCGGCCTTGCGGTTGATGATGTCGCCGCCGGAGGTCTCGAATTCACAGCCGTTTGCGTTGCCGACCAGGTTGTGGCCGAGTGAAGTGATCGTGCCGCCGAGTTTCGCGCAGTCGATCGCCTCGCCCCCTTGATCGGTGTTGGCCGCAACGATCGAGCTGCGAAGCTCGAGGATTCCACCATCGGAAGAGGTCGAAGCGAAAACACCGCCACCGTCTCCACCGCCGCTGCCGTCCGCGTCAGCCGTGTTGTCGGCCACCGTCGAACTGCGGAGCGTCAGCGTGCCGGACGTCTCGACCGAGATGCCACCGCCATCTTCTTCGGCTGAATTGCGGGAAACCGTGCTGTTGATGACGGTCGCCTGGCTGGCTCCTGCAGTTGAGATGCCACCACCGTAGATCGCCGAATTCTCAGTGACCGTGCTGGCCCTGAGCGTGAGGCCACCCTGGTTGAGAATCGCCCCGCCGTGGTCGTTCTCTTCGCTGGTTGCCTTACCGCCGGAAATCGTCAGACCCTGGAGGGTGACGCCATCCGAAAGCACGTGGAAAATGCGTTCCTGACCCATGCGGCCCTGAATCGTCGCGAGGTTCGTGCCGGTGTGAACGACTGTCGCCGGAGAAGTCAGGTCGAGATCACCCGTCTCGCCGAGGTCTTCAACCGCCGGAGCGGGAAGCTGCACTTCACCTTCGGCGGGCACCGGTGCCAGGTTCTTCCGGATCAGGTTGAAGACGCCTGAAGGTACTACAACCATGTCCTTGCCACTGCCGATCTTGCAGCCGATCGCCTTGTCGACGCTGTCATTGTTGGCTGACCAGATCGCTTCCCTGAGCGAGCAGCGGTTACCCGACTCGAATTCGTCGATCGTGGTGGTTACGTTGATCGTCGCCGCGGAGGCAGTTGATGCCCCGGCCAGCAGTCCGACCACGATGGCGACCGTGGCCAGCGGCCCGGTCCTCACCAGATGTCCCAATGCACAGCGCAAACGTCCGTGTTTCAAGAAGTTCCCCTTGTTTTCGATTTTTCGGCCCGGAACGAGTCGGGCAAGAACACAAAACCGGGTTTTCAGGGGTAGTTGCGGTATTGGCGATCAGGCGATGATCGCCCAGCCTGCCGCGGCGATCACGACGATTGTGGTCGTGTAGACGATCGATTCGGCCATGATCCTCAGTTCGAGTCCGTAGGTGTGGCCGACGATCATCGAGTTGAGTCCGGTCGGCATCGCTGCCAGCAGGAAATACGAGGGTGGCACTCCGGTCAGGGGCAGGGTCAGCACGAAAAGGAGGGAGGGCGCCACGAGCAGACGACAGACGATGACCGCCGCGACCGGCGGGTGGAGCCTGGGCGGTAGTTTGATGACACCGGCCTGCGATTCCTCGGTCAGGATCGCGCCAACCGCGAAGAAGCCGACCAGCAGGGGAATCACGACGAGGATCCGTGAGATGTCGACAGCGAGTGCGGGGGCCAGAGCTTCCGGCGCCAGCAACCCCAGGGCTGCGGCGTAAATCAGCGGGTTCTTGAAGAGGAATGCCTTGAACCGCTCGCGGAATCCCTCGCCGGCTTTCGTGCCGAACGCTGCGCCGACCGCGAATGCGCCGAGCATCAGGGTCAGGTAGCTGACGACAACGTCGAAAAGGACCGCTTCGGTCAGGGCATCGCCGCCCATCAGGGCATAGACCATCGGGTAACCGAGGTAGGAGGTGTTGGCGAGGATCGCGCAGCAGATCACGGCACCGGCGGTCGGTCGCGGCAGCTTCATGACCGGCACCGCGATCACCCAGGCAAGGGTGCCCAGGAGCACCGCCGAGACCAGCCCGAGACCGATCCCGGCACCGGCGGCGAAATCGACTTCGAGGTGGACGAGGTTGAAGAAGACGATCGGCGGCAGGACGAAATAGAGGATCAGCAGCAGGCCGCGGCGGGACCCGTTGCCCGCCTGCTCGGGCCAGTGCCGCTCGGCATATATCCCGACGGCGGTGGCCACGACGATCGTGAGGAGAATCCAGATCAAGGTTTAACCCTGTCGGTTGGTTGCCGGATCAGGTGAGGTAAGTGGCGAGGGCGTCGCCGGCGTGCTGCGCGAACTCGACCAGCGGCTGCGGGATCACTCCGAAGAAGATCGTCGCGGCCGCACCAAGGATGGCGGGGCCGATCAGGTACCAGCGGCGATCGGCCTTCGCATCGTCGAATTCGGTGCCGGTCGAGGCTCCGGCCAGCGCTGAAGGCAGGTCGGGAGTCTTGATCTGATCTGCAGTTGAGGCTTCCGGATCGGGGCTCATCCAGACGACGGCGACAACCCGCAGGTAATAAGCGAGGGAGATCATGGTGCCAACCGCGATCATCACACCGAGCCAGGTCCAGTCAGCGTCGACCAGGGCCTCGATCAGGTAAAGCTTGCCGATGAAACCGGCGGTCGGCGGCAGCCCGGCCAGGGCCAGCATCGAGATCGTGAGCGGCCAGGCAAGCAGCGGATTGCTGCGGCCGAGTCCACGCAAGGAGTCGATGCGGTCGCTGTAGCCGTTCTGGCGCTCGTGGACCACGATCACTGCGAACGCGGCCAGGTTCATCGCGACGTAGGCGCCGAGGTAGAAGACGAGCGCGTCAACGCCCGACTGGCTGGCCACGACGATGCCGGCCAGCATGTAACCGGCCTGGGCGATTCCCGAGTAACCAAGCATGCGCTTGAGCGAGGTCTGGGTGAGCGCGCCGACGTTGCCGACCACGATCGAGAGCGCCGCGAGCGCGGCGAGGATGATGTCCCAGTCGTCGACCATCGGTATCAGGGCGACGAGGAAAAAGCGGATGAAGATCGCGAACGCGGCAGCTTTGGTAGCCACCGCCATGAACGCGGTGATCGGCGTCGGTGCGCCCTGGTAAACGTCAGGCGTCCACTGGTGGAAAGGAGCGATCGAGATCTTGAATGAAAGTCCGACCGCCACCATGCCGACCCCGAGCAGCGTCAGCGAGTCATTGAGCACTCCGCCATCGGTCAGTCCCTGGGCGATCTCGTTGAAGCCAGTGGCTCCGGACGCGCCGTAGAGCATGGCCAGCCCGTAAAGCAGGGTGGCCGATCCAACCGAGCCGACGATCAGGTACTTCAGACCGGATTCGAGCGATTCACGCCGCCGCAGGTTGGTTCCGCAGAGGGCGTAAAGCGGGATCGAAAGCAGTTCCAGAGCGACAAAGAAAGTCAGGATGTTGTCGGCCATGGTCAGCATCACCATGCCGAGCACCGAGCCCATCACGAGCGCCAGGTAGTCGGATCGTCCGGACTGGGCTTCGGCTGGATCGCCGATCGAAAGCAGCACTGCCACCGCGGCCGAGATCACGACAAGCAGCGAGAGGGTGATCGAGAGGCCATCCATCTGGAGCGAACCGGCAACCAGGTCGGTGTTGGTGTCCCACTGCCAGATCAGCAGACCGGCCGTGGTCACCAGGGTGAGCACTGCCAGGGCCGAGCCGAAACGCTTGACAGAATCGAATACGGCGACCAGAACCAGCAGGACCAGGCCCGCGGTCAGCGCGATGATCGGCGACAGCGCGGCGTAATCGATGTGGGGAGCGTCGAAGATCACTGTGCCGCCTCCACACTCGCCGCAACGGTTGAATCAACCGCCGGCTCGGAACCATGGATCACCAGCTGCGGGCAGAAGGCGAGCACGATGATGATCAGCACCATCGGGACGACGATCAGTCCGTCACGGACCGAGATCTCCCTGGAATCGGCACCTTCGGGCAGTGGGTTGTGCATTGTGTGCTGGTACATACGAAGTGCGTAGAAGGCCGAAAGGGCGACCCCGACGGAGGCAATCATCGCGATCGCCACGCTGTGGTCGAAGAGTCCGTTGAGGATGAAGAACTCGCCGATGAAGTTGGCCGAGCCCGGGATCGCCAGGGTGCCCATGGTCACGATCAGGAAGATCACGGCGAAAACGGGCGCACGTTTGGCCAGTCCGCCCATGCCACCGATGTCCTCCGAGCCGGTCCGTTCGGCAATCAGAGCGACGATCAGGAAAGCCGGCACCACGACCAGGCCATGGTTGACCATCTGCAGCAGCGCGCCTTCGGCACCGGAGGTGTTCAGGGCGAAGATGCCGGCGGTGATGAAGCCCAGCTGCGCGATCGAAGAGAAACCGAGGATCAGGCGCAGGTCTGTCTTCGTGAATGCCATGACCGAGCCGTAGATGATCGCGGCGAGTCCGAGGATCAGCATCGTGGTCTGGAAGAGTTCAGTGGCGTCCGGCATGATCGGCAGCACCACCCGCAGGAAGCCGTAAGCGCCAACCTTGGAGAGCACGGCAGAAAAGACGGCCAGCGCCGGCAGCGGCGCCGAGCGATATGCATCCGGCATCCAGCCGTGAAGCGGGAACAGCGGCATCTTGACCAGGAAGGCCGCGGCGAAGAACCAGAAGATCCAGTTCTGCGAGCCGCTGGGCAGGCCCCTGGCGGCAATCTCTGACATCGAGAAGGTGATCTGGCCACCGTCCGCAGCGATGACCGCCGCGGCAATTGCACCAACCAGCATCAGCAGCGAGCCGATCAGGGTGAAAACGATCATCTTCAGCGTGGCCGCGGACACGGTGACGCCGTCCCGATCCTTGCCCCAGATCCCGAAAAGGAAATAGAACGGCACGATCATCAGGTCGAAGAAGAGCACGAAGAGCAGCAGGTCCTGGGCGAGGAAGGCCCCGAGGGTGGCGGTCTCGCCGGCCAGCAGCATCATGAAATAGAGGCCGCTCCTTTCGCCGCCATCACCGCGACTGGCGGAGAAAAAGATGGCCGGAACCCAGGCAATGGCGGTCAGCAGGACCAGGAAGATCGAGATTCCGTCGATTCCCAGGCTGTAGTCAACACCGAGCCCGGAGATCCAGGTGACGTCGGTGACGTACTGCATGCCACCGTCGGGATCGAAGCCGATCAGTACGGCGATGACCAGGCCGAGCGTGGCCACAGCGCCGGTGCCGGCGATGCGAGCCGCAAACTGCTTGGGAGCAAGGGCGCTGAGCAGGCCGAAGACCAGGGGCAACCAGATGATCAGGCTGAGCATCAGACGCTCCGGATCAGGAAGTAGAGGACGATTCCGACGATGCCGAAGAGCATCAGCACGGCGTAACCGCGCAGGAGGCCGGACTGGAGGTCACGCACGGCGCCACCGGTGATCCGGATGATCCCGACCGTGCCGCTGGTCAGGCCGTTGATCACGTAGCGCTCGAAGATCGAATTGCAGAAGCGGCCGAATCCCTGGACCGGCCTGACGATGAGGAAGTCGACGATCTCGTCGCCGTACCACTTGTTCACAAACAGGGTGTGAACCGGCTTGAGGCGGGTCTCGAGCACGTGCGGGATACCGGGGTTCCTGACATAGAGGAACCAGGCGGTGGCGATGCCGAGGATCGAAATGACCGCGCCTTCAGCAAGTCCGAACCAGGCTTCACTCACGCTCGGATGCATCCCCGCGAACACCGAGTCCTCGAAGGTCGGTTCGAGGAAGTGAGTGATGACTTCAGTGACGCCCGGGATCTGGACCAGACCGCCGACCAGAGCAAGGAAGCCAAGAACGCTCATCGCGATCTTCATCCCGGGAGCCTGCTCGGCGATGTGGTGGTCTTCGCCGGGATAGCCGACGTCAGTGTCTTCCTTCTCGCCGGTAGCCGGGTTCACCGGGTCGCCGTGGACCACGTGGCCCGTGTCGATCAGGTGCTGCGCTTCGGAACAGGGCTGGCCGGGAAGGATGCGGAAGATGATCCGGAAGGAATAGATCGCGGTCATAAAAGCACCGATCAGCATGCCGATCGCCATGATTTCGTACATGCCGCCGCGGAAGCTGGCGAAGTCGATGATCTCGTCCTTGGAGAACCAGCCGGAGGTTCCCGGGAAACCGGAGAGGGCCAGCGCACCGATGATCAGCATCGCCGCGGTGAAAGGCATCGCTTTGCGGAAGCCCTTCATCTTGTCGATGTTCTGCATGTTTGCCATCGCGGCGATGACCGAGCCGGCCGCCATGAAGAGCAGCGCCTTAAAGAAGGCGTGGGTCATCAGGTGGAACATGCCGGCCGAATAGGCACCGATGCCGACGGCGACGAACATGTAGCCGATCTGGCTCATGGTCGAGTAGGCAATTATTCGTTTGAGGTCGGTCACGACCATGGCGATCGTGCCGGCGATCAGCAGCGTTGCCAGGCCGACAAAAGCGGCAACATCAGCTGCGGTCGGGGCCAGTTCGAAAAGCGGATGGCAGCGGGCGATCAGGTAAACGCCGGCGGTCACCATGGTCGCGGCATGGATCAGCGAGGAGACCGGGGTCGGGCCTTCCATCGCGTCGGCCAGCCAGGTGTGGAACGGCATCTGGGCGGACTTGGCGAAAGCACCGACCAGAAGGAACAGGCAGATCGCGACGACTTCCCACTGGTTGGTGCTGAAAGCTTCGGGCGCTTTCTCGAAGACGGCGCCGTAATCGATGACGCCGAGTTCGCGGAAGATCAGGATCGCGGCGAGGACCAGGCCGATGTCGCCGACCACGTTGATCACGAAAGCTTTCATGCCGGCCTTGGTCGCGGTCTCGCGCCGGTACCAGTAACTGATCAGCGCGTAAGAAGCGAAGCCGACGAAAGCCCAGCCGACGATCAGCAGGACGAAGTTGCCAGCCAGGACCAGCAGCAGCATCGAGAAGACAAAGAAGTTCAGGTAACTGAAGAAACGGTGGTAACCCTGATCTGACTGCATGTAAGAGAACGAATAGATGTGGATCAGCGACGAAACGCCGGTCACGACCAGCACCATGAAGATCGAAAGCGGGTCGACGTAGATGCCGAGGTCGATCTTGAAATCACCGACGGCCGCGTATTCCCAGAGGCTGGAAGCAACGTGGCGTGACTCCGACGGCTCGCCTTGAATCGCGATCAGGGCGCCGATGCCGCAGATGAAAGCCGCGACGATCGCTCCGATGCCGATGAAACCGGCGGCTTTCGCCGGGATCACCTTGAAAGTCTGGCCGATCACGATCGAACCCAGCAGTGGGAAGAGCAGGACCAGCCAGCCCCAGGTTCCGGCGCTCATCCTTTGAGTTCCTTCATGTCGTCGACGTCAAGCGCCAGGCGGCGGCGGAACATGGCCACGACCAGGCCCAGACCGACCACCACTTCACAGGCGGCCACGACCAGAACGATCAGAACCATGACCTGCCCGTCGCCATCGCCGTTCATGCGGCTGAAAGCGAGCATGGCCAGGGCGCCGGCGCTGAGCATCAGTTCCAGGCAAAGCAGGATGACCACCGGGTTGCGACGGATCAGCACGCCGATGAAGCCGATCGTGAAAAGCATCGCGGAAAGGACGAGGTACCACTCGATCGCCATCAGTTGACCTTGCTTCCCAGGTTCGCGGCTTCTTTCGCCGTTGCACCCTTCTTCTTTTCGGCGCGCTTGCGGCCGGTCAGGACGATCGCGGCCACGGCAGCGAGCAGCAACAGCAGCGATGCCGCTTCGAAGGCGATCAGGAAGTCTTCAAGCAACAGTTTGCCAACCGCCTCTGGAGTGCCGAATCCGGCCTGGATGTTCTCAACGCCCTGAGTGCCGAGTCCGGTCAGGGATGAGCCGAGCACGGCGATCGAGATCTCAACGAACAGGGCGACCGCGAGGATCGGTCCGATGATCCGCAACTGCGGAGAAGAATCGAACATGGGTTCTTCGATGCCACCTACATATGCGGCAACGAAGACGTAGATGACCATGACCGCGCCGGCGTAGACGACGATCTGGGCGGCCGCGATGAACTGGGCCCGAAGCAGCAGGAAGATTCCCGCCAGGAAGACGAGGTGGACAATCAGCGCGAGCACGCTGTAAAACGGGTTGCGCAGCGCAACGACGGCGATTGCTCCACCGATGGCGCCGATGGCGCCGACAAAGAAGGCGACTTCTTCCACTACTCGCCCTCTCCCCTCAGCGGCGTGCGGGCGATCGGCTCGGCCAGCAGCATCTCTTTGGTGAAGATCAGGTCGCCACGGTTGTAATCGGCCATCTCGTAGTCGTGGCCCATCGTGATCGCGTCGAACGGACAGGCAATCTCGCAGTAGCCGCAGAAGATGCAGCGCGAAAGGTTGATCTCATAGACGGCCGCGTAACGCTCGCCGGCGGACACCCGGTTCTCGGGATCATTCTCGGCAGCAACCACCCGGATGCATTCGGCCGGGCAGGCCGCGACGCAAAGTGAACAGCCGACGCATTTCTCCAGGTCGGAGTCTTCGAACTTGTGCAGCTTGTGGCGGCCACGGAAGCGCGGGTAAACCGGGGTCTTTTCTTCCGGGTACTGGATCGTGACCGGCGTGTCGAACAGACGGGCCATGGTCGTGCGAAGTCCGCGAATGGTCTCACCGAAAGCGCGGTAGGCACCACCCATGCCGCCCGGTTCCGGACCACGCGGGACGACTTTGATTTCGTCGGGACGAATACTCATATGACCACCACCAGGATTGCCGTGACAAGCACGTTCAGAGTTGCCAGGGGAATAAGGATTTTCCAGCCGAAGCTCATCAGCTGGTCGTAACGGAAGCGCGGGAGTGTTGCCCTGATCCAGATGAAGAAGCAGGTGAGCGCCAGCATCTTGGTCAGCATCCAGATCGGGTCCAGCCAGGACGGGCCGGGTCCCATCCAGCCACCGAGGAACATGGTCGCGGCAATACCGGAGACCAACAGGACCTCGATGTACTCGGCGAACATGTATGAGCCGAAACGCATGCCGCCGTATTCGGTCTGGTAGCCGGCGACCAGTTCGGCGTCAGCTTCCGGAAGGTCAAATGGCACGCGGTTGGTTTCGGCGAAACCGGCGACCATGAAGATCAGGAAACCGACAATCTGCGGCAAGATGTACCAGACGTCGCCCTGGGCCTTGACGATGTCGACCAGCGAAAGCGAACCAGCCATCATCACCACGCCGAGCAACGAGAGGCCCATCGCAATTTCGTAGGAGATCAGCTGCGCGGCCGATCGCATCGCGCCGAGAAAGCTGTACTTGGAGCCGGAAGCCCAACCGCCGAGCAGCAGGCCGTAGAAACCGAACGAGCCGAAAGCAAAGAAGTAGAGGATGCCGATCGGCACGTCGATGCCGTACAGGCCCCAGCCTCCCTGAACATCACCGAAAGGCAGGATGGCCAGCGTGATCACTGCCGCGAAGATCGAGATCGCGGGTGCGATTTCATACAGGAACGGCACCGCCCCGCGCGGACGGAAGCTCTGCTTCGACAGCAGTTTGCCGACGTCGGCCAGCGGCTGGATCGCTCCGTATGGTCCAACGCGGTTTGGGCCGTAACGCTGCTGGAAACGGCCGAGCAACTTGCGTTCAGCAAGCAGCACCACCGGCACGATCGTAAGGATCACGATGAAGATCAGCAGACTCTTCACGATCATGATCCACGTCGCGTCGACGAAGCTTGTGTCCCCCAGGAGTGGTGCCGGCACTATTGCTCCGCGGCCTCTTCGGTTGAATCAGTTCCGGCCATGACCAGGTCCAGCTTCGGGCTTGGTGCACCGATCTCCACCTGGGCAGGTTTGCCGTTCGCGAATACGTTGGCGTTGCCTTCGATCGTGCCTTCAATGAGGAAGCAGGTTCCTTCGGGCATGGCCCCACGGACGGCCACTCTGGCCACGACTTCTTTGTCTCCGGCCTTGACTGCGACTTCATCGCCCCGCGAGAGGCCAAGTCGTTTCGCATCTGCAGTCGAGACTTCCAGCCGCTGCGCTGGAATCAGGTAGTTCAGGGATGGCGAAAGGTCGGTAACCGGATTGGCCCAGAGGTCCCGGAAGGTGCCCAGTGTGAGCGTGTCGCCGATGGTGGAGTCATCGGACTGGTCGGAGGCGCCGGTCGGTACATCACGTACTCGCCGGGACGACGGCTCCGTGCGCGATGTACCGACCGACACCCCACGGAAGCTTTCTGCCTGAGCGCGGTCTTGCCACCGGATGCCTCGGCCACCGATCTCGCTGTCGGTCAGTCCCGCGTAGAACGGGACCGTCTCGGTAATTGCTGCCAATGCTTCTGGTCCGGAGTTAATTCCGGTTTCGTGACCGATGGCTGCGGAAAGCTCTGCGAGCACCATCCAGCCAGGGCGGATGTCTCCGGGGCGCTTGGCAGAGGGACGGACTCTTTGGAGACGCCCTTCAGTGTGGGTGACTGTTCCGTCCTTTTCCGCGTGACTCTCCAGCGGGAAGACGACTGTGGCCATATCCGTGGTCTCGGTGGCGGCCATTGAGAAGGCGACGATGTGGTCGATCTTTTCAAGCGCACTGCGCCAGGCGTTTGTGTCCGGGAAGTCTCTGAGCGGATCCACTCCGAAGAGAATCAGGGACTTGATGTCTCCTGACTCCAGGCCTTCGCGGATCTCTTCCACGTTACGGCCGGCTTCGACGCTGGTGAAGCCCGGTCCGGCGTCTGGCAGGCATCCGACTTCGCGGAGGCCGCGGGCGTTGGCGATATCCGGGATTTCGATCAGGCCTGATTCGGCTTTTTCGGCGAGGCCGAGGGATTCGCTGAGTTCCAGCAGGCTCTCGACTGCGTCGGGGCCTTCGGCTCCGCGACCGAGGCGCTCGCCCCAGACGATCACGACGTCGTTGGCACCCTTGAGGATTCCGGCGATTCCTTCGTCGCTGCCGGCCTTGACCGAAACGGTCAGGTGCCTCATGTATTCGGCGGCGGCCCCGGGGGCGTAACGGTCGGCTTCGGTGGCGCCACCGTCGAGCGCGCTCGGCCGGTCAGTTGCGACCGTCAGCACGGTGCCGTTGCGGCGGACAGCCTTGCGGACCCGGAGGTCGAAAGCCGGGGCGGAATGGATCGGGTCGGTGCCGAGGACCAGCACGACGTCGGCGGTGTCGATGTCAGCGACCGTGGCGGTGATCGCCGGGTCGTAAAGGCGGGCCTGGGTTCCGGCATCGATGTTGGCGGCCTGGCGGCTGTCGATGTCCTTCGAGCCAAGGCCCTCGCGGATGATGCTCTGCAGGATGAAACCCTCTTCGTTGGAGGCATCTCCGACCAGCGCGGCGGTGCTGCCACCCGCGGCCACCATGCCCGAAGCGGCAATCTCAATCGCCTCGGCCCATGAAGCCTGGACCGGGTGGCCGTCTTCAAAGCGGATCGGGTTCAGGACCCGGTCCTTCGAATACATCATCTGATAGCCGTAGCGGCCGCGGTCGCAGAGCCAGCCGTCGTCGATCGCTTCGTTGTCGCGGGCCAGCACCCGCTGGACCTCTTCGTCGCGGATCGTGAAGCTGACGTTGCACTGGCTCGGACAGAGCGTGCAGACGGAGCCACCCTGCTCGATGTCCCAGGGGCGGGCCTGGAAGCGGTACGTGTAGCTGGTCAGGGCGCCAACCGGGCAGAGCTCGGTGATGTTGCCCTGGAAAGGAGCGATATAGGGCTGCTCGTTGAAAGTGCCGACGTAAGTGCGGTCACCACGTTCGAGCAGCTGGAGCTGCTGGTCTTCGGAGACTTCCTGGCTGAAACGCACGCAGCGGTAACAGAGGATGCAGCGCTCGCGGTCGATCGCGATCAGCGGCGAGAGCGGCATCGGCTTCTCGAAGTGGCGCTTTACATCGACTGCGCGACTGCGGTCCGAACCCCAGCCCATCGAGATGTCCTGGAGGGGGCACTCGCCGCCCTTGTCGCAGACTGGACAGTCCAGCGGGTGGTTGACCAGCAGGAACTCAACGATTGCGTTCTGCGCTTCCTTGACCTGGTCGGTCTGCGTGTGGACAACCATGCCGTCACGCACCGGAGTCGAACACGCGGTCTGGAGCTTGGGGATTCCTTCGATCTCGACCAGGCACATACGGCAGGCGCCGACCGGCTGTCCGAGCTTCGGTTCGTAACAGAAGACGGGGATCTCGATGTCACCCAGTTTGGCCGCGTCGACCAGCATCATTCCTTCGTCTGCCGCAACTTCGCGGCCGTCGATGGTCAGGGTGATCGGGGTCTTCTTCGGGCGGGCCATCAGTGCTCGCTCAATTCCTGTGCTGCCTGGGCGTCATGGCCACCCTGGGCTGCCGCCGGGACCTCGCGGCCGGCGAGGCGCTGGCGCTCGATCACCTTGGGGCCGGTGCCACCGGGGCCGGGCTCTTCGCCATCGATCTGGGCTTCGCGGCCGTCGTCCGTCGGGAAGCCGGAGATGGCGGCGGAGGCGATGACTTCTTCGAACTCTTCGCGGAACTTGTTGACCATGGCGCTGACCGGCATCGCCATCGAATCGCCGAGCACACAGAGGCAGTGGCCGATGATGTTCTTCTGGACCGAAGAGATGATGTCGAGGTCCATCGGGGTCGCTTCACCGACAACGACCCGCTCCAGCATCTTCACGGTCCAGTTGGTTCCCTCCCTGCAGGGAGTGCATTTGCCGCAGGACTCGTGGTGGTAGAAACGCGCCGTGCGCAGCGCCATGTGCGGGATCGAAACGCTGTCGTCAGCGACGATGATCGAACCCGAGCCGAGCATCGAGCCGGCTTCGGCCATGGATTCAAAGCTGTAGGGACGATCGAGGTCGTCGGCAGCCAGCACCGGTGAAGAAGATCCACCCGGGTAGACGGCCTTGATCTGATGGCCTTCGAGGGGACCGCCACCGAGATCCATGATGATGTCCAGCAGGTTCAGCCCAAGTTCGACTTCGTAGTTGCCCGGCCGCTTGACGCAGCCGGAGATCGAGACGACCTTGGTGCCCGGCGACTGCTCGGTGCCGAGGCTCTTGAACCAATCGGCACCGTTGGCGATCACGTGCGGCACGTTGGAAAGCGTCTCGACGTTGTTGATCAGCGTCGGCCCGCCATAAAGGCCCTGGACCGCGGGGAACGGAGGCTTCAGACGCGGGTTTCCGCGCTTCCCTTCAAGTGCGTCGAGCAGGGCGGTCTCTTCCCCGCATATATAGGCGCCGGCGCCACGGTGAACGATCAGCTCGAGGTCGTGACCGGATCCGAGGATGTTCTTGCCGAGATAACCGGCGGCGTAAGCCTCGGCGACAGCCTCATCGAGGATGTCGGCCTGTTTGTCGTATTCGCCGCGGATGAAGATGAAGGCATGGCCGATGTCGCCGGCGAGGCTGGAAATCGCAATTCCTTCGATCAGCTGGTGCGGGTTCCGCTGCATGAGCTCGCGGTCCTTGAAAGCGCCGGGCTCGGATTCGTCAGCGTTGCAGCAGAGGTATTTGGCTTCGTCACCGTGCGGCAGGAAAGAGACCTTTTTGCCCATCGGGAATCCGGCGCCGCCACGGCCGCGCAGGCCGGACTCTTCGAGCTGGTCGACCATCCAGTCGATCTCGTGCTCCCGGTAAGCCTTTTCCTGGGTCGCATATCCGCCGTAAGACCTGTAGGTGTCGATCTTGTGGAGGTCCAGGTCGCTGGCGTGGCGCAGCAGGACCCTGGTCTCGACGATTCCCGTGGTTCCGGTTTCAGGACTCATTGATTCGGTCCTTTCAGGCCGGAGGTCTTTGCGTTCTCGGGAGCTTCTTCGCCACCGGGCAGCGGACGGGCGGCCAGCGACTTCTCCGGCAGCACCTCCCCGCCTTCACGCAGCTGGTCGATCACGGTTTTGGCGTCGGCCTCTTCGAGCGGTCCGAAGTAACGCTCGTTGACTGAAGCCATCGGGGCGAGGTCGCAGGCGCCGAGACATTCGAAGCCGGAAACCATGATGTCGCCTTCCGGGGAGAGCCCGCCGCCATGGCCGGCTTCTCCGCGGTCAACCCCCGATGCGTCGCAAAACGCATCCAGCAGTTCATCGCCGCCACGCATCCAGCAGGAGATGTTGGTGCAGACCAGGACCTGGCTGGTGCCGGCCGGCTTCAGGCGCAGCAGGTCGTAGAAGCTGGCGACCGATTCGAGGTAACCCGGGGTCACCCGCATCACGGCGGCAGCCTGGCGGATCCCGTCCGGGGTGCACCAGCCGTAGTGGCGCTGGACGGCCCAGAGCGCGGGGATCGAAGCCGACTTGTGAAGGCTGTCCTTGACGTCTTTGTCCGGGTAACGATCCATGACCGTCTCGATCCGGACCCGCAGCTCTTCGGGGCAGTTGACGTCTGAAAGTTCGGGGATCTCTTCCGGTTCACCCAGCGGGATACGGCCGGTGGTGTTGGCGATGTCCTCGGGAATGCCGAGGCCGACGAAGTCTGCGAGTGGCGTGTACTTGTCCATGGTTACCGGTCGATCCCGCCGAGGATCGGGTCGAGCATGGCCAGGGTCTGAATCAGGTCGGCGACGTACTCGCCGACCGCCATGTCCCTGAGGGCCTGCAGGTTCACGAAAGAAGGTTCGCGGTAGTGGACCCGGGCCGGCTTCGAGGAACCGTCGGCCAGGATGAAGCAGCCGACCTCTCCCCGCGGGGATTCAACCGGGTTGTAGACCTCGCCCGGAGCAACCCGGAAGCCTTCGGTGACCAGCTTGAAGTGATGGATCAGCGACTCCATCGAGGTCGACAGCTCGGCCCGCGGCGGCAGCACGTACTTGCGATCGTCAGAGATCCAGGGACCTTCCGGCAGGCCGTCGAGGCACTGTTCGATGATCCTCAGCGATTCCCGCATCTCGGTCAGACGCACCCGGTAGCGATCGTAACCATCACCGACCGTGCCGACCGGCACGTCGAACTCGATCTCGGGGTAAGCGAGGTAACCGCCTTCCTTGCGCAGGTCCCACGCGTCGCCCGAGGCCCGCAGCAGTGGCCCGGTCACACCGAGTTCCAGCAGGCGTTCACGGCTGACGATGCCGATGCCCTTGGTCCGGTGGAGGAAGATTTCGTTGCGGTCGAGCAGGGATTCGTACTGGGCGATGCCCGTGTTCAGGGTGACGATCAGTTCGCGGACCTTCTTTTCGAATCCGGACGGGATGTCTTCGGCAACCCCACCGATCTGGAAGTAACGGGTGTGCATACGCTGGCCGGTCGACATCTCGAAGATGTCAAGCACCTTGTCGCGGTCACGGAAGCAGTAGAAGTAGACACCCATGGCGCCCAGGTCGAGGGCGCTGGTGCCCAGCCAGACCAGGTGCGAATGGAGGCGGTTCAGCTCCAGGTGAAGCATCCGCAGGTACTTGGCGCGGCGCGGGATCTCCATGTCGATCAGCTTCTCGACGGCGCCGCAGTAGGCCTCCATGTTGGAGAAATAGGCGAGGTAGTCCATGCGCTCGACAAACGGAATTACCTTCCAGTAATTCATCGTCTCGCAGGACTTCTCGATGCCGGTGTGGACGTAACCGACAATCGGCTTGAGGTCCCTGACGACTTCGCCTTCCAGGTCGACGATCAGGCGCAGCACCCCGTGGGTCGCGGGATGGTGCGGGCCCATGTTGATCGTCATCATTTCCTGCTCGGGGGCGAGCTCGACAGTGGCGCCGGTGCGGTCTTCGATCTCGGTCTTGAGGTCGCCGATCGTCACTTCTTCGTCACGCAGGCGTCCTTCGAGGGAACCGGCTGATCCAGCGCCACCCATCACTGCCACCAGCCGGGGTTGGTCACTTCGTCCTTGGTGAAGATGACCGGCTCGCCACCGACCGGGAAGTCACGGCGCTGGGGCCAACCGACGTAATCGTCCGGCATGAGGATTCGGCGCAGGTCGGGATGACCGTCGAAAACCACACCGAAGAAGTCGTAGATCTCACGTTCCTGGAAGTTGGCGGTCGGGAAAAGCCCGACGCAGGAATCGATGTGCGGCAGGAGCTGGGTCGCGGTGCCCGACGGTACCCCGTCCGGCCGGCTACCGCCGGGAGTTCCGGCCGGGGTCCCATCGGCCCCCGCTTCATGCTCGGCAGCTGGATCGTTCAGCAGGGCCTTGACCCTCAGGCGTTCGTAGCGCTCACGGTTGAGCAACTCGTAATGGACGGCGAAACGCGGCAGGTTCGGCAGGTAATCGACGCCGTGGACCGATGCAAGGAAGGTGTATTCCTGGCCGGGAGTCTCCTTGAGCCAGGTGAGCACGCCGATGATCTGGGTCGCGTCGACGATCAGGGCCGCCTGCTCACGATCGAAGCTGGTGTCGATGACTGCGCCTGGTTGAGAGCGGTTGATCTCGGCGAGGATCAGTTCGAGGCCGGGTGCGTCAGGCACCGAGTACCTCCCGAGCCTGGGCGTAAGCCTCCATCGCCTCCTCGGAAGGCTTCGATCCGGGGCCTCCGCGGGCCCATTCTTCGGTGCCATGGGCCTGGTACCTGGAGCGCCATCCCTGTTCCGGGTTGCCCTTGATCTTTTCCTGGAGCTTGTTGAAGGCGTAGATCAGCGCTTCCGGGCGCGGCGGGCAGCCGGGTACGTGGACGTCGATCGGCATGAACTTGTCGGCACCCTGGACCACTGCGTAGTTGGAGAACATGCCGCCGCTTGACGAGCAGGCCCCCATCGAGATCGCCCATTTCGGTTCCAGCATCTGGTCGTAGATCCGGCGGATGACCGGGGCCATCTTGATCGAGACCCGGCCGGACAGGATCAGCAGGTCGGCCTGACGGGGCGAAGCACGGAATGCCTCAGCGCCGAAACGGGCGATGTCGTAACGCGGCGAGACGGTTGACATCATCTCGATCGCGCAGCAGGCCAGGCCGAAGGTGGCCGGGAAGATCGAGTTGGCCCGGGCGACGTTCAGCAGCTTCTCCAGCGAAGTGGTCGCGACCCGCTCTTCGACGTAGGCGTCGAGGTCGGAACCTTCGAGGTCACCACGCAGGAGGTCGCGGGCGCGCAGCTGGCGCGCACGCAGGTCGTCCGGCGACTTGGGCTGATCGAGCGGCGAATGGACCCGCAGCTTCTGACGTTCTATCTCCAATCGAGGGCTCCCTTGCGCCATACGTAGACCAGGGCGACGAACAGCAGAGCGACGAAGACGATGACTTCAACCAGTACGAAGACCGAATCAGCCGCATTCAGGATCGAGCCGACCGGGTAGAGGAAGACGACTTCGATGTCGAACAGGATGAACATCATCGCGACGAGATAGAAGCTGACCCCGAAACGGAAGGTTTTGGAGACTTCGGAAGGAAGTCCACATTCGTAAGGATCGGACTGGCGGATACCGGCGCTGGTCGTCGGGTTCTTGACACGCTTCGGCCCAAGAACGAGGTTCAGGGTTGCGAAAGCTCCACCGACAATAATGCCGAGGGCACCGAAAACTAGGACTGGGAGGTACTGATGGAGCAAGTATCGAACCTTTTCCGGGACACAGGACAGTCCCTTTAGATAAGGGTTATACACCTACTGTCACCGACTTTGTATCAAGTTGCTACATAGTGATTTTTCGCATATGAAAGCCAAATCCGACCCCTTTAGGCGGGATTGACCTTTGTCTGACCTCTACTTGGCATTGGGACTCATGGTTATCGCGATCAATTTGATCGCGGGACTGGTCGGCGGCCTGGCCTGGCAAAGGCACCGGGTCTCGATGGCCTTCTGGTACCTCCTGCGTGCCGGACAGCTCGCGACCGTGGTTTTTGTAATCAACGAATGTTTCGTTTACGCCGCCGGGCACCGCGCCGACTACGACCTCCATTACCTCTACGTTTTCCTGCCGGTCATCGCCTCACTGCTGGCCGAAGCCATGCGCGGGGCATCGGCCAGCCAGGAACTGGGTGAGGTTGACTTCAAGTCGCTGTCCGAGGACCGGCAGCAGGAGGTGGCCCTGGCGATCGTCCGAAGGGAGACGGGCGTCATGGCCGTGGCAACCTTCGTGGTCGCGTTTCTGGTTTGGCGGGCGATTGGTACTACTGCCGGGATGTTCTGAGCGGTCTGACGCCTTGGCGCCCGGAATCTGATTCGGGTTCCGGGTCGACTTCACCGCCGCACAGACGGCAAAGTCGACCCGGAACGACCTCGCCCCCTTTGCCTCCGGGTTCCGGGTCGACTTCACTGCCGCACAGACGGCAAAGTCGACCCAGTCCTCCTTTGGACTCGGGTGAGGACAATCCGCAAGACAGGCATCGCTCCTCCTTTGCAGCTCCCAGAGCAGCCAAGGAGGAGCGATGGCCCGGGACC
>Ga0105048_10006223_pt1 | contig 19225 bp, 17 predicted proteins | sample MAT05_FD_78382 | JGI IMG/M metagenome (GOLD analysis project Ga0105048, IMG submission 78382) | Freshwater microbial communities from Lake Fryxell liftoff mats and glacier meltwater in Antarctica - MAT-05 | ecosystem: Environmental > Aquatic > Freshwater > Ice > Liftoff microbial mat | place... | reverse complement strand
CTCTACCTCGAGGCGCTGCTCGACCGGGTGAAGCTCGAAGCGCTGCAAGAGCTGGCCAAAGACCTTAAAGACGATCGCCGCGAGCTCTCGAAGTTGCTCGAAGAGTTCGGTCGCACCAAAGACCCGGCGGTGCAGCAGCAGGTCTTGCAGCAGATGGATGCGCTCAAGCGTCACATGATGGAGCTGCAGGCGCGAATGTCTGAGCTGGCCAAGGGCATTCGCGATGACTTCATGAACCAGGAGGCGCTGCAGGAGATGATGGAGTCGGAGAACCTCGACTCGAAGCTCGATGAGATCGAGAAGCTGGTCAAAGAAGGCAACGCCGAAGAGGCGCTGAAGAAAATGCAGGAGCTCTCGATGCAGATGGATCAACAGCTCCAGCAGCTCGAGCAGGCGGCTGATCAAGCTGATCAACAGGCCGACCCCGAGCTGACCAAGAAGTACCAGGAGTTCAGCGAGAACCTCGAGCAGACCGCCAAGCAGCAGGAGTCGCTCGCCGACAAGACCAAGGCCTTGCGCGACAAGTACCGCGAGCAGACCAAAGAGCGCATCTCCAAGCAGGGCGCCACGCTCAAGCGGGAGCTGCAGCAGAAGCTGGCCGAGCTGCAGCAATCGTTCGAGACCCTCGACAACGAGCGCGCCGGGTATCGCCTCGAAGAGAACCGGGCCCAAGCCCTGCACGACCTGAACAATGTGAAGCAGGCGCTCGACGCGAACGACTTCGACCTCGCCTCCGAGGCCGCCGAGAAGCTCGATGATCGCGCCAAGCGACTGGCCGAGACCGCCAAAGAGCAGCTGCGGCTCGACGAGATGTTTCAAAACCCACCCGAGGTGCGGCGCGAATCGAAGCAGCTCAACGAGCGCCTCGCCGCCGATGCCAAGAAGGCCGAAGAGATCTCCTCCTCGCTCAAAGACCTCTTCCCCCAGAACGGGTCTCAGCTCACCGAGGGCGACCGCCAACAGATGGGCGAGATGGCCCGGCAGCAGCGCCAGCTCGAGCAAAAGGCAGATCAGCTCCAGCAACAGATGGAGTCACTGAGCGAGCGAGCGCCGATCTTCGACGAAGAGGCCAAGCAGCAGATGAAGCAGGCTGGCCAGCGCATGAGCGCGGCGGGGCAAAAGCTGGCGGGCCGTGACCCTTCGCATGGGTACGGCGAGCAGCAGGGTGCGGCGCAGGCGCTGCGAACCCTGCAGCAGCAGATGCAGCAGAAGAAGGGCGGCAGCGGCAAAGGCGGCGGCTTCCCCATGCCGGCGCGGTCGGGCTCAGGCAAGGGCAACCGAAGCGGCCGCGACCCCTCGCAAGAGAAGGTCGAGATACCCGATGAAGACCCGAACAGCGCGCCGCGAGAGTTTCGAAAAGACGTGATGGACGCGATGAAGCAAGGCGCTCCTGATCGCTACAAAGATCAGAACAAGCGGTACTACGAGGAGCTGGTGAAATGAGGGCCTCCCGGTGGGTGAGCGTGTGGCTGGCCCTCGGCTCGGCGCTGGCGCTGGCGCAAGACGCCGGGCTGGCCGAGCCGACCGATGAGCGGCTGCCGGAGCTCAAGGGCGAGGCGAAGGCGCGCATTCAAAACATCGATCAATCGCTCACCGACTGGGACATCGAGGGCGCCAAGCGCGAGCTGGCTGAGCTGGAGAAGGTCGCTCCGTCGAATGTCGAGCCGCTGCGCTACTACCGCGGGCGGGTGGCGTTCGAAGATGGGCGCTACCAGACCGCGGTCGAAGAGCTGACCGAGTCGGGCGTGAGCGACAAGCCGGGCAGCTGGCTGCGGCTGGCCAAAGAGACCCAGCGCATCGTCGAGAAGCACGAGAAGGCCGAGTCGGCGCACTTCATCTTCCTCTACCCACCGGGCAAAGACGCGGTCTTGGCGTCATGGGCGCTCGAGGCGCTGGAGGCGCAGCGGACCGCGCTCGAGAAAGACCTGGGCTACGCCCCGACCGAGAAGATTCGGGTCGAGGTGGTCAATGACGCGGGCGAGCTGTCGAAGGTGTCGACCCTCTCGAAAGAGGCGATTCGCACCACCGGCACCATCGCCATCTGCAAGTTCAACAAGCTGATGGTGACCAGCCCCAAGGCCATCGTGCACGGCTACGACTGGCTCGACACGCTGGCGCACGAGTACACCCACCTGGTCGTCTCGAAGAAGAGCCGCAACACCGTACCGATCTGGATGCACGAGGGCCTGGCGAAGTACCTCGAGTCGCGGTGGCGCGGGCCCGCGGGTGGGGCCATGACCCCCTTCACCCTCGCGCTGCTGGGCAGCCGGGTTCGCAAGAACACTCTGGTGCCCTTCGAGAAGATGCACCCCTCGATGGCGCTGTTGCCCACCGCCGAAGACGCCGCCACCGCCTTCGCCGAAGTGTTCTTCGCGGTGCAGCTCATTCACACCGAGAACGGAGCCGATGCGCTCGAGCGCCTGCTCGGGGCGATGGCGCTGGGGGTGGGTGACAAGGCGGCGGTAGAGCGGGTGACCCGAAAGAAGTGGCCCGACTTCGAGCGCGGCGTGACCGCGTACCTCAAGCGCCAGCCCTTTCCGAAAGATCTCATTCCGCAGTCGTCGAACGAGAAGAAGGAGCTGGCGGGCGACCCGAACAAGAAAGAGAAGAAGCCCGATCGGGAGATCAGCTTCGGCGATTTCTCGGAGGTGCGGGAGACCGATGCACGCCGCTGGGCGCACCTGGGCGAGCTGATGCGTGAACGCAACCGCATGGTCGCCGCCACCGAAGAGTACGAGCGCGCGTGGAAGGTGGTCGGCAATCGCTACGAGAGCATCAGCAACAAGTACGCGCTGGCGCTGCTCGAGACCCGGCAGCTCGACCTCGCTCAGAAAGTGCTCGAGGGCTCGCTCACCGTGCACCCAGGCTCGGCCTCGACCAACGTTCACCTCGGCCGGCTGGCGCTGCGAAAAAAAGACTGGGCCCTGGCCAAGCGCGCCTACATCGAGGCACTCGGCGTCAACCCGTTCGACCCTGAGATCTCCGTGGCACTGTACAAAGTTGCCAAGGCGCTCAACGACGCGACGCTGCTCGAGCGCGCAACCAAAGATGCCGCGGTGCTGCTCAACGTGACCCCGGCACAGCTGGCCGAAGTCGCCAAGCGTCTGGGCGGCGAAGACCTGGTCGACGTGCAGCTCGAGCCCCGACCCGACGCCGGCTAGGTCACGACGATGTGGGCGTCGCCCCTACTCAGGGCGTGCTTTCTCGATGGTCGCGCCCACCCCGTGGTACCCTCCCGAAGGTCTGACGCGGCTCGCTCGGGAGTCGCGTCTCTTCGCCAAGATTCGTTGAAAGCCCATGAAACGACTGCTTCTTTTGACGTGTGTCACGGCGTTCGCGGCTTGCGACAAGGGCACTGACGGCGGCCTGAAAATTCAGGTCACCATCGCGCCGTCGGTCAAGACCAACTGCATCGCTTTGGAGGTGCAGAAAGTTGGCGACGGCACCCTGCTGGCGAGCACCGTGGTGGCTCGGCCGGTCGGCGACGCGCCGGTCGGGTTCGCGGTTCGCCAAGGCGATCTGCCCACGCAGGTGCAGGTGCAGGCGGTGGGTTACTCGGGCGCACAGTGCGACGACGCGGCGACGCGAAAGCTGGCCTCCCGAGGCGAGCTGAAGATGGTCGCCTTCCCCAATGCGGGGGTCGACACGGTGGCGCTGGCGCTCGGGCCTCCCGAGGCGAGCCTCGACGCAGATCGCGACGGCGTGGTGGGCATCGCGCACGGCGGCATCGACTGCGACGACACCAACCCCAACGCCTACCCCGGCGCCACCCAGCTGTGCGACTCACCCATCGACTTGAACTGCGACGGCGCGGTGTTCTGCGCCGACTCGGCGTGCTCGACCAGCGCGGTCTGCATGCGCCCGCCCGACCGCCTCGCCTTTCTGAGCCCGGCACCGGTGGGCATGAAGCGCTTCAATTGCTCACCGGCGGTGGTGATTGAATCGAGAGACGCTCTCGGCGTTGCCGCGGTCACCCGGCGGGTCTCGCTGACCTTGACCGGCTCACTTGCGGGCACCGAATTCTTCAGCGACCCGGCCTGCAAAGTGGCGCTGCCTGCCCCGGCCATCGCCTACGGTCAGACCCAGACCACGCTGTACACCAAGGCCTCGAGCTTCGGTCAGCAGACCCTGACCCTCGCCGCCACCGGCCTGACCGGTGCGACCCAGAGCTTCAATGTCTTGCCGCAAGACGTGGCGGGGCTGAGCTTCATACCCGCTGTCGCGACCACCACCGCGGGCGATTGCACCCAGCTGACCCTGAGCACCGTCGACGCCGAGATGCGACCCACTCCGTCGCAGACGCCGCTCGCCGTTTCGCTCAGCGCGTCACCTTCGACCGGCACCGAGTTCTACGCCGACTCCGACACCACCTGCGACACGTCGCTGCCGACAGTGATCTTCAGTGGCGGGGCCGACACTGTGAAGGTGCGGGTGCGGTCTGATCGCTCGACGACCGCGATCGCGCCGTTGGAGATCACCGCTGATGCCTCGACCCTCACCAAGGCCACGCTGGCGTTGACGGTCAAGGCCGCAGTCGCCGCGCAGCTCGCCTTCATCTCGCAAGCGCCCGGGTTGGTGGTCAATGCCTGCTCGGGAGCGGTGGTCAAAGTCGGGGTCAGAGACCGCTTCGGCAACGAGACCACCGTGCCGACCGACACCATCGTCACGCTCACCTCGATGCGGGTCACCGGCATCAGCGCGGCGCTGACCTATTCGCTCGCGGGCGACTGCTCCAATGATCAGAGCATGCTGCAGGCCACCATACCCGCCAACAGCAACGAGTCGGTGCCGGTGGCGATCAAAGGCAGCGCGGTGGGCACACTGAGAATGATCGCCAGTGGCCCGCTCGGCATCACCCCGGGCACGCAGCTCGCCACCATCGCCACCGGCGCGCCCTCGAGCATTCACATCATCTCGTCGCAGCCGACCACGCTCACCGCCGGCGTCTGCTCACCTGCTCCGGTGGTGATTGAAACGCAAGACTCGAGCAACGCGCGCTCCTCGGTTCAGGGCTCGGCATTGAGCATCGAAGTGTCAGGCACCGGCCTCAGCTTCTTCACCGAAGACACCTGCACCACCGCGTTGCCGGCGAACAAGCTCACCATTCCCGTCGGGTCGGCCGAGGGCCGAATCTACCTTCGTGGAGCGACCACCAACCCGGGCATCGACCTGGCGGTGGTGACCAACAGCTACCCGTTGCCGAACAATGAAGATCACCAGATCGTCATCGTGAAGCCGGGTGTGCCGTACTCGTTGCACTGGGTCAGTACCACCTCGCGCACCGCCGCCTCTGGAGTCTGCGCTGGGGCCTTCACGCTGGAGCTGCGAGATCGCTCGGGCAACCTCACCTCGTTCTCGACTACCCAGACGGTGACCGTCGGCGGCGGAGTGACCGCGAGCGCCAATGCCGCCTGCGGCGCCTCGACCATCTCGTTCGCGGCCGGGGCCTCGCAGGTCGACGTCTACACCTCGGCCCTCACCGCCCAGGTCTACGCAGTGACTGCGGTCGCGGGCGGCGTCATGTCGTCGGCTCCACCGGCCTCGCTCACCGTGACGCCGGGGCCGTACGCGAAGCTGGTCTACATCACCCCGATCACCTTCCCCCGAGTGGTGATGGCCGGCACCTGCTTGGAGGTCACCGTCGAGCGGCGCGACGCCGCCGACAACGCGGTGCCGGTCAGTGGGGCGACGCTTTTCACGCTCGAGACCGCGGCCAGCGGAGTGACGACCTACGCCACCAGCGCCGGCTGCACCGCCGGCACTGGAGCGCTGGCGGGCAACGCGCTCACCGTCGGCTCGGGCGCGACGGCCCCCTTCTGGGTTCGACCGACGGTGGTTCAAGCGACCTCGGTGCGAGTGACCTCGGCCAGCCTCAACACCCCGTCGGGTGACTTGACCGTGGTGCCCGCCGCAGCGGCGTCACTGGTGTGGGTTGCTCCGGCGGGCGGCACCGCGAGCGTGCCTTCCGGCGCGTGCGTGGCTGCCATTCTCGAGCGACGCGACCCTTTTGGAAACGCGGCCCCTGACGCTGCGGCCTTGAACATACCGACCGCGCTCGAAGGCACCTCGACGACGGGTGGCCGGGTGTCGAGCAACAGCGCCTGCGGCGACACGGTGACCTCGTTGAACATCGCCGGGGGGGCCTCGCAGGTGAGCTTCGGCATGAGCTCGACCACCGCGGGTACCTTGACGGTGACCTTCAGCAGCACGCTCTTGAACCCCACGCCCGCCAACATCACCGTCTCCCCGGGCAACGCCACGCAGCTGGTCTACACGGTCAGCCCTGGCGCGACGCAAATCGTGGCCGGCACCTGCACCCAGCTCACCGTCGAGCGGCGCGACCCGAGCAATAACCCGGTGCCCTTCACCGGAACCTTCAACATCATTCTCCCTAGCGGCATGACCGCGTACCGCAACAACGCCAACTGCGCGGCAGTGGCCTCGCCGATCACCAGTCTGATGGTCACCGCTGGAGCGTTGGGCACCTTCTGGGTCCGCCCCACGCTGGCCGGCGGCAACCCGGTCACCATCAACGACGGGGGCTCGCTGAGCGCGATGACCTCGGTGGTCGTTCGGGCCGCGACGACCTTCAGCATCAACTGGTCTGCGGGCACGCCGAACGGCGCCACCGCCGGGGTCTGCACGGCGATAACCCTGGAGCGAAAAGACGAGTTCGGCAACGCGGCGAGCGGCACCACCCTGACCATCACCGCGTCGGCCAGCGGGAGCGCCTCAGGCCCCGCGGTGTTCTCGAACGCCAGTGACTGCAGCAGCGCGGTGGCGGGCCCGTTCGCGGTGGGCTTCACGGTCACCGACGTTCAGCGAACGTTCTACGTGATGACCACCCTGGTCGGCACGCTGTCGATGACGCCGGTGGGGCCGCCCAGCACCGGGCAGCGCGACCTGACCATCACCCCCGCTGCCGCCGCGGCGCTGTTCTTCACCACCACCCCCACCGCGACGACGGCCGGCACCTGCGCGGCCAACTCCGTTGAAGCCCGCGATGTGTACGGCAACCGGGCCGCTCCAGGTGGCGCTGGTCTGACGGTCAACCTCAGCACCACCGCCGGCGCGGCGACCTTCTACGCGAGCACCGCCAGCTGCCCAGCCTCACCAGTCACCACCGCCACCATCGCGGCCGACGGCACCGCAGCGACCTTCGCTCTGCGCCCGACCAGCGTGGGCACCGTCACCATTCAGGCGGCGGCGACCGGCGTCAGCAGCGCCACCCAGAACTGGTCGGTCAGCGCCGGTGCGCCCGCACGCCTGGGGTGGAAGACGAAGCCCGCCACCTTGACGCGCTTCGCTTGCACGTTGGCCGAGGTGCAGGTCGAAGACGCTTTCGGGAACCTGGTGAACGCGCCGGCGGCCCCGCCCACCCGCACCTTGAACATTGCGTCGAGCAACGCCACGGCGGGGTTGTGGTTCTCGACCGCGAGCGATTGCTCGACCGGCCCGGTGAGCTCCATCTCGCTCGCGGCCAATGCTCCGAGCGCCGCGCTCTACGTGGTGGCCATCGGCTCCGGGGCCACCGATGTTACCCTTACCGACGCCACTGGCGGCGGGCTGGGTACGACTCCGGTCGCGACGATGACGGTGGCCGGTGCGGCGGGCGCGCTGGTGGTGGCGGCGACCAACACCAACATCGAATACTTCGACTGCGAACCGGTGACGGTCACCCGGCAGGTCGCGGCGGCCAACTGGGTCAAAGGCAGCACGCCGCTCACGGTCAGCTCAGCGAGCGCTACCTCAATCAGCGTACACAGCGATTTGAACTGCACCACGGCCATCGGCACGCCCACCATCGCTGACGGCAGCGCCGGCATCACCTTCTATGTCAGAGGTCGCTCGGGCACCGGTGGGGTGGTCATCACTGCCGCTGACGTCAACGCGGGCTTCGCCGACGGCACTTTGGGCGTGACCGCGCTGCCACTGGTGAGAAGGGGCTCGTGCACGATGCCCGCCTTGCCGGCCACAGCCCCCCAGACCGTCGACTGCGCCATCGGCTCTACGATACCCAGTGGCACCAGCCATACCTTCATGGTCTTTCAATCGATCGTCGACTCCGCGAACACCCGCGACGCCACGGTTCGGTGCCGGCTCAAAGACGCGAGCACCATCGAGTGCCAGCGCGTCGGTGCACTCACGGCGCCGGCCGCGACCATTCGGTGGCAGACCGTCTCGATGGGTCGGGGGCCGAGCGGCTCTTACGCCGGCGGCCTGACGGTGCAGCACTTTTCGAAGGTCGAGACCGCGGCCGTCTTCACCATCGACGTGGCCATCAGCGCGGTGACCCGTTCGCGCAGCTTCCTGCTCCTGAGCCATGCGCAAGACGGCGCCGTCTTCGGCAACCCCGACTGGATGACCGCGAAATTCAAAGACGACACCAACGTGACCCTGACCGCGCCCACGACCTTCGCGTCGGCGCCCTTCGACTACGCGCTGCAAGTCGTCGAACTCGATGGCATCACGGTCGACCGCGGCACCGGCTCGGCCACCAACGCGGCGACCTTCAGTTTGGTGGGCGCCAGCCTGGATCTCACCCGAACCTTCGCGTTGAGCACCACCCGCTTCGGCGGTGATGGTGCCGACTTGATGTGCAAGAGGGCCTTTCGGGTCGACCTGCCCAACGCGACCGACACTCGCTTCAGCCGGCGTTCGAACAGCGCCACCGCGGCCTGCTTGACCACCGACGTCAGCGAGGCCAGCTGGGAGCGAATTCAGATGCCCACCGGGGGCACGGTGAGGAGCTGCTCGATTCAAATCGCCAGCGGCGCCTCGAACACCTGCACCGTGGCGGCCCCGGCCCTCACCACGCACCGCACGCTGGTGCTCAGCGCGCAGCAGGGCCCCGGAGGCCAAGCCTCAGGAGAGACCGCGTTCGATACGACCGACAACTTCGCTTACGCCAACGCCACCTTCGACCTGGGGGGCACTGGCAACCTCACGGTGACCGCGACCCGTGCCGCCTCCGGAGCGATTCGCTCCGACTTCACGCCGATGGTGATCGAGTTCGCCCCCTGACATGCCAGTGACGCGGGGGCGTTGGCCGGTTACAACCTGGCTCCGATGACGAGCCCCGAAGTGCCGGTCACGACCGGCGATGACTTGAAAGCAGTCGAAGCGTTGGCCGAAGCGCGTTCGGCGGTGTTGCAGCAAATCGAAAAGCGCGTGGTGGGTCAGCGAGAGGTCGTCGACCATCTGTTGATCAGCCTCTTCTCGCGCGGCCACTGCCTGTTCGTGGGCGTGCCCGGCTTGGCGAAGACGCTGCTGATCAGCACCCTCGCCGAGGTGCTGAATCTGAGCTTCAACCGGGTGCAGTTCACGCCCGACCTGATGCCCTCCGACATCACCGGCACCGACATTCTGGAAGAAGACCGCGCCACCGGCCGCCGCGACATGCGCTTTCTCAAGGGGCCCCTGTTCGCGAACATCGTGCTGGCCGACGAGGTGAATCGCACCCCGCCCAAGACCCAGGCGGCGTTGCTGCAGGCGATGCAGGAGTACCGGGTGACCGCCTCGGGCCGCACCTGGCCGCTGGAGCAGCCGTTTCTGGTCTTCGCCACCCAGAACCCCATCGAGCAAGAGGGTACCTACCCGCTGCCCGAAGCGCAGCTCGACCGGTTCATGTTTCTGGTCGATGTGGGGTACCCGACTGCTGAAGAAGAGGTGCAGATCGTCAAGCAGACCACCTCGGGCCAGCAGGTGACGCTGACCAAGGTGCTCTCACCCGAGCAGATTCTGGCGTTGCAGAACCTGGTGCGCCGGGTGCCGGTGCCCGACCACGTCGTTCGGTACGCCGTCGACATCGTGCGCATGACCAGGCCCAAAGAGCCGGGCGCGCTCGACTTCGTGGCCAAGAACGTCAGCTGGGGCGCGGGGCCTCGAGCCAGCCAGTACCTGGTAGTGGGAGCGAAAGCGCGAGCCATTCTCTCGGGCCGATTCGCGGCCTCGGTCGAAGACGTGCGAGCCCTGGCGCGGCCGGTGTTGCGCCACCGGGTGCTGCCGAACTTCACCGCCGAGAGCGAAGGCATCACCAGCATCAAGATCATCGAGCAGATTCTCGAGCGGGCGCGCGCGTAAGCCATGGCGTTGCTCGATGCGCAGACCTTGTCGAAGCTCAAGGGCGTCAAGCTGCGCGCGCGAGCGGTGGTCGACGGTGTGCTTTCGGGCCTGCACAAGTCACCGCACCAGGGCCAGAGCGTCGAGTTCGCCGAGCACAAAGAGTACGCCCCCGGCGACGAGCTCAAGCACCTCGATTGGAAGGCGTACGGCAAGTTCGACAAGTTCTACGTGAAGCGGTTCGAGCACGAGACCAACCTGAGAGCGATGATGGTGGTCGATGCCTCGGGGTCGATGGGCTACGGCTCGGGCGCGCTGACCAAGCTCGACGTGGCCAAAGTGCTGGCCGCCACGCTGGCGCACCTGTTGGTACGTCAACAAGACGCGGCCGGGGTCTCGCTGGTCAGTGGCTCTACCGTGCGCGAGATTCCTCCGCGGGCGGCGGCCACCCACCTGCAGGTGGTGCTCGACACGCTCGAGAGCGCCGAGGCGAAGGGCACGACTGATTTCTCGGGCCTGGCTGATCAGCTCGCCGACACGCTGCCACGTCGCGCGATGGTGTGCTTGTTCTCTGACTTCTTCGATGACCGGGCAGATGCGCTGAAGAGGCTGCTGGCCTTACGGGCCCGCAAGCACGACGTGGCGGTCTTTCACCTGGTCGACCCGGCCGAGCTCACCTTCCCCTTCGATGACCCGACGCTGTTTCTCTCGCTCGAAGACGAGCGGCGCATCGAGGTCAACCCGCGAGAGATAAAGCAGAGCTACCTCGAGGAGTTCACCCGCTTTCTGAACGAGACCAAGCAGGCCTGCACGGCGGCCGACGTCGACTACGAGCGGGTGCGCACCGATGAGCCGCTCGACCAGGTGGTGCTGCGCTTTCTCTCGCGGCGAGCCGGCGGTGGTCGGCCGTGACCTTCGCCCACCCGTGGATGTTGCTGGGCATGGTGGGGGCGCTGATACCGGTGCTGGTGCACCTGTTCGACCGGCGTCGCCCGCGGCAGGTACCGTTCGCGGCAATCAGCTTCGTGCTCCGCAGCCAGAAGCGCACCGCCTCGCGACTGCGCCTGAAGCGGTTGATTCTCTACACCCTGCGCACCCTGTTGCTGCTGGCGGTGCCGGTAGCGCTGGCCCGCCCGGAGTGGGTCGAGACCGGGGTGGTACGAGCTGCCAAGGGGGCGGCGGCGACCGTCATCGTGGTCGATACCTCGCTCTCGATGCGTTGGAGCGCTGGCGCCTCGCTCTTCGAAGAGGCCCGGGCCCAGGCCCGCTCGGCGGCCCAGGAGCTGAGCGCGGAGGAGCCGGCCTCGGTGTTGCCCTGCGGTCACGCGGTGGCCTCGGTGGCTCCGCTCAACTTCGACCGGGCGCAGTTGATCAGCAGCCTGAGCGAGCTCAAGCCCACGTACGAGCTGGCTGACCTGAACCGATGCCTTGACCAGGCGGCCGCGGCGATGAGCGAGAGCCCGCTGGCCAACCGGCGCATCGTGCTGATCAGCGCCTTCACCCAGAGCGGGCTGCGGCTCGAGTCGCCGCCGCCAGTCTCGACCGGGCCCAAGGGTGAGAAGATCAAACCCGAAATCGTGTTGCGCGACGTGACCGGCGGCAAGTCGCTCGACAACCGCGCCATCGTCGACGTTCGGGCCGAGCCCGCGCCGCAGGTCGGCCCCCGCGCCTGGCAGTTCACGTGGACGGTGCGCAACTTCAGCGACACCGAGTCGCGCGACGTGGAGGTGGTGTTGAAGGTCGAAGGTGAGGTGGTCTCGAAGGGCTTCGTCGACCTGAGCCCTCACGGCACGGCCCAGAAAGTGATGACCTACCAGTTCACCAAGGGTGGCTCGATGCTGGTCGAAGCGCAGCTCACGCCCGATGCCCTGGTCGAAGACGACACCCGTGGCCTGGTGGTGGCGGTGCCCAAGGAGCTCCGCGCGTTGATTGTCAACGGCGCTCCCAGTGCGCAGAAGTTTCGCGACGAGGCCTTCTTCGTCGACGCGGCGCTGGCCTCGACCGGCAGCCCGGTGAGGGCCACCGTGCGCGACGCCGACGCCGCCTGGCGCGAGGCCTTCGCCGACTACGACGTGGTGCTGCTGCTCAACGTCTCCGCGCCGCCGGCCGACGTCGCCGCCAAGCTGGTGACCTTCGTGCAACAGGGCGGAGGGCTCTTCATGAGCATGGGCGATCGGGTCGAGCCCGACGCGTGGAACGCGGTGTTGGGCCCGGTTCTGCCTCGCCGATTGCGGGTGGTGAAGACCGCCGTCGAGCCCGGCGCCGCCGATGCCGCGACCCGGGCGGCGAGGCTGCAGCAGGTGAGCCCGACACACCCGGTGTGGGTGCCCTTCACCGGCCGGGCGCGCGAGGGCCTGCTCTCGACCCGCTTCTACCGGTACATGCTCTTCGAGTCAGACACCACCCAGGACGTAGAGGTCATCGGGGCGATGGACGACGGGGCGCCGGCCTTTCTCACCGCGCGAAAGGGCCGCGGCCGGGTGCTGGCGTTCGCCTCGTCGGTCAACCGCGACTGGTGCGACGCCCCCATTCGCACCGCTTTCTTGCCGATGGTGCAGCGCATCGCCGGCTCGCTCAGTGGCACCCTCGACGAGCGGGAGCAGACCCGGGCCCGGGTGGGCGAGATGGTGTCGCTCCCCCTCGACCAGGGCATGGTGCCGACGGCGCTCAAAGACCCGAATGGAGTCGAGCTGGCGATGACCCGCGCCGCCGATGGGAGCTCGGTCAGTGGGGGGCCGCTGGCAGTGCCCGGCCGCTTCACCGTGCCGATGACCAACGGGCAGAGCTTGAGCTTCGTCGCCTCATTAGACCCGGCGGCCAGCGATACCACCCGCTTTGCCACCGAGGAGCTGGCGGCCTGGTTCGGCGAAGAGGTGGTCAAGAGCTCGGGCCTCACTGGCCCTTCGGCCAAGACCCCGGTGTGGACATGGTTATTGGTACTGGGTGTGCTGCTGTTCTTCTTCGAGGGCACACTGTTGCGGCGGTAACGGAGATCTCTTCAGTGATTCTCGTGTTCTCGGCTCTCTCGTATGTCGAGAGCGTCAAAATCAAGCCAAGCAGTGTTGCTTCGCTCGAAAGAGAGCGATACTGCCAGCTCAAGTTGCACGCGCGGGGGCGGGTTGCAGCTTTAGGAGTGGTGAGGTCATGGTCGGTCTCGTCGTCGCATCGCACGGTCGCCTCGCTGAGGAGCTGATCGCTACCGCTCGCCAAATCGTCGGCGAGCTGACGCAGGTCTCCTCATGCAGCGTCGACACCAGTGCCTCCCCTGAAGACATCAAGCTGCAGCTCCGCAACGCGGTGAAGCAGGTCGACACCGGTGACGGCGTCATCGTGTTCGCCGATTTGATCGGCGGCAGCCCCTGCACTCAGAGTCTGAGCCTCTGTCGCCTGAACCGTATGGAGGTACTGACCGGCGTCAACTTGCCGATGCTGCTCAAAGCCAACTCGCTGCGCGGTGTTCAACCGTCAGCCTCGTTGGAGGTGATGGCCCACGAGCTCACTCAGTACGGCCAGAAGAACATCACCTGCGCGACCGACCTATTGCGGGCCAAAGCCAGCGCCGCCTGAGGGTTGATCAAGCCAGCGCACAGCGGGGCAGCCTGGTTCAGGCCAAGCGTCGAGTTTCCGGGGAGCTGAGTTGAGTCGATGTCGGCGTGTGCTTTGCACAATTGCCGGTGGTCATTCACCCCTACCTGGAGCAACACCATGGCGATTGCCCAAGACTTGAACACCAAGAACATTGATCAGCTGAATAGCTTTCTGCGCGGCGAGATGTCGGCCGTCGAGACCTACCGCATCGCGCTCGAGAAGCTCGACGCGACCAGCACCTACCGTGGCCAACTCGAAGCCGCTCGCGCCTCGCACTTGCAGCGCGTGAACAAGCTCCAAGAGAAGATCGTGCAGCTCGGCGGCAAGCCTGCAGAGAGCGCGGGGGCCTGGGGCACCCTGGTCGGCGCCATCGAGAACGGCGCAGCGATGCTGGGCGACAAGATGGCCGTCTCGGCCCTCGAAGAGGGTGAAGATCACGGTCTGCGCGACTACCGCATCGATCTCGACTCGCTGAGTGGCGAGACCCGTCAGCTGGTGATGACTGAGCTGATTCCGAAGCAGGCCGAGACGCACCGCATTCTGCGCGACCTCAAGAGCCGTCTGGCCCAGGCGTAAGATCCACCACGCTTGAAGCCATGAAGCCCGTGCCCTCGAATTGAAGGCACGGGCTTCCGTTTGCCATGCGCTTTTTCTTCAGGCCCGGATCGGCTCGAGCGGCGGGTCGCGAGGCGGGTCGATGGGCTTGCTGGGCGGAGCTTCCGGAGAGCGGGTCGGGGCCTCATTGGGAGGCTCGATGGGCATTGGAGGCTCCCGTTTTCGTTCGGGCGGCGAGCGGTCAGGCCGGGTGGGCTCCTCGGGCTTGCCAGGCGTGGTGGGCGTCTCAGGTGTCACAGGTGTGGTGGGCACTTCTGGCGTGTGTGGCGTTTCTGGTGCGATTGGGTCGGGGTTGGTCATCTCTGCTCCTTGTGCGCGCCTGTCAAAGCAAGCAACACGCCGTTGATCCGACGCGGCACACCTGCTGCATTTCCCGTAGCAATGAACATGGGCGACCACTTCGAAGCGTTGACCGCCAGCTTGTCGAAGCTGGTGGGGCTGCACATCAAGCTGGCCCGGGTCGAAGCGGTCGAAGACCTCAAGTCACTGAGCCGACGCGGCCTGGTATTGATGGCGCTGGTGCCTCTGGCCTGGGGGGCCTTCGTGATGCTCAGCGGCGCGCTGGTGCTTGCATTGACCCGGGTGTTGCCGACCGACGTGGCCCTCGCGCTGGTCGGCGGCACGTACGCCATCGGCGCAGCGATGGGCGCGCTGGCGTTGAGAAAAGCATTGCAGGTTGCCTCGGCGCCGATGAATGACTCTGCCGCTGAGGTCGCCAACACCCTGGCCGTGGTCACCAGCGGCCACACTGGAGCGCTCAGCCATGGGTGAATCGCGGCTCGGCTTTCCCGCTCCGCCGGTGGTGTCGTCGTCATCACCGGTCATCGAGACTCAGCGTGAACTCGAGCTGGCACGCCGGGAGCTCATCTCCTCGGCGCATGACATTCGTGAAGATGTGAGGGCGCTCGCCGATTGGCGTCGCCCGATTCGAGACCGACCGTGGCTGTTCATCGGCTCCGCGTTCGCGCTGGGGTTCGCGCTGGCCGCCCTTCACCACCACCGAAGAGGTACCTCGTGAGCACGATAGAAATGATGACGAAGCAGCCGTTTGCCGGGCTGGCGCTGATCAATGCACTGGCGGTGTCGGTAATTCGTGCGCGCCCCGCCGTGGCGACCTGTGGAGCGGTCGTGGCGGGGTATCTGGTGGGTCGCCTCGTTCTGCGTTGAAAAAGAGTGAAGCAAGCAGTGTTGATTGAAGTTCAACCCGATCCAAGGAGTTCACCATGAAGCTCGACAGCCACAACCTGATGCGGATGATCAACCTCCAACACCGCCGCACCTTCGGCGACCGACTGGTCTCAGGCCTGAGTCTCTTTCTGGGAGGTGCCCTGTTGGGCGCGGGCGTGGCGTTGCTGATGGCTCCCAAGTCGGGCGCTGATCTCCGCAAGGAGCTGACCGAGAACGGCATCAACCCGATTCTCCAGCGCTTCGACGGTCACGCCGCCGCGACCCACGAGAGCTCACCGCGCGCCTGATGACGACCCGCGCCATCACTGGCCCTCTTACTCTCGCTCGACCAGGGCGCCCCACTGTGTGGCGCTGGTCCGCACATCACGCTGAAACTTCAAGAGCTCCCGCTGGCCTTCGTGTTGCACAACCGGGTGTCAGCCGAAAGGAGCATCATGTCGACCAAAAAGACCCAGTCACAAGGGGTGCAAGGGCAGCAGTCGAAACGAGCGCCCGAGCATCACACGCGTGAGAAGCCGGTTGATCAGAACATCGACCACAACACGCATCGTCAACAGCAGTTGTCGTCAAGAGCACTGACGACGCCGCGAGAATCGAAAAAAGACGGCAACACCTAACTGGTCAAACCCGAACAGGAGCACACCATGAGCAACCAAAACGAAGCGAAGCGCGGTGAAGGTCTGGCTGAAGAGGTCGGTGGCAAGATCAAGAAGACGGTTGGCAAGATAATCGGTAACGAGCAGATGGAGGCCGAGGGCACCGCGAAGGAGCTCAAGGGTCAGGCTCGTCAGGAGACGGCCAAGGCGTCGGAGCGCGTTCAGGGCAAAGTCGAGGAAGTGGTCGGCGCGGTGAAGAACCGTGTCGGCGCTGTGATCGACAACGAGCAGATGCAGGCAGAGGGCAAGGCCAAAGAACTCAAGGGCCAGGCTCGCCAAACTCTGAACAAGTAAGCGCCTCTTCGCTTTGTCGCGACAACCGGCAGAGAATTCTCGATGTTCTCGAGAATGCTCTGTCGGTTGTTTTTTTCTGTGGAGGCGATGAGCGCGATGCGAGCGCACTCGCAGGCCTGCGTACCCGATGAAGCGTGCGGTGCGCTGCTCGGCCGAGGTGAGCGAATCACCGAGGTTGTGCCGTTGATCAACTCGGCGCCCCAGCCTCGAATCGAATTCCTGATCGATCCACGCGCGCTCCTCGAGACCGAAAGAGCCGCAGAGCGCCGGGGCCTGGAGGTCATCGGCTACTTTCATTCTCACCCGGCGAGCTCGGCCAGGCCTTCAGCGCGCGACCTGGCTGAAGCAGTGCCCGGGTCGATTGCGGTGATTGTCGCTGACGATGAGGTCACTGCCTGGCGCGCTCGCGAGTCGGGCTTTGAGCCGCTGGAGCTCGCGACCTGAAGAACCCTTTCGCCTACTTCACCTTCACCTTGGTCTCGAGCGGGCTCTTCTCATCGGTCTTCTGAGCCGCCGTCCACTCACTGAGGGTCTTCTGCCAGGAGCTGTTCGTCATGGTGGGCGCGGGGTCAGCCTGATTCAGCGTGAACCCGTCGCCGCCCAGGTAGAGGTAGTCGATGGTGGCCACGGTGTAGGTCGCCTTGGGGTCGAGCACGGCCCCTTTCGCGTCGACGAAGCCTTCTCCTTTGGGTCTCACCCCGGCGACCCGGGCCTGCACGTTGCTCAGCGCGGTGATCAACTGTTCGCCGTTGAGCTTCACGATCACCACCTGGTTCTCGAATGGAATCAGGTCGTAGATGGTCGCTTTGGTGATGGCGCCCGTGGGCAGCGCCTGGCGAACCCCTTTGCGGTTGAGCAGGGCCGCGTCGGTCTTGAACTGGTCTCTCAGGGCCGTGGTGAGCCAGGCGCTCATCTGAGGTGACTCCTGCTCAAAGCCAGTCTTGGTGAACCCGATGGTGCCACCCAGCGCGGTGTCGAGCTGCGCCTTCCACTCGGAAATCAACGCCTGGGCCTTGGGCTCAGGCGGGGGCGCGACCTCGCTGGTCACCACCACGGTCTTGCTCTGCACCGAGAGCAGCTGCTGACCTTGGGGCCGGTTGAGGTCGAGCGTCACCTGGGCACGAACGTATTCGTTGAAGTGGCGACCGGGGTACACCAGGCGAGTGAGCCCAACGCTCTCGGGAAACGGGGCCTCGCACTTGCGACCCGCCACGAAGCCGACCTGCCAGTCGTCGTGACCTTCGAAGAGCGGGGCCAGCTCCTCCAGACAGCCGTCGCTGACGATGGCGATGACCTGCGCGCCCGCCGCCTTGACCGCCGGCACCAGCTGGGCGAGCGCCTGTTCTTCTTTTCTCCAGGTGATGCCTGCCATGCGACCGGGCATCGGAGTGATGGTCGCTTTGTGTGACGAGAGGCCGATCACGCCCACCTTGATGCCCTGGCGGGTGACCATGCGGTAGGGCAGGAGGCTCAGCTTTCTCGCCTCGTCGTCGCGTGCCTCGAGGTTCGCCGCCAGGTAGGGGAAGCCACCGGTGGCGACGTTCTTTTGAAATTGCTCGCGAGACCAGTCGAGCTCGCGGTTGCCGAGCGCCGACGCGGCGTAGCCCATCTGGCGCATCACCTGCGCGGTCGACTCGCCCTTGAAGTAGCTCGAGATGGCCTGGCCGTTCGCGTTGTCGCCGGTCGAGAGCACGATGGTACCTCCATCGGCGCAGGCGGCGTCGCCCGAAGCGCCGAGCGGGCCAGCGCAGTGCCCTTCATCGGCGACCCATCGGCCGAGCATCTGGGCCGCGCCGCCCTGAGTGGGAGCTCCCGCGGTCGGCCCCGGCGTCGGCAGCAGGTACCCGTTCTCGGCGCCGGTCACCAGAAAGGTGAGCGTGACGGGTCTCGGCACGCCGGCGTCGACCACCGCGCTCGCCTCGACGGGCGCCTTTTGACAGGCGACCGATGCGAGCACCAGAACGCCAAGCCAGAGCCTCGAAGCACGAGAACGAATGATCATCACCCGGGCCAGATAGCCCGTTTCACCTCAGCCCTCGCGAAACATTTCGAGGTGGGGAATGCCGTCTTCGTCGTACGGCTCGCTGACGGTGACGAACCCGAGCGAGCGGTAGAACCGCTCGAGGTACTGCTGGGCGCCGATGCGAATGCCCTGACCGGGAAAGAGGCGTTTGGTCTGGTCGATGGCCTCGAGCATCAATCGCCTGCCGAGGCCGGTGCGGCGCGCTTCGGGAGCGGTGGCCACGCGGCCGATGGCGGGCTCTGCGTACGCCACGCCCGGCGGCACGATGCGGCAGGTGGCGACCAACGCGCCGTCAGCGTCGGTGCCCAACCCATGCCAACACTGTGGGTCGCGGCCGTCGGCATCGAGGTAGGCGCAGCGCTGCTCGACGACGAAGACCCGCTGGCGCAACGCGAGCACCTCGTACAGCTCGCGAGGCGAGAGCCGGTCGAAGGGCAACCACGACCAGCCGATCATCGCTCGAATACCTGAGCCCAGCTCGGGTCTGGCGCTCCCAGCATGGCGCGCAGCGTGGTGGCCAGCGCGCAGACCTTGTCGTCGACGATGATGCGATGCTCGAGCACCGCCGCCTGGCCGACCGTGCCGGTGAGCGTCGTCTCGACCTCCACCTCGACATCAGCGGCGATGGGCGCGCGGAAGTGAACCTGCTCGCTGACCGGCACCAGGTGCTGTGGCTCGAGCCCGGCCCCGGCGATGACGCGGCAGATGGCCTCGTCGCAGAAGTCGACGTACGCGGGGTGATTGATGTGGGCGAACGGGTCCATCCACGTGTGCCAGGTGCGAAAGCGAAACCGATGCG
>Ga0105048_10006222_pt1 | contig 19228 bp, 15 predicted proteins | sample MAT05_FD_78382 | JGI IMG/M metagenome (GOLD analysis project Ga0105048, IMG submission 78382) | Freshwater microbial communities from Lake Fryxell liftoff mats and glacier meltwater in Antarctica - MAT-05 | ecosystem: Environmental > Aquatic > Freshwater > Ice > Liftoff microbial mat | place... | reverse complement strand
CATTGATTCGCGAGAATTCGATTTGAGCACGCTCGCCGATCACCTGAAGTTCAACATCTGCGTCGTGGACGATCAGCGCAAGACCGTGATCGAAGGCCGGGATCTGAAAAACCTGCGTGCCACTCTGATTCAGAGATCACAAGCGGCTTTCGCCTCTGCGGTGAAAGCTGCGGTCGTGAGCGGACCGTCGCCTGAAGAAGCAAAATGGATGCGTTCAGGATTCAGGACATGGGATTGGTTCGACATTCCGGAACACATCGAAATCACACGCGCGGGCATGGTGCTGCGGTCGTTTCCTTCACTGCGCGATGACGGTGACACGGTTGGCCTGATGCTGTGTCAGACTCCTGAAGAGGCCACGCGGATTCTTCGCAAGGGGTTGCAGAAGCTGATTCTGCTCTCCGAACGAAAACGCATCCTCATCCAGATCGGCAACATGCCGCAGATCGGACAGGTGAAGTTACTTTCGTCGTCGATCAAGGGGCTGGAACTCATGAACCATCTGTCGTTGCTTATGACGGATCGTGCCTGGCTGTCCGATCAACCGCTCGCGCGAACGAAAGGCGCGTTCGAGAAGACTCTGCAGCGTGGCCGCGAACGACTGGGAATCATCTCGCAGGAATTCGTGCAGTTCATGCCGCAGCTTTTTCAACAGTACCATGAAACTCGCCGAACGCTGGACCAGACGCATGGCCCCGGCTGGGATCATTTGTTGAACAACATGAAGGCCCAGCTGGCCGCTCTCGTGCATCCAACGTTTCTGATTGATACCCCGTGGCCGTGGCTGATCCAGTACCCGCGCTATTTCATGGGTCTCCGCCAGCGGCTGCAGCGATTGTCATCCGGCGGTTTGAAAACCGAACAGTCGCTCGAAGCCGAATTCGCGCCATGGCTGGCTCGTTACGAGCAGACTTTCAAAGATCATCAGCGTCAACATCGTATCGACCCGATGTTGACACACTATCGCTGGATGCTGGAAGAATTCCGCATCCAGCTCTTCGCTCAGAAACTCGGTACTGCCGTGAGTGTGTCCGCGACGAAGCTGGAAGAACAATGGGCCAGAATCCTGTAGCGTGTAAGTTCAGGTTCAACGGCAGATGAAGTGCGCGGGGATATTTGTGCATCAAATGAGTTGGCGTTGATCGACGATGTGAGTGCTGCGACTGAGCCTGAAAGGCTCGCGCATATCAGCCTGGAGGGTATGGTTTCCATATTCACTGCGCTGACATGCAGGGCGACTGAGCCTGAAAGGCTCAGTCGCAGCACGAACATCGTCGATCAACGCCAACACATTGAATGCACAAATATCACCGCGCACTTCATTTGTCGATGAACCCAAATATTGAACCACGGATTGCACGGATATCACGGATGGGAGGAATGCATTTATCCGTGATATCCGTGCAATCCGTGGTTACTGAAATTGTCGGCACGTGAATACGGCGAAGTGAGATGCACAGCAATTGTCTGCGGCAGGATAAGGATTACGCATTTCAATTTGCGTTGTTGGCAGGACGATTTTAATCACATTGGAGTGAATCGTCCTGCCCTTCATCGTCCTGCTAAACCCAAACGAGCGCTGGGAAGCTGCGGGTTTGGAAACGGTTTTTATGTAGGATGGACATTCTTGTCCGTCGCAGATTAAGGGCGTTTGCCAGCACATTGGTGACTGGTTTACCGAAGTGTCTCGATGGCAAACTCGGACAAGAATGTCCAAGCTACAAGAATCGTCCTCAATCTCGGACAAGAATGTCCAAGGTACAAGAATCGTCCTTAAACTCGGACAGGAATGTCCAGGGTACAAGAATCGTCCTTAAACTCGGACAGGAATGTCCAAGGTACAAGAATCGCCCTCTAATCCCAATGAGTCGTGCTGTGGGAATCGTCAATTTGCAATTCAGATTCTTGACTCATTTCGCGTACAGTTCGGTACACGTGTGTTTTTCAAGCTGCAACAGATTGCCCGGGAAGGCTGCATGTCACTTTTGCTGGAACGAATTCGGAAATCTTATCGTGAACCCGGAGGAAGCCGGATTCCGGTGCTCGGGATCGAGCGTTTTGCCATGAATCAGGGTGAGCAGGTTGCGCTGATTGGGGCCAGCGGCGGCGGCAAGACCACCTTGCTCAACATCATTTCAGGAATCCTGACGCCGGATTCCGGTCGAGTCGTGGTGGACGGCAGTGAGATTGCGGCCAAACAGGAAGTCGTGCGAGACAGATTCCGCGCGGCGAAGATCGGCATCGTGTTTCAGACGTTTAACCTGTTGCCCGCATTTTCGGCACTGGAGAACGTGCTGCTGGGGATGTCATTTTCAGGACGCGGCGTCGACAAGGTGTTCGCGAAACAGTTGCTCGAGCGTGTCGGACTCGGTCACCGCCTGAATCATTCGCCTCAAAAACTATCGGTCGGCGAACAACAGCGCGTCGCGGTCGCCCGATCGCTCGCCAACAAGCCGGTCCTGTTACTGGCTGATGAGCCGACAGCGAACGTCGATCTGGCCAATCAGCAATTGATCCTGGATCTGATTCGAGACACCTGCCGCGACCACAACGTGACGCTGTTGATGGTGACACATTCCTCTGAAGTGGCCGGAACATTTACACGAGTCGAAAACTTGAAGGACTTTAATCGTCCTGAGCTTTGTCTTCAGGAGCAGTCCGCATGAATCTGATCACCATTGCATGGAAAAGTCTGAAGCAGCGTCGTCTCGCCTCGTGTCTCACCGCCTTCAGCATCGCGCTCGGCGTGATGTTGATGGTACTGGTGCTGGTGATGTTCGGAGCGGTCAACAGTGCATTCACGCAGAGAAGTATTGCATACGACTTGATTGTCGGGCCAAAGGGAAGCGACCTGCAGCTGGTCTTGAGCGCTGTCTATCGTATGCAGCCGCCGATTGAAAACCTTCCGTATCTGTATCTGGAACAGATGAGGAAGGATCGCCGGGTGGTTTCGGCCGTGCCGCTGGCGTTTGGCGATGTGACTCAGGAGGGTTCATTTCCAATCATCGGAACAACGCCTGAGTATTTCGAGAACGATTACATGCCGGGAAGAGCGTTCAAAATTCGCGGCACACGAGTCAACGGTCTGCTCGATACGATTATCGGATACGAGGTCGCTCGGAAAAACAACTGGGATATTGGTTCGACGTTTACCATTGTTCACGGTGGCGCGGAGAGCGGCCACGTGCATGACGAGCAGTTCGTCGTCGTCGCGGTGCTGGCTCCGACGGGCACAGCGAATGACCGGACGGTGTTTCTGAATCTCGAAGGCTTTTACGCCATCGCAGGGCACAGTAAACCCGTCGCTGAATACGAACAACGTCTGCGGGATTTCTATGCTGCCGACCCGGAGCGACTTGCTGCAGCGATGGCGCAGCTTGAGGCTCAGAAGAAGTTGGAAGCAGAAGAAGCAGGTGCAGGACACGACCATGCACACCATCATCACGCCACACCCGATGCGATGAAAGAAGTCACGGCGATACTGATCAGGACTCGACCTGACACACCTTTCGATTCCTTGAGCCTGACATCCGAGCTGCAGAAGGGATATCAGGCGATGGCCGTGAATCCCGTGCGACCGATTCAGAAACTGGTCACCGGACTGCTGGGAAATATCCAAAAAGCACTCGTCGCACTGACGGCGATCATTATTCTGGTGTCCGGTGTCGGAATCTTTGTGAGCATCTATAATTCGATGTCGGATCGTCGCCGCGAAATCGGCATCATGCGCGCGCTCGGTGCCGGTCGCATGCATGTTTTTGGCATTGTGATTTCCGAGTCAACGTTGCTGTGCGTTGGTGGCGGATTGCTGGGCTGGCTGATCGGCCATGGTCTGGCCGTGATCGCGGCACCCTGGTTAATTGAACAGACGGGATTGCTCATTAATCCGTGGGCTGTCAACCCGTGGGAAGCCACGCTGTTTCCAGTGCTCACAGGTCTTGCCGTTCTTGTCGGATTCCTGCCGGCAATGACAGCCTATCGCACCAACGTAGCGGATGCACTGAGTTCATAGTACGATCGGACCTGTAGGATGGACATTCATGTCCGTCGCATAGCGGTGATATGGGGGACGTACGTGAATCGCGATTCGTCACACAGTGTGTCTATCTGTGAAATCCGCAAAATCCGTGGTTAGAGTCTCTTTCCCGCACCTTCGTTGGCTGCGGGCCAGACCCGCGTCAAGGAATTCATTGTTCTTCGGCATTCCCCGAATTCTCAGAAATCTGCGGACACTTGTGCGGTGCGCCGCCACTACTCTTGGGAAGCACCTTTAGCAGTCGCCTTTCATTTCACATCGCGAGGGGACGTGGTAAACTCCCCTGCTGGTAACCAGGTTCCGGAAAGTTTGCCCGTTTTTTTTCCGCGCACTTAGGTCCGAGTCAGCTCCCATGCCAGAATTGCCAATCGACAAGTCATCTGCGTCAGATCGCGTGTCTCAAATGCCTGCGTTGGGAGCATCCGCTGGAATTCCAGAGCCTGTCATCTCGCCCGTCAAAGCTGACACGATGATGAATAGTGATGCCAAAGTTCAAACGCATCCTCAGTCGATTGTTGGCACTGCGCCATCGCCGACGACGATGGGGCGATACACGATTCTGGGCGAACTCGGACGTGGCGGCATGGGAGCCGTGTATCTGGCGGAAGACAGTGTCCTCAAGCGGAAGGTGGCGTTGAAGACTCCGCAATTCGAGCCGCAGAAGGCGGAACAGATGCAGGCTCGATTTCTGCGGGAGGCGCAGTTGTCGCATCCAAACATCTGCCAGATCCATGATGTCGGCGTGATCGACGGCCAATAGGTGATGGCGATGGAGTACATCGAAGGCAGGACTCTGGCGGCGTTTACGAAGCCGAGAAAATTGCTTTCAAAATGCCAGGCCGCATCGCTCGTGAAAAAAGTGGCACTGGCCGTTGAGGCCGCTCATCAACAAGGCATGATTCATCGCGCCCTGAAACCCTGTTGTGAGCGGCGGGGTGACGCTAAACCCAATCTCGCGACGGTCAGAAAGCACCTTCAATCTTTTTCCCCGGCCAATCGGCACATGCTGTCTCAGCGGAACTCCCGATTGGCATCGTGAATGGTGACTTCTCTGACGGCATTAACGGATGGGAAATGGACGGCGAAGCCGCGAACTTTCAGGTTTTCCGACATCCATCTGCGGGAGTTATGGCGCTCACTACTTCTGGAACGGGGGACAACTTGAAGAACAAAAAACCTCGTTTGTGGAGAAAACGAAAGAGGCGAGAGAAGATCTTGTCAAGGCATTTGATGATGCCATAAAAAAAGTGCGGGCATTGAGCAAGAATAGCCCCGCTGAACAGCTGAAATTGATCGATGCACTCGAAGAGGAGAAAGAGACTTTTGAAAATCGCGGTCATGTTCCATTTTCTCCCGGCATGCGTCAAAGCCGCAGCTGCGTACCTCAAGGCAGTCAATCTTTCCGGGCGTCAACTTCGCAAGGCATACGACCGAACTATCAAGGCGACTTCCAGGGCGAATGATCTAAAAGGGGCTGAGGATCTGATCGATGAACGAGACGATACACCTGTTGTCGTCGGAAAATGGGAATGCCGAGGTTCAAATTTTGGAAACGGCCAGCCGTTTACGTGGACGCTGTATTCTGATTTTACAGTCAACCCGCATCAGGATGGAGAAGATGCGTATCCGAAAGCATGGTCGTTGTATGCTGAGGGGATAGTGATCACAAACTTTCGCGAAGGGCTGGAAATCTGGTTTGGGTACACTGTGCATTCCCCAACTCAGCAGTTTGGGTTCTCCTATGATGCGTGCCCAGGTCATGGGCGAGGTGTAGTTCCCGACTCAGAGATCCTTGCAATCGAATCTGCAACCAGAGATGCCCGATCGCTGCAAAACGGCAACTTTCGGCATGGACTCGAGGATTGGAAAGTGGAGGATGGGACAACGGCGTTTCGACTTTTTGACATCAACGGCGAACGCGCTATTACCACGTATGCTGCTCAAAAAGAAGTAGACCGAGGGCGCATGTTTCAATGTTTCAAGGTTCCGATGAATGCTCGCGAATTGGAGTTCCAACTGCACGGAGGGAGTAGCCCCCAGACGTATGTATCGATGTGGAAGAATCAACAACTCTTTTGCAAGATGTCGGCCCGAGATGACAACACTCCGTTTCGCGTAGCGTGGGACCTTTCATCGATCCGCGGCAAGTCCGTAACACTTGAAATCATCGACGACTCCACGCAGCCATGTGGATTTATTGGTGCCCACGGCTTTCAGCTAACCACAGCACCCGTGGAGTAGAGCCAATTGATCAACGGCTGACGAGGCAAACATTCGCCTACCGAAGAATTTCCCGGGAAATCCCGGACAGATTCGGTTTGGATCGCCACTTCAATGTTGGAGGCGTCGAATCGTGGGTGCGATTGGCGGCTTTGGATGTCCCGGTGGTGTGGTGCGAGGCTAGTTGTCGTTGCACTGTGTCTCAGGACGCTGATCACTTCTGACCGAAGGAAATACGCTCATGGTTACTGCACGTCTGTTGTTCACCTTGACTCTCATTTCATTGGCCAGGTTCCTGCCGACGGGCGGAATCGTATGGGCGGAATCGTATGGGCGGACGAAACGGCTCAGGCTGCAATTGATCGCGCAGGCGAATTTTTGGATAAACGATCGACCGGCGATTTCGTCCTTGGATACGCCCACTTCGGAGCGAAATACACCGATCATAAAGTTCAGCACCTCAGATATGTGAAAGATCGCAACGACAATGTACTTCCTGGCAAGTTCGCTCTGGTGTATCGGTACAATTGGGAAGCCAGCGGCTCGGGGACGACTGATATCGGGTTCATCTGCGATCGAGAAGGCAACGTGGAAGATGTCGTCGTTTTAGGAACAAATGCCGTCCTGCAGCAGCCCTTTCTGGTCGCCGATGCAACCATCAAGGCCCTGGGAAATTTGATCATCGAAGGGTTCAAGGACCAAATGACCCGTTCCGATGTCCGAACCGTACAGCGACTTGTCGATTCGGCTAATTCTGAAGGCCTGCTTGAGTTTGCACTGAAGATTCGGCAAGCGGTCAGTCGCTGACTTTGGATTCAGCGACGATCGAGCCGCCAGGAAGATCGTGCAGGCGGTTCGGTTCTTGTATTATCCTCTTGGTTTGGGTCGTGTGCTTAGTACCGTGGTTTACTTTTTCGGGAGTATTATTTTGCCGCCATCCAATCGAAAAACTCCGCAAAAGCGTTCTGTGGTTGACTCAATAAAGGCGGAATCGGCTACACCGTCGCAGCCACAGATCGAGTCTCCACCAGCAATACCATCATTGCCACCCGTCAAAGTTGATACAGTGATGAACGGCGGGGAGAAGGTTCCGACGGAGCCACAGTCTTTAGTTGAGCCGGTGCCGCAGCCCAGGACATTGGGACGGTACACGGTGCTGAGCGAACTCGGACGTGGCGGAATGGGGGCCGTGTATCTTGCGGAAGACAGTGTGCTCAAGCGGAAAGTCTGGATGCTCGCACCACTGAGCTGACGAAAAGCGGGATGATTGTGGGAACGCCGTGCTATATGTCGAAGGAACAATGGTCCGGGAAAGACGTTCAGCTTGGACCGCAATGCGACGTGTACAGCCTCGGCGTGATCCTGTACGAATTGCTCACGGGAAGCTTGCCATACGATGTCGAAGACGGGGAGCCGGCGACATCGTGGTTTGTGAAGCTTGTGACCGAACCGCAGCGTCGTCCGAGCGAACGCAAACCGGATGTCGATGCTGCTCTCGACGACATTGTCATGAGAGCCATCGCCAAAGAACCACAGGATCGTTTTGCCAGCATGGCTGAATTCGCTGATGCCTTGGATGCCTGGCTGAAAGGTAAGCCAGTGACGGGACAAACGTTGCTTGGAATTCAGCTCGGAGCACTGGCCGACCTGAAACCGTCTCGCGCAGCCAAACCAAACCCCGGCGGCGGCTGGCGCGGGTTTGTGAAGAAGTCGCTGGTGGTGTGGGGCGGACTTGGTGGAATCGCATTCGTCGTGTTGCTTGGGATTGGATTCTGGTTTCGAATCAAAACCAAACCTAACGACGAGACCCTCGTGGAAGGTGGATTCAACACAAATCAATCGGAAGGTCGTGAAACAGAGTCCAAGTCTGATGCTAAGGCGGCGGTCGCGATAACCGAAACTGCTGCGCCAACGGAGAAACGGTCTCCCACGACGTTTCCTGAAGGGGCAGTATACAAAGGGACATGGAAGAATTTCGGAGCAGGCAGCGTTGAGCCAACGTATACAAGTAACGTGACTGTGACTGTCACGAAGCGTAACAAAAACCGTTTTGTATCTGAATGGTTGCTGGCCTACTGGAATCACACTTGGATTGCAGAGGGGGGCGTCGTTGATTCTGAAGCCAGCAGTTCCAAACTGGTCGGGAAATTCACCGACCTAATCGGAGGCAGCCATCCCAACGAAGGTCGTAACGATTTTGTGAGTGAGTTTACGGCCGATGGATCACGGATGTATGGTTGGATTCGACATGATGCAGGATCGCGAAATGAGTTTGAAGTTACGTTCGTAAACGCAGAAGAATTGGGGACAAAACCCGATCCAATTCCACTCGACAGTAAATGGACGGGAACCTACGTTTCCGTGTTTGCTTCTGGCGAGAATCCCGCGAAACCTTCTACTGCTACGATTACGGCACGCACTGAATCTAGTTTTACAATTCGAATAGAGACGTACAAGCAAAGTGATGCTGACGAATTCATCTGGGAATATCGATTTGATGGGACTGAAGACGAGTTTCGAATTGCCGACGCAGAACTAATCAAGCGAACAGCTTCATTTAGTCATGGCACCGGACACCAGCTAATTGATCCCAGCTCGGCAACAATCAACGGAGAGAGTATCGAGATACTTCTGTCGCGACCGATGAGTTTGTTTGTCCGCGGATTGAGTGTGGGCATCAATGGGACGCGATTGGGCAGACGATTCGTGCCGTTCACGGAACAGGACGGCGGCGAGGGATTGCAGAGCTGTCCGTCGTTGCAGGCGGGGCTCCGGTACGGTTGACGTTGGATTCTGGCGAGACGGTGATTGGCCGCGAAGAAAGTTGTGGCTTGGTGCTTGAAGACACCGATGCCCGTCGGTCGAGCTGTCGCATGGATCATTCAGCTACTGGAGGCTTTGAAGTATGCTCATAGTTGTGGCTACGTGCATCGCGACGTGAAGCCGACGAATCTGCTCATCACTGGTCGTGATTCAGCGGAGAAACTATTCCTTGTCACGAGCACCCAGGGAGAGGTTTTCCGATGTCGCCGCGTTTCAGCAGGCCCTGCGTCCATTCGTGTCGTAACGCTTTTAACGTTTCGACAGGCTTTGAATTGCACGGCGTCGGCGATTTTTTTTGTCCTCGCGAGTTCGATGTATCTGGCAAAATCATAGTGTCAGGGATATACCGTTCAACGCTTTCTGGCGAGGACTCGGACATCAATGTCCACGGTACGTGAATAGCGATTTGTCATCCAAGGTGCTCACGCACCGCCTGCGTTGTTGGTGAGTGAATAATGCCGCGTTCGGTGATAATGGCAGAGATGAGTTCAGCCGGGGTCACGTCAAATGCCGGGTTGTAGACGATAGTATTTTCGGGTGCTGTTCTCGTTCCGAAGCCGCAGGTCACTTCGTCGCCGGCACGCTGTTCAATCGGGATCCCGCTGCCGTCCGCAAGACTCAGATCAAAGGTACTTGAAGGAGCTGCCACGCAAAATGGGATGCCGTGATACCGCGCCAGGACAGCCACGCCGTATGTTCCGATCTTGTTTGCCGCATCTCCGTTTGCGGCAACACGATCTGCACCGGTGATCACAATCTGTATTCGGCCTTCCTTCATCACCTGGGCGGCCATATTGTCGCAGATCAGAGTCACTGGAATTCCGCGTTGCTGCAGTTCCCACGTTGTGAGACGCGCTCCTTGCAGCAACGGGCGAGTTTCATCGGCGAAGACATGAATGTCCTTCCCGTCGGCGGCCGCCTGAAACATCACCGCGAGAGCTGTGCCGTCGCCCGCCGTCGCCAGGCCTCCGGCATTGCAATGTGTCAGGATTGACATGCCCGATTTGAGCAGCGTACTTCCATGTTGTCCAATCGCCGCACACATCGCCTGGTCCTCAAGCTCAATACTGCGTGCCTCTGCCAGTAATCGATCATGAATTTCAGCCGCTGTAAACACATCACAATTGTCGGCAACCGTTTGCATGCGTTTTAGAGCCCAAAACAGATTCACTGCCGTCGGCCGACTGGTGGCCAGATACTCCGCAACGCGATCGACTTCCTGCAGGAATTTATCGACCGGAGCACTGCGAAACCCCTGAAGACCGATCACCAGGCCGTACGCCGCCGCCACACCAATCGCCGGCGCGCCGCGGACTTTCAGTACCTTGACAGCGTTCCAGACTTCTTCGGCGGTCGTGCAGAGAGAGTGTTCAACGTGAAGGGGCAACCGAGTCTGATCGAGCAGATGCAACTGCCCGTTGGCGTCGCCGGTCCAGCACAGTGTCTTGTACAAGTCGGTCACCCTATTCATTTCGCGGGGGGACAAGGCGTGGTCCACGCAGTTCCGGTGTTCCTGAGCCTGGTACCCCGAACGTGAAGCCTGATGTCGACGTCATTCCCAATTGTGATCGTTCGAAGAACCATTTCAATTCCTGCGGCCCTTTGTTGAGGGCACTTTCGAGCTCATCCGCATCTTCGTACTTATCGACCACAGTCTGGATCTCACTGATAATTCGATCGGTGTCATCTGTCCGAGGTCGTTGCTTCATGACCCAGAGTTGACCCACCAGTCCGAGTAGTTTGAGGTGACTCTTTTCCGGCCCCAGTCCACTGGCGTCCTCTATTTTACGAAATTCGTCCAACGCCTTTTCGGTATCCGGTACCGCGCCCGCCATCAAGGCAACGCCCAGTCGCAGTCTTGCAAGATCGGCCAATGGACTGTCATTGAAATTCGAAATGACGGCTCGCCAGGCGGCGGTACGCATCGGTTGCAGCATCGCGACGGCAAATTGCGCCTCTGCAGACTCCTCCTTCTCGATCTCCGCAGTCTTTTCTGGTTCAGGAATTCGAACGGGCCGCTCCATCCTCTGTCCGGCAACAAACGAGACGACGAGGACGGCAAAGAAGCCGAGCGAGTATTTTTTCGCTTCCGGCAGCCAGGGCACCCATTGCCCAAACAAACTGTTGGTGGCTCCAAGTTTGGTATTGATCGGGACGGCATCCAGTCGCTTAAGTTCGGCTTCCAGTTCCGTCGGGTCCTGAAAGCGATCGGCGGGCTTCTTCTGCAGCATACGATGGATGACAACGCACAGATCTTTCGGCAGGTCGGCTCGAAACGTACTGAGTGGAGTTGGCTCCTCTTTCAAATGCTGCACAGCCACCGTCATCGCGTTCTTGCCAGGAAACGGCGGCTGACCCGCGAACATGTGATAGCAGGTGACGCCGAACGAATACTGGTCACTGCGATGATCCAGCTTCTCTCCCTGAATCTGTTCGGGGCTCATGTACCACGGCGTCCCCATGGTGGTCCCGATTTGTGTCAGGTTCATCTTTGGACTGGAAGGCTGATTCAACTGTGCCAGACCGAAATCCGTCACTTTGGCGATGCCACCACGAGTGATCATCACGTTTTCGGGCTTCACATCCCGGTGTACGATGCCAGCTTCTGACGCTGCATGCAACGCGGCAGCGATCTGCTGCATCCATTTCAAGCCTGTGCCGTAGTCGGGTGTGCCGTGCTTCTTCATCCACTGGCTGAGATTCAGGCCCGCCACGTATTCCTGAACGATATAGCTGATGTTGCCTTCACGACCCGTGGTGATAATCTGCACGAGATTGGAATGGCTTAAACCCCCAGCCGCGCGAGCTTCCTGTTCGAAGCGTTTGAGCATCACATCGCGGTCACCAGTGATGACATCATTCTTCAGGATTTTCACGGCGACACTGCGATGAAGTGAGGTCTGTTCGGCCAGATACACGTCCGCCATTCCGCCACTGCCCAGTCTCCGCAGCAAAAGGAATTCGCCGATTCGCAGATTGCTGAGATCGCCAGAGGGTTGGGTTGAGTTGCCAGATGCTTCGTCGGTTGCCATAAATCGTGTCAGGCCTTGCGCAGATTTTTCAGAGTGCCCCAAAAACACCGACCGGGACATCACCGCAGAATCCGCAGGGTATTTCAGTTTTCAGCGGTTGTCAGTCGTAAACGCGGCATGGGGACAAAAGATTCGGTTGATCGATCGGAATACGGGTGCCCTGGTGCATCGTCAAGTCTTTAAATGTAGGTTGGACATTCTTGTCCGACTGCGTTTTGACGGGCAAGAATGCCCATCGTACCCCAAAATCAACCATTGACAGGGCACCAGCCCATAATCTGCGGGTTTCTCCGGACTTCATTGGTCTCAGTTCCCGATTCAAGGCGAATTCTCACCATGCAGTTATTTCGAACTCCGGAATGGCGTACCAGATTTTGTTTCACTTTCGCGACACTGCTGGGCTTAGTTGGAGGTGATTTTCTATACGCAGCGGAGTCATTGGACACTCCAGACGCCGTCAGCTCTCGGCCAAATATCGTCCTGATCATGTCAGACGACATGGGGTTTTCCGATATCGGCTGTTATGGAGGCGAGATCCAGACTCCGAATCTTGATCGACTGGCCTACAATGGGGTTCGGTTCACGCAGTTTTACAACTCAGCACGCTGCTGTCCCACTCGAGCCTCTCTATTGACCGGACTGTACCCGCATCAGGCCGGTGTAGGCCACATGATGGAAGATCGCGGCCAGGATGGATATCGCGGCCAGTTGAACTACAACTGTTTGACGATCGCCGAAGTGTTGAAACAGGCCGGATACCACACCAGCATGTGTGGCAAATGGCATGTGACGCGACACATCGCGGCGAACGGTGACAAGTCTGCATGGCCGTTGCAGCGAGGCTTTGATGATTTTTATGGTACGATCACGGGAGCGGGCAGCTTCTACGATCCCGCAACACTGTGTCGGCAAAATGAATACATCACGCCGGAAAATGACAATGTGTATCAGCCGGAGACGTACTACTACACCGACGCCATCAGCGACAACTCGGTTCGATTTCTGCAGCAACACCACAGCACCGCCAGCGAACAGCCCTTCTTCCTGTACGCTGCGTACACGACAGCGCACTGGCCCATGCATGCTCTGGAAAAGGACATTCAGAAATACAAAGGCCGCTACGACGCCGGTTATAATGCGATTCGTGCAGCGCGGCTGGAGCGTCTGAAACAACTTGGGCTGATCAACGCCGACATCGCACCGGCAGCGGCGACGGACGAATGGGATCGAGTGAGGAATCCTGCATGGGAAGCACGTTGCATGGAAGTGTACGCGGCTATGATCGACAACATGGATCAGGGCATCGGTCGGATTCTTGTTCAACTGGAATCAACCGGGGACCTGGACAACACGCTGATCTTCTTTCTGCAGGACAATGGAGGCTGTGCGGAAGGCGTCGGACGCAAAGACAATGGATCAGGTCCTGGCAATCTGCCTCCACTCGGTCCGGACGGGCTGCAACCTCGCATCAATCCTCCGATGCAGACCCGCGACGGGCGATGGGTTCGGACGGGGCCTGAGATGATACCGGGGCCGGACGATTCGTACATCGCCTACGGTCGCGGCTGGGCAAACGTCAGCAATACGCCCTTTCGGGAATTCAAGCACTGGACGCACGAAGGAGGCATCAGCACGCCACTGATCGTCCATTGGCCCGCCGGTTTTCACCGGACAAATACGAATGATGGTCGGTCGCACCGACTTGTACAGGAACCGTCACACCTGATCGACATCATGGCGACCTGCGTCGATGTGGCAAGTGCGGAGTATCCTGTGCAGTTCCACACGCATGATGTGCAGCCTCTGGAAGGCCAGAGTCTGAAGCCACTGCTGCACATGTTCGGTTTGCCTTCCGGTGTACCGCCGTTTGCAAAACGCACGCTCTTCTGGGAACACGAAGGGAACCGTGCCGTTCGGCGCGAGAACCTGAAACTTGTCGCAAAAGAAGATCAGCCGTGGGAACTCTACGATATCGCGAAAGACCGGGGCGAACAGCAAGATCTGGCGGAGATGCAACCTGAACTTGTGGCAACGATGGCTGCAGAATGGGATACGTGGGCCGCACGCGCAGAAGTACTGCCACAGGGAACCTGGAAAAAGAAAACGGCCAGTGAAGCGCGGCAGCAGTGATCGACCTGACTTTGCCTGACACAGGAATTGCCGGATGTTGACCGCTAATTCTGCGGATGCAACTCGATAGGGTCAATTTCTTCGAGCGTCACGCCGTCGGGACCAATGACCTGTGTTGATGTGCTGGAATCACCTTGTGGTGAAACGAGCATTGGATTGTCGTGATCAGGTGTCGTCGCGGGAGGATTGGTGTCCCCGCCTGCGAACCCGCTGCCATTTTCCAGCGGCTCATGATTACGGGACACCAGCACCAGCATTGCCAACGCCATTGCCGCAACCGACGCTGTCACGCCGACAAATCGGACGGATCGAGGCCGCAGCTGTTCAACATGATGATCGGGAGCCAGCGCCAGAGTTGCCGCAGCGGCAGTCGCCGATGGATTGCGACGCAACGGTTGTTTCAAATCCGCCGGAACTTCCAGACGGAAGAAATCACGCAGCAGCGATTCCATCTGATCATCAGACGGCATTCGGCTCGAAGCGCGGTTCGTGTTAAAATTGTCATTCATGGTCAAATCCTCGTTCCACAAGAATTTCAGCGAGACGGCGTCGTGCCCTCGACAATCGCATATCAATTGCAGCCGGGCTGCAATCCATTACAGTCGCTATCTGAGCGGCTGACCAGTCCATCGAATATTTCATGACCAGAACTTTCCGGTCGTCTTCATTCAGTACACTCAATGCCTCGCGGACCTGTGCCTGCCTCTCGGACAGCTCCAACATTTCTTCCGCAGAATCCCGCTGCCCGGCAAAGTCGTCCAGGCCAGGCAACAGGCGACAGGAATTGCTCTTTTTTCGAGCCACATCCCGCAGCCAGTTCTGCCCGACTCGCAACAGCCAGGCCCTCAAATCGCGAACAGGTTCCCCTTTGTAATCGTAGTAGCGTAGAAAGGACTCCTGCACCGCATCGTACGCACGTTCCGGATCACTGCACATCGCGTAAAACAAAGCCCACAATTCACGGGAATGTTTACGGTAGTACTGTTCAATGATCTGATCCCGATCGGGTTCAGAATCGCTGTTTTTTCCAGAACTCGCGCTCGTCATGCAGAAACCCTGCCGACGCAATTCAAGTTCATTTCGTTCCAATTTGCTGGCATTTTGTGCCCTGCTGCGGGTTAGGACGAGTCAAAACATGGGATCTAACATGGAAACCGGTCGCTGAAGACCTCGAATCGGCAGTCTCGCCACTTCCGCCCGCAAGTTCAAGCAACGTCCGCATGGCAGAATCACGCCTCTATTCAATCAGCGTCCGCCGACAAACTCAGTAGTCGCTCGATATCACGACAGAGTTTGTCGAAAGAAGGACAGCGCTGGCGGCAAAGGCCCAGGTCCATCTCTGCTGTCATTCTTGCCTGATCGACCGTTTCACTATACTTTGTGCCCTTGAATCGATCCTCGACCCAACGCTTCTTGCTACCCGACAGCTCAGGATTCTCCGGGGGCTCCCGCGTCAGATGCAGGAATCGGTCCAGTGACTCTGCCGCACCGACGAACCATGTTTCGTATTCCTGCACCGCAAGAATAGTGGAAACGGAATGCTGAGATGCTGCTGCAGAACCAACGGCACCCATCTGCTCCGCCAAAGTCTTCACGCAGTCGTCGTCTGCATCACACAACCCAAGGATTAAGGATGCTGCACGCTCGACGTCAAGTTGCTTCAGCTTCGCAGCGGCAAGCAGTATCGAGTTTTTCAGACACTCATCTTTGTTGTGAACCAGTCGATCTCGCGGCTGTCGGATCGGCCTCAGAATTTCTGCAAACGCATCCGCGCAAAGGTGCGGGATGAGCCGTCGCAGGAGTATCGGAACTGCGACGACCTCTCCATCGCCCTCAACAATCGGCGCAATGCTGAGAGTGATGGTCAAGGCCCAACTGCTTCAAAAAGACTTGTTTGAGTCGTTTGCTTGGAACCAGGCTGAAGCTGGTCCATGCGAAGCAGATCACCCGCTGAGAACAAATGAGTCCGAATCGCCGTTAGTGAAGCATCATCGACGGAACCGACACTCGTTGATCCTTCTTCGGCTGCTATTGCTAACAGGCTATCGGTTTCAGGATTGTAACGGTCAAGCAGGTCAGGGCTGTGCGTAGTCGCAAGAATCTGAGTATGCTGGGATGCTTCACGCAATGCATCCATGAGTGATCCGGATGCTGCCGGATGGAGAGCGGTTTCTGGTTCCTCAATTCCGACGAGCCGAACAGGTACTGCTCGTCCAACAAGTTGCATCGCGGCTGTGAGAATTCCGAGCGCCCGCATTGTGCCATCCGACATACTGGTTGCCAGAAACTTCCAAGGGTATTGTGAGCCTTTCACACGCTGATGGAACTCCAAAGTTTCGAGGTTGCCAACGGAAATTCTCTGAAACCCTGTGATGTCGGGCACGATCAGTGACAAGTATTCCCGAATGCGTTCGGTCCTCGCTGGATTGTCTTCTTCGAGTCTGGCCAGGACACTCGCTAAGTTGCTTCCGTCTCGGTCGAGGAGTTGTCCCGCATCGGGTTTCTGAATCCCCTTCATCTGTTCCGGATTGAGATTGTAGAATCCCATGGCCTGCAATGCATCATAGGCGGGCCGAAACTGCGGTAGCCCAGCAGCGACGACCAGGAATAGTCGATCAGGAGAACTGGGAGGCAAGGTGTCAGCCGACGAACGGGTTACCGATCCGTCTTTAATTTCATAGTGGTGACGCAATTCTCCAGAATAAGCTCGAACCATAAGTTGCTCTGACTTGACGACAAATCCGCCCTTCGGCTGTGAGCCAATCTCAAACGCATAATCGACAGCATGGTCCGGAAGATGCAACTGCAGCGCAATCGAAAAATTTCGCGGATGACCTGTGCTGATCCTGCGAACGGCTGCAATCCCACCGCGATCGCGTAGTGCGTGGTCAACGGAGGTCTCCAGGGACTCGGTCACAAACCGCAGAGCATCCAGAAAGTTACTCTTGCCGGACCCATTGCGGCCTACCAGAAGCGTCAGTCGCCCCAACTCTACATCACATTCTGCAATGCTCTTGTAATTGCGAATACTGACAGTTTTCAGAAATACGCCGGTTGCCATTTTGCCCTCTTCGTCTCAACTGTCCGGATACTGGATATCAAGCATCATCATACACTACGAGAGTCCATCGGAACCATTGCGACGTACTATTGCCGACAAAAAGCCAACCCGCTACGTGGCACCCTGAGCGTTTCTGACGAGTTTGCGAAAAGTGCTGCGGGCCGACTTGTGAAGATGTCGCGCGAATGAACCGTCGAGATGACGCATGGCGATGAGTTCCACGACGTCCGCAAAATCCTTGTGTGTTCGACGAAGACTTCCCAAACCACATGCGATCTTCACCTCAATCAGCCTGGAGAGACGCAGCACCGGCAAAACTTCAATCACCTCAACATTCAGTTCACCTGTTGGTATTGGAATTCGAACTTCCGAATCGCTCCCCGCGCGGTCACCCGTCATCAGGAACTGGACCGCCACTCCGCCGTTTGTGCGAAACTCCTTTGCTGCAGAGTCCCATAGCAGCCCCGCCTCTTCCAGCAACGGCCGGACATCTGCAGCGCGATCAGGCTCAATGATCAGGTCGAGATTCGCAGTATTCCGTTGATAGCCGTGGAGACAAACGGCGACACCGCCGCAGATGCTGTGAGAGATGTCTGCATTCGCAAGAATTCGATGGCATTGAGCCGCAGCTTGCCACAGGTTTTCATTTCCAAGCATGGCGTAGATCTTTTCTGCAATCTGCATGAACGTCTCCTGAAACCTATGGATTGTACCCCAGATTGGGTGCCAGCCAGCGTTCGATTTCCCTGACGCTCATGTTCATTCGAGTTGCATAGTTTTCGACCTGGTCTTTGGTGATGCGATCGACGCTGAAATAGCGGGAGCCGGGGAGCAGGCGTGTGGGCAGGCTGAAGTACAGACCGCTCACAGAAGCGGCCGGCCACATGGCGAAGCTGCTCGTCAGAGTCATCCCCGTGGCTTTCTCGGCGTCAAGCAATTTCCAGAGCGGTCCCTTTGGAAGGTGGTCGGGACATGACGGATATCCAAACGCCGGGCGAATACCGTCGTACTCTTCTTCAATCAGTTGCTCACTGGTCAGGGTTTCTGCCTGACCATAACCCCACTCACAGCGCACCCTCGCGTGCAGATATTCTGCAAAGGCTTCAGCGAAGCGATCCGCCAGTGCCTTGATCATGATAGCCCGATAATCATCACCTGCCGCTTCGATTGATTTTGCAAGTTCGTCGCAGCCGTGACCGGCCGTGACTGCAAAGGCCCCGATGTAGTCGGAGAGTGAATGACCAATAGCCAAATCCGAATGAGCAATGGAAGGGTTCGCAGCAACTTCCTTTCGTTGGTCATTGGTACTTAGACATTGGTCATTCGCCAACGGCGCGACATAGTCTGCCAACGACCGAAAACTGGTCTGCCCGACTCGTTCCCACTGCTGCCGCAGCATTGGAAACCGCATGAGTTCCTGCGTGCGACTTTCATCAGTCCACAGCACGATGTCGTCGCCGTCCGAGTTTGCTGGCCAGAAGCCATAGACTGCCTGAGCCTTGATGCTCTTGGCGGCTAGCAGGACTTTCAGTTCATCCTGAGCGTCAGCGAACAACTTGCGTGCTTCTTCACCGACCACGGCGTCGTTAAGGATCTTTGGATATTTGCCGATCAGCTGCCATGAACTGAAGAACGGCGACCAGTCAATGTAAGGCACCAATTCTTCCAGCGGCAGGTCTTCGATGATTCGAGTCCCGGTGAACGCGGGCTTTGGTGGTGTGTAGTTCGCCCAGTCAATTGTGAATCGCTTCGCTAGGGCATCCGCATAGGGCACCAGAGTTACCTGCTGTCGCTGATCGAACGACGCCTTCGCTCTCACCTGAACGTCAATGTTCTTCGCGACAAATTCCGGCTTGCGATCTGCATCCAGCAACGCTTCCACCACGCCGACTGACAACGACGCATCGCCCACATGCACCACCGGCT
>Ga0105048_10006221_pt1 | contig 19228 bp, 17 predicted proteins | sample MAT05_FD_78382 | JGI IMG/M metagenome (GOLD analysis project Ga0105048, IMG submission 78382) | Freshwater microbial communities from Lake Fryxell liftoff mats and glacier meltwater in Antarctica - MAT-05 | ecosystem: Environmental > Aquatic > Freshwater > Ice > Liftoff microbial mat | place... | reverse complement strand
GAAGGATAAGAAGCAATTGTGGAAAGTCGTCGACGTGAAAAGGTAGTGGCCTAAGTCGACGAGCCACCGGGTTCACCCCGGAGGGAAAAAACAACTTGCCGATTCATAATCTTCGAAATGGTAACATGCCGAGGACCGCCGGAGTGAACCCGACGGTCCGTCGGTCGAATAACGTTACTTCGCGTTCAAACTCAAGCTGATCCGCTCGGCATCGTCCGCGAATTTGCGGACGTCCTGCGTGATCCGCATCGAGCAGAACTTCGGGCCGCACATCGAGCAGAACTTCGCGCTCTTGAACACTTCCTGCGGTAACGTCTCATCGTGCATCCGCCGCGCCGTTTCCGGATCCAGCGACAATTCAAACTGAAGGTTCCAGTCGAACTCGAAGCGGGCTTTGGACAACGCATCGTCCCGATCGCGGGCACCCTTGCGGCCGCGGGCGATGTCCCCGGCATGGGCGGCGATCTTGTAGGCGATCACCCCTTGCCGCACGTCGTCCTTGTTCGGCAACCCGAGGTGTTCCTTCGGCGTGACGTAGCAGAGCATGGCCGCGCCGGCCTCGGCGGCGATGGCGGCACCGATGGCGCTGGTGATGTGGTCATAGCCGGGTGCGATGTCGGTCACCAACGGTCCGAGGACGTAAAACGGCGCCTCGTGGCATTCGACCCGCTGCTTATCCACGTTCATCTTCACCAGGTGCATCGGGATGTGGCCCGGACCTTCGACCATCACCTGACAGCCGTGCTCCCAAGCCTTGAGCGTGAGTTCGCCGAGAGTCTTGAGTTCGGCGAACTGGGCTTCGTCGTTTGCGTCCGCGAGGCATCCGGGGCGGAGACCGTCGCCGAGGCTGAAGGTGACGTCGTAGGCCTTCATGATTTCGCAGACTTCGCCGAAGTGGGTGTACCACGGGTTCTGCTGATGGTGGGCGACCATCCACGCCGCCATCAGCGAGCCGCCGCGGCTCACGATACCGGTGACGCGGTTGCGCGTCAGCGGGACGTGTTCCAGCAGGACCCCCGCATGGATCGTCATGTAGTCGACGCCCTGCTTGGCTTGGTGCTCGACCATGTCCAGCAGTTGCTTCGGGGTGATGTCCCGCGGATCCTTGACCTGTTGAATGATCTGATACGCCGGCACGGTGCCGATGGGCACCGGCGAGGCCGCGATGAGTTCCTTGCGGATGCCGTCGATGTTGCCGCCGGTGGACAGGTCCATGACCGTGTCCGCACCGAGGTGAACCGCCGTGTGCAGCTTTTCGAGTTCATCCTCGGCCGTGCCGGTCACGGCGCTGTTGCCGATGTTGGCGTTGATCTTGCACTTCGACGCGATGCCGATGGCCATCGGCTCGAGCTTCATCTTGAGGTGTTCGACGTTCGCCGGGATGACCATGCGGCCGCGGGCGACTTCGGCGCGGATCAGCTCCGGCTCCAAGTCTTCCCGTTTGGCGACGTAGTCCATCTCGGGCGTGACGATGCCTTTGCGGGCGGATTCGATTTGAGTCATGGGAAATTTCGGAATGCGGAATGCGGAATGCGGAATGAAGACGAGAAGCGGTCGGAATTCCGCATTCAACGTTCATCGTTCATCATTCGTGGTGGCCTTCCTCACTCGATCCATGTCGAGCCAGGTTCGAAGGGTGTGATCTCAGCCCACGCACGACGCGGGCACCCCCGGCCAACAGATACTCTAGGCGCGGGTGCAAGGGTAAGCAAGGAAACGTGTGCCGCGGCGAAGCCTTGGGCCGTCGATGCCAACTCCCGTAAAACATCCGCATGGCGAAACTTCCCGCGGAACTCGACGAGATTCTCCACAAGCACTGGGGCTTCACCGAACTCCGGCCGATGCAGGCACAGGCGATCGCGGCCGTGTTGGCGCGGCGCGATTCGCTGGTGGTCCTGCCCACGGGCGGTGGGAAGTCGCTTTGCTACCAGGCCCCCGCCGTTCTCGGCATCGCCCGCGGCGTCACGTTGGTCATCTCGCCGCTGATTGCTTTGATGAAGGATCAGGTCGATGGGCTGAACGAGATCGGCATCCCCGCCGTCAAGTTCGACAGTTCTCAATCGCAGGATGAAAAGACGCTGGCCTGGAAGCTGGTGAAGAATCGCCAGGCCCCGCTGGTGTTCGCCTCGCCGGAGCGGTTGGCTCTCTCCGGTTTTCGGGACTTCCTCAACGAGGTCGGCGTGGCGGCCGTGGCGGTGGACGAAGCCCACTGCATCAGTCAGTGGGGCCACGACTTTCGGCCGGACTATCGTCGGCTCGGGCAACTCCGGGAGTACTTCCCGCAGGCAACGCTTCATGCCTACACCGCCACCGCCACGCAGCAGGTGCGGGACGACATCGTGGCCCAGATGGGCCTGCACGATCCGGAAATCCTCGTCGGTCACTTCGACCGACCGAACCTGACCTACCGCGTGCTGCCGAAGTTGGAACCGATCAAGCAGGTGAAGCAGATTCTCGATCGGCATCGCGGGGCGACCGGCATCATTTACGCCCTGAGTCGGAAGGATGTGGACGGCTACGCGGCAAGCCTGAAAGCCGCGGGCTACCCGGCCTTCGCCTACCATGCCGGGTTGCCGACCTCCGAGCGCAACATCGCTCAGCAGCGCTTTCAGGATGAGGAAGCGCCGATCGTCGTGGCCACGGTCGCTTTCGGCATGGGCATCGACCGACCGGATGTGCGGTTCGTCATTCACATGGCGATTCCGAAGGCGGTCGAAAACTATCAGCAGGAAGCAGGCCGCGCGGGCCGGGATGGGTTGCCCTCGGAATGCGTGCTGCTCTATTCCGGCTCCGACCGCTTCACGTTGAAGACCATGATCGAACGCTCCGCGGCCGAGGCGACGGCGCGCGGCGAAGCGCCGGGGCCGGAGTACCTCGCCGCGGCCGTGGCCCATTTGGACGACATCGACCGCTATGCCCGCGGGGCCGTCTGCCGGCACAAGGCGCTCGTCGGCTACTTCGGGCAAACGTTGGACAGCGACAACTGCAAGGCCTGCGACCTGTGCCTGGGCGACGTGGCGGTCGTGCCGGATGCCCTGGTGATCGCGCAAAAGATTCTCTCCTGCGTCTTCCGAGTCGACCAGAGTTTCGGCATCGGCTACGTCATCGCCGTGCTGCGCGGGGAATCGACCGACGACATCAAACGCCGCGGCCACGACAAGCTCAGCACTTACGGCCTGCTCGCGGGTACGCCGAAGACGATTCTGCGCGATTGGTTTCATCAGCTGCTGGGGCAGGAAGCGCTCGTGCAGGTCGGTGACGAGTATCCGATTCTCAAGCTGACGAATAAGGCCTGGGCGCTGATGAAGGGGACTGAAAGCGTCCGGCTGATCCAACTCGCGGGCAGCGATAAGCCGGCTGCCGGAGGGCGCGCCCGCGCCGGGACTTCGACGCCGCGGGCCGCACCCGCGAGTGTCGATGCGGAACTCTTCGAGTTGCTGCGGCAGCGGCGACGCGAGTTGGCGACCAAGGAAAAAGTTCCCGCCTATCGCATCCTCGCGGACTCGGTGCTGATCGGCTTGGCGACCGCACGGCCGACCACGCTCGACGGCCTCCGCGGCATCGTCGGCATCGGCGAAGTCAAGCTGCGGACGTACGGGCAACAGTTTCTCGAAGTGCTGAAGGCCCATGCCCCCAGCGGGGCGGTGGTGCCGATGCACCGACCATCGTCCAACCCGCGCGAAGCCTCGGCCCGCAAGGAGATGGCCTTCTCGCTGTATCGCGACGGCACCGAACTCGTCGATGGCATGCAGCAGCTCAGCGTCTCCCGCAGCACGGCCGTGGAGTACCTCGCCGAGTTCATCCGGCTGGAGAAGCCGAAGGACATCAGCGTCTGGGTCTCCGATGCCGAGTATCAGGAAATCAGCGCTGCCATCGCCGAAGTCGGCGACGAGAAAATGAAGCCGATCTTCGAGGCCCTCAACTCGGAAGTCTCCTACGACAGCATCCGCATCGTGATCGCGCATCGGAAGGCAACGACATAGCGAGTCAAAATCTCGCTCAGTATTCTCCTTGACAATCGCCATGGGTTCTGAGATTCGTCGTGAATGCGATAGAACAAAGCAACTCCGAAACGGAACCGAGCATGACCAAGCCGCACGACGGGTTGATTCTCAAACCGCCGCATCCGCAGATTGCGTTCGACCTGTTCGCGGGCGAGTGGGCTTACGATATTCCGATCGACGAGACGCAGACCGGCGCAGGGGACTCGTTCCGTTACAAGCATCACTCCGTCTGGATGGCCGAGGAGGCCTTCGGCTCGTTGACGGGTATGAAGTGCCTCGAACTGGGTCCGAACGAAGGGGAAGTCGCTTTTCATATGCACCATGCGGGTTGCCGCGAGATCAGGTCGATCGAAGCGCGCGTTCGCTCCTACCTGAAGTGTCTGATCGTCAAGAATTTCCTTCGGATGGACTCCGTGCAGTTCTTCCTTGGGGACTTCGTGCAGTATCTCGAACACACGCCCGAGCACTACGATTTCTGCATGGCGGCGGGCGTGCTGTACCACATGACCAATCCGTTGCGGCTGATCGAGCTGATGGCGAAGAAGGCGGATCGCGTCGCCATCGCCACGCACTACTTCACCGCGGGGATGCTGAAGTACGACCCAAAGATTGACACGACGGGACTGCCCACAGCGAGTTGGGACATTGAAAACGCCGAGGGCGAAGACCTGCAACACGGCGGCATGACGGCACGGGTCTTCAAGTACTCCTATCGCACTTATCTGGATACCCACGCGACGTTCGGCCACGGCGGGCCTGCTCCGTTCGCCTATCTCATGCAGCAGGACGACATCATCCGCGCTCTGAAGCACTTCGGCATGAAGATCGTCGGCGAGATCTTCGACGACCCGGGGAATCCGCGCGGTGCCCACCTCCACCTTATCGCCCAGCGGGCTTGACGTGCTTCGGTTCGGGTTGCGGCCGCAACGGGGATCATCGACAATCGGGCGAACGACAGTTCCCCGGCGTCAGGATGATTCGACATGGCCGATCCGTTGCCCCGTCCGCCGCGTCGCTGGTTCCGCAAGCTCGCGATTGGAACACTCGTTTCGTTCGTCGGTTTGGCGGTGTTGGCGTGGTTCGCACCGACGCTGATCGCCCATTCGAGCTACAAGGATCAGCTCCTCGCGGATGCGGCCAAAGATCTCAACGGCACGCTTCGGGTTCAGACCGTTCGCCTGGGTTGGCTCAGTCGCGTCGAACTGCTGGGTGTCACGCTGACCGACGTCGAGGGCAAGCCGGCGGTTGAAATAGAACGCATCGCATTGGAACGCACCCTGTGGGACCTGGTGCGAAATGCCGAAGATATCGGCCCGATCGAGATCGTCAAACCGACGATTCACCTGCAGTGCGAACCGGGCAAGACAAACCTCGAAACGATCCTCGCCCACTATCTGAAGCCAAGCGACAAGCCGCCCGGAAAGCGGCCGGCATTGCTGATGAACATCACGGACGGCATCGCCAAGCTCACGGAAGTCGGCACCACCGAGACGCAGGAACTCACCGGCATCAGTGGTGCCGTGACCATCCCTTCGGATCCCGCCGCAGACATTGCCGTGGCATTGCAGCTCCATCGGGAGCCGGAGCGCACGCTCTCTGTGCATGCTGGGATCGCTCCTTCGAAAACGAGCGTTGCCGGCACGGCGGTGCGTTTCCCGTTGGGCAAACTCGGCCCCGTACTGCGTCGCTTCGCGCCGGGCCTCGTCGTCGCCGGGGATGTCAACGGATTCTTCACGTTCAGCCAGGCCGACAAGGAACTCACACTCGCGGGCAATCTGCTGGTGACGAATTGCGAAGTCTCGGGCACGCCGCTGCGGGGCGATCGCCTGCGACTCGACGAAGTCGCGGTGGCACAGTTCGGCATCGAATCGAAAGCCGGCGTCCTCCGCACCGAAGGCATCGAACTGCGCTGCGATGTCGGCCGGCTGTTCGTCTCCGGCAGCGGTACGACGGACGATGATGCCGAAGCCATACTCGGCCGGGCGGGGCTTAAGCTCAACGCGGATCTTGACGTCGCCAAGCTTGCGGCCATGTTGCCGAAACTGCTGCACCTCAAGGAAGGCGTCGCTCTGAAGGAAGGCAAGCTCGGCCTGATGCTCGAATCCAAAGCCGCGGGCACCGAGACGGCCTGGCTCGGTACCGTGACGACGACCGACCTTCGCGGCAGCCACGCCGGCAAGCCGCTGACTTGGGATAAGCCGCTGGCGGTCGAATTCGACGCCAAGCTGGATCAGCAGATGAGGCCACGCTTCGACAAGCTCGAAGCGCGTTCGGACTTCTTCGCGCTCGCCGGTCGCGGCAAACTCGAATCGTTCATCGTCATGGTCAACTTGAACCTGGACAAACTCAACGCCAAGCTCGCGGACTTCGTGAACCTCAAGGGGCTGAGCTTCGGCGGCGCTGCCGAGATTACCGTGAAGAACGACCTCGCTGCCGATGGTCATTTCCAAGCCGTCGGGACCGCAAAACTGACCAATGCCTTCCTGCAGGACGCCCAAGGTCGTCGGGTGGCCGAGCCGTCGTTCGCAATCAATGTCCAAGCCGGCGGGCATCGCGGCGAGACCAACATCGTCCGCATCGATACCGCGTCAGCCACGTTGGTCGGCGGTGAGGATCGGGTGTCGGTCGTGTTGGAGCCGATCGCCGATGCCCGATCCACCGGCACCGTTGCCGGGGATTTGAAGATGACTGGGGAGCTGAGTCGTTGGCTCGGGCGCGTTCGGCCTTGGGTCGATCTCCCTGCGGACCTCATACTTGCAGCCCGAGGGCCGATCGCGGCCAAGATCAGACTGACCGAGACCGGTGCCGAGCTGCGTGAAGGGCGAGCCGAGTTGGAACAGGTCCGCATGACCGGCTACGGACTTTATGTCGATGAGCCGAAGCTGAAGATTGAAGCCGACGGCACTTGGGAACGCAAGGCCGGCACGGTCACCCTCGGCAACCTGATCCTTCACGGCGCCACGCTCGTCTACGATTCGAAGGCGACAACGGTCCGCACTTCACCCGTATTCGGCATCATCACCGCCGGCAGCCTGACGGCAAATCTGAACCGCGTTCAACGGCTGCTGAAGTTGCAGAGCGACCCCAAGCAAACCGATACGATCAACGGCTTGGGTGTCGGTTCGATCCGCATCGGCTACGACGGCGCGGGCGTTGATGTCGATACCGATCTGAAGATCGACACACTATTGGTCGGCGCGCCGGCCGACCCGGTTTGGAAAGAGCCGACGTGCCGACTCGCCCTTCGCGGCCGCTACGATCTGGTCGCCGATCGTCTTTCGCTTGCCGAACTTCGCACGGAACGGGATGGGCTGAACCTCACTGCTGCGGGCGATGTGAGTGCCCTGACGACGGGGCAGGAGATCAAACTCGCAGGCACCCTCGGTTACGACCTCGCCAAGCTCGAGCCACAACTCAAGACCCTGCTCGGCGCGGGCATCAAGTCCTCCGGCACCGGCACAAAGCCGTTCAACTTCACGGGTCGTCTTGGCGATCCGACCTCGGGTTGGAATGCGGCGGCGGGCCTCTCGTGGCAACAACTGTTGGCGTACGGCTTCAACGTCGGCCCGGCTGAGTTGAATGCCGGTTTGGCCAAAGGTGTGCTCACCACCAATCCTGTCGAAGCAGCATTCGCGGGCGGTAAGGTCCGCGTTGAGCCGACGGTCGACTTCACCAAGCCGGGCATGCCGTTGACTCTGAAACAGGGCCGCATCGTCGAGAAAGCCAAGCTGACGCCGGCCGCGACCGCGGACGCCTTCGGCTTCATCCTGCCCGTGCTCGCGAACTCCGCGAATGTCGACGGTACCTTCTCGTTCGACCTGAACGAGCACACAATCCCGCTGAGTGCCCCGAAGACCGGTATCGTCAAAGGAAAACTTCTGATTCACGAAGCGAATGCGTCCGCCTCGCCGATGCTCGGGGAACTGATTCAGCTTCTCGGCGGCAACACCACCTCGGCCGTGCTGGCGAAGGAACAGACGGTGCTGGTCCGCTTCGAGAACGGCCGGATCCATCACGAAGGCCTGATGCTTTCCCTCGGCCAGATGTCGCTGAAGATGAGCGGGTCGGTCGGTCTCGACCGCACCCTGCAGATGACCATCGACATGCCCGTCCCGCCGGCCTTGGTCACCAAGCTGCTGGGAAGCAATCCGAGGTTGAAGGAAGCACTTTTGAAGAAGCGGCTTTCAGTCCCGGTCGGCGGCACGCTGGCCAAGCCCGCTCTCGACGGCAAAAAACTGGAAGCCGGGATTCAAGCCCTGATCGCAGGCGCCGGTAAGGATCTTCTCAACGACGCGGCCGGAGATCTTTTCAAAAAGCTCCTGCCCGGCGCGATGGAGAAGAAGAAGCCGTAGCGCAACCGCCCGGAGCGACCGATGGGAAACGCCTACTTCTTCGGCACGTGACAGCCGATGCAGTTGTGGGCCAACTTCGCTTCGGGCTTCGCCTCCAGCCATTCCTTGGCGCGCTTGGCGTACTTCGAGTCGGGCAGATCCTTGACGACGGCTTCGAGTTGCTCCTTGGACTTGGCCTGTTCGCCGAGAAGACGGTAGACGTCGGCCAGACCCATGGCCAGTTCGCCGCGCTGGTGGGTACTGAGGGTTTGCTTGTCGCGGTTCTGCATCTTGGCGATGAGTTCGAAATCCTCGAGCGCCGTCTTCAACAGCGGCTTGCCCATAGCGGGCGGCGAGTTTCGGGCGGCAGGCAGCAGCACCGCAGCCCGCGGAATGCGGACGCCGATGTTCTTCGGCTCCAACTTCACCGCATCGTCCATGTCCTTCAGGCCTGCGGTCCAAATCGGGAAGGCCTCAGCGGGCTTGCCTGCTCCGAACTTCTGCCCGGCGGTGAAGACGCGGGCTGCCCCACGCCACACCAATGCCTCCGCATTCTTGGGATCCTTCGCCAGCGCGTCTTCGCAGTTCTTCACTCCGCGAGTCAAGGCGTCCGCGTCGCCGCCGAAGCCCGCGAACAAATCCTCGCGGACGACAGTGTCGAATCGCTTACGCGCCTTCGGCTCGTCCTCCGCGACAACGGTGAAGCCGAGACAACCCGCGACCAATGCCGCGAACAAGAGCTTACGCATGGGCTGCAACCTTGAGTGAAATGCGATCCGAACGAAAGGGTTTCGTCGAAGAGCGTCCGGCATTTTGCTCCCGTCGCGCATCGACGTAAAAAAGTGAACCGGAAGCCGCAGGGCTTCCGGTTCACTTTATGCGATTCGACATCATTCAGACGGCGGCCGTCTCGGAGACCGCGGCGGTTTCCGTCGGCTTGACGTTGACGCGGCGACTTTGGGAATCGAAGTACACGGTGCCGTCAACCATGGCGAACAACGTATCATCCTTGGCGCGCTTCACACCGCGACCCGGATGAAACTTCGTGCCGCATTGGCGGACGATGATGCACCCCACCGTAACGTACTCGCCGGCGTAGGCCTTGATGCCGCGGTGCTGCGGATTGGAATCCCGACCGTTTCGGACTGAACCTTGACCCTTTTTATGTGCCATGACGACGCGCCTGCCTGTGTTCGGTACGGAAGCTCACCTATCGTCGTGTACTATAAAGGCCGTTTGCTGCTGTTCAACCGCAAATTCTGCCGTTCCAACCCGATCCCTTCGGCAATCACCCTGAGATTCCACTGGTAAATTCAGAACGAAATGCCGTCTCGGCCACTGCCCGCATCCGGCCCGCAAGCCACGGAGCCAAAGTGCCCTCCTCGATTCGCCGCAGAGTTTTACCTGCCAGCACGGCCAAGTGGCGAAGCCAGACCTTCGTCCCGATCGGTCCGTCGGTATGTTGAAGGAAAATGCGTTCCTCGTTGCACGATTGCCGCTCGAGCGTCCTTCGGGACGGACGTCTGCCATACGAAGAAGAAACGCGATGATGAACGACCGATGCCGGTTCGTAGATCGCCGACCACCCGGCTCGATTCAGCCGATGGGCCAGTTCGACATCCTCGAAGTAGGCGCCGAAGCTCTCCCTGAAACCGCCGAGTTCGCGCAGGGCCGAAGCCCGATAAAACCCCGCGGCGGCACTCACCCCCCAACAGTGCCCGGCAACGTGGAGCAACTTCGGCGCCTCGTCCCAAGTCTGCCCGTGGCCGCGCTTCCGGGCAAAGCCGCCGCGGTCGTAGTCGTCCCCGGCCGTGTCGATGCGTGCCGGCAATCCGCTCCGTCGGCGGTCCGGTTCCAGTTGAAGGACCAGCGGTGCCACGGAACCGACGTTCGGCTGCGCGAAGTGTGCCAAGGCTGCCTCGGCCCAGCCGGCTTCCACTTCGGTATCGTCGTTGAGAAGTTCGATCGCATCGCCGCGGGCCGCGCGAATACCGGTGTTGGTGGCCCGGCAAAATCCGAGCGGGCGGGCATGACGGATGATTTCGACCATCGGAAACGCCGAAGCCGCACGGCTGACCGCTTCATCCTTGGAACCATCATCGACGACGACGATTTGCGTGCCGCGCGGGGCATGGGCAATGACCGTGTGCAGGCATGCGGTCAGCAGGTCCGCGCGGGAATGGGAGGGGATGACGATGGAAAGCGTCACGACGTGCGGCCGTCCTGCACGGCGGCGGTTTCGTAGAGCAGGGCGGCCGCATGCTGAATGCGGTCGGCCACCGACTCGGCTCGGCCGCGGTGCAGATCCGCCACCAGCCGGCGCAATTCGCGGAAGCATTCGGCCGCTTCCGCGTCACCTCGGCATCGCGATGCAAGTTCGCGAACTTGGGCTTCGAGCCAAACGATGCCGTGCAGCAGAGCGGACGGGATCCGGTCCCAATGCTTGCGGGAATAGGTGAGGAGCGCGTGACGGGTGACGAGCCGCAAGGCGGGCGGTACCTGCCGAACGTGCAGCGGCCAATGGTGCGTCACCTGCAGGCCGGGATCGTACCAGACCGACCAGCCGCGTTCCTGCGCCCGCCGGCAGAAATCGACATCTTCGTAGTAGAGGAAAAAGCGTTCGTCCAAGCCGCCGAGGTCGTCGTAACAGTCGCGCCGCACCAGCAGACAACCGCCCGTGACCCACGGCACCGCCTGGCGGGACGTGCCTGAAATCACCCGACATTTCCGCAGCGATCGCGGCGAACAGAGGCCGGCGAGCGTCCTCAGCAAAGTGGGGTACCGACCCACACCCGCCTGCGCCGAGCCGTCCGGATTGCGAAGCCCGAAGCCGACGATAGCGGCCCGGTCGTCGTGGTCCGGCCATCGCTGGGCGGACTTCAACACTTCATCCAGAAAGCCGATCGGCACGGTGCAGTCCGGGTTCAGCAGCAACATCCACTCGCCGCGACTGATGCGGCTGCCGCGATTCACGGCCCGGGCAAAGCCTTCATTGGAGTCGTTTTCGTGAACGGTCACACCGGAAAGCCGACTCAAGATGCGGCTCGGTTTGGCCGGCGGCGAATGATTGTCGACGATCACGATCTCCGCGGCCCCGCTGCGGATCGCCTCGGATTGTCGCAGGAGTCTGGTGAGGAGTGCCGTGTTCTTCCACTGACAAAAATTGACGATGACCACCGAAAGCTGCGGCGCCTCGACGGCGACCGAAGCGTGCGACGAGAGCGAACCGCGCAGGGCGGTCGTCGTCAGTTCGTCGTGCTCGAAAGTTCGTGCCCGCAACGCCATCGGGATCCTTCCCCAGGCTTCCGTCCATTCCGTAGATCTGCACGATAACCCGAAGCGGGAAAGCAACGCAAGGCGAAGTCGAAATCGCGGCCGCAACAGGTTGACGCAAAATTCCCGGCATGGTATTTCCCCGTAAAGATTTTTTTGCCCGGCGCAAGTCCGAACCCCGGAGGCGTCTGTCGGTGTCTCAGTTGAAAACGCCGGTCGAGTATGCCCAGTCGGGGTCTTTGGCCCCAGACGGTGCCGCTTGTCCGGTGCGAACGAATAAGGATATTCGCCATGTCGAACGCCTGGACCATCTCCTGCCGAAGTTGCGGCCGCCACTGGAAATTCGCGGGAACCCGGTCGGACTACGAACGGATGGAACTCGAATCGCGACCGTGCCCGCACTGCTTCGCCGTGGCACTGAGCGTGCCGGAAACGCCCGCAGCGGCCAAAGTCGCAGGGCCGCGTCGCTTCGGGTCGATGAAAATTGCGACGCGCAGCCAGGTGGAAGTCGCTTAGCGAACTGCGGTTTGCTATGGTGGTGCCATGATCAGTCTCGGCGTCGTCACTACACCCGATCGGCCCTGTTCGTACCTGCCGGACAGGATCGCGCGCACGCAGTTCGAACTCGTCGCCGAACTCAGCACGGCCGAGTATTCGCAACTCATGCTCGACGGCTGGCGCCGCTTCGGCCGTTCGCTCTTTCGGCCCGTTTGCGAAGGTTGTCATGAGTGCAAAGCACTTCGCATCGACGTGAAGAACTTCCGGCCCAACCAAAGCCAGAAGCGTTGCCGCAAGGCGAATCGCGACGACATTCGGCTCGCGATCGGCACACCGGAAGTCACGCGCGAAAAGCTCGCGCTCTACGACCGTTACCACGACCACCAAATCGAAGCCAAGGGCTGGGCCGACCGCGGACCGGAAGAGGTCGAGGCCTATATCGACTCGTTCGTCGATCAGCCGTTCCCGGTGCAGGAATGGTGCTACCATTTAGGCGAAGAACTCGTTGGCGTCGGCTACGTGGACGACGTCCCGGCGGGGCTGTCCGCAATCTACTTTTTCCACGACCCGACACACCGCGATCGCGGCTTGGGTACCTTCAACGTACTGTCCATGCTCGACCGCGCTGCAGCACGGGGCGATGATTTCGTCTATCTCGGCTACTACGTTGCCGGGTGCGGCAGCCTGGTCTACAAGGCGAACTTCCGCCCGAACGAGATCCGCACCGCCGATGGTAACTGGGTCGTGCTGCGGGCGGATTAATTTCAGTTTGTTCGTGTGACCCAAAAAAGAGCCGCGCACGAAGTAAGCGGTTGGTTTTTGACCACTTACTTCGTATGTGGCTCACTAAAGTCGCAAGGTACAAACTGAAACTGCTCTAAAATTCCTTCGCCGTCACCATCTCGACCTTGCCCGGGCGGCCGACCGCGAAGGTGAAGTTCGAGCCGACCGTGGCGGCGGCACCGACTTCGCCCTTGGGGTTGATCGCCAGGAAGCAACAGACGGCGGGATGGACCCCGCGGCGGGCGGCGGTCGTATTGATGCGTTTGGCGGCTGCTTCGCAGGCGGCTTGGGGCGTCTTGCCGGCCCGCATTTGTTCGACGACGAAATGACTGCCGCCGATGCGGATGATCTCCTCGCCCACGCCGGTGGCCCCGGCTGCACCCGCCTCGTCGTCCACGTAAAGACCGGCACCGATGATCGGCGAATCGCCCACTCGGCCCGGCAGTTTGTACGCCAAGCCGCTGGTGGTACAGACCCCGCCCAGGCGTGCATCCGAACCGAGACCGAGCACGGTGACGGTGTCGTGGTTGTCCTCGGCGATGGGCAGACTCAAGTCGTCCGGCCCTTGGAAGGCGGCGCGCTTGTTGTCCTTCTTCGCGTTCTTGGGGTGCTTCTCGAACCAGTCCCGAATGCCTTCCAACGTATGCGGCATTTCGAGCTGCATGCCGTTCTGAAGGGCGAACCATTTGGCCCCTTCGCCGACGAGCAGGATGTGCGGGGTCTTTTCCATCACCAGCCTGGCGACGGCAGACGCGCTTCGGATGTGCTCAAGACCGGCGACCGCGCCGCAGGAGAGCGTCTTGCCGTCCATGACGCAGGAATCCAAGGTCAGCCGGCCGATGCGGTCGGGCAGGCTGCCGAAGCCGACCGAGCGCACGCCTGCGTCGTTCTCGACGGCTTGGGCACCGGCCATGACGGCATCGAGCACCGGCTTGCCGGCGACGATCAGCGGCAGGGCCGTATCCACAGCGGTTTTGCCGAACGGCCAGGTGGCGATGACGAGCGGATCGGGCATGGCTTACATCCTTTGTTGATCCGCCATCTCGGCGGTGATTTTGGCGTTGGTATACACGGCCTGCACGTCGTCGTTGTTGTCGAAGGTATCCAGAAGTCGGACGACCTTGCGGCCGGTTTCGACATCGACATCGACGAACGTCTTGGGCAGGTTCTTGACTTCGGCCTCGGCAGGGGCAAAACCCGCGGCCGTGAGGGCTTCGAGGACGGCTTGGAACTTGACCGGCTCGCAGGTGATCTCGTGGAACTCGTCGCCGATCAGAACGTCGTCCGCCGCGGCGTTCATCGCCGCTTCCATGACGACATCTTCGACCGGGTACTTCTTCGCGTCCAGCAGGATGAGGCCCTTGCGCTCGAAAAGATAGCTGACCGAACCGGGCAGACCCTGGTTGCCGCCGAGCTTGTCGAAGGTCACGCGGATTTCGCCGCCGGTGCGGTTGCGGTTGTCGGTGAGGGTTTCGATGAGGATGGCCGTACCGCCGGGACCGTAGCCTTCGTAGGTGATCTCTTCGTAGCTGGCGCCTTCGAGATCGCCGGTGCCCTTTTTGACCGCACGTTCGATATTGTCCTTCGGCATCGAGACGTGGCGGGCCTTGTCGATGGCGTAACGCAAGCGGAGGTTCGTGTCCGGGTCGCCGCCGCCGTTCTTGGCGGCGATCATGATGTAGCGGGCCAGTTTGCTGAAGACCTTGGCCCGTGCGGAATCCTGTTTACCCTTGCGGACGGCGATGTTCGCCGAGTGGCTGTGGCCTGCCATGTTGCATCCTCCCGGAAGTCATCCGGAGATTGTAGCAGGCGCGGCGCGATGTTGCATTACTGCTTCGGCACGGGAGGCGAACTCGGAGCGACACCGCCGACGGGCCGCACCAGTTCGTTGGTCGCGTCGGCTGCATCGCCGCCGTACTTCCAGGTCGCCGGGCCGTCGTAGATCGTCTTGGGCTTTGCGGCTTTTTTGAGCGTTTCGAAGTGCTTGGGAATCTCCATGCTGAGTCGTTCCTCGAAGGCCTGCTTGGTGAGCCGATCCTTGACTTGGGCCGCGTTCACCTTGGCATCCGGCGGGATGACGACATGCAGCTTCATGACGAGATAGCCTTGGCTCGTTTCCAGAATCTGACTGATCTCGCCGGGCTGAAGCTGGTAGGCCATCGTCTCGACGATTTTGTCCGAACCGGTCGTGTTTCGGCTGATGGGTTTGATCATCCCGGCCGTGGCGGCGAGGGCGGGGTTGGCCATGGCCCGGGCGACGCGGTCGAACTCCTGCTGCGAGGTGCGGATCTTGGCGTACTCGTTCTGGATCGCCTTCAGGTCATCCCCCTTTGGCCAAAGGATGATCTGCACCTGACGCTTCTCGCCGTACTCGCGGTCGAACTGGATCTGAATCTCGGCATCGGAGACTTGGATCGTCGCCGCGACCATTTTGGTGAGCAGAAGCCGCGGGCGGATCACGTCCTCCATCCATTCGAACAGCGTCTTGCCGTACTTCGGCAGCACCATCTTGACGAAGTCGCCCTTTTTGACGTCCAACCCCGCGAGGTCGGAGAGGAAGGCAGCTTCCATCTCTTTTTCCGTCACGGTGATGCCGAGGCGCTTGCCTTCGGTCTCTATGATGATTTTATTGACGAGAAGATCGATCTTATCCGCGCCGCCGCGGGCCATCAGGAACTCGCCGAGGTCGCGACGGGTGATCGGCACGTTTCCGTGAACGTAGGCGACCGGTCGGTTGTAATCCTCTTCATGACCCGGCATGACGACCGCCGCGGCGGCGGGTTGCGGGGCGGCGGGCTGCTGCGTGTAGGCCGTGGCGGCGAGACCGGCCGTGCCGGCCATGCCGATCGACAGGGCCAATCCGCGGGGAGAAATCCACTGTGAGAACGTGCGCATCGTGTCCGCTTCCTTGCGAATGACTATGGATAGTTTGTGCCGAGGGTGAGCGTCATACCCATACCCCCGGTTGGACGCAACCGAAACTTGAACGGAATCGACCAAATCATGCCGATGCTGCTTTTCGATATCGACGGCACGCTCATCCGCAGCGGCGGTGCCGGCAAACTCGCCATGGAACGTGGGCTGAAATCCGCCTTCGCCATCGACGAAGTGCGGGACGAAGTCCCCTACGCCGGCCGTACCGACCGAGGCATCGGCTTCGACTTGCTTCGTGCGAATGGATTGGACAAAACGGAAGCGAATCTTCAGGCGCTTCAGTCCGCTTACCTGGCGGCACTTCCCGGAAGTCTCACCGAACTCGGCGGCACCATCTGCTCCGGGATTCCAACGATTCTGGACGAACTTGCCGAACGGGACGACGTCCAACTCGGGCTGCTCACCGGCAACACACTGGCCGGGGCACGCATCAAACTGACGCACTTCGGCCTCTGGCACCACTTCGCCTGCGGTGGTTACGGGGACGACCACCACGAACGGGACGATGTGGCCCGCAGTGCCGTGCAGGCGATGAGGCTTCACGTGAAGCGGGATATCGACCGCAGCGAACTCTGGGTCATCGGAGATACGCCGCTCGACATCCAATGCGGCCGGGCGATCGGGGCGACGGTCGTCGCCGTGGCAACGGGCTGGCACCCGATCGACGAACTGCGGCACGCCGATCACGTCTTCGCGGACTTGTCGGAGGTGGACGGATTCTTGAGTTTGCTCCGATGAATCAGGCTTTGTCCAACGCCGCGAACAGTTCCTCGGGCGTGCAGGTCGCGGTACCGACCTTGCCGACCACGATCGCGGCCGCGAGAGATGCCAGACGGCAGGCGTCCGCAGCTGAGCCGCCGACGGCAAGCGTCAGGGCCATGGTCGCGGCCACCGTGTCCCCGGCACCGGTGACGTCGTAAACTTCGCGGGCGGCCGCGGGGACGTGGACGCGATTGCCGTCCGCTTCGAAAAGCGTCATGCCTTGGGCACCGCGGGTGATCAGCACGGCGGAGTCCGGCCCCAGCATTGCTTGAAGATCGCGACCGGCGCGGTTCACATCGTCGGTCGTGGGTAGGTCGCGGTTGAGTACTTGGCCCGCTTCCAGGAGATTCGGCTTCACCAGCGTGGCCCCGCGATATTTCGCATACTCCGTCCCCTTGGGATCGACGATGACCGGCACGTTCGCGGCCCGGCAGGCGGCAATCAGCGCTCGAGCAAAACTCGGCGTAACGACCCCCTTGCCGTAATCGGAAAGCACGCACGCCTTGACGCTCGGCAGCAGGATGTCGACTTGACGAAGCAGCAGTTCCTCAATGGCACTCGACGGCGGCAGCAAGGTTTCCTGATCGATGCGGACGACCTGTTGGGTCTGGGCCACGATGCGGGTTTTGGTCGTCGTGGAACGAGACGGATCGACAACAAGACCCGTCGTATCGACATTTCGGAAGCGAAGCAATTCAATCATCCGCAGGCCCGCGTCATCCGATCCGACCAGCCCAACCAGACGCGTTATGCCGGCGAGTGCTGCGGCATTTGCGGCCGTGTTGGCGGCACCGCCGGGAACGAAGGTCCGCCGGGCGACGGCGACGACCGGCACGGGCGCCTCGGGACTGATGCGGGCAACGGTGCCGAAGATGAATTCATCCAACATCAGGTCGCCGACGATCAGAACGGAGGCTTCGTTGAAGCGTTCGACGAGGTGTTTCATGATCTTCTTTCGTGGTGGCCGATCTGACGCACCATGTCGTCCCAGTCGCCCCGAAACAAGAGGTTTAGGCCGCAGCCGGCCGCGCGGCCGGCGTCCACGTCGCTCGGCTTGTCCCCGATCATGACGCACTCCTCATCGACGACTTCACCAAATGATCGCGCCGCTTCCAGCAATAATCCCGGCTTCGGCTTGCGACAGGAGCAGTCATCCTCCGGAGCATGCGGACAATAATAGCAGGGAAGTTCAATGAACGAGCCGGCCACGAACAGGGCGACAAACTGATTGTGGACCGCGTCCGCCTCCGACTGCGCGATGAGACCGCGACCGATTCCCGACTGATTGCTGACAACGGCAGGTGTGTATCGGAGTTCGCTCAACAGGCGGATCGACTCGACGGCGCCGGGCAGCAACCGGACATCCGCAGGGTCGCGCGGGTAGCCGACGTCGTGCATCAGTGTGCCGTCGCGGTCCAGAAACAGAATCGGCATGTCAGGCATCCTCGTTGCCGAGGTCGCGGATGCGCTGCAACAACGCCGTCGTACTCAAGCCTTCCACGAGCGGAAGGTAAGCGATGCGGCCGCCGTAGCCCTCGACGATCGCCGCTTCCGGGACCGGCCTGCCGTGCGGCGGAGCGTATTCGGCACCTTTGCAGTGAATGTCGGGCTTCACCGCGGCGAGCACCGCTTCCGGCGTCGGCTCGTCGAAAATGGTGACGGCATCGACGCAGGCCAACGCACAGAGCATCGTCGCCCGTTCGATCTGCGTCAGGATCGGTCGGTTCGGCCCTTTGTAGGATCGCACCGAAGCATCCGAGTTCAGCCCGACGAAGAGAACGTCGCCCAAGGCACGGGCGGCCGTAAGACTCGCCACATGACCGGGATGAAGCAGGTCGAAGGTGCCGTTGGTCCAAACCAAGATTCGGCCTGCCCGTCGATGAACTTCGCGCAGTTCGGCCAAGGCAGCGCGATCCAGAAGCTTTGAACGGATTACGCCCATCGATGAAGCGCTTCCACCGGTTCGCCGAGCACCGTAGTCGATTCGCCGACAAGCCGCACGAGTTCCGGCAGCTCATCGTTGTCGAACTGTACGTGCGATGTCCCGCGGCCTGCCGTGTAGATGGTTGTGACCAAGTCAATCAGGAATTGATCTTCCGGGTCGAAGCGGTTTCTGATCGTCTCCATATCCACGCCGACGGCCGCAGCCATGGACCAAATGTCCGCCAGCCGGACGCAGGCATCGAGCGGCGCCGATTCGAAGAAGCGGTCGAGTGTTTCCCGCCCGTGAGCGTTCCGCAATTCGGACAGCGAAGTTCGGACCACTGCCAACAACGGAACGACTTCTTCGAGCAAACCCACCGACATGGTATCATCGTCTTGATGCGAAAGTGAATTCGTGCGTATCGGCATTCTCTGCCCCTTGCTGGACATGCAATCGTCGTAATCCGCAAAGACATCCTCGTTCAGTTTGTCGATTCGATCGCCCATGACAAGGGATCAGGAGCGGGAATTGTTCGGCAGGCTCGGATCTCGCAGACATAACCGCGGGTCGGATTTCGGCACGTCCAGTTCCATCTGCGTCATGTCGAAAGTGAAATCGTCGGTCTCGCTGCGGACGGTTTCCTTTTCCATCCGGCCGTCGGCCATCTCGAAAACGCGATCGGCGAAGGGCATCAAGCGGTGATCGTGGGTGACGACGAG
>Ga0105048_10006220_pt1 | contig 19230 bp, 17 predicted proteins | sample MAT05_FD_78382 | JGI IMG/M metagenome (GOLD analysis project Ga0105048, IMG submission 78382) | Freshwater microbial communities from Lake Fryxell liftoff mats and glacier meltwater in Antarctica - MAT-05 | ecosystem: Environmental > Aquatic > Freshwater > Ice > Liftoff microbial mat | place... | reverse complement strand
GCCGATCACAGTTCCGGGTGCGTCGGGGTTTACAAACGAGCGGACATACAGCGGAATTCCCTTGTTTTGAAGCGGCTTGATTGTTTTGGGGTGAATAACCGTCGCTCCGTAATAGGCCAGTTCGATGGCATCCTGGTAGGTCAGGCGGTCGAGCAGCACCGTTTCATCGAAGTATTTAGGATCGGCGTTCAACACGCCGGGCACATCTTTCCAGATTGTGACGCTTTCGGCATCGAGACAGTACGCAAAAATGGCGGCTGTGTAATCGGACCCTTCGCGGCCCAGTGTGGTGGTCAGGCCCGTACCGATGGCCTGCCCAATAAAACCCTGTGTTATGAAAATACCACCAATTTCGCGCTCATTCACAAACGAGCGAATGGCACGTTGCGTCTGCTCCCAATCGACCTTGCCTTCGCGGAAAGTCGCATCGGTGAGCACAAGCTGTCGGGCGTCGGCCCAGGTTGTCCCACAATAAGCCGCTACTATCTGGGTAGATAAAATTTCACCAACTGACACAATCTGGTCATACAGCTGATCGAAAGTTCCATTGGGGTTTTGCTTCAGAACGGTGTCCATCCAGATGAAGGTACCATAAGCCCCTCTGAACGTCATAGGCCAGTCGGGACCAGCCAGGTCACGCATAATGGATTCGTGGAATTGTTGCACCGTTTGCCAGTGAGCAACGGCTTCGTCGGGTTTGTTGTCGGCATAGGCACGGGCCACGGCTTCGAGGGCGTTGGTTGTTTTACCCATTGCTGACACAACTACTACCAGCCCGTTTTCAACCTGATCCTGAATGATTTCGGCCAGATTACGCACTCCGGTTGCATCTTTTACCGATGCACCGCCAAACTTGAAAACTTTCATATAGTGTAAAAAAATAGACAGGATTACGGCCGGGCCGCCGGGCGGATAAAAAGGATTTCTACGGGTAGAAAAATCCTGCTAATCCGCCCAGCGGCCCGGCTGTAATCCTGTCGAAAAAATCTTGGCTAAACAATCACTTTCCGGCCCGCAAACAGCAACTCTTTCACGGCGTTGGCAATGCCTTCGGGGTCGAAACCGCACTCGCGGTGAAGTTCGAGTTGCTCGCCATGTTCGATGATGGCATCGGGAATCCCCAACCGTTTGATACGGGCAGTGTAGCCGTGTTCGGCCATAAATTCGAGAACCGCCGAGCCAAAACCACCCATCAAACACCCATCTTCCACCGTCAAAACGCGATCAAAACGGCTGAAAATCTGGTGAAGCAATGCTTCATCAAGCGGCTTCACGTAGCGCATATCGAAGTGGGCGGGTCGAATGCCTTCTTTAGCCAGCATACCCGATGCCCGCACCGCATAATTGCCTATATGGCCAAGGGTCAGAATGGCTACCCCTTCGCCATCCTGAATCATTCTGCCTTTGCCAATGGCCTGCTTTTCGAGGGGCGTGCGCCAGTTTGGCATTACGCCTTCGCCCCGAGGATACCGGATGGTGAAGGCTCGCTTACCTTGCTGTACCTCGTCGGAAGCGGCTGTAAACATCATGTTGCGGAGTTCCTGCTCATTCATGGGCGCGGCCACAATCATATTCGGAATGCAACGCATGTACGCAATGTCGTAAGCTCCGTGGTGCGTCGGTCCGTCGGCTCCGGCGAAACCGGCCCGGTCAAGGCAGAAAATAACGGGCAGTTCCTGGATACACACGTCATGAATAACCTGATCGTAGGCCCGTTGCATAAAGGTGGAGTAGATATTGCAGAACACCACCTCGCCCCGCGTGGCCATGCCGGCCGAGAAAGTCACGGCATGTTGCTCGGCAATCCCCACGTCGAAAGCCCGGTCTGGCATGGCCTTCATCATAATATTCATCGACGAACCCGATGGCATAGCAGGCGTAACGCCCACTATTTTTGGGTTTTGCTCGGCCAGTTCGACCAGCGTATTTCCAAACACGTCCTGATACTTAGGAGGCTGGGGTTTGTCGTAAATTTTCTTTTTGATTTCGCCCGTCACCTTGTCAAACAAACCAGGCGCGTGCCATTTGGTCTGATCTTTTTCGGCGGGGCCATAGCCCTTGCCTTTCACTGTCAGCACGTGCAGCAGTTTGGGGCCGGGAATATGTTTGAGGTCTTCCAGAACGCTCGTCAGATGGTCAATGTCGTGACCGTCGATTGGCCCGAAATAGCGCAGGTGTAACGACTCAAACAGGTTACTCTGCTCAAGCAACGACGATTTTACCCCTGACTGAACCTGAGAAACCAGTTCCTGGGCTGTTTTGCCCAACTTATTCATCTTTCCCAGCAGATTCCAAACCTCATCTTTAACCTTATTGTAGGTTTGTGAGGTGGTAATGTCAGTTAGGTATTCGCGCAGGGCACCTACGTTTGGGTCGATGCTCATGTTGTTGTCGTTCAGTACGATCAACAGGTTTGCGTCGGTCGCTCCGGCATGATTCATGCCTTCGAACGCTTCGCCGGCAGTCATAGAGCCGTCGCCAATAATGGCAATGTGTTGCCGATGGTTGTTGCCTTGCAGTTTGGAGGCAACGGCCATGCCCAAAGCTGCCGAGATCGACGTAGACGAGTGACCGACTCCAAACGTGTCGTAAATGCTCTCTTTGCGCTTCGGAAAGCCAGAAATACCTTTATAGAAGCGATTGGTATGGAAGGTATCGCGCCGACCCGTCAGGATTTTATGCCCATAAGCCTGGTGTCCTACGTCCCAAACCAACTGATCGTCGGGGGTATTGTAGATGTAATGGAGAGCAACCGTCAACTCAACTACGCCGAGGCTGGCTCCAAAGTGACCACCATACACCGAAACGTTGTCGATAATAAACTGACGAAGCTGGTCGCAAACTTTGGGAAGGTCTGCTTTGTCGATCCGGCGTAAATCGTCGGGAGAATTGATAGTGGCAAGTAAGTTGCCGGGGGTAATCAGCATGATCTATCGTCGGAACCGTTGTGCTACAACAACTAACGCGAATGTATGAATGTTTCTTTCGGTCGGGGTTCAAACCGTAAGTGACAACGAAGATACGGCAGAAATAGGATAAAACGGATAATTGAGGCCTTGCAGGAGAGGTATTGAGCTAACGCGAAAACTGGATTAATAGAAACAGGTAAATCAGTTGGCGGTGGAAATTTTGAGTAGTGGAATTAACCAGACTAGAGTTTAAGGAGTTAACTAAATCAACGAACATTTAAAGCACGGCTCCAAACCCGTGACGCCAATCAACGACTATGGAAAATACCAATAACTCCGACCAGCAACGGGTCGATCAGAATACGGGAGGGCTATTAGAAGGAATGTCGCCCCAGTTCACTAACATGCTGGGTAACGATGTGAACGAGGACCCGGCGATTTATGCTGATCTTGGTATTAGTGGCCAACCCGACAATATGAACCCCGGTTCGGAAGAAGCATCGGACACGATTTTGTACACCGACAACATGACCGCCCGCAACGCTACTGACAACGTGTCGAATAGCATCGACGATGAATTACCGGAAGACGAATTGCTTTTAGACGTAGAAATGGATCGGCTAAACAATACAGACGTCGATAGGGGCCCGGACGAACTTCGCGAAGAGCGGGAAAACGACGACGATAAAGATCGCTATCTGGCTTACTAGCCCAGAATAACGATCAGTGCTAGGCCAGTTTCTGTGGCAGGAGCGCCAGTAAGGGCCCGTTGCACCCACAAGATCTGTAACTGGTTGGGGCAACGGGTTCTTGGTATTTCAGCTTTGAACCGAAGCAATCAACCTATCCATGCAAGATATTCAAAAAATGAATCGTTACTTTCACGACAAACAGTTACCCACCCCCCGCATGACCATCCAATTTGTTCGTTGTACTTTATTGATTGTGTCCGCTTTGACGGTGCAACAGGCAATAGCTCAGCCGCTTCAGACGGCCGATGTCAATTACGACACCCACATTCAAACAGTATTGCTTTATCCGGCTATTGGTGGTGATATGACAACGCCGGGCCGTACGCTGAACCCACCGGTTGTTGACGTTAATACAGATAGCCAGCTGGCTCTGGAGTTTGATGATATGACCGGCGATTATCGCCCGTACCGCGCCAAACTTGTGCATTGTAACGCCGACTGGCAGAAGTCGGTCCTGAACGACATCGAATTCACCTACGAATACAATGACTACCCCATCACCGATTACCAGGTCTCGCTCGGCACCAAAGTACAGTACTATCATTACCGGTTTCAGGTGCCGAAAGTGAAACTGCCGGGCAATTATATGCTGGTGGTGGTTGATGAACGCAACCCACGCCGACTCATTTTGTCGCGCCGGTTTAGCACCTTCCAGAACAAAGTGAATGTGGGTGCAACCGTACAGTTTTCAAGCAGTCCGGAGCGACAGTTTCGCGATCAGCAAATAGATTTGGTGCTGAATTACAGGGGCTACCAGGTGATTTCGCCCCAGGATGATTTCAAGATCATTATTCGCCAGAATTACCGCGACGACAAGACCCTTACGAACCTGAAACCGACCAACGTGCGTGGGTTCGATCAGGTGCTGGAATACCGTTTGTTTGATTTGAGCAATACAATTGGGGGAGGAAATGAGTACCGTTTTTTCGATACGCGTACCGTGCTGTCTCGGGCAAATTATGTGGATCGTATTGTGCCGCGTGAAGATAAAACAACGGCCTATATTCAAACCGACCAACCCCGGAGTATGGGAGGCTATTTTCAGCTGGACGATTTCAACGGGCGATACGTAATCGACCACCGTGAAACCCAGAATGGTAGCGTCAGTGCCGATTACATCGAAACTATATTTACTCTGAAAACGCCCGTAATGGCTGATGGTGAGGTGTATGTAAACGGAGGATTTAATAGCTGGCGCTTTGATGATCGCAATCGCATGACCTACGACCCTGGCCTAGGCGCTTACCGGGCGGCCATTATGCTCAAACAGGGTGTATATAATTACGACTATGCCATAGCCCGAAGCAGCCCTCAAGCATTCGTAGATGAATCGCTACTAGAGGGAAATTTCTCGCAAACCGAGAACGACTACGAGATATTCGTGTATCATCGCCCCCCCGCTGGCCGCGCCGATCAACTGGTGTCGTACCGGAAAGTGAGCTTTGGAAAGCGCAGATAAAATGATGTATGGTGGACGGGGTCGCCCGTCCACCTTATATCATTATGCGCTGTGTAAAAACTCCATAATATCGCCGTCTTGCACGACGTACTCTTTGCCTTCGACCGCTAGTTTTCCTGCTTCGCGAACGGCTGCTTCTGTTTTGAACTGAGTAAAGTCGGGCAGTTTCATAACCTGAGCGCGAATAAACTTCCGTTCGAAATCGGAGTGAATGACGCCCGCTGCCTGGGGGGCTTTCCAACCCCGGTGAATAGTCCAGGCACGAACCTCTTTCACGCCCGCCGTGAAATAGGTAATCAGTCCCAGTAATCGGTACGATTCTTTAATCAGCTTGCTCAAGCCTGACTCGGTCAGACCGTACTCGCCAAGAAACAATTCACGCTCGTCAGGATCTTCCATCTCGGAAATCTGTGATTCAATACCCGCCGAAATTATGACTACTTCCGCCCCCTCATCAGCTACGGCAGCTTTCAGTTTTTCAGAGTATTGATTGCCATTGGGTAAAGAACCTTCATCAACGTTGGCTACGTAGATAACGGGTTTCACGGTTAACAAAGCAATGTCGCCGATAGCTGTTTCACTATCTTCGGCAGAAATCTGTACCGTTCGGGCACTTTTGCCAGATTCGAGCGCAACTTTGTATTGCTTCAGAATTTCGAGGTCAGCTTTGGCTTTGGCATCACCTACGCGTGCCGCTTTGTCGATACGTTGAATCTTTTTCTCGACCGAATCCAGGTCTTTCAGCTGCAACTCGGCGTCAATAATTTCTTTGTCGAAAACCGGATCAACCCGGCCTTCCACGTGAACAATGTTCTCATCTTCGAAACACCTGATGACGTGAACAATCGCATCGACTTCGCGAATATTGGCTAAAAACTTATTGCCCAGGCCCGCCCCCGTACTAGCTCCTTTTACCAGTCCGGCAATGTCTACAAACTCAATAATAGTTGGCACTACCCGCTGAGGTTTTACTAATCCTTCGAGGGCATCTAATCGCTCATCGGGAACAGTAACTACACCCACATTGGGTTCAATAGTGCAAAACGGATAGTTAGCGGCTTCGGCTTTACCGCTCGAAATAGCATTAAATAAGGTCGACTTACCTACGTTTGGCAAGCCCACGATTCCACATTGAAGACCCATAAAGTGAATGAGCGATTGAGCAATTGAGTGATTGAGCGACAATGCCAACATAGAAACGGCGAATCACTCAATCACTCAATTGCTCAATCACTCAATTAGTTTCTTGCAAAACTACAACCTCAACGGCGGACCACAAAAAAGCCTCTGGCAGAGTGCCGAGGCTTTGGCGTTTAGGAATGGTCAGATTGGAAAGCTGAGCTTAGAAAGCTGAGCTTGTGAAGCTAGTCCCATTTGAGTTCAGTGCTGACCTCATTTGGCTCGTCACGTTGGACAAACTGAGAAAAATCAATTTCGGGCATCAGATCATTCTTAACATAATCGATGGTTTCCTGAAGAGCTTCGATGAACTTGTCAAAGTCTTCTTTGTACAAGAACATCTTATGCTTTTCGTAGGTAAATCCCTCACCTTGGGGATGTCGGCGGCTTTCGGTAATGGTTAAGTAGAAGTCGTTACCGCGTGTTGATTTTACATCGAAAAAATAAGTGCGTTTGCCTGCTCGCACTCGCTTGGAGTAAATCTTTTCTTTTTCTCGTTCGTCCACAATCAATGAGGTTTAAGCAGTCGCAGCAAACGCCAAAGTAAACGTAATAGTATTAGGAAGAAAAGAAACTTATCAACTAAATTTTCAGACCTTTTTAGGCCACACAATTGATAAAACCGGGAGGTCTGTTTGGCTAACCAAATAGTGTGGTTGAATAGTATCTTTTTTGCAACTACCTTTGTGGGGTCGGAATTGCACAATTTAGGGAGAAGCGGTGTAGAGTAGATTCTACAAAATAGCCACTTCTATTTTCTCACCAAACCATACACTGTATGAATGTGATAATGTCCCTGATGCTGCTGTTTAGCACTATCAAACCGACAGAGGCCTCTACAGGCTTCATACAGAAGGGTAAGGCATCTTTTTACGCTTCAAAATTTAATGGTCGTAAGACGGCTTGTGGGGAACGTGTTGATGCAAACGCGTTTGAAGGTGCCCACCGAACGCTGCCATTCAATACCATGGTTGAGATTACAAATCTCGCCAATAACCGGTCTGTTATTGTACGAATCAATGACCGGGGTCCATTTTCAAAAGGCCGCATCTTAGATGTAACCCACGCGGCCGCAAAAGCACTTGGCATGATCCAGCGGGGCGTGGCCAATGTTAAAATCCGGGTAGTAGGTCGCAACGGTGTTGTTGTACTTGCCCCAGTGCTTGCGGAACCAACGGCTCAACTTCTACCTATTCTGGAGCCTGTTGCCCGTTTTTAAGTAGATGGTAATTCAGTACGCAAGCGGGAGTTTGCGGTGTAGTTTTTCGGTGGCTCGCTTTTTTTGATGCGCGATCCGGGTGGTGAATCAGCTTCACGCTACACGTTTTTTTCGAGACCGTTCGGCTCTGTGTCGCCCCGAAACCGTTTGTGCAATTCCGGTGGGCGCGAGCCGAACGGTTTTTTCGTTATAAGCTGAGCGCACTATTTTTTTGTAGTTTTGATAAACAAACCACGGATTCATATGCAAACCAATTCATTGTCTAATCTTCAACTGGAACTTCTTCGGACGTATTCACGAGATGTATCCGACGAAGATATTATGGCAATCCGACAATTTATGGCTCGGTATTTTGCCGAGAAAGCAATGAATCTGGCTGATCAAGCTTGGGATGCCAATAATTGGACGAGTTCTGATACACAGCGATTGGCACAGATTCATAATCGGAAATCGAAATCTTCGTGAAAGTTGTTCTGGACACCAATGTCTTGTGGGTATCAATATCTCGCCGGTCAACTTCTTATTTTATTTTCAAATCTCTACTCGAAGGTCGAATAACACTTTGCGTGACTACGGACATCTTGGAGGAATATGAAGAAGTAATTGGGGAGATGTTAGGAGGTGCGGCTGCTGAGGCAGTAATGGGAACGATAGAGAATTTACAAAATACAGTTCTGGCTACCAGGTATTATCGTTGGCTGGCTATCGTGAACGATCCTGACGATGATAAATTTGTGGATTGTGCGGTAGCTACCAATGCGGTTTGCATTGTTACAGAAGATCAGCATTTTAACGTTCTTAGAACAAGAATATTTCCTACAGTAACTGTGCTTAATATTGAGCAATTTCGCCTGTTGCTGGATCAAAATCAATCTTTATCATGAAGCAGCAACTCAATTTAGCCCAGATTCGGGAATATGGTAATGTAGAATTTCTGGCCCGGCAAATGGTCGAAGGATTCATTACTGGCTTACATAAATCACCTTTTCACGGGTTTTCGGTCGAGTTTGCCGAGCACAGGCTGTATAATACCGGGGAAACTACCCGACACATCGACTGGAAGGTATTTGGCAAAACCGAAAAACTATTTGTAAAACGGTACGAAGAAGAAACCAACCTCCGTTGTCATTTGCTGGTTGATACGTCGTCGTCAATGTATTATCCCGAAAAAAATTACGGCAAGCTGACGTTCAGCGTGATGGCAGCAGGTTGCCTGGCTTATATGCTTCAACGCCAGAAAGATGCCGTGAGTCTGACAACTTTTGCGGACGCTATTGATATGCAGACGCCCGTGAAGTCTACGCCTTCGCACGTTCACAAGCTATTTGCGCACCTCAACGATCTGATGCAGCAACCCAAAGTGCCGCGCAAAACGTCGGCAGCAGAGGTGATTCATCAGATTGCGGAGAAGATCAATAAACGGTCGCTGGTCATTATTTTCAGCGACATGTTTGAAAATTCGGAGAAGTCAGATGCGCTCTTTTCGGCCCTCCAACACTTGCGGCACAACCTGCATGAGGTACTGGTATTTCACGTTACCGATAAGAAAACGGAGGAAGACTTCGCTTTTGATGAGCGACCCTATGAATTTATCGACCTCGAAACGGGGGAAAAAGTAAAGCTACAGCCGGGCCAAATTCGCAGCTCGTATCAGGAGGCTGTGAAATCGTATTTTGCCGAACTAAAACTTCGGTGCGGACAATACAAAATTGACTTTATAGAAGCCGACATTGCCCGTGGCTTCGATCAGATTCTTAGCTCGTATCTGGTGAAGCGAACTAAGATGAAGTAGCAGTGAGCAGTGAGCAGCAACTGCCTAGTTTTTACTGCTCACTGCCACTCATTTATTTCCCTGTTTTTGGCTCTTTTTGAGCCGTTGCTGGCTTGTTGGCGGCTTGTTGGCGTTTGTAAAACTCGATGAAGTCACCGACCTGTTCGGCTGGAAGAGGGGGACGGGCAATAATACGTCGATCCTTATCTAACACGTATACCGTTGGCGTTGTGAATACATCATACTGATGACGGAAATCAGTGCGGAAATTAAAGTCGTAGCCGTTAGCCCAGCTCTGTATATTAAACTCCCGGATAAATTTCTTCCAGTTATCAGGGCTGGTATTTCCTACTGGCACGGCGAGTACCTGCACGCTTTTATTTTTTACAGTATCCGTGTACTTTTTCAGTTCTGGAACGGCTTTCCGGCAGTGTCCACAATCGATATCATACAGAAATACCACCAGGTAATCGGCTTTGATACCCGCGTAATTGATCGGCCGTTGCAACGTATCACTCACTGAAAGCGGGGGTAACACTTTCCCAATCAGCAAAGGCTTCATGGTTGTTACTTTTTCTTTCACTTTAGCCAGGGCCGCCGAGTCCGACAAAGGCATAATTCCAGTCAGGTAGTACTTTTCGGCCATGTGGATAAACACGCCGTCGGTTCCCAATACTTTGGGCCGTTCGTATTCGCTGGTGATCCAGTAAATCGTGTACAGATTCATCTCCTTGTTAGGTTTCGTTCGTTCAGCCAGAAAATCGGCCGATTTAATCAACGAATCTGATTGTTGTACCGTAAGCTCCTTTATGTACCGCTCCAGTTTGCGCTGATAAATCGGCGTCAGCAAAAACCGCTCATCGGCCAAATCGAAACCATCCCAGTAATGGGCTTTGTAATAATTGAACGTCCAAATTGAGTCAGGGCGACCGTTAGCCGCTTTGGGGGCTTCGGGCACATCCGGTTCGGCAGCTGCTTCGAGCAATTTGGCCGCAAACATACTCTTGTTAGCCTTGATGAAGTTAACCCGATAATCATTGGCTTTTTTGGATAAATCAGCTTGCTGTTTTCTGAATAAGACAGCCGAAACAGCATCATTGCGCATTTTCTTTTGAACTTCAATGGCTTGTGCTTCGTCGTAGAGGGCAGCTAACGACTGCTGATATTCGTAAAATTTCTCGTTCTCTTTGGAGCCCGTTATCTTCATTGCTTTAATAAAGCTAGCCGTGTCGGTAACGAATGAGAACGATTGATTATCATCCACAATAATCTCCATATACCGCTGCTTGGGAGTCAGAACAAGGTATAGGCCTTGGGGTAGTGCTTTTTTGCCCTCAAACACAAAGCGGCCCTCACCGTCCATTTTGGCCGTATCTTTCGGGATGTATTGCGAACCGGAGCGATACCAGTGTGCCAGTACCATGGACGAATCGCGCAGGCCCTTAACCTGGCCACTAATTCGGAATGGTTTATCGGTGGATTGGGCGAACAGGGCTGTTGCGGACAACATAACCAGAAACGCCATGCAGAATACTTTTTTCATGCAGAGTAATACAGTTTTATCGGCTAGCCGAAGCGGTTGGTAACCACAAATTTAGGATATAATCGGTATTGCTGGATGTAAGAAGAAAGACAATAAAAGAAAGACTTCTGGCTACCATGAAACGTGAAATTGTCATTCTTCTTGTATCCTGGATCCTTCGACCAAAAATCACGCCATGTTTTATTTCTTTTCAAAAACGCTCTTTTACCTGCTTACGCCCGCCGGATGGGTATTTTTTGCCCTAGTGGGAGCTGTATTTCTGCGTAATACCCGTTGGAAACGACGCTTTATGGTGGCTGCCCTGGTTTTGTTCTGGTTCTTGGGAAACGGTCCGTTACAAAATGAAGCGATCCGGCTCTGGGAAATAGAACCTGCTGGTTTACTACCTAAATCCGTTTCCGAATCGCCCCGTGTGGCTGTTGTGCTTACGGGTGGTATGATTAAGAGCCTCTATAAGCCAACGCCAGTCAGGCCTGTTCTGTCCCACGAAGCCGACCGGGCGGGGCAGGCCCTATGGCTTTATAAAACCGGGCGAGTACAAAAAATAATTATCAGCGGAGGTGGTCCGACATCTCGGCAGGGCAACCTGTCGTTTCATACTCCCAACGAAGTTGATGAAGGACAAATGATTCGGGTTTTTCTGGAAACGGGCGGTGTGCCTGCCACCAACATTGTACTGGAAAATGAGTCAAAAAACACCTACGAAAACGCTCAGTTTTCGAGCCGGGTGTTACGTCAGCAATTTCGAATGGATACGTGTGTGCTTGTCACTTCGGCCTTGCACATGCGACGAGCCGAAGCTTGCTTTCAGAAACAGGGCTTATCGGTAATTCCGTGGTCAGCTGCCCAGTTGAGCGAACGCCGGGCCATTGCTCCTGGAGCCTATTTGCTGCCCAACGAAAAAGCCTTCCACGACGCACATACCCTGATTCGGGAAATGGTGGGGTATGCGACATACTGGTTTGCCGGGTATTTAAACTGACAATATTTTTACCATCCGCAGCAAATCCTGGTTGATCGGTTTAGGAAGCCGAATGGTATCGCGGAAAGGCGTGTAAACCAACTCGTTATTAATTATACCTGCCATTACATTCTTTTGCCCGTCCATAAGGCCCTCCAACGCTCCAAGGCCCAGGCGACTGGCCAGAATACGGTCGTAAGCCGTTGGAATACCGCCCCGTTGAATGTGGCCCAATGTGGTCACGCGCATATCAATTTCTGAGTCGTTGATTTGCTTGCGAATCTTTTCGGCTACCTCAACGGCGTTGCCTTCTTCTTCGCCTTCGGCAACTACAATAATCGACGATGATTTTTGGCGGCTCCAGCCCTGCTTTAGCACATTAACTACTTCGCTGATGGGTGTTAGTACTTCGGGAACCATTACCATTTCGGCCCCGCCTGCAATACCCGACTGAATGGCAATGTAGCCCGAATCGCGGCCCATTACTTCAATAAAAAAGATGCGGTCGTGCGAGTCGGCAGTATCGCGGATTTTGTCGATGGCTTCAAGAGCCGTATTTACCGCTGTATCGAAGCCAATAGTGTGATCGGTACCATAGAGGTCATTGTCGATTGTGCCGGGTGCTCCCACGGTTGGAATACCATATTCATCATAGAAAATAGTAGCACCCGTAAATGTTCCGTTACCGCCGATAGCCACCAGCCCTTCGATTCCAAATTTTTGCAGCTGGTCGAAGGCTTTTTTACGGCCTTCGACAGTCATAAATTCCTTGCTCCTGGCCGACTTCAAAATAGTCCCTCCTCGTTGCACAATATTGCTTACTGAGTGGGATGTCATCTGAAATATATCGCCGTTTATCATACCATTGTACCCCCGGCGGATGCCAAATACTTCGAGTCCGTGGTAAACTGCCCCCCGGACTACTGCCCGGATACAGGCGTTCATTCCCGGAGCATCGCCACCAGAGGTAAATACAGCGATTCGTTTCATAGGTTAAGCCAATTTTTTAAAAGAAAAGGTCTAATTCAGTCAATAACTGTACCGTTGCAAGCCCAAATTTATGGGCATTCTTCAGTAAAAAGCATGAAAGGGAAACTTATCCCCCGTTTTGAACGAAAAATTAACGCTAACATAAACTAGCGATCTCTTCATACCCCTGTTTTACATAATCTTGCAAACGCTCTGAAAGCTGTTCGGCCTTTTGTTTGTACTGCAAAACCAATGCTTTATTTAGGGTCTTATAAAAACTCACAACCTGCTCGTCGATATTGCCTGCTGCATCAATAAAAAAGGATGCAGCACTTAGTAGCCCGTAACTGTCACTATCGGAGTTGCCACAGAACAGGATCGGAGAGCCGGAACCAATCGCACTCATGGCTTTTGACGGCACGGCAATGTGTGTCCATTCGGGCAGCAGGCTCACCAACTGAATATCGAAGTAATGCAACTGGCTACGCGGGATATTGGGTAGGCAAATAATACCGTTGCGGTTCTTGGCCAGCGCCAGTATTTCATCAGCTTTGGTGCCATAAAGGGCCAGTACAAGCCTGAAACGAGTAGGGTCTAGATTCAGTACTATGCTTTCAAGAAACGTTGCTGAGTGAGCCTGACCAATGTTTCCGGCATAGCCTAGGTAAATGAATTCGTCATTTTTGGTGCGCCACGAGGGCCAATTTGGGTCTCGCTCTTGGTGCATCAACACCCCACATGGCAGCACCGTTACCGGTATGTCTCGACCGTATTTGGCCAAAATATGCGTGGCTTGCCGGGGACCGAGGGCAATGAGTCGTTCGGGGGCGTTACGGTAGGTTTGCCGAATTACCCACTGATAAACCGGGTTTGTGGGGCTAACTTTTCCTTCAGCCGCAAAGCCTTCGGGGAACAGATCCATTGCCCAAAGCCAATAGGGCGTCTTTCGCAATAACAACGAAGCCCAGAACGGCAGCATAGGCGGACTTGTCATAATCAGTAGCGGTCCTTTGCGGACTTTCAGGGCTTGTCGAATCAGGAAGAAGCCATCCAAAAGGCCAGCCAGCAAGCGAATTAGGCCGTTTTTGCCTTCATAAATTGTTTTAACAGCGTGCATTTCGCCAACGGGTTGCCGCACGGCCCCACCCCCGTCGTAGGTTCGGTCGATATGCACCACAACCACTTCAATACCATGCTGATCAATCAGATAACGAGCCAAATCCCAGGCCGATTCGCCTGTGATGCCGGGATTGGGCGGGTAGTGACGGTTTACGATAGTCATTTTCCAATTAGTGAACGAGCGAATGAGTGCGGTTCGACGTGTCGATTGAGTTAAACTTAGGAAGTTGCCTTTGTTCACTTAATCGACACGTCGAACCGCACTCATTCGCTCAATTACTTAATGCAAGCATTCAATAAAGAATCGTACAATTCAAGATGCCTCCTCCCAACCTCTTCCTCCGAAAATAGCCTTTCTGCTGAGTGACGGGCGTTTTGGCGGAGGTCGGCAGGGTTGGGGTAGTTCAGAATAAAAGCAAGCCCGTTGGCCAGTTTGGGGGTGGAGCTAACATCGGCCAGATACCCATTTTTGAATTGACTAATCATTTCGGGGATGCCGCCCGTTCGGAAAGCAACCACCGGGGTTCCGCACGACAATGACTCCACCACGGTGTTAGGCAGGTTGTCTTCCAGTGAGGGTACCACCAGCGCGTCGGCCAGGTTATAGGCCGCTACCAACTCATCATCGGTGGTTAACACGCCCAATTGCCGAACCGGGTAGGGCAGGGCGGCCGTCGCGTCGGTTTGCCCCTTGCCGAACACCAGAATTTCGGGGTTCAGGCGGTTGGCCGCTGCCGTGGGGTGCTGTTGATGCAAGAGGGTCAGCGCATCGGCAAAGTATTGGAATCCCTTGCGCGGGTCGGTGGTGTTGAAACTGCCAAACAACAGCCGGGGCCGGTCGGGGTCGGTCAGGCCAAATCGGTTCAGGGCGGCTTGCCGATCAATGGGTCGGAACACGGTTTGGTCGAGGGTGTTGGGAATCGTACTGACCGGAAACCACTCCAACAACTGGCTACTGCCTGCTTCGTCGGCCATCCATTTACTCGGTGCCACAATATGCAGGTTCGTCTCGGGAGTCAAAATACTCGCTTTTCGGGCAAACACCCGCGCCGATAAATCGTTGGGGCCGGGTTTGCGCAAATACGGGCATTGTCCGCATTGGGTCAGGAAACGGGTGCAACCGCGTGTGTAGTGGCACCCACCCGTGAAAGCCCATTGGTCATGCAACGTCCAGACAATCGGCTTGCCCAACCGAATGAGTTTTTCTAAGCCCGACAGCGATAAAAACCCAAAATTAGTCCAGTGGATATGCAGGACATCAGCCTCACGCACAGCAGGATGATAACTCAGATTGGCCCCGATGCTGGCTGGCGAAAAGTGAAACCGAACCGATTTGTCTTTCTCATACGGTACAAACGATAGCCGGTCGAGGGCAAAACGGGCCGTCTCCCATTTCCTGTCTAAATAGCTGTCAGCTAATGGAATAACGCCCGGTTCCGACTTTGTGGCCTGCTCCACCAGCAGCGAACTTTCCACACCCGTTTTGAGTAAGGCGCGGTGTAGTCGGGTGGCGGCAATGCCTGCCCCACCGTTGAGGTGATAGGTGCTGAGGAGGGTGACTTTCATCTGATGCCACCCCTCTCCTTACGAAGGAGAGGGGCCGGGGGTGAGGTTTCGGTAGGCAAAAATATTAAGCTGCAAGTCCATGATGTCGTTGCCTTTGTATTGGCGGGTGATGAACGGGCGCGTTCGGTGCTGATTCGTATCGACGTAATACCGGAACCCATTGGTTTCAAGGAGCGTCAGGATGCCCGCCAGCGATTGCGGATGCCCCACGTAGGAATGGTACTCGATGAACATATTCCGAACGTTACCGAGAACATCATGGCAGTCGGCCAGCACGTCGGCTTCGGCGCCTTCGATGTCCATCTTGAGCATGTCGATACGGGGTTCGCGGAGGAGGTAATCGCGGAGACGGACAGAGGGGACCCGCTGCCGCCCTTCGGTGCTGAACATAGACCCTGCATCTGCTTCGCCGGCCCCGAAATCAACACCTTCAGCATTTATCCACACGGCTTTGTTGATAAGTTCTACATTGTGGACATCGTTGATTTTCAGGTTGTCGGCTAATACCTGACCAATTACGGGGTCTGCTTCGAAGGCTACAATACGAGCTGTTGGGTAATGCTGCCGAAAGTAGGCGATGCTCATGCCGATATTGGCCCCGCAATCGTAAATGACGGGTGCAGCCTCGCTTGTCTCGAACCGATAAAATTCGTCCGTAAAGATTTCTTTGTATTGCCATGCAAACGACAGTCCATCGATTACCTGAAACCGAAACGGCCCCACCAAGGCCTGAAAAGGCTTGTTTCGTGGCCGGTCGGCGTAGCACAGCAGAAGCCACAGAAACTGCCGTCCACCCGCTGTTTCGAGCGATCGGAAAAGATCTTTAAAAAGAAAACGAAGTAGTCGCATTTGATTTTATTAACCGCATAGGCGCAAGGAGCGCTAAGATATTCTTCACACCCTCTTGGCGCACTTTGCGCTTTTGCGGTTAATCGTTAAGTTTCTTCCAAACACCCGTTACTAGCTGATTTAAGTCGGGCGAGAGTTTCAGGCCAATTACTAAGCCGCCAAACAGGGCAGTGATGAAGGCAGATCGCAATGCTACATCGGTTACTACCCGAACGGTGCCGCTGCCGTAAGGAAACTGCACTGATAGCCACCAAACCACCCCGCCTACCAGCAGCACGACCCCGAACCGCCACGAAAACGGTTGCATTCTGAAAGCAAACCAGACAAAGACCGTTCGTACAAAGTTATACAGAGCTGTCACAAAAGCCGCCCCCATAGCTGCGCCATTGATTCCGTAACGGGGAATAAGCCAGGCATTCGCACTGATGGTTACGACAAGCAGACCAATGAAAAAGGCCGAATCGTAGGCGTAATAGCGGGAGGTGGCCAAAATAACGCCGTTTACGCCCGTAGCCATGTCGATGAGTTTTCCCAATCCAATCCAGAGTACAACGTAATACCCGGCTTCGTAGCCCGCTGGTAGCCACTGGAATACGTTGGGTAAATTAGCTGCGATTCCTACGAATACTAAACACCCGATAATGAGTTGGTTAAGGCAGCTTCTGGCATACACATCGGCAATATGGGCGGGGTCGTTGCGTTTCCAGGCATCGGCAATAATGGTCCCGGCCACTTTATAGAGTGAGGCCGCAGGCAAGGCGATCACCGACCCGAAATACGCCATGATGGTATAAATACCAGTGCTTTTCAGGCCCGCTGTGTCGTTGACCATGATGCTCCCAATACTCAAAATGGCGTTGGACGACAGGGCTGTGAGCAGCGACAGCGTGGCATACCGGACTATCTGTTTCCGTAGTTCGGGTTTCACCGAGAGGTAGCGCGAACTCACCGAAAAACCGTGTTTTCGCGCCACCCGAATGCCCATCAGTACAGCAGGAGTCAGAAAAGCGGCCATCCAGCCCAGCATAAATTGGTGAAAGTTGAGCCAACCCAAGCCGTAGGCAATAACGGCCGCCAGAATAACTAATCGATTAATAAATTGTTGGTAGAGTGTTCCCGAAACGGTGTCGTAAAGCAGTTTGGCATAGTTGTCGAACACGTTGAACGCCACCATAAACAGCGTCAGCGGAATGAGCCAGTAATAATAATCGACAAAAAGGGCCGACTTTTCGAGGTTCCGCTCCACCATCCACGGGCGAAACCCCACCAGTAAAGCCGCACAAAACAACACGCCAACAAACGTAGTGAACATACTCAGCAACAGGTAGCCGTTATGTTGACGCTCATGGTCGCGGAAATACGGAAAGTAACGATTCCCCGCCCCGTTCAGACCAAGGTTAGAAAACTGCGCCAATACCACCGCCCATGACAATAATAATCCCGTCAGGCCGACTTGAGCAGGCGTTAGCAATTTCGGAAACAGTAACCCTTGCGTCACGAAGCCGACCCCGGTTCCCGCATACGCAAAAACAGAACTAATAATGGTTTGGCGTTTTATGATGCCCATTTTTGAAATGAGCGAATGAGTGATTGAGTAATTGAGTGAACATCCGAAATGGAGCAATTCGCTCAATCACTCAATCACTCAATCACTCAATTGATTAAGTCCCAACTCAAGGCTGTACCCGCTTTTATATTCTGGGCCGCAGCTTGTCCCAATATCTGCTCGTAGTAGCGGGTGTGCAGGCCATTGGCCGGGCGAATGCTCCGCACATTGGCCGGTGTGAACGGCTCGCCCGCCTGCATGGGCTGCACCACATACAGCGACCGCTTGAATTGCAGGCTATTTTGTTCTTTGGGTGTAAGTGTATAATTCACCTGTCCCATCGCCAGAAACGCCCGTTCTGACTCGATAACGAGGTTTTTGAGTTCGTGGGGTTCGAGCGAAAAGGCGGAATCAACGCCCCCATCGGCTCGGCGAAGGGTGACGTGTTTTTCGAGGACGACGGCGCCCAAAGCAACAGCTGCAACAGCCGCGCCAATGCCCATAGTATGGTCGGAAAGGCCGACTGGTACATTAAACAACTCGCGCATATGCGGAATGGTACGTAGGTTGGTGCTTTCGGGTGTGGCCGGGTAAGTGCTGGTGCATTTGAGTAACACCAGATCGCGGCAACCGTTGGCCCGTAACACCTTCACCGACTCGTCGAGGTCGGCAACGGAGGCAACACCAGTGCTCATAATGACGGGTTTGCCGGTTTGAGCCACCCGCTTGAGCAAAATATGGTCGGTATTCTCGAACGATGCAATCTTGTAAAGCGGCACATTGAGCGATTCCAGAAAATCGACTGCCGCAGTATCAAAGGGCGAACTAAAGGCAATCATTCCCCGCTTGCGGGCATGGTCGAAAATTGGTTTGTGCCATTCCCAGGGCGTATAAGCTTCTTTGTAGAGTTTATACAGGTTCTTATCGGCCCACAGCGACTGGTTATCCCGAATAAAAAACTCCTCCGACGAGCCGTTGAACGTAATTGTATCGGGTGTGTAGGTCTGGAGTTTGAGCGCCTGTGCACCGGCATCGGCTACGGCATCGACAATTTCCAAAGCCCGGTCGAGCGATTGGTTATGATTCCCCGACATCTCGGCAATCACGAAGGGCCGATGGTTGGGGCTAATGGTATGATGGGCTATTTGAATAGACATAAACTACACTTTGAACTCCAAATTTACCGCTTTCGTGCGAGAATGAGAACCCGGCCTTCTCAAACGACCGGATGGAAGCCCGGTTGTCGGGCCGGATGTAGGCATGAATGGGTAAATCGTCGCCGGGAAATTGCGTTTGATAGTATGCAACCGCAGCCCAAATCATGACCGGAGCCAGACCCTGCCCCCGAATAGCCGCATCGAGCGAGATACCGATGACTACCTCATCCG
>Ga0105048_10006219_pt1 | contig 19233 bp, 18 predicted proteins | sample MAT05_FD_78382 | JGI IMG/M metagenome (GOLD analysis project Ga0105048, IMG submission 78382) | Freshwater microbial communities from Lake Fryxell liftoff mats and glacier meltwater in Antarctica - MAT-05 | ecosystem: Environmental > Aquatic > Freshwater > Ice > Liftoff microbial mat | place... | reverse complement strand
TCTGGATGTATGCGAGCTGTGTGGTGTATCCGCTCTCTCAGATTCCGCGGGAGTGGCGCTGGCTCTTCATCCTGAACCCGATGGTCCCGATCATCGAGTCCCTGCGCTTCGCCTTTCTCGGCGGCGGAATCGTCGAGATGTGGCACCTCGCGATCAGCGCGGCGATCACGCTCGTGCTGCTGTTCATCGGGTTGGTCATGTTCAGCCGGTCGGAGAAAACCTTCATGGACACCATCTAAACATGTCTGTCGTCATCAAAGTGGAAGGTTTGAGCAAGTGCTACCGGCTCGGCGACATCAGCCGCAAGATGCTCTACGAGGATCTCCAGCGGCGCTGGGCGCGCTTCCGGGGTAAACAGGACCCCTTTTCGTTCATCAACGATCCAAAGGCGGCGCAGCGTGCCGAAGCCCGCGAAGTCTGGGCCCTGCAGGATGTGGACATGGAAGTCCGCGATGGTGACGTGGTGGGCATTATCGGTCGCAACGGTTCCGGTAAATCGACCTTGCTCAAGATCCTTTCCAAGATCACCGCGCCGACCAAGGGACGGGCGCTCGTGAAGGGTCGCGTAGCCAGCCTGCTCGAGGTGGGCACCGGGTTTCACGGCGAGTTGAGCGGGCGCGAAAACGTTTACATGAACGCGGCAATTCTCGGCATGACCAAGCAGGAGATCGACCGCAAGTTCGATCAGATCGTGGATTTCTCGGGCGTGGAAAAGTTCATCGATACGCCGGTCAAACGCTATTCCAGTGGCATGACGGTCCGCCTCGCCTTTGCGGTCGCCGCGCATCTCGATCCGGAGATTCTGATCATCGACGAAGTGCTGGCTGTGGGGGACGCCGCGTTCCAAAAAAAATGCCTCGGGCGCATGAGCGAAGTCGCTCGGGAAGGACGCACCATTCTTTTTGTCAGCCACCAGGTGGCCGCCGTCGAAAATCTCTGCACCCGCGGCGTGGTGCTAGAGAATGGGAAGGTCAAATTCACAGGAGCGCAGAGCGACGCGATCTCCTATTACGTGGGCAGTTTTACGCAGCAGTCCTCCAGCTTGCGGGAACGGACGGACCGCCAGGGCAACGGCCAGATCCGGATCGTCAATATCGAGTTTCGCGACCCCGACGGGCGCACCCTGACGACGGTCCAATCCGGCCGCGACGTGGACGTGTATCTCTTCTTTGAAAACGACACGCCGGCCGTGGAGCGACCGGCGCTCTGGGTCCATATCCAGGTGAAAAGCGGTCTGGATGTTCCGGTCTTCTCGCAGAGCAATCTGATGACCGGAGAATCGTTCGAGCCGCTCCTCCCCGAGCGTGGCGCCTTTGTCTGTCGGCTGCGAAAATTGCCGCTCCCCAGTTCCTTGTTTCGCCTCAATTACATCGTGAACAACGCTCCGGTTGGCGGAACCCTGCTCGACCGGATGGACAATGCCGTGGAGCTCCCGGTCGAGGGCGGCGATTTTTTCGGCAGCGGCCAGATCCCCGACGCTCACGAAGGTGTGTGTCTCGTCGCCGGCGACTGGCGGGTGCAAGCCGATGCCGTTTCCTCTTCCGCACCGGCACCGGCTCCGGCGACCGTCGGCACCTAGCTCGCCTGTTCATTCCATGGATACCGATCATTCCTCGATGCTGTTGACGGACGCCCGTATTCGCGAGCGGGTTGGGCAGGCCGTGTGTCTGACCGGCACCGCCCGCTCGGGCACCACTCTAGTCGGCTCGCTGATTCACTCCATGCGCGGCGTGGAATACAGCTTCGAACCACCCACGCTGGTCACGCTCTTTTTGCTCCTCGATCAGCTCCCTGCGGAGGCGTGGAAGCTCCTCTACGAAACCTATCTTTTCGATGAAGTCATGGTCAACGGGCTGGGGGGACGATTCATGAATCTCAACCCTCACGACGATTCGTCGATCCTCCGGGCCAAGACCTGCAGCGAAGTCTTCGGGCGGTTCGAAAAATCGCATCCCTATGGCGGGCTTTTCGATGAAGGTTTACAGCGTACCATCGCCTACAAAATCCCGCGCCTCATGCCATACATCCCGGCGTTGCGGCAGCTTTACCCCGGCACGCGCTTCCTCGTCATGCTGCGTCACCCGGACCCGGTGGCCCTCTCGACCGACCGCAAAGGGTGGTTTATTCCGCCGCAGCAGACTTATCGCGACAGCGGAACTCTGCGCGAAGTCGATGGTCAAATAGTGAGCGCGTGGATCCCGCCGGAAGACGCGCGTCAGTGGATGGAACTGTCGCCCCTCGACCGGGCCTACCGCTATTACGCCTCCATGTATGAGCCGCTGCTGACGCAGCCGGACCTCTTGATCGTGAATTACGAATCGCTCATGGATCGGACGGCGGAAGTATCCGCCCGGATCGCGGAACGACTCGGCTTGGAGCCGGGCGCGAAGACTGCGGAGATCGTGGCCAGCGTCCACGAGCGCCATCCGCGCGATCTCTCCCCGGAGGGCGTGTCAAAAGAATGCCGCGAGCAGGCTCTGGAAATCCACCGGCAGTGCGCGCGGTTGGCGATCTGACGATGGACCCCGAAAGCAACGGCCAGACTCTTGCCGCCAGCCGGCCAGCCCCGCTCGCGAGCTTCCTGCGGAGCACCTCCCGGGGCCTCTCCCGCGGTCGCGCATGGCTGGGAAAGGTCTTGCGCCCGCCGACGCCCGACGCGCCGACTCGGCGTTTCATGGCCTTCAGTAAACGCCAGTGGCCGCGACGAAAAGCGGGTCGCGACGCGTCGGTTCTCCTCGGCCTGTTTGCCGTCCCAGAGTCCGTATTTTGCTACGCTTGGGTCGGTAACTATCTGGTGGAGCGGCTCGACTGCCAGCTCGAGGCCTACGACTTCGGCACACGCAGCAATTCTGTCGTTGAAAAAGTTTTTCGGTCTTTTGGCGTGCGTTGCACGCTGAATGCGGAGGGCGCCGACACAAATCGCGGCCGGGCCGCAGCGCTGGCGGATGAGCTTTTTTCCGGGCTAAAAACCAAGTGGGACCTCGTCAATCTCACCGTGGATGGCTTGCTGATTGGCGATCAGATCTACGACAGCTATCTGCGCTACCACAATTTGCCGACCGTCCAATTGGACGATCCGCGGCTGCGGCAGATCATCGAGGACGCCGTAGCCATCTATTTCGCTGCGGCGGACTATTTGCGGACAACCAAGGTGGAGTGCCTGATCAGCGATGACTACAGCTACATCAACAGTGGGATCGTCACGCGACTCCTCTTACAGGCAGGCGTCCCGGTCCTCCTCGTGCTGTTTGGTGAACCATTCCATCTCCTCCAACTCGACCCACAACCGCCCAACCCGGCACCCGGGAGTCAGTGGCATCCCTACGCACCCGCGGTGGCTCATCAGTATTATCGGTATCGGGAGGTCTTCGCGCAGCTCGCCGAGGCTGAAAAGGCCCGGGCTCTGATGCAGGCGCGTCAGCGGCTCACGGCGCGACTTTCCGGCGACCACGATCCGCTGGTCTTCATGCATGAAAGCACCTATGGGATCGGGACCGGCGCCGCACGGATTTTCCCGGAAACCGGGCGGCCGCGCATCCTGGTGATGCTGCATGACTTCATCGATTCTCCGCACGGCTTCCGTGGGCTGCTTTTTCCCGATTTTTACGAGTGGATTCATTTTCTGCTCGAACACGCGCAGGAGACGCCCTTCGACTGGTACGTGAAGCCGCATCCCTCCACGACCGACACGCGGCGCCGCGCGATGAACGAGGCGAACGACAAAGTCCTTGTCGAACTGCAGGCGCGTTTTCCGAAGATCCATTTTCTCCCGGCCGCGACTTCCAACCGCCAAATTTTGGAGGAGGGCGTCTCCGCGATGTTCACCGTCTATGGCACCGCTGGCCACGAATTCGCCTACGCCGGCATTCCAGTAGTCAACGCGGGCGACAATCGGCATATTGCCTATTCCTTCAATATCCACGCGTCCTCCCTCGATCATTACCGCGATTGCATCCGCCAGGCCGACCGGTTGAAGATCGAGATCGATCCGCGAGAGATCGAGGAATTTTTTTACATGAACTACCTCTACCTCCCGGAGCATTTCGGGGCACCGGTTAATCCGATCGATCAGGCGATCTACGGGGCTCCCGAGGGTGGCGCCGCCACGTCGAAATCCGCCCTTTTCGATGGCTTCATCGCTGGCGTGACTCCGGAGCGGGTCGCGGGCGTCGCCGACTATCTCGACCGCTTTTTTGATGCGGCGGGCTTCCCCAAATCCAAACACTTATGAACTGGCAAGACCTCACCGTTTTGGTCACCGGGGGCACGGGCTCCTTTGGCCGAAAATTCACCGAAATCCTCCTCGAGGAATATCGCCCCAAAAAGCTCATCATCTTCAGCCGGGATGAACTCAAGCAGCACGATATGCGACAGGTTTTCGCCGACACGGCGGGATCGACCGTCCGCTACTTCATCGGCGACGTTCGCGACCGGGAGCGGCTCGAACGCGCCTTTCACGGCGTCGATGTCGTGGTCCATGCCGCCGCGCTCAAGCAGGTGCCGGCTTGCGAGTACAACCCGATCGAAGCGATCAAGACAAACATCGTCGGCGGAACCAATGTCATCGAGGCAGCCATCGACCAAGGGGTTAAAAAAGTGCTCGCGCTCAGCACCGATAAAGCGGTCAACCCGGTTAACCTTTACGGCGCGACCAAACTCTGTGCGGAAAAACTCTTCGTCCAAGGCAATGCCTATTCCGGCGACGACGGCACGCAGTTTAGTTGCGTTCGTTACGGCAACGTCGTCGGCAGCCGCGGCAGCGTGATCCCGCTTTTCAAGAAGCAGCTCGTCACCGGCAAAGTCACCGTCACCGATCCGCGCATGACCCGCTTTTGGATCACCCTCGATCAAGGCGTTCGCTTCGTCATCCATTGCATCGAACGCATGCACGGAGGCGAAGTTTTCGTGCCGAAAATTCCGAGCATGAACATCCTCGATCTCGCGGCCGCCATCGCGCCCGGGTGTGCGGTGGAAAACGTCGGCATTCGCCCGGGAGAAAAACTGCACGAAGTTCTGCTCAGCGAAGACGAGTCGCGCGATTCGATCGAGCTTGAAGATATGTTTGTCGTGAAACCCTTGCATCCGTGGTGGAACGATTCGGCCTGGCCAGGCGGTCACACCCCGGCCGATGGCTATCGTTACGCGAGCGATACGAACACCCAGTGGCTCAGTGTCGAGGAGCTCAAGTCCTTCGCCGACGCCTAGGCTCGTGCGCCCCACGCGCGCTCCGACTCCATGTCCGCCACCGCCATGCCAACGCCCCGCTCCACCCTGCTGCCCTACGGACGGCAGTGTGTGGATGAAGAAGACATCGCCGCTGTGGTCGCCGTGCTCCGCTCGGACTGGCTGACGACTGGGCCGATGGTCGAGCAGTTTGAGCGGGCGTTTGCCGAGTTCACTGGCTGCGCGCATGCCGTGGCGGTGGCCAATGGCACCGCCGCCCTGCACGCCGCCATGGCCGCTCTTGGAGTTGGCCCCGGCGATGAAGTCATCGTCCCGGCGATCACGTTCGTCGCTTCGGCTAATTGCGTCGTTTATCAGGGCGGCACGCCGGTCTTCGCCGATGTCGAAGCCGACACTCTGCTCACCGATCCCGCTGACGTGGAGCGGAAAATTACCCCGCGCACCAAGGCGATCATCGCCGTGGACTATGCCGGCCAGCCCTGTGATTACGAGGCGCTCCGGGCCATCGCCGGGCGGCATCGTCTCCCGCTGGTGGCTGATGCCTGCCACGCGCTTGGTGGAGCCTGGCGCGGTCAGCCCGTCGGTTCGCTCGCCGACCTCAGCACCTTCAGCCTGCATCCCGTGAAGCCGATCACGAGCGGCGAAGGTGGCGTCGTCGTGACGCACGACGCGGAACTCGCCGCGCGCCTACGCACTTTTCGCAACCACGGGATCGCGACCGATTTTCGGCAGCGGGAAAAGCAAGGTTCCTGGGCGTATGAAATGGTCCAGCTCGGTTATAACTACCGCCTTTCCGACATCCAGTGCGCGCTCGCGGCGAGCCAGCTTCGCAAGCTCCCCGGCTGGATCACTCGGCGTCAGGAAATTGCCGCGCTTTACGACGCGGCGTTTTCGGGTGCTCAGACACTTCGTCCGCTTGCCGTGCGGGCCGGTGCCTCGCATGGCTATCATCTTTACGTCATCCGGCTGGCCGATGGCGTGGATCGTAGCGCCTGTTTCCAAGCGCTCAGGGCGGAGAAAATTGGCGTCAACGTACATTACGCTCCGGTGCATTTGCACCCCTTTCATCGCGAGCGTTTTGGCACGGGACCGGGCTTGTGTCCAATCGCGGAAGCCGCCTCGCAACAGATCCTCAGCCTGCCAATTTTCCCCGCAATGACCGATGCCGACGTGCAGTCCGTCATCGACGCGGTTTTCCACGTGTGCGCTGCCAGCGCAGCGGGATCGGTGGTTACCTAGCCTTTGAAAATCGTCGCGATCGTTCAGGCGCGCGTCGGCAGCTCCCGGCTTCCGGGTAAAGTCCTGCTCGATCTCGCCGGCGAGCCGATGCTGGCTCGCGTGGTTGATCGGCTCCAAGGTGCGCGCCGTCTGGACGAAGTGATTATCGCCACGACGACCATGCCCCAGGACGACGCGATCATCGCACTTTGTGAAGAGAGGGGCTGGCGTTTTTTCCGCGGCGATGAGCATGACGTTCTCGACCGTTACTATCACGCCGCCCGCGCCCGCACCGCGGATGTGGTGGTGCGGATCACTTCGGATTGTCCGCTCATCGATGCCGGAGTGGTCGATGACACGATTGCTGCTTTTTTGGAGCGCCAACCCGCTCTCGACTACGCAGTGAACGGAGGTTTTCCCCGCGGACTCGATACCGAAGTGATCGGCGCGGGAGCCCTGAACCGAGCCTGGCGTGAGGCTAGCGACCCGGCCCTGCGCGAGCACGTGACAGCGCACATCTATCGCCATCCCTCGGATTACCGCCTGTTCCAGCTGACGCATGAACCGGATTTGTCGCACCTCCGTTGGACAGTGGATACGCCGGAAGATTTTCAGGTGGCCGAATTGATTTTCCGGCATTTCCAAGACACGCCGTTTTCGTGGCGCGAAGCGCTGGCGCTTTGGGAGCAGCACCCCGAATGGCAGGAGATCAACCGCGACATCCAGCAGAAAGTCGTCTGAAAACGATGCTGACTCCGCCGCGTCCCTCGTCCGGGTCGACCGACCGCCGAACCTCTCGCGGAAGCGTGGTCCTGTTTCGTTGCGATGGCACGGTGGCGACCGGGTTGGGGCACTTGAGTCGTTGCCTTGCGCTGGCCGAGGCTTTGGAGGAACTAGGCTGTGCGTGTGCCTTTGCCGGCAGCTACGCCGCGGGCGCTGTCGCGCTTTTGCAAGGAGCCGATCTGCCGTTCGAGGAAGTTCCCAGTTTGGCGGAGTCGGATGCGTCCTCGGAAACGCTGGGCCAGTCGGATGCGATTCAGGCGCGCGCTATTGTCATCGACAGTTACGCGATCAGCCAGGAGCACATCGCGGCGGTCAGCCGGCGCGGTCTATCTGCAGTGTTGATCGATGACTTCGCTCGTTTCCCAGAGTATCCCTGCGCGGTTGTCTTGAATTTTACTGTCAATGCCCCGCAACTGCCGTATCCGCCGGGCGGCGCCACCTACCTGCTCGGTCCGGGATATTTCCTCGTGCGCCGCCGCCTCCGGCAACTTCGCTCCCGACTGGAGTCCCGTTCGGCCAGCGTCCGCCGGATTTTGATCGCGGTGGGAGGAACAGACCGGCACAACCTGTCTCTGCGCATCGTTCAGGCCTTGCAAAAGGTTTCTCCCGGGCTGGTTGTTCGAGTTGTTGCGGCGCTCCAGTTCAGCGCGGTTGGGGAAATGACGGATCTTCTTTCCAGTTTTGTAGCGGGCTCGGGATTGGTCACGAACCAGAAGGATCTGGCGGAAGAATTTTCCCGAGCCGACGCCTGCATCTCGGGCGGCGGGCTGACCAAATATGAAGCGGCCTACCTTGGCGTGCCGGGAGCCGTCCTTTCTCAAACGGCCGAACAAGCGGAGGAGACGGTGGCTTTTTCCGCGCGAGGACTGGCTTGCGATCTGGGTTTGGGACCGGGGATTGAGTCAACGCAATTGGAGGATGGATTGCGGCAGTTTCTGAATGACGCCGACCTCCGTGCCAGACTCGTTCAGACGGGTCTCGCCACTTTTCCCGCTGATTCAACATTGCGCGCTGCGGAAGCGATCACAGAATGCCTGCCCCTCAATTGAACAAAGCCATGTCCACCGAACTTTGGAACGAATGGAATTCCGCGGGCACTCCAAACTATCCGCACGAAAAGGTCGTGCAGTTTTGTCTGCGGCACTTTCCTGCGGAGGTGCGTGGGCAGACGCCGACGCTCGACCTCGGCTGTGGGAGCGGGGTGAATTCCGTCTTTCTTGCGGGCGAAAATTTTCCCGTAACCGGGGTCGATATCTCCACAGTCGCGATTGAAAATTCCCGGCGGTTTCTCGCTTCGCTCGGACTCTCCGCCCGCCTGTTTGTCGCCCCCGCCGACCGCGTCGATCTGCCCTCCGCCAGTTTCCGCCTCGTCATCTGCATCGGCGTGCTCGATGCGGCCGGACCGACGATCGCCGGGGGTGCGGTGGCGGAAGCGGCGCGCCTTTTGGACAAAGGCGGCAAGGGAATGTTTCTCTTTGCCAGCGACTGTGACAGCCGGATTCTGGGGGAGAACGAATATCGGCTGCACGGCTATAGCCGTGCTGAGGTGGAGAGCCTTTTTGCGACCGGGTTCGAAAAGGTCTGGATCGATCGGCATATCACGACGTTCCAAGGCGGAAGCTACGAATCGAACAACTGGCTGGTGACGGTCCAGAAATGAATCGCCTTGCTGTCTGGTGCGCCGCCTTCCGGTAAACGCCTATCTCTACGCCACCCGACGAAAGCCACCCGCCGACCACTCATTTGCATGGACGAAAAGTCATCCCACCCATTTTCCGCTGCCGTGCGGTCCATCGCCGGCTTGTACGACGGCCTCGTCCGCGAGCATGGCGATAATGCACACGCCGCTCAGCAGCGGGATCGCGCGACTCAGGAGCAGCGGATGCGGATGCTCGCGCAGGTCGGAGATATCCGCCACGCCAAGATCCTCGACTTTGGATGTGCGACGGGGCACCTCCTGACTTTTCTGCGCCGAGAGTTTGACTTTGCAGGTGAATACGTCGGCTACGATCTGTCCGAGGAAATGGTCAAGCTGGCACGGGAGAAATTCCCGGAGGCGCGCTTCGAACAGCGCGACGTCCTGGCCGAGGGCATCGACGAGGAGTTCGATTTCGTGTTCGTGAGCGGGACCTTTAACAACCGGCTGCCCGACAACTGGTCGCTGGTCACCGCGCTCTTGACGCCGCTCTTTGGCTGCACGCGTCAGGCTTTGGCGTTCAATGGTCTTTCAACGTACGTCGATTTTTTTGACGAAGGCCTCTACTACTTTCAGCCCGAGAGGATTTTCGGCTTCTGCAAAAGCCAACTCTCCCCGCTCGTCACTCTGCGCCACGACTATTGCATCAAGCCGGGGGTGGTCCCTTACGAATTCACGATTTACGTGCATCAGACCGACATCGCACCGCGGACTTCCAAAACACCGTGACGAGCGAACGCACCGCAGTGATCACCCAGCCGACCTATCTGCCGTGGCTGGGTTACTTTCAGCAGATCGCGCGGGCCGATGTTTTTGTGATCCTCGATACGGTCCAGTTTGAGAAGCAGTCATGGCAAAATCGCAACCGCCTGAAGAGCGCCAGCGGTGAAACATTCTGGCTGACCGTGCCGATTGCCAAACAGCCGCTGGAAACGCTCCTGCTCGACGTGCGGATCGCTCCGCAAGAACAGCGCTGGCGGGAAAAACACCTCCGTTCGATTCAAGGCGCACTCGGTCGCGCGCCATTTTTTCAGGAGATTTTTCCACGCATCGAGCGGTGGTTACGGACGCCGCAGGAGCGTCTGGCGGATTCCAATGTCTCCGGGATCGAACTTATCTGCGAGTGTCTGGGATTGTCGCCGAAAACCATCCGGGCGTCGCAGTTGACGGCGCGCGGCAGCAAAGCGGAACTCGTTGCCAGCATTTGCCGCGAAATTGGAGCCACCCGCTATTTGGCCAACGCAGGATCACGCGACTATATCGAGCAGGATCACCACTACTTCGACGATGCCGGGGTGGGGGTCGAATTTCAGGATTGGCCGCATCCGACTTACGCGCAGCAAGGGCCGGGCTTCGTCTCCCATCTCCCGGCCATCGATGCGCTGATGAATTTAGGCACCGCCGCTGTGCGCACGATCCTTCGATCCAGTCCTAGTCAGAAATCAGCATGAGCGAACTCCAAATCTCCGGCCGCTCGGTCGGCTCCGGTCATCGCGCGTATATCATTGCCGAGATCTCGGCGAATCACGGCCAGGACTTCAATCAAGCGGCAAAGATCGTCGAGGCCGCGCACGCCGCCGGGGCGGATGCGGTCAAGCTGCAGACTTACACCGCGGACACTCTCACGCTGGATTGCGCCAGCGAGCCATTTCAAGTCGGGCAGGGCACGATCTGGGCGGGTCGCACGCTGTATGACATCTACCGCGAAGCCAGCACGCCATGGGATTGGCAGCCGAAGCTGCAGCGTCTCGCGCATGACCTAGGGCTGGAATTGTTTTCGACGCCGTTTGATCCCACGGCGGTGGACTTCCTCGAAGAGATGCAGGTTCCCGCGTACAAGATCGCGTCGCTCGAACTGGTCGATATCCCGCTCATCGAGAAGGTCGCCCGGACCGGTAAGCCGATCATCATGTCCACGGGCACGGCGACGCTCGCCGAGATCGATGAGGCCGTGCGGGCCGCGCGCGGCGCGGGTGGCGGCGGTGTCGCGCTCCTCAAATGCACGAGCGCGTATCCTGCGTCGCCGGAGGACATGAATCTGCGGACCATTTCGCATCTCGCCGCTTCTTTCGGTGTCCCGGCAGGGCTTTCCGATCACACGCTGGGGGTCGCCGTGCCGGTCGCTGCGGTCGCGCTTGGCGCTTGCATCATCGAAAAACACCTCACGCTCTCGCGGGAATTGGTCGGCCCGGATAGCAGCTTTTCGCTCGAACCGCACGAGTTCAAAGAAATGGTCACGGCGATACGCGTGGCTGAAAAAGCGATCGGCGAAGTCTGTTACGAGGCGACTTCCAAGGAGCAGATCATTCGCCGCTACCACCGATCGCTTTTCGTCGTGACCGAGATGCGCGTTGGGGATGTTTTCACCGCGGACAATGTCCGTTCGATTCGCCCCGGCGACGGCCTGCCTCCCAGAGCCCTGCCCACCGTGCTCGGACGTCGAGCCACCCGCGATATCGCCCGCGGTACGCCGCTCGATTGGGCGTTGATTGGCTGACCACACCTCCGAATTTTCCTTCATGAGTGATTCCAAACTACCCGTTCTGCTCGGCGGAGCCCCGATTCGCACGCAGCCGTTTTCCGGAAGGAAGACCATGGGCGACGCGGAAAAAAAGGCCGTGCTCGAAGTTATGGATTCCGACGTGTTGTCGGCATTCCTCGGTGGGCCCGGCCAGTATTTCAACGGCGGAGCGAAGGTGCAGGAGTTTGAGCAGGTTTGGGCGCAGAAGTACGGGTTTCAGCACGCCATCAGCGTTAATTCGTGGACCTCGGGTCTCATCATGGCCGTCGGTGCCGCCGGGATCGAACCCGGGGATGAAGTCATCTGCTCACCGTTCACCATGTCCGCTTCCGCGACCTGCGCGCTGTTCTACGGAGGCATCCCGATCTTCGCGGATATCGACCCGGTGAGCTTTTGCCTCGACCCTGCCTCCGTCGAGGCATGCATCACCGAGCGCACCCGTGCGATTATTGTGGTCCACTTGTTTGGACACCCAGCGGACATGGATCCGATTGTGGAAATCGCCCGACGGCACGGCCTCCGCGTCATCGAAGACGCGGCGCAATCTCCGGGCGTGGTCTATCGCGGTCGTCCGGTCGGGGCCGTGGGGGATCTGGGTGGTTTCAGCCTAAACTTTCACAAACATATCCACACAGGCGAAGGTGGGATGCTGGTGACAAACGACGACGACCTCGCTTTGCGCGCTCGTTTGATCCGCAATCACGGCGAAAATGTGACCGAACAATATGGGGTCGCCGACATCGCCAACACGATCGGCGGCAACTATCGCCTGACCGAACTTCAGGCCGCCATCGGCATAGAACAGCTGAAGCGTCTGGACGGCTATCTGGCGACCCGGCAGGAACTCGCTGCCCATCTTAGCGCTCGGCTCAGCGGGTTCCCGGGGCTCACGCCTCCGGTGACGGCACCGGGCTGCTCGCACGCGTTCTACGTTTATGCGCTGAGGTATTCCGCAGAGGTGATGGGCTTGCCGCGGCATCTCTTTGTGAAGGCCGTGTTGGCCGAACTACCCAAGCCAAAGGGCGTCGAGGCGACGGCGCTCGTCGAAGGCTACGTCAAACCGCTTTATTTCAGTCCGGTATATCAAAAGCAGATTGCCCTCGGGCGGCAGGGCTTCCCCTTCACCTTCCGGCCCGACGTGAAATACCACTACGAGGCGGGGTTGTGTCCGGTGGCCGAGCGGATGTACGAAAAGGAGTTGTTGCTCAGCCCGATCGTGCGCGAACCCCTCACCCTTGCCGACATGGATGATTTCGCCAATGCGGTCGAAAAAATCGTGACCCATCGGGATCGTCTCCGCGACGCCTTTCGCGATGAACCCGAACGCCGTGAGGTCTTCACGCCGCTGGCCGCCGCGAACCTCACCGGCGCCCGCTGAGCGATGCGCATCGTCGCCACCATCGAAGCGCGCATGCACTCCACCCGGCTCCCGGGGAAAGTGCTCCTGCCCATTCTCGGCCGGCCGATGCTGGAACTAATGATCGAGCGCCTGCGCCGCGTGTCGCAACTCGACGCGATCGTCATCGCCACGACCAGCGATCCCAGCAGCGATCCGATCGAGGCGCTGGCGCAACGCGTCGGGGTCGGCTGTTTTCGCGGCAGCGAGGCCGACGTCCTCGAGCGGGTGTTGTTCGCCGCGCGCTCCGCGCAGGCGGATGTCATCGTCGAACTCACTGCCGATTGCCCGCTCATCGATCCTGAACTCACGACTGAAGCCATCTCCGCCTTCCTGGCCGCTGAAGTCGATTACGCTTCTAATTGCCTGCAGGAGCCGTATCCGCGCGGGTTGGACGTGCAGGTCTTCTCGACGGCGGTTTTGGAGGAAGTGGCGCGTCTGACCATTGATCCAGCCGACCGCGAGCATGTTTCGCTCTACATTTACGAACATCCCGAGCGCTACCGATTGCTGGGGGTGTCGGCCGGACCGCCGGAGGCCGCGGAGTTGAGGCTCACGGTCGATACGATCGAGGACTTCGAACTCGTGACCCAGATTTATCAAAGCCTGTATCCGCTAAATCCTGATTTCGGCTTGAGGGAAATCATTGAACTCTTTCGCCAGCAACCCGAACTGAGGCTGGTCAACGCGGACATTCAGCAAAAAGACGTCCGGTGAGACCACCCTATCGAGCAGCGGTGATTGGTTGCGGCCGTATCGGTAGTCTGGTGGCTGACAGTCGAGAGGCGTTGGGCATCTATTCCCACGCCGAAGCATATGCCGAATGCCCATCCAGTGAACTTGTAGCCGTTTGCGACCGTGATCCAGATAAGGCGAAACGGTGCGCGCAGCGTTGGCATGTTGCGAGGAGCTTTGACTCCGTCGACGAACTGTTCGGTGCCGTTGCGCCCGAAATCGTCAGCATCTGCACCCCGAATGAAACCCACTTCGACATCGGCATGGCGGCCCTCAATGTTGTCGGCGTCAAAGCCATCCTTATGGAGAAGCCGCTCGCGCTCGAGCCCGAGCAGGCGGTTGCCCTCGTCTTGCGTGCCGAAGAACGCGGAGTCCTGCTTGCTGTCAATTATTCGCGCCGTTATTCCGCCGGCTTTCGCATGTTGCGCGACAAGCTTCAAGAGGGCTCCCTCGGTCGAATTCAGGCGGTCAGCGGTTTCTATACCAAAGGCGTGATTCACAATGGCACCCATTGGTTTGATCTAGCTCGCTTCCTCCTCGGCGAGGTGACGCGCGTTTGGGGTTATGGACCGTGCACGGTTCCAGACCCGGCGATGGATGCCCGTTTGGAGTTCACGTCTGGTGCCGTTGGCTACCTCCATAGCTGCGATGGAGACGCCTATGGAATCTTCGAGATGGATATTGTGGGCACACAGGGACGCATTCGCATCGTGGACTTGGGTCATGAAACAGAGGTCTTCATGGCATGCGAAAGTGTCCGCCACCCTGGCTATCGCGAATTGACGCGCGTCCCGGAGCCCAACCCCAGCTTGAGAGATTTGACCCTGCACGCCGTCGAAGATCTGGTCGCCTGCCTCGATGAACCGGGACGCTCCCCCCTGTGCTCGGCGAGCGACGCGCTTCAGGCGCTGGAAATCGCCTTAGCGGTGCGCCGATCTGCCGTTTGCGGGAGTCCGGGCGATGTTCCAAGGAGAAAACAATGACGGTAAAGGCAATCAAGATCGTCGCCGTGAGCGGGGATCCGGGTGGAGCCGAAGCACTGGCGCCAGTGCTGGCCGCACTGGAGGCAAACAACGCCGTTGCCAAGGCTTATGCCTACCGCCAAGCCCAGGCCGTCTGGACGGCGCGAGGTTTGTCCTATACCGCGCTTTCCGAGCAAACCGACGAGGTGGCATGCGCCAACATCCTGCGGCAAGACCAGCCGGATTTATTGCTCATTTCTACGTCGGTCAACGGCGTGAATCTCGAACGAAAGTTTACCTCGGCAGCGAAAAGTTCCGGGATTCCTTCGTTGGCTGTCCTCGACATGTGGTCCAACTATCGGAGCCGTTTCTCGAATGAATCTGGCGATCTCGCTTTCCTCGCCGACCGCGTCGCGGTGATGGACGAACGCGCCAGGACCGAGATGGTCGCCGAAGGCATCGCTGAAGTGCGCCTCGTTGTCACCGGTCAGCCCGCTTTTGAAGAAATTGCGTCGTGGAAAAAGGCCGCACCAAGCGATCTTCGCCAAACGGTCCGCTCGGCCTTGGAAATTTCGGAGACGGATCTTTTCGTTGTCTTTGGTTCGCAGCCGATTTCCAGCCTCCTCGGAAGCGATCCGTCGGCGCCCAATCACATCGGCTATACCGAGCGGACGGTTATCCTGCTGCTGACGGAAGCGCTGGAAAATATTGGGAACGCCCTGCAACGCCAAATCACCCTGCTGATCCGGCCTCATCCGCGGGAGGTGGCCGACAGCTTTACCTGGATGCCGGTGTCCAAAATGAAAATCCTCGTGTCCTCCCGGTTTCACCGTCGCGAAATCGCGCTGGCGGCCGATGTGGTAAGTGGCATGAACTCCGCGTTTCTCATCGAGTCGAGTTGTCTGGGGTGCCCGACCGTGAGCCTGCAGCCGGGCCTACGCCAGCACGATACCCTTCCCGCTGGCGGATTTGGGTTCATCCATACGATCTATGACGCGATCGAAATCCAGCCGGTGCTCCAGCAACTCCTCATCAACAAGCCCTCCGTTCAACCCAGCCCGGAGTCCACCCAAGCACCGTCGGCCGAGGATAACATCCTCACGCTGATCCGCGGGATGATTCTTTCGGGGAAAACGAACTTATGCCTATGAGCACGAACCTGTCCGCCGCTTTTTTGGTCGGGAAAAGACTCTATCTCCGGGGTCTGGTCGAGTCGGATGCCGATGGCGTTTATCCCGGGTGGCTAAATAGCGCTGACGTGTGTCGGGGGAACTCCCATCACTCGTTTCCTTATACTCGGGAAGCGGCCTGCGCTTACATTCGTGATGCGCTGCAAACGAGAAGTTCCCTAATCCTCGCTATCGTGCTTCAGGACGGCGATCGGCACGTCGGCAACATTGCGCTTCAGAGCATTCATCCGATCCATCGCTCGGCGGAGCTTTCTATTTTGATCGGGGAGCGCGACGTCTGGGGAACAGGCTTGGGTCTGGAAGCCGCCAAGCTGCTCATCGATCACGCCTTCGATGCACTTAACCTGCAGCGAATCGAATGCGGGACATTTGCGACGAACCGTGGAATGCAAAAACTGGCGCTCAGTCTGGGTATGAAGGAGGAGGGACGCCGACGCCAGGCGGCGTTCAAGAATGGTGCTTATGAAGACATCGTCGAGTATGGGATATTGAAAGCGGATCGATCAGACGCCTAATCACAAAAAAAACAACGAATATGAAGAGCACTACTTACGGTCAACCCATGTTTAGCGAGATGAAGTATTGCGTCCGCTGCTGCATGCCTGAATCCAACGAAGGCGATAATTGTGATGAGATGGGGATCTGTGGTGCCTGCCGGGCGGGCGAGGAAAAAATCCGCATCAATTGGGTCGAGAGGGAGCAGGAATTACGTAAAGTTCTCGATAGCTACAAAGCGCTGAACAACGACTATGACTGCATGGTGCCGATCAGCGGCGGCAAGGACAGCACCTTCCAATTACACGTTTTGACGAAGGTGTATGGCATGAAGGTGCTCGCGACCACGTTTAGCCACACGTGGTTTACCGAAACGGGGAAGTATAACCTCCAAAACTGTCTCGATAAGTTCGATATCGATCACATCATGTTCACGCCGAGCAAGGTGCTGGTAAATAAACTCGCACGGGAATCGTTGTTTAAGATCGGCGATGCGTGCTGGCATTGCCATTCCGGCGTTGGGGCTTTTCCCCTGCAGATTGCGATCAAATATAAGATCCCGCTTTTAGTTTGGGGCGAGTCATTGGCGGAGTTATCCGGGCGGGCCAGCTTCCGGGATCCCGTCATGAAGTTTGACGGGGAATATTTCACGAAAATTTCCGCAAAAGTATATCCTGAGGCCATGACCGGGCCCAACATCAGTTTGCGCGAGCTGGCTCCGTTCCGCCAAGCCACGGCCGCCCAATGTGAGGAGGTGGGCATTGTGGGCCTTCATCTCGGTGACTATATTTTTTGGGACGACGAGCGGCAGATGGAATTTGTCCGTGATGTCTATGACTGGCGGGAGGATAAGGTCGAGGGGACCTATAAGCGCTACAAGAGTGTCGAATGCCGCATGGCGGGAGTGCATGACTACACGAAATTTCTCAAACGCGGCTTTGGGCGCGCCACCGATCATGCCAGCGCGGACGTTCGCGCGGGTCTGTTGACGCGAGAGGAAGCGTTCGAACTGGCGAAGAAACACGACAGCGAACGGCCGGACGCGCTGAACTTCTACCTGCAGATTACCGGCTTTTCCGAGGATGAGTTTAATAACGTGATGGCAGAGCATCGACGGAACCTCGGGATCGCGTCGCTCTCGGATGAAAAGTTCGTGGCGGCAGTGGAAAGCTATCGGGCCAGCCAGGCGAAAGCCTAAACTTAGCGAGATTCATTCATGAAGCTCTTTCAACTGACTGCCACGCAGATCACCGCCCACCTGCTGGCGCAGGATTTCAGTTCCGTGGAACTGATCCGGGCATGCCTCGATCGGATCGAGCGTCTGGACCCCGCCGTTCAGGCGTGGATTCACGTCGCCCCCGAACTCGCGCTCCAGCAGGCCGAAGCGGCGGACCGCAAAATCGCGGCCGGCCAAGCGGGGAAACTCTGCGGCGTTCCCGTGGGCGTGAAGGATATCTTCAACACGCGCGATATGCCGACCCAGATGGGTAGCCCGATTTGGAAGGGATTCACGCCGGGCAATGATGCTCGGGTTGTTCACTACCTGCGTCTCGCAGATGCAGTGCTTCCTGGCAAAACGGTCACCGCGGAATTTGCCGTGCATGCGCCGGGCCCGACGCGCAATCCCCACCATCCGGATCACATGCCGGGCACTTCATCGAGTGGGTCCGCGGCGGCCACCGCGGCGTACATGCTGCCGCTGGCGCTCGGCACGCAAACCGCGGGATCGATCATCCGGCCGGCGAGCTATTGCGGGGTGCTTGGGTTCAAGCCGTCCTTCGGCCTGATCCCGCGCACTGCCATGCTGAAGACCACGGATACGCTGGACACGGTCGGGGTCTTCGCCCGCGCGGTCGAGGACCTTGAGTTGCTCTTCGAGGTTATCCGGGTTCACGGTGGTGACTATCCGCTGAGTGAGGCGGCGTTCAGCGATTCCGCACGGCAAAACAAGGGGGCTCGCCCGTGGCGCGTCGGCCTGCTTAAAGGGCCGAAGTGGGACAGCGCCGAGCCCTACGCGCAGCAGGCGTTGGAGGACTTCGGTCGTCGGCTAGCAGGAGTGCCGGAAGTAGAAGTCGAGGCCGTCACGCTACCGGAGAGTTTTGGCCGGGCGCACGAGATTCACGCGACAATTTACGACCGGACGCTGGCCTACTATTTCCGGGAGGAATTCTCGGCCCACACGCTCGTCAGTCCGATCATGTATGAAATCGTCGAGCGCGGGAATCGGATCAACCTCGACCAATACAAGAAAGCGCTCGCCGAGCAGCACGCGCTGAGCAGTGAACTGGACGACCTTTTCGCCGAGCGCTGGGACATTCTCGTGGACCTCTCGACCGGAGGCGAAGCCCCGAAGGGTCTGACCTCCAACGACCGGCTCGACAACTGCCTGATCTGGACCCTCTGCGGCGTGCCGGCGATCAGTCTGCCGGTCTTCACCGGGCCGCTCGGCTTGCCCTTTGGCGCGCAAATTTTCGCCCGCCGTTACAACGACTATTTGCTGCTCAATTTTGCAAAGCACCTCCGCGAGGCAGGGCTGCTGCACGACGGGACACATCCAAAGCTCGCCGCGGAGTGGATGGCATAGTGGCCCCTATCGCGCTCATTCCCGCCCGCGGTGGGTCCAAAGGCATCCCGCGGAAAAACGTCCTGGTGGTCGGGGGACAGCCGCTGATCGCCTGGACGATCGCTGCGGCCCTCGCCGCGCCCGGCGTTTCCCGCGTCCTGGTCTCGACCGACGATCCCGAGATCGCGGCAGTGGCCCGCGCGCATGGCGCCGAAGTCCCTTTCCTCCGCCCTGCGGCACTGGCCACCGACAGCGCGAGCAGTCTCGAGGTGGCTTTGCACGCGCTGGACTGGCTGGAGAAAGAAGAGTTAATAACACCCGAATATTTGCTCCTGCTCCAGCCGACCAGTCCGCTGCGCCGATCGACGGACATCGTGGCGGCGATGCAACTCGCCGCGACGCAGAATGCCGACGCCGTGCTCGGGGTGTGCGAAGCGGCGCCGCACCCGTATCTCGCGCGCACCGTTTCCTCGGAGGGCGTGATCAGCGA
>Ga0105048_10006218_pt1 | contig 19236 bp, 15 predicted proteins | sample MAT05_FD_78382 | JGI IMG/M metagenome (GOLD analysis project Ga0105048, IMG submission 78382) | Freshwater microbial communities from Lake Fryxell liftoff mats and glacier meltwater in Antarctica - MAT-05 | ecosystem: Environmental > Aquatic > Freshwater > Ice > Liftoff microbial mat | place... | reverse complement strand
TACATGCCGTGGAATACAGCATTAGCTGGTACCAGAATGCCGTTAAAAGCGATGGCGGTTTTACACTGGAAATGATAGACACCAAAAACCCTTGCGGCGGGGCAGCCAACTGGAAGGCCACCACAGATGCAAAAGGCGGAACCCCTGGCAAAATAAACGCAGTGAATGGCATCAATAAAGATAATCTTGGCCCAAGGTTGCTGAGGGGTTTTGCGACCGACCCGCTTACAATAACCCTTGTGTTTGATGAACCGCTTGATAGCCCGAAAGCAGCCACAGCAGCCAGCTATACCATTAGCGATGGCGTAGGCTTGCCGGTGAGTGCCGTAGCCGTAGCACCCGTATTTAACCGGGTTACACTTCGGCTGGCAACTGCTGTATTGGTGAACAAAGTTTATACCATTACAGCAGCCAATATCAGCGATTGCGCCGGCAATGCGATTATTGGTTTTAATAGTTGCAAAATTGGTTTGGCATCGGTGGCCGATAGCCTAGATATGGTGGTAAATGAACTGCTTTTTAACCCCAAACCCAATGGGGTGGATTATGTGGAATTGTACAACCGAAGCACCAAAATCATTGACCTAAAAAACATAATACTTGCGAACCGGAACAGTAGCGGAGTAATTGGTTCGCTTAGAAATTTAACGGCCGACAACTATCTGTTATTCCCCGGCGAATATTTGGTGGCAACAGAAGATGTAAACAATATTAAAGGACAGTACCTCACAAAAAATCCGGATGCCTTTACAGAAATCGCTTCTATGCCCAGCTACCCCGATGATAAAGGAAATGTGGTACTCTTAAATAACCTGGGAAAGATTATAGACGAACTACCCTACAATGCCAAATGGCATTTTGCGCTGATTGATAACGAAGAAGGCATTGCCTTAGAGCGGATAGATTTTGCCAAACCAACCAATGATGCCAACAACTGGACAAGTGCCGCATCTACGGCAGGCTACGGTACACCCACCTATCAAAACAGCCAGTACAGGGCACACCTGCAGCCACAAGGCGATATTAAAACAACCCCTGAAATATTTAGCCCTGATAACGACGGGTTTGATGATTTTGCATTTATAAATTTCAATTTTCCCGAGCCAGGTTATGTGGCCAATATTACCATTTACGATGGTGCCGGCAGGCCTGTAAAGCTGTTACAGAAAAATGCTACCTGTGCCGCAAAGGGCAGCTTCCGCTGGGATGGGCTTAATGATAAACAAGCCAAAGTGCCGATAGGTATTTATGTGGTCTATACCGAAATTTTTAACCTGAAAGGACAGAAGAAAAGTTTTAAGAATACGGTGGTGGTGGCAAGGCGGTTTTAATGGAGGTGTGGTTTTAGTACTGTAACTAAAAAACGAGATTTTTTTTTCACCCTCTCTAGCAGATGCACTAAACAAACACGCCAATTTTATACAAACACCCGACTAAATACATGAAATTATATAATGAACTACAAAGCTGGTTTTTATTAAACCACTTTCCCTTTCCCGAATCATCTTTTTTGTGGCGACGACGGAACCAAATCACAACTTTGAGAATAACTGAACTGATACCCAAGCCCCAAAACGATGACTTTTAGTTCACCTTGTGTGGGGAAAGAGGTTTGGTTTTCAAAACAATTTGCAAACCTAACGGCAGGTTCGGTATAACTGTAGCAGGTGCCACAAACAGGGGCGCCCCGGCGTGGGGGAGCATTGCACACTTTGTGCATTGCGTCCATATTGCAATGCTTCCAAACGGTATTTGCGAAAATCTACACCCACATTGCCACTTATATAGGTGGAATGAAAGGCCGCATAACGCTCCACGCCCCTAACAGTATAAATGGATGCATTGGTAGCCGCCCATGGCACAGGTTTGTAACGGTATAGGGGCCCATATTGAACACCAGCGGTGGATGTAAAGTTGGAAAAAATTATCTTACCCGTGCTATCAAAAGCAGCGTTGGTTGTCAGCATCAAGCTGTCATTACTGATAATTGTTTGAATCGTTCCTATGTAAGTTTCCAGATTATCTTTTATAAAATAAATCTTGTCCCCTGGGGCTAATGTGGAAAGATAATTACTCGTTGCACCCTTAACTATATTACTTCCTGAATTAAAGATGCCAGTGCCTGAAGGCCTACCCTCATAACAGAATACGGCCATGTACGAGGCGTCCATCACCATTAACCCAAGTGGTGGTGTTAATATATTCTTACGAGTGGTGCTGTCCATTCGGGGCAGCATAAAGCCCATACTACTACTACTAAGTTCCAGCAGAGCTTTGGGGTTTGGAGTAGTGGTACCTATGCCAACATTTTGGGCATTGGTATAGTATATAATAAGCAGAGCGGCCAATAGTAGTAATGGTTTTATAAAAGCGTGGTTTTGTTGGTCATTTTAAATATGGGTTCGCCGAACCGTATGTTTACGGAAGCAGCGGTGAACGATATATGATTTGGGATGAAAAGCTTGCTATTGCTTTAAAAAGCGCACAGGATTTACCAGCAGTTGAGATTGCTGGTAATAAAGCGATAAATAGTAATAGCCGTTAGCAATTATGCCAATATCTAATTCGGTGGCATTGTACCCTGACACCAGTTGTAATTGCTTTAAAGATAGTTTGCGACCAGTATTATCAGTAATGGAAATAGTTGCCAGTTGATTGCCATGGCTAAGTACCGATGTTTTGAGGCTGCCATTTACTGGGTTGGCAATAACTTTTAAAGTTGGTTTACAAATTACTGCATTTCTATTAAGCAGCACAGTATTACTGTAGAAAAATGTGCCGTCTTTGTCTATCTGCTTATAGCGGTAATATGCCTTGGTGGCAATGGGCGGCATGGTGTGTCCGTAGTTGACGGGCAGTGTGCTATTACTATTATTGGCTTGCTACGGCACAAAACCAATTTTGGTGAAACTGGTTCCATCGGCCGATTCCAGTATCTCAAAACCCTGATTGTTGCTCTCACTATAGGTTTGCCAGAAAATTTCTGTAGCTGATTCGTTGGCAGTACCTTTTAGGGGTGAGGCGGGTGCATTTAAGGGGCCAAGATCTTCGAGGTACACATCGACAATAGAAATTGGGGTATCATAAAATTCTGTTTCGGGGAATACTTCCCGTGCTTTAAATCCAATGTAAAATTCACCTGAAGAAGTTGGGGTAAAGATTAAAGAAGTTTGTAAAAAAGAGATATTAGTTACTGGTACAGCTCCACCCGATAAATAATTAGTCATACATGTAGCCTGTTGACAACTACCGTAATACACAGTCAATTTTGGGGCATCGTTTGCAATTTGAGTAGTTGACTTGAAATAATAACTAAATCTAAAGGAATGAGTAGCAAACAATTGAAATTTTGGAGTGTACCAAAAAGCAGAACTCATGTACCGTATATATTCTTTGGTTGCTTTTAAGCATTGGGTGGTATTTAAACCACCTGAAGCGGCACCCCAATTTCCAACGATACTTAACATTTCTTCCGCTGAACATGTTGGGATGCTGTCAACAGCTAAAGGCGCATTGAATGTCTCGAGGTAAGGAAATGGGGTTGGGGTAGTACAAGTTTGTGCAGTAGCCTTTTTTGAAGTAACTAAGCAGATTAAAATAAACAGGGCAATTAGGGTTGAAAATGTTTTCATGTGTAATATTTTTTTGAAACAATATTTATAAATAAAAACGGCGTGTCCCTCTACGCATATAAACTGAGCTTCGAGGTACAGCCAGGCACCTAACCACACAGAATACAGCAAAAGGAACACGCCGTTACCGGCGCATTCACATTCACTCTGTGTGGTTCTGGAAAATTGGCTGTTTTCGAAGCACAGAAAAAAATGACGCACATATTATTTTGCGTACAATAAGTAAAGCTATTTTTTAAATATGGGGATGTTTAACCTTTTCTCCCTCTCTAAAACCAATAGACCCTATAAACAAATTGGTCGGGTTTTAATTTGTGCGTATGTTTAAAAACTGCTGGTCATTTAGTTGTTGTTATTTCATAGACGTTTATAAAACCAGTTGAATAGTCTCCTATATTTTTTTACTACATAATAAAAATACTATGCCACAAAACCGCCGCGATTTTATTAAGCAAACTGCCATTACTACCGTTGGGGTATATGCCGGTGCGTCGCTTTTTAGTGCCAAAAGCTATGCCAATATTATTGGTGCTAACGACCGTGTACGGGTGGGCGTTGTAGGCTTTAGCGACAGGCATAAAAGCTCTCACCTGCCCTGTTTTATGGACCATTACAAAGAACTGAATTTTGATGTGGTGGCCGTAAGCGACATCTGGAACATGCGCCGGGAGGAAGGTGCTGCTACATGGAAAAAAATGATGGGCCACGATGTGATAGCCTGCCGCAATAACGAGGAGATGTACAGCAAAAAACTGGTGGATGCCGTGTTTATTGGCACCGCCGATTTTCAACATGCCTTACATGCAATAGAAGCCGTAAAAGCCGGCTGCGATGCCTATGTAGAAAAGCCTTTTGCAGAAACCATGGAAGACAATCGTGCCGCCTTAAAAGCCATTAAAGCTTCCGACAGAATAATACAGATTGGCTCACAGCGGCGCAGCGGCAATAACTATACAGCCGCCGCTGAGTTTATACAATCGGGTAAATTTGGCCCTATAACCATGGTAGAATTATCGTGGAATGTAAACCAGCCGGGCCGCTGGCGCCGGCCGGCATTGCTGGGTCAGTTAAGGGCAGAAGATACTGACTGGAAGCGTTTTTTAATGAACCGCCCTAACGATACTTTCGACCCGAGAAAATATCTCGAATACCGTTTGTTCTGGCCTTATTCATCGGGCCTGCCCGGCCAGTGGATGAGCCACCAAATAGACACCGTACATTGGTTCAGTGGCATAGGTCATCCCCGCAGCGTAGTAGCCAATGGCGGTATTTATATGTGGAAGGATGGCCGCAAAAACTGGGATACGATTACAGCAGTTTTTGATTATGGCCCTGCCAGCGATGCGGCTAATGGCTTTCAGGTAAGCTTTCAGAGCCGGATGCACAATGGCGATGAAAACCCAATGGAAATTTATTACTCAAATGGTGGCGAACTGAACCTGAACACTAACAAAGTTTCGCCCAAAGGTGGTCTCACAAAAAGGTTTGCCGAAGCAATGAACATGGATCCCAACCTGTTACCCGAACTGAATTTGTCAAGTGCAGAAAAAGTTATTGCCTCTGCCAACACCGGCGGCGATACCCTAACCAGCAATCACGTTCGCAACTGGATGGAATGCGTCCGCAGCCGCAAGCAGCCCAATGCACCGGTAGAAGCTGGCTACAACCATTCCATTGCTACAATTATGACCAACGCTGCTGTACACACCGGTCTCAAAGTAACCTTTGATGAAAAAACACAAGACGTGATGGCGGGTGGAAAGGCATTTAAGTATTAAGAAAGTGCGCAGCGAGACAACCGTCATTGAGGGCCAAACAAGAACCGGCCCCTCAATGAAGAACTGTATTTTGCATTTCGCTACTTTAATTTCCAGTATACAAATAAACAGTAAATCGGCATCCCTTACAGCTACGGTTGATTGGATACGCCCCAGTGTTCAGCAATGGAAAAGAGGAACTTAATTTTACGCTGCAACCGACGCAATCGGTTACGTTCCGGTACAGGGTTGTTATTCATTCCGGCGCCCACCTTACCAGCGATAATATGGACAAGCTTACTGATCGTTTTGCAAAAACAAAAAAGTGGTAGCATTAAATGTATGGTGCATCTTGTTTTAATGACATACTTACCAATGAGTAGATGATACACGAGTGATCAATCAACATTTATGGGTTTCTCCGTCTTTGCAGTCCTCCACTTAATGGCAAAATAAACGGCCTGTATGTGACTTCTATTTTAAACGATAAGCCGCCACTGTTTTGGCAAAAAAACTGGGTACATATACAATACGTTTTTTGGGGTCGTAGCCAATATCTGCTGTATTCTTTTTTTGCGGGTGGGTTTCCAGCAATGTTTCTACCCGGCCACCGGCATGTGCATACCATATATAACCTCCCCAGGCGGTAAGTAAAAAATCACCATTACCAACCGGCTCTATGCCATCAATGCCTTGCGTTACTTCAGCCACTTGTGTTAGTTGTTTATTCGCGTCGGCTTTCATAAATAATTTACCGGCACCTATATAGAGATCATCTCCTACCGCTCTAAGCCCATTTACGCCTTTTACATTATCAAGATACAGGGCTGGCACATCTTTTTCTATCCGCCATATTTTAGCCGTTTTAGAATCCGATACATACATGATGCCCTTATCGTTTATGGTAATATCGTTAAGGCCGGTAGCACCTTCTATGGCAATGTTGCCGGTTATCCTTCCGTTCTTTATGTCAATGATTATCACCTGGCTTACATCGGCCACGTATAATCTGTTTCCCTTAATACCCATGCCTTTTGGGGCATTAAGACCTGTAATCCAGGCAGCATTTAGAATAGATCCGTCAGTACCCAGTTTAGCTACGCCGCCCTTACCATCTACATCCCAGGGGTTACCATCAATAAGTGAAACGAAAAGATTTTTTTTGGCAGGCAACACGGATTCAGGAACAGCTATAACTGAATCTGTTTCCCATATTTTTTCAAGTGTATGGTCTTGTGCATTTACCGTGGCAGTAGTAAAAATTACCAGAGAAAGGATGATTGATTTCATGCTATATATTTTTAAGTAAGATGAAGCTATTTAAAAAAATTATTTCTGACAATCTTTAGTTTTTATAGCAGCTACATGGGCGGGTTCCGCCTGCGGGGTCAAACTGTTGTTGCACTTCATAGCCGTACTTAAGGGCATCTCTAAAAACCTTCCATTTTCCCTCCTTTGGAGGGAATTTAAAGGGGACGCGAACAAAGAAAAGTCGTTTTGAGAGGTGCCATTAAGTTCTTCTCCCCAACACTAGTTAAGTACGGATATGAAATACGAAAGTTCTATTTTCTGCATATTGGCCTGATGCGAAAGCAGGTACATTTTACCTTTTATATAGACACTTTCAGTTTTTGAAAACATTGGGGCTATCAAAATAGAAAAGCCCACCGATAAGATTATCCTGCAGTTAAGGGGCTTAATTACATCGGGGCAGTTGCAACCAGGCGACAGGCTGCCTCCCGAACGGGTACTGGCCGAATAATTTGGAGTGAGGCGTGGCCATGTGCGGGAAGCCATTTTAAAAATGGAGTTTTACGGGCTGGTAAAAACTTCACCGCAAAGCAAAACCTATGTTGCTGGCTACAGCATTAAAATCCTCGATTCTATTTTTAACGAGGTAATCAATTTTAATAAAGACGAATTTAAATCGCTGATAGAAGCGAGGTATTACCTGGAGATAAACGCAGCGCGGCTCGCTGCCCAAAGGCGTACTGATGGCGATATTGTCTAAATGAAAGAAGCACTAAAGGAGTACGATGCCGATACCATAAAAGGCATACCAGTGGTGCAGGAAGATTTGCTCTTCCACATAAAATTGGCAGCGGCAACCAGGAACACTGTTATCGAATCCAGGCTGGTAATTTTAGTGCCGGTTATCATAAAAGTGCTTATCGAAAATAATATCTGCCATAACAAACGTAACAACGCCTCTATGGCCGAACACCACAATATTTTAGACGCTGTAATAAAAAAAGACTCTGTGGCAGCAGCGGAAGCCATGAGAGTTCATTTATCGTAAACGAAGGACAGGCGTACAAGCTTCCGTTGATATTGCGAAGCTGGGGAAATCACCTCTTGCACTGCAGCAGATTGCAGCAACTTCGAATTGTTTGACTGCTTGCTACTTCCTTATTACCATTTATTAGCACATTACCCCCATTTCCCTCAATAAATTCAACCAATTACTAAGAATCAAGTGGTAGTCTTACAGCATGGAGTTAGATTTATTACTAAATCAACACCATGGAAAAAATTCCAGCTTTGGCTATTGCCATCTTTTCCTTTGTCAATGTTATCCATGCCCAAAACGTGGGCATAAATGTAAGCCTACCCGCAGAAAATCTGCATGTAGACAGCACCCTTAAAATTGGAAAAAACCAATCAATACAAAGCAGTAGCCTCCGCAAAAACCTCATTAAGTTTGGCGACGCCAGTTATATAACCATTGGCGAAGAAAAGGAAGATGATAAGCTGTACATCCGTTATGGCGACCTTATTTTTCTACCGAGTGTTGGCAGCGTTGGCAGTGGGCAAATAGGCATTGGCACCGAAAGCCCTTCGGCCACCCTGGACCTCGATGGCAGCTTACGCATACGCAGTGGTGCAGGTGCTGGCAAAGTGCTTACCAGCGATGGCAGCGGCAATGCCACCTGGCAAACGGGTGGATCAGCAGGGCTAAACCTGCCTTACTCCGCCAGTGATGCCAGTGCAGGTACTAGTTTTTTAATCGCCAATACCAATGGAGCAGCTAATGCTATTAGTGGACAAAGTTTTGGCAGCGGCAATGGCGTACAAGGACTTACTAGCGGTGGCAAGGGTATTTTTGGTTCGGCAAATAGCGGCACAGGGATAGATGCATACAGCAATACTGGTACCGCCGGCGTATTTACAAGTATTACCGGCCTGGCCATAAAAACCGTTACCGGCAATGTAGAAATAAATGGTAAAATAAAAATGATTGACGGCACACAAGGTATTGGCAAAGTGCTTACCAGCGATGGTGGCGGCCTCACCAGTTGGAGTGCAGCACCGGGTAGCCCTTCATTTGCGGCTGCAAAAACCAGTGGCGATCAAATACTAGCTAACGGAGGTGGTTATATAAAAATTAATTTTAGCAGCGTTAATACTGTAGGTATTGGTTATTCGGCTGTTAATTCAGATTATACCGCACCTACCAGCGGTATGTACCATTTTGATGTATGTCTCAGTTTTGTAAACCATACCGGTATTGCTACTACCAGCAACGATATTTTTATAAGCCTTTATAAACGTACTCCATCCTTTCCTGCAGGTAGTTCAGTTTATAATTTCGAATTTGCACACATACAGCCACTCAATAGCCGCAGCTTTTCTGCAACTGTCTATTTAGATGCAGGCGATATTGTAGATGTAAGGGTGCTAAACCAAAGCGGTACACCTATTACCGTAGCTGCAAATGCCGTAAGCAACTATAGCTTTTGGGGCGGGTATCGGGTCAATTAGTTTTTTTGTAGGAGGGATTTAAAGCAAAAGAGGAAGTATTAAAAGAAAAGCGAAGGCTCTAATAATTATATAAAATAGAATTGGATCCGTCAACTATCGGAATAAAAGAGGCTGCCTCATACTCTAGGGGCAGCCTCTCTTTTTGTCTTTGCCTGTGTTCGGCCAATAATCACTCTTACTGCATTTGCACCACCCGCACCGTTATTCGTGTGTTTTCACCTACAACCCATACACCCAAAAAACTTCTGTAATTTGGTTGTTAGCCGACAAGAACCATCCGGCAAAATTTTTACATCTTAGATTCAAATATCGTGTGGTTGTCTTTTTTGTAGTCACAAATGGGTTATTGGTGAAACATACAACTGCTTTGACTTGGTAAATTCTTGTTTTCAAACAGCAATGAAGGGCGTTTTTTTGCCCGCCAATGCTTCCTTTTTTTTGGCTCACTTTTCTGGAAGTATTTTAACTCTTCTCGTTTCTTTCAGCTTACAATTAAAAAATAGGGCAAATTAATTTTCTTTACTGGTGATTTAGTTGCATCATGTTGTTATATTGGTCAACCAATTGATTGGCACGCCAATTCTTTCACCGACATCTTTTATGGAAATTACAAACGCTTTTGCCAATATTGAAACAATCAAGATCGAAAATCCTGCTGATAAAATTATTCAGCAGCTAAAGTCGTTGATCTCATCAGGTCAGTTAAAACCCGGCGACCGGTTGCCGGCAGAGCGATTGCTGGCAGAACGATTTGGCGTTGGCAGAGGCTATATCCGCGTTGCGATTTTGAAATTGGAATTTTATGGCCTGCTAAAGACGTCACCTCAAAGTGGCACTTATGTTTCTGGATTTAGCCTCAAAATCCTCGATAGCATTTTTAGGGATATTATGAATTTCAACAAGGAAGATCATGCATCGCTGATAGAGGCACGGTACCACCTGGAAATTAGTTCGGCTCGGTTGGCAGCCGAACGCAGAACCGATGGCGACATCAGGGAAATGCAGAACGCCCTTGAAGAATTTGACATAAAAATCAACCGGGGGCAGCAAGCAATAGATGAAGACCTGTTGTTTCATATCAAAGTAGCCGGTGCCACCAAAAACTCGGTTATTGAATCAATGATCCTCATTTTAATACCCGATCTTATCAACCTTAAAAACCTGATGGGGCTAGATATTAATAAGGAGAAAAATTATTCCATAGACCAACATCATACAATTCTCGATGCAATCATTAATAAAGATATAGCTGCTGCCGGCAAAGCTATGGCTGCACATTTACAGATAGTAATGGATAACAGATGGAACATATTGCCATAGTTAGCAATCTCCCGCCTTTTCTTAGCAGTACCTGTAGCCTGATTATCATTTTTGATGAAAATCTTTCCCCCACTTTCAAAATAAAATTTTTCGTTAGCGAAAAACCATTTTATATTCGGTTAACCAAATTTTGGTTAACCAAATTAACGGTTCGGCTCTGCCTTAACAATGTTTCATTGCAGGACGTACAATATTGATTCAGATTTGTACGCAACGGGAAATTCAGTGCGGTATCATTTGTAAAATGAAGCTCCGCTAATAAGGTTTAAAGGCATTTGTAAACTCATGTCGGATGTCGTAATAAATAAACATGAAACAGTTGCTGAAGTATATGTCGGTAATGTTGTTCCTATTTGCCTGTTCGCAGACATTGGGGCAACATCCAGCTTATAAATACCTCTCTAACGGAGATATTTCGAGTACCAACGATGTTAACCTTCGTGACCCTGCCCGTGTTTTAAAAATAGGTGGCCGAAAAGGGAATAACATGACCAGTGTTGGTAGTGTGATAGAGTTAAAAGCGCACAAGATGAAGCTGGTAAAGGGAACCATAACGGTGTGGGTCGTTTCCCTGGAGGAGTTAAGTGCATTCGACAATAAACCCAATTTTACCAAAAGGAATCAGAACTATAGCGTATATCCTTTTTTGTGGGACTGTAGCAATCCGATATATTTTGATAAGGCCAATTTCAGGCTCGCCTGGGTTACCAGGTGGCAACCCAGCATCATTGCCCAGTTTGGTAAGGGTACTCTTTACGAAGAGGCATATAATATTCCGCACACGGCACTCATTAGTGTGAGCCATTTTGTAGAAAAAATAAATAAACGGTATCAATTTACCCTTAGCTGGAATTACTCCACCGACCAATATACCCTATATGTACGCAACTACCATTGGCAATATTATTGTGAAATGGCGGATATGCCCAACGACCTTTAAAATTCTGCGCTAATGAAGAATCCTTTTTTATACCCGCTTTGTTTTGGCTCATGGTCTACAACCGTTGATCACGAACTTTGGTACAAATTGCAATTTCTTCGAATTGATAATAAACTGTTGGGTTCCATCAATGGAACAATTATGTTGGCGTTTACCGGTGATGGCTTCAACAATAATAGACCAGTATACGATTTTGGTCGTATCGCCATCCGCTGCCTGTTGCACAGCGAATTGTTATTCCGCAACCTGAAAGTGTACAACCAAAGTAAGTTCATCACTGAAAAGTTATTAAATACGGTAACGGTTAAAAAATGAACAGCTTTAACGACATCATCAGGAATCAATGGGCCTTCATGTTAAAAAAGTGGTTGTTGCTGCTTGTTTGTATCGCATTGCTTGCACAGTACAGTGAAGCGTCAAAGCGAAAGAACGTTGTTAGTTCCATCACCATTAACAATCCTTCCGGCTTGGTAAGACACAAAGAAATTATTAGCATTAACAGAAAGGAATTGGAAACGGGAAAGGACCACCTTTTTCCTCTGGTACAAATGAACCGAAAGGCACTCATCAGTCAAATAACCGATACCAATAACGATGACGTATGGGATGTGTTATTGGTAGAAGTAAGCCTTGCCGCTTATGCTACAGAAATCCTTCAAATTTCCTGGACAATTATCCCTTCGGCGGCTGCAAAACTATCAACAAATGTTCGTTTAAGTCTTCGGTCGGGTACGGATAAGCCTTTTGCAGAAATCAATGATACCGTACGTTACAGGGGATTTAAGCAAAATACTGCCCGCCCTTTTTACCAGATGGAAGGCCCTGGGATAGAGAATGATAAAGTGGCTTTCCGAAGCTTCTTCGACTACCGAAACGGCAAGGATATTTTTGGAAAAATTACCCCTGAAATGGTGTTGGAAAAAGTTGGCGTAGGCGTAAGCTGGCACAACCTGCAAAGTTGGGGAATGGACATTTTAAAAGTGGGCAATTCCCTCGGTGCCGGAGCAATTGCTGTAAAAGAAAAAGACGATATCTATCGCATTGCCGATGCGGATACTTCCAGCTTCAAAGTGTTATATAAAGGCCCGTTGCAGGCTGCTTTTAAATTGGATTTTAAAAATTGGGATGTGGCAAAAAGCAAAATGAATGGAAGGGAAACCATCTTGATGTCCAAAGGTGATTTCTTTTATAAAAATGAGATTGAATTGAAACTACGTAATAGGCAGCAACTCATTTCAGGCATCGCCAATTTCATCGGCGCACCGTTGATGGTGAAGCACTATCCGGGGGGCTTTAGTTCCATTGCCACTTATGGAAAGCAGGCTGAGGGAACAGCCACCAACTTAGGGTTGGCCATTATGTGTAGCAGCGCAAGCTATGTTACAAGTGCGACAACAGATAGCGCTTCCAACATCCCGAACACTTCCTATGTCGCTTTAAAGGCAAAGGATACAACCACCATTTATTTTTTCGCCTGCTGGCAGCAAACGGACACCCGGTTTTCCTCCATTGCAGGCTTTCAAGACTACCTTGAGCAAACTGCCGCAAGGCTTGCTAACCCGATTCAGATTTTAATCAACCGAAAAAAATAACAACATGGAAAGAAGAGATTTTACAGGATTGATGTTCTCTATAACGGCTGCCTCTGCATTGGCACCGTTACTGGGCAAAGCCAGGAACAACGAAGATGAATTTTTGCCTTTTGAAACCGATAAAGGGCTGCCGGATGCACTTCCGGCAAACATACAGCAGCTCATTAAAAACGTGCAGTTGCAGGAATATAAACGCGTAAACACCGATTGGGATGGAACCATTCAAATAGAAGGTTTGCTACGTTTTGCAAAGCGGGGTTATAAAGAGGGGCTTGATTTTGCCAGCAATTGGTTTAACTATCATGTGGAGCACGACAACAAACTTACCGACGAGGAATATTACAAACAATATGACGGGCCAAGAGCCAGAATACTCCGCAATGGACCGCTGGCATTTGTGATCTACTCGGCGAACCTTGGCGTGTCGTTTCCGGTGCATGAATTATATAAAATGAATAGAAATGCCAATGCAAAACAAGTTTGTATTGATGTAGCTGATGCAATCCTTCATTTTGCAGGCCGCGACCGCTTCGGCATGCTGGCCCACGACGATTTTAACTACATCAATTTCGCCATACCCGATACTGCCTACTGGGCTACTAGGGCGAATGCCATTGCCGCAAGTCTCAGCAAAGGCGATGTGGCAAAAGTGTATTGGAAACAATCTATCTATCAATTAGACCAGGGCATCAGGTATTTCTTTGATGCCAATAAAAAACTGGTTCGCACCGGCCTGTTTAAAGGCGAGCCTGCTACTACTTACTGGTGTCGTTCGCAGGGTTGGCTTATATGGGCTATCAGTGGCTTACTGCGCTACCTGCCACAAAGCCACCCCTACTTTAAAACTGCCGCAGCTATTATGGAAGCCGTTGCAGATGGTGCAGCAAAATACCAAAGTAAAAATGGCGGCCTACATGTGCTGGTAGATGAGGCCACATCTCCCGAAGAAGTAACAGGTATGGCAATGGTAATAGCCTCAGTAAAAGAAGGCATGCGTAATGGCTGGATCCCGAAAAAATACGATGACATGTGCAACAAGGCTTGGGAGTTTATTAAAAAAAGCGTTGACGCTGAAGGTAAGCTTCACAATGTGTATACGGGCTGGGCCGTACCTGCTGAAGAAAAGAAGACAGACCTGATGGATAAGAATTTTAGGGGCTTTGCGGTTGGGATCATTATTGTGGCGGCCGATGAAATGACCCGTTAAACCAAACGCTTAAACAATGTAAATGCTTTGAAAAAAATGATTAAAAATATTTCTTTTATCGGTGCAATAGGCGCCCTTGTAACCGCTATTATTGTCTTTCAGCAAAATAAGGGCAATACAGGTGGGCTGATGCTGACTATTTTCTGGCTGCTGCTGGCGATTGGTTTTATGCAAATGGCACAACTTAAAAAGTTCGCCTACACTATCATAATTCTTGCAGCCGTTACGGTGTCGCTCACCTTCCCCCAGTACTTTATTTCGGCAGGTGATTTTCAATTCAAAAAGCTTATTGTTCCATTATTACAAATTATCACGTTTGGTGTAGGCTGCACCATGAGCTGGCACGACCTGTCGGGCGTACTTAAAATGCCCAAGGCTGTTTTGGTAGGCGTGCTGTGCCATTACACTATTATGCCGTTTGTAGGCTTTGCCCTTGCCAAACTGTTTGCCTTTACACCGGAAGTAGCTGCTGGCGTGGTTTTAGTAGGGTGTATGCCCAGTGGATTGGCTAGTAATGTGATTGCATTTATTGCCAAAGCCAACCTGCCTTTATCGGTAACCATTACCGCTGTATCTACCTTACTGGCACCTGTAATGACGCCGATGCTTATGAAATTTTTAGGTGGTCAGTTTGTTCCAGTAAATTTTATGGACATGCTTTGGGATATACTAAAGTTGGTTATCATACCCATCTTTATTGGTGTTTTTGTTAATCAGTTTTTTCACAAAAAAGCCCTTTGGATTGATAAGGTGATGCCGAAGATCTCGATGGCAGGGATTGCCTGCATCATTATCGTAATTACAGCAGCCGGAAGAGACAACATGCTGCATGTGGGCATGGCGCTTGTAGCTGCTATGTTCCTGCACATGACGATAGGCTTAACCCTCGGGTATTTCGGCAGCAGGCTTTTCGGCCTGTCTAAGCTCAATGCCCGTACAGTGGCAATAGAAGTGGGGATGCAAAATGGCGGCCTCGCTTCCGGCATCGCCGTACAAATGGGTAAAATAGCCACGGTGGGTTTAGCACCTGCGGTGAATGGGCCGATTATGAACACCACTTTTTCGCTAATAGCTACCTGGTGGGGTAGCAGGCCGGTAAAAGAAGCAGTAGAAGCCGAGCCAGAGATACAATTGGATACCGTCGTAGAAATGAAATAAAAACTCATTCTGAGAATTATAATGGCAACCGCTTTGTTGTATTGGGCGAACGGTATTTGTGCAATAGCCTGGTATAAGCAAAAGAATCTAAATTCCAAAAGCTAAAGCCTGATTAGAAAAAAAAATCTATTAACTCACCTAATACTTTATCCTAAAAAAAATTATTTATTTGTGTTGGCTATTCTTATGGTGGCCAGTTCTTACACCACCAATTACTCTGTAGATGCCATTAACGGCAGCGATGCACTTGCCGGTAATTTTTTTACATTTTAATGCCATAAAACCCAGCGGGGCCGTCGCTATAAAAATGGCTGGTTGCCAGCCAAGAAAACAACCCTGGCTTTGAAGTACTACGTTCTAAAGACAGAATCAATTTTACCGCCATAGGCTTGGTGGATAGTATGGCTACTAATAGCACAAGCAAGCTGCAAAACAGTTATACTTTTTCCGATAACAACCCCATAGTTGGTAGGGATTATTACCTTTTGCTTCAGAAAGACAGGGATGGCAAAGGCACTTATTCCGCAATTTTGGCTATTAGAAAAACAGCCGAAAAACTCACCCTTATCAGCATGTTCCCGAAACCGGCCGTGGATAAAGTTCAGTTATTGCTGGGCAACAGAAAAGCTGACAGCTTATTAAATATTACCCTGCAGGAAATTGGCGGAAGAACGCTCTAACATGTAAAACAAGAACTGGCCGAAGCTTAGGGCAATATCGAAATGAATGTTTCGGCTCTGGCCGCCGGAACTTATGTATTGACGCTAGAAACGAATAGCGGTGAAGTTTTGGTTACAAAGCTGGTTAACAAGTAATGGCGTTATAAGGGTTAACACGTGTTTTTACATCTGTAATCTACAGGGCATCTCTAAAGACTTTCGTTTTTCTCCCGTTGTTACGGGGGGATTTCAAACCCGATTGGCTAAGCCCCGCCAGAGTTACTTTCTCGGGCTGGCGTTCGAAAGTGGCGAGGACAACAAAGAATACGGGTTTTTAGAGATGCTACATTCAGCTTACCATACCCGCCACCACATCGCCTGGCGCATATCATCAAAAAAAAGTAAAAACGAAAAATGATTTTTAAAAAAAATATTGTGCTAGAATCCATTGGTATCTGTCTCGCAGTTTTATTGTTTTCCCCGTCTTTTGCACAGAAAAAAACAAAGCAGCTTGTTGATTATGTTGATCCTTTTATTGGTGTGCTGGATCCTGAAAGCGCTTGTGTGATTGGGCCGCAATTGCCGTCGGCATCCATCAATCCCAGTCCGCAAACACGAAATGGAAATGATGATGGCTACAACCCCAATGAGCCTGTACGTGGATTTTGCCAGTTATCTGTTAGCGGCACCGGCTGGGGAAAATACGGCCAGATCTTTTTTTCGCCGCAGGTGGGGCTTGCAATTGGCGACTCTGAACACGATTCTCCCAAAGAAAATGAAGTGGCTAAAGCTTATGAATATTCCGTAAAATTAAAACGTTATGGCATCAAAACTGACCTCACACCAGCCACCCACTCCGCTATCTATCGTTTTACATTTCCTGCATCCGACAGTGCCCATATTGTTTTCGACCTTTCTCATTATTTAACGGATATTAAACCTATGTTGGGCGGCAACATAAGCGAAGGTTCGCTGGCCATTACTTCCAATGCCGGAACGGAAATAAAGGGCTATGGCGTTTATTCGGGCGGCTTTGGTGGTGGTAATTATAATGTGTATTTCTGTGCACGGTTCAGCAAGCAGGCAAAACAGGTCGGCACCTGGTTGCGGGGCGACATCCACAACGGCCAGTTATCAGAAAAACTGCAGCGACCCGGCGATAGGGTGGGAGCTTACTTTGGATATACTACAAAGCAAAATGAACCGGTATATATGAAAGTAGCTGTTTCTTTTAAAAGTATAGAGCAGGCAACAAAGTGGCTTAATGAAGAAATACCTGGTTATGATTATGCCGCCGTTAAAAATGCAGCTATAAAGCAGTGGAACGAGGTGCTGAATAAGATAAAAGTAGCAGGCGGTACTGAGAGAGATAACCGTATTTTTTATACAGCTTTTTACCATGCCAACATTATGCCACGCAACCGCACCAACGACTCCCGGCAATTTGCTGAAGGCGTCCCGGTGTGGGACGACCATTTTGCCATTTGGGATACCTGGCGCACATTGTATCCACTGCAATTGCTCATCAACCCTAAGATGGTAGCCAGTACCGTCAATTCTTTTGTGGCAAGATGGCAAGCCAACGGTAAAGTAAAAGATGCTTATGTGGCGGGCAACGATATGCAGGCCGAGCAGGGTGGAAATAATATCGACAACGTAATAGCTGATGCTTATGTAAAAGGCATTACCGGTGTTGATTGGAAAGCCGCATACAAAGTGGTGAAATTTAATGCGGACAGCGAACGCCTCGGCAGCTATGGGTGGAACAAAGGCGATAGTACCAATTACTATAAACAACAGGGGTGGATACCCGTGGGCCGAATGAGTAATTCCATGACACTGGAATACGCCTACAATGATTTTTGCGCCGCACAGATGGCCAAATCGCTTGGAACAAAAGAAGACTACGAAAAGTATACGGACCGCAGCGGAAAGTGGACCGCTTTGTGGAACCCCAACGCCGAAAGCGATGGCTATAAAGGGTTTATAGAAAGCAAAAGATTGGACGGAACCTTTGTAGCCCTCGATTTAAAAAAATACCCAGGCTCCTGGAAAGACCATTTTTATGAGGGCAGTTCATGGACCTATTCCTGGTTTGCGCCGCACCAATTTGATAAACTTGTGGCCCTTTGTGGCGGTAAAGAAATGTTTGTGAACAAGCTACAACATGGTTTTGAAAAGAACCTGATAGACTATGGAAACGAACCCGCTTTTCTGGCCGTTCATGCCTTTCATTACGGTGGCCGTAGCGACCTGGCCAGTTATTATGCCCGCAAACTGATGGCCAAACGTTTTAATGAAAAAGGGTACGCAGGAAACGACGACAGCGGCGCCATGAGCAGTTGGTTCATCTTTTCTTCTATGGGTTTTTTCCCCAATGCCGGGCAGGATATATATTACCTCGTTGGGCCATCGTTTACCAACACCGTGCTGACGCTGGGCAACGGAAAAGCCATTACGATTAAGGCGCCAAAAGCTTCCCCGGAAAATATCTATATCCAGTCGGTAAGCATTAATGGTAAAAAATGGGACAAGCCCTGGTTTCAGCACAAAGACATTGCAAACGGTGCCACGCTTGTGTTTAACATGGGTAGCAAGCCGGTTCAAAAATAATCACTTGTAAATTCATGCTCATGCTTACGTACTTCAGATTAGTCCTGCTGACTGCCTTTGCTGGCTTTTTTTTAAATAGCTATGGTCAAAAAGCGAAGCCTAACCAGCTTTCCAAAAAGGAAGTAAAAAAAGGCTGGGTATTATTGTTTGATGGAAGCAGTTCGAGTGGCTGGACGAAGAGTAATGGTCAGCCTTTTCCTGAGAAGGGCTGGCAGATAAAGGATGGCAGCCTGACCGTTTTGGAAAATCATAAAGGCGGCGATATTGTAACTGCCGGTGAATATTCCGACTTTGAATTGAGTGTTGATTTTATGGTGCATTCAACCGCCAATAGTGGTATCAAATATTTATTCACCAACTATACCAAAGGCGGTAACCTCGGTATGGAATACCAGGTGATGGATGATGATTCAGCATCTGACAACAAGCTGGCCAATCATTTATGTGGATCGCTGTACGATATTTTTCCGGCCGATAGTAGGGTGAAAAAAGTGAACCCGCTTGGCACCTGGAACACTGCCCGAATCGTATGCAAAAGAAAGCATGTAGAGCATTGGCTAAATGGTATTATGGTACTGGAGTTTGAACGTGGAAAT